>Ga0307283_10000034_pt1 | contig 14176 bp, 14 predicted proteins | sample ER_DNA_122_FD_194487 | JGI IMG/M metagenome (GOLD analysis project Ga0307283, IMG submission 194487) | Bulk soil microbial communities from the East River watershed near Crested Butte, Colorado, United States - ER_DNA_122 | ecosystem: Environmental > Terrestrial > Soil > Floodplain | place...
CGGTGGCTACGCGATGGTGCTGTTCGCCGTGTTGTTCGATTGGGTGACGCCGAGTCGATAGCCGAAGTAGCCTTGCGCGACCGACATCACCGGCCCCGCGAACAGCGCCGCCCACTTGAGCGCGCGATCTTCCTGCGACTCCGGTGCGTTCGGCAGGTTGACGTTGATCGCCTTGGCCGACGAGTCGCCACCGCGCGCGAGCGCCAGCGCGAGGATCGCCATTTGGCGCGACGCCGGATCGGCGCGGTCGCCGAGCGTGGCCATCGCCGCGTAGCGTGCTTCCTCCGCGCGCGCCTTGGCGATCTCGACGTTCTGCTGGCTGGTGATCGTGAGTCGATACGATTCCAACTGCATCGCGTAGTTCGGGTCGAGCGTCGTCGCGCATCCGCCGAGAAACGCGGCGACGACGAACATCGAAATGTGCCGCATGGTTCAGACCTCCATGTAGAAATACCTGCGCCGCGTCTGGACGAGCAGTTGACCGGTCTGGATTCCCGAGACAGTCGGGTTGCCGCTGACGCCGCGGCATTGCGCTCGAATCGAATACGTGCCGCCCTTCGTAGACGCCGCGACGTTAATCAGCCCGGTCGATGCATTCCACGGATTCGCCGTGTCGCCGCTCGCGCCCTTTTGAAGCGTGATATTGGTCGACCCGCTGTTGACGAACGTCAGCCCGAGAGGCAGGTCGAATTCCATATTGAAATACGCATTAGTGTGTGGGTCGAGCAACACATAGTCGAGCGCCGCGAATTGCTGACCAGCGAATTTGCCGGGGTTGTAATTCGCGACCGGATTGGTCAGCGTCGTCTTGGTCTGACCGGCCGGTGGGCTTGGCACATCCGAGCCGGTGTAGAACGTGAACGTGATCGCGTTGTAGCGCAGCGTCCCGCTACCTTGGCCGCTGTCGCCCGAGTTCGTCATTGCGGCGACGCCGACGAACACGCCGTTGAGCAGATCGGTCGAGGTCCACCCGGCGGGCGTGAGCAGCGTGTTCAGGCTCGCGCCGGTGCCGGTCGCGACGAGCGTCTGCACCGACGAGCCAGTCTGCCCCGCGTAGTCGAACGACTTCGACGGTCGCAGGTAGACGATGGCCTGCCGCGTCATGCCAGCACCGCCGCCGCCGACGGTGAAGTCATTCGTACCCTGCACGCGGATGCCGTTGAATGACTCGCCCGGCGGGATACCGGTCGTCGTGAACAACCACACCATCCACTTCGTCCCCGCGCCGATGCCGACGACGTTGGTCGGCACGCCCGCGGGGAGCGACCACGGATAGTTGCCGTAGTTGCTGTCCTTCGTAACGTCAGCGGCGGCGACGTTGGCGACGATGGTGGTGACGGCCATGTGCGGTCAGTCGTATGGAACGAAGTTGAACAGGATCGCGCCCGAGTTGATGTAGATGATCGAGATCATCGTGTACAGGGCACCGTACACCGCGCCGCCTTGCGGCATCCGATACTGCGATCCAGTCGGCAACGTGATCGCGCCGGGCGACACGACCATGATCCGCGCGACCTGCCCGAGCGACGCGAAGGTGAAGCCGGCAATGCTCGACCCCGCCAGCACGCCATAGCCTTGATACAGGCGGAAGTCCGGCGTCCAGTTTGTCATCACGGCGCTCAGGTTGTTGAAGTTGCTGCCGATCGCGCCATAGGCGACGTTGATCCCGCCATTCTTGTCGAACGTCAGCCGCTCCTGCGTCGAGCCGTTGGCGACCTGTTGGCGAAAGTGGATGTTCGGGCCGGGGCTGGCGGTGTTCACATCTCCAGAGGCGAGGCCGAGGTAGTGGTCGTAGTAGACGTCTGTTGTGGAAACGATGCGCGCGACCGCATTGGTCGTCGACTCGTGAATGAGGATGCCCGCGTAGTAGGGCCGGTAGATGTCGATGGTGTACAGGTTCTGGCGCGTCCCGAGTGCGCCGCTGAATACCCAATTGTGCCCGGTCAGGTTTTGTTGCGTGGTGCGCCCAAGCTGTAACGCCAGCGAGGACGTATTGCCGGCGTTGTCGCAGGTGTAGGTGCCCAACCAATCGGCCGATGCGTTCAAGTCCATGATGAATCGGGTCACGCCGCCCTGCCGCCAAAGCACTTGGGCGTTCTGCCCAGCGATGGATTCGAGCCGCAGGTAGGTGAGCCCCGTTGGGCTGGCGATGCGCAAGTCGAGCGCCGTGTCGCCGGTCTTCTTCAGGTACTGCGTCAGGTCAGCGCCAGCCGTCGGCGCGAGCGCGGCGAAGTTATCGCGGATCGACGTAATCGCCGCCGACCGCGTCTGATCGATAGTCGGCTTGGTAGGGTCGAACGCATACAGCGTCGGCGCGTCCTGCTGCCCGGCCTCGACGTCGGCCAGTGCGACCGCCTCTCCCTCGATGGCCGGGGCCATGCGGTACGGGGAGATCAACCAGCCGGGCGGATTCGACTCCGGCGGCGGGACCGGCGGATCGGCGGGTGCGGGCGGTTCGGTCGTGTCGGCCATGATCAGCGTATCCCTCGGAATGCCCACGACGCGGTGCCCGCCGCCGGAGCGTTCGCCTTGAAGTACCACACATCGAAGGTGTTGGTCACCCCCGTCCCGACGATCACGTTGTCGAACGTCGCGGTGACATTCGCCACGTTGCCTTGCGGCGTGACCTGAATCGCCACCCATGCGGAGTAGCGGTTTTCCAGCGTGATCGTCGCCTTGCCGGTCGCCCCGACGCTGACGCTGCCCTGCTCGGTGATCAGCACCGCGACCAGTGACACGGTCCAGTTCTGGAGCGAGCGGATCACAGTGCCGGCCGCGATATTGAGGCGGCAGCGAACATAGCGCACCGACTTCACCTCGCTCGCCCCGATGGCCGTGTAGGTCACGTTGTCGAGCGAGGTCTCGACCGTCATCACCACGCCACCCGCCGGCCCATTGAGTAGCGTATACGGTGCGGTGCACGTGACGCGCGTGCTGATCGGAACGCCGAAGTCATACGGCGTCGTCTGCATGGTCGCGGCCACGGCATTCGGCGACGCGATGATCACGTCCTTCAGCACGTCGTTGAACGTGCCGGTGTTGTTATTCGGGTCGGTCGCGCCGTCGGCCCACAAGCCCGCGAGATCGGTGTTGACCATGATCGGCGTGCCGCCGCCGAACGGTGTCCACACTTGACATTGCGTGGTCGTGTAGCCGAGGAACGGATTGGGTCCGACCACGTTCAGGTTCTGGTCGGCCGTGACCTGCACGGTCTGGCGCGCCTCGGTGGCCGAGTAGTGGCCGGTCGTGTCCTTCGCCTTGATCGCGTAATCGACGGTGCCGACCGGCTGCGAGTTCAGCACGGTGTTGGTCGCCTGCAACTTCGACACCGGCACCATCGCGCTCCACGCCTGCCCGACCGTGCCGCGGCGAATCTCGTACTCGTCGCGGTCGAGGTCGGGGATCGCGGACCACGACACATACACGTTGCCGCCCGCCTCGATGCAGACGAAGTTCGCCACGTCCGATGGCGGCGCGGTCTTGCCCAGCACCAGCAGGTCGGCCGACGTAACCTGCGGAGAGACCAGCCCGCTCGTCCCGACCGCGGCGACGATGGCGCGATAGACGTGCTGCTCGTCGACCGCGGTCGAGATGTACTCGCTGATCGGCATGTTGCTGGTCTCAATGTACACGCCGAGCGTGGCATCGAAGATCGCAATGGAATAAAACGCGACCGGCGCGCCGGTGGCATCCGGCCAGTCGATGCGCAGCCGCGGCCGGAAGTCGCCGTTCGCGAACTGGATCAGTTCCTCGGCCATCGTCACCGGCCCCGCAAGGTCGGGCGCGACGTTCGACGGCGGCACCAAATCGCCGGGCGCGATGATCTCGCCCGGCGGCGGCAGCGGGTTGTCGGTGAACATCGCATCGTTGTAGCTTTCGGCCGTCACCTGCCAGCGGCCGAATCCCTGATCGACCATGTTGACGATGGACAGCTTCGCGCCATGCAGGCCGTACTCGGGGAACTCCATCGCCACGACATCGCCGGGCCGATAGTTGATCGCCTCGTCGAACGCGCGCCACGACGCGGCCAGTTGCGAATACAGGATCTGATTCAGGCGACGCCCCGCCACGCGCGACGCCATCTCCTGCCAGAAGATGCCGGGCAGATTGACGCCTGACTCGCGCCCATCGTCGAGCGCGTTGGCCGGCTGCGTGGTCGGGCGCGTGCTGGGTGGGTACGCGGTCCAGTCGGTATAGCTGACCGTGACGTGCGTCGGCAACTCGCGCTGCGAGCGCAGCGACAGGTCGAAGCTGTCCTTGACGATATCGCGCTTCGACAGGTTGAGCGACACCGCCCGCGCGCGCAACGGCGTGAGGTAGTAGACGCCCGCGCGCCGCCACAGCATACAGCCCGTGTACGCGGCGATCTGGTTCAGCCAGTCCTCGACCTTCTGCTGCGTGGTGAGCGCGAGCGCCATGCGATAGCGCGCGGTGGTGCCGACCACCTCGTCATTGAAGTCGGCCGCCGCCGAGAACGACGCCACGTCGTACTGCCCGCCCATACCATAGACCGTGCTGCTGATGTAATCCGCCAGACACAGCACCGGGTTGCTGTACTTGTCGCCGGTCGCAAACGTGCCGGTCCGCATATCGATGATCTTGCGGCCCGCGGTCTTGACGACGAAGTTCGGCGCGCCACTGATCGACACGGTGGTCGGCAGCGTGACGCGCACGTAGGCGTAGCCGCGCATCGTGTCGTTGAACGTCTTGCCACGGAACGCATACGCGGCCTTCAGCGGCGCATCGACATTCTGCGTCGTGGTGCCGAGATACTTGGCGAAGTTCGTCGCCCCGGTGTTGTCGATGTAGACCTCGTCGATCTGCATCAACTCGCCATAGCCCAGCGCGCCGAGCAGCAGCAATTGCCCGTACTGATCGACCACCATCCCGGCCATGCGCAGCCCGAGCCAGATCGGGTAGCCGTACAGCACCGGGATGATCTGGTCGATGGCCGACACCGACTGCTGCGTGACCTCGACCATGCGCGGCGCGACGTTGACCTTCGACGCGGGGATCGTGCTGCTGACATCGACCGTGATCCAGTTGCCGCCGACCGTCGGCACCTTCGGCTTGTCGGGGATGATCTGCGCCGTTTCCAGCGGGGTATAACGCGGCTTCTCCGTTATCCCCGTCTGGGTCGGCGTGTACGTGGGGCGTGTCTCGGCCATCGCTTACGGGAATTCGACGAGATCGACGGTGGCGGTCGACAGCCCGAGGCCGTGGAATACGCGCTTCGGCGGCGACGAGAACAACACCGGCAGCGGTGCCGGTGAGCCGCACGGCCCCCACGGGATCGTGAATGGCTGGATGCGGTTGGCGCGATAGAACGCGTCGAGCGTCGCCCACTCGGCCTCGTCGATCCCGCGCAGCGCGCCGCCGATGTGATGCTTCGGCTGGATGTAGAACGAGCGCGCACGGCCGGTGCCATCGACCGCGCGGTCGATCTTCACGTCGTCCTCAAGGTCGTCGTTGCTGGTCAGCGACAGCTTGTCGGCGAGCGTCGGCGGGAACGCGACGAGCATGCCCGGCCCGGCCGGATCGGCGGGCGTCTGGCCCGGCTCCGGCGGCAGCGGCAGCGGCGGCACGCCGAGCGGTGGCGGATCGATGATGCTGCTCATTTCGGCTGATCCTTGAAGATGATCACGACATTGTTCCAGTCGATGCGCAGCCCCTTCTGTGGCAGCACGCTGAATCCCAACTCGGGGCGAAAGCGTTGGCGCGGCGCATACATGATCGCCATCGCGCGGTCGAACAGCGTGAGCCGCACGTCATTGATCAGCGCAGGCGCGCCATCGATCACGCCCGAGAACGTGAGTTCGGTGTTCGTGTCGGTGGCGACCTCGCCGTAGAACAGCCACACGCGCACGACGCGGCCGACCACGCCCTGCGACAGAATCAGTTGCGTCATCGACGGATCGCCACCGGGCAGCGTCAATTGCTGGCCGCTGAAAACCCAGCCGCTCGACACCCACGTATGCCCCGACCACGATTGCAGTCCGCGCGTGCTGAAGTAGCGGACCGGCGCGAAGCCGATCTCGATCAGGTAGCCGGGGCGCGTGACCGGGGCGGATGTGTCGAGCGGCATCACTGACCTCCGCTATCCCCGCCGCCGCCGCCGTAGTCGCCGCCATAGGTGACCTCGGTTGCAATCCGATCATCCTGCACATGGATGTTGACGTTGTGGTCGCGCATATTGGCGACGCGCGTCGCGCCAGTGTTGAACGTGTCGGCCGACGCCTTCACCGCGTCGGTGATGTCCTTGATCTTGGTCGTGTAGAAGTCGCGATCCGTCTTGGCATCGTCGGCGATTTTCTTCATCGACGCGTCGAGCCGCTTGTCCGCTTCCTTCTGCACCTTGTCGAGACCGTCGAGGAATTCCTTGGACTTCGCCTTCTGTTCCTCGGGCGTGAGCATGGAGAACGCCGAGTTGATCGACTGATTCAACTGCTCCGAGATACGCAGGATTTCATCGGGGTCGGTCGCGTTCTGCAACTTCGTGAACAGGTCGCGCGCTTTCTTCTGCTCGCGCTCGTACAACTGATCGGGCGTCAGCGCGGCCTTCTCGATGGTGTCGCGCGTATTGCCGAACATCTCGTCCATGCCGGCCTTGGCCTTCATGATCCCGGTCAGCAGATTGACGGTTGCGACATACATCCCTTGGATGTTGGTCGTCAGATCGACAATGCCCTGCGCCGTCGTCGGCGTATCGTCGGCGAATTTCTTCAGCGCCTCACGCTGGCGGTTCCACCCCTCCAGTGCAGTCTGGTTCGCGAGTTCCCACGCATCGGTCGCATCGCCGAGCGGGTCGTCCATCGCGGCGATGGTCTCGACCAGTTGATGCAGCGCGCCCGCGGTGGCGATGATGTTGTCGACATCTGCGTCGCTGGCCGTCGACGCCACGACGACATCCAGAATGTCGGCAATCTCCTGCGGCAACTCCGACGCCTGCAACGCCGCCAGCAATGCGCGCTTGCTCTCGGTCCCGATGGCCGCCTGCAACGACTCGTCATCGCGTCCGGCATCGACGTTCAACTGCTTGAAGATTTCCTCGCCGCCCGCGCCATACACGCCGGCCGACACGCGCGACTGCGCGGTGCCCTGCGGATCAGTATCAAAGCCGAACGCGAAGCCGAGGTCGCTGCGTGCCGTGCCGCCAAGTCCCTCGACCGCCTGCTTATACGAATCGGCCAGCGCGTCGGTGAGTTGCTTGATATCCGAGTCCGCATGATCGGGCGTGTAGTAGCGGCCGCCCGGCACATCTTCCTCGCGGATGCCGGTGGTCGCGAAGCCGCCTTCCTTCGCGCCGCCCTGTGCCTGCGCGAGCAGCGTGTATGCGATGTAGGCGACCGCGATGATCGCGCCGATCACCGGGATCATCGCCACCATCGACGCGCCCAGCGTGGCCGTCGCGGTGGTAGTCACGGCCATCTCCGTCGCGAGCGCCGACGCGCCGCCGGTCGCCGCACCGAACGACGCCGCCATCCCGCCGCCGGCCGCCGCACCGAACGAGCCAGCCGCCACGCCGCCCGCGCCGCCCGCGAGTGAGGTCGCCAGCGCCGACGTCCCGAGACCAGCCGCGCCCGCGCCGAACGATGCGGCCGTGCCCGCGCCGATGGTCGATGCCGCGGTAAAGCCGCCCGCCACGCCCGCGCCGCTGGAGAACAGCGACGCCAGCCAGCCGCCGGCCGTGCTGGCCCCGCTGCTGAATAGGCTCGACAGCATCGACCCGCCGGTCTGTCCGACCGCGCCGCCCACCGCATCGCCCACGCCGCCGGTCATCGATCCGACCAGCGACACGATCCACTTTTTGACGGTCAACTGATACAGCACGTCGAGCAGGTATTTCTTCAGGTCCGCGCCGACACGCTTCGCCCAATCGCTGACGCCCTTCATGCCCTCGCCGAACGATTCGACGAACGACTGCCCATAACCTTCCGCGGTTTTCAGGAGATCGGCATTGGCCTTCACCGTTTCGTTGTAATCCGCAGTCGCCTGCCGCGCATCGCCCAGCGCATCGGCGACCTCATACAACCGGATCGCTTCCGCCTTCGCCTCGTCGCTCGCGTCGCTGGTCAGGACGTTGTTGAGCCGCATCTGCGCGATGTACTTTTCGCGCTCGCGCCCCACCAGCCCGAGCGCGGAACGTTCCTCGTCGAGCGCCTCGACCAGCTTGTTGTACTGCGCGCTGGTCGCCAGCGAATTGTTGAACTTCAGTTGCGCGGTCGTCGCATCGACGATGGACTTCAGCAGCGCCTTGTATTCCTCCGACGCATTCTCCAGCGCATCAATCGCGCGCTTCATCTTGTTCGCGGTGAGATCGGCCAACTGATCGCCGGTCTTGCCGAACGCCGCGCCCGCCTCGCGCGCGGCATCGCGCTGATCGATCAGCGAGTCGTACATCTTCTCGGCGTCGGTGACGCCCTTGGTGTAGACGGCCGACAGCGCGGCCAGCGAATCCGCGAGCGCCTTCTGTCCCGCGATGGCCGCCGGATCAAGCGACAGGATCAGCTTGTACTTTTCCGCGTACTGCTCGACCGAATAGCCCAGCTTCAGCCAGTTCGTATTCAGCAGGTCGAGCAGCTTGATGGTCTGCTCGCTGCGCCCCTCGGCCTGCGCGCGGCCGACGTTGTCCAACTGCTCGCGAATCTTGGCGAGCGCATCGGCGGCCTTGTTCGACTCGTCCTTCTGTCCGCTCAAATTCTGTTGCAGCGTCTTGGCATCGACCGCATGCTTCTGCGTCGCCTCGGCCGTCTTGACGTGCTGCTCGCCGAGACCCCAGATCGACTTGATCGATTCGGCCGCGGCCTTGGAGTTCTCGTTCATCTGGCGCTGCATATCCTCCAGCACCTTGTTGGCCGCGCTGAATCCCTGCGTCGCCAGCGTGACCGCAACGGCCACCAGTCCCGCCATGCCCAGCGCGAGATTCTTGACGAACGTCACGGTCACGACGAGTGCCGTGCCGAACACGCGCAGCGCGCCGCCCAGCACCTCGCCCAGCACCGACGCCACCGACCCGCCGCTCTCCGACGTTTTGCCGAACGCATCCAGCAATCCCGACAGCGCGGGCAGCACGCCCTCGACCACCTTGTTCATCATCCGCTGCGATCCGTCGTGCAGCAGGTCCAGCTTGTCCTTGAAGTCCTTCGCGCGTTTCGCAGCCTCGTCGTTCGACCCGCCGAACACTTCGATCTGATGGCGCGCGATCTCCAGATTCTCGGCCAGTTCCTTCGCCGCCTTCAGTGCATCAGTGGCACTTTTGCCGAGCAGCTTTTGTGCGGTCGCCGAGCGCAGCGCGGGGTCCTCGATCTGCGCGAGTTGCGCGATCACGTCCTTGTAGACATCGGTGCCCAGCCGCGCCTTGCCGTTCACGTCGGTGATCTCGACGCCCAGCGCCTTGAACAACTCGGCCGCCTTCGACGTGGGATTGCTCGCTTGAACGATCTCCGCGTTCAGCGTTTTCATCTGCTTGCTGAAAGACTCCATGCTGGTGCCCGACAGCTTCAGCGCGAGCGTCAGTTCGTCCAGCGCGGAGACCGGCGTGTCGAGCGCCGCGCCCAACTCCTGCAATTCGGCGGCATGATCGATGGCTTCGCTGAATGCCTCGCCGAATTTCTCGACGACCGCCGTGAGCGCGAACATCTTCGCGAAGTGACCGGCGACCTCGCCGCCCAGATCCTTGAACGATTTGGAGATCTCGCTCTTGGTCGCCTTCACCTCCTGCTCGACCCGTTGCAGCGCGTTCGTGAACTGCCCGATATCGAGCGACAGCTTCGCGACCAGTTCACCGAGCGTGGCCATTCGGCTTCCCCTTGGGCTTGCGCGTGACGGTGCGGTGCTTCAGCTTCGACGATGCGGTGATGAACGCGTGCGTCACGTGCGCCGCCTCACGCGCGCCCGCGGATGGTGGACGCCCGCGCGGTTCGGCCGCGGTCTTGTCGAGGAACGGCATGAAGTCGGACGGCTTCGCCGACCGGCTCCCGCCCATGGCGCGCGCGATCACGGACGCAACGATGCCCGTCCGTAGATCAGCGCGGAAATCGCCGAAGGGCTGTTGGCGGTAATACACAGCCCATTCGGCGATCTCGGTCGCCGGCATGGATTCCTCGATCTCTCGCACGGTCTTGCCGAGCGCGAGTGCAACGGTGAACAGGAAGTGCCGTTCCGGCGTCAGACTTTTGGGGGTTCGACGCCGATGCCGTTGTGCTTGTTCGCCTGTTCCATTGCAGCCTTGACCAACTGCCACGGCAACGACAGGACGTGCTGCACATCTTCCTTCACATCAGGATTGAAGACGTAGCTGTTGTCCTCGTTCACCAGCACCCGGCACAACGCCCTCGCGAGTGCGGCGTGGTTTTCCTCGCCGCTCGTCTTGAGGTCGGACTGCTGCGACAGAATCTGGCCGACGGTCAGGGTACGGAAGTACACCGTGCCCCATCCGTCGACCTCGGCCGCAGACGGCTTCGGGTTGGCAGTCGCAAGTATCGCGTCACGGATCGACATAGGCATCAGGCCGCTTGTGCGTACTGCGGTTGCTGCTGCTCACGTCCCGGCCCGCGACGCCCCGCACGCTGCGCGTCGGCTTCCAGCGCAGTCGGTCCCTCGATGAAGATCGGCGCGCCGGTGATGCGCAGCACGACGTTCGATTCGAGTGCCGCATTCACGCCGCCCGACAGCGTCATCTGGCGCACGAACGCTTGGAACAGCCACACGCCCATCGACTCGCCCGTGTCATCCTCGGGCAGCACCAGCCGCCACCAGAGGATCGTGCCGTCGGCCTTGGCCGCCTGCATGGTCTTCTGCGCGGGGTCGCTCGGGACGTAGTTCATGGTGAAGTTGAACGCGCCGAAGTCTTGCAGGCCCGGCCGGAATTCCATCGCCTCGCTACACATCGTGGTCACATCGATCTCGGACGCCTGACCGTCGAAGCCGGTGAAGTTGCGCGCCTCGCACACGTCATCGAAGTTGCCGGTGCCGATGCCGGTCGCCACGCCGCCCGACGTGTACGCGCCGAAGCCCGTCGCATCGACGCCCTCCAGCGAGAAGCCCGTGGGCGTCACGCTCGTCGCCACGCCGACCGCGCCATTGATCTCGACCATGCCCTGCACATCGGCGATCTCGACCACATCGCCATCGCCGAACGTGTTGGCCGCGGTGAACACCGGCGGGTTGGCCGCGGTGATTGCGGTGATCGGTGCCGTCACCGGCGCGACCTGACCGCCCTGCACGCCCAGCCGCGTGCCCTGCGAGGATACGGCTTCGCTCTTGAATCCAGCCATGATGAAACCTCCGTCTTACGTTGAGGTGAGAAGCCGCGTCTTTCGTGCGGCGGATGAGAGCATAGGCTGTGCTTCCCAAATCTGGAAGTCCAACGTACGCCGGTAAATACCGATGGTCGGTTCGTATCCGTCCATCGCCATGACAGGCACGTTCTTGTAGCCGAGTGCCGTGCCGCGCATGATCGACTCGATGGATGCGCCAATCTGTCCGGCTTCCATGACCGTCGTCGCGAACACGTCCACGCGATAGCGTGCGTCCGACAGATTGCTCTGCCCGCACAGGGTGTTGATCGGGATGCTCGACACGGCCGTATAGCGGATCGCCGGGAACTCCGGCGCATCCGGCAGGCGCACGGGATACACGCGTCCGTTGACCAGACCGGCCAGTGCTTTCTGGAGCGCGATGCCGACCGCGTTCATTTCTTCTTCCGCTCCAATTCGGCGATGCTGCCGACCAGCGATTCACGCATGAGATCGAGTGACTTTTCTTTCTCCGACTCGAAAGCCTGCGTCATGAAATGCCGGCCCTCGTATTTCACCGAGCCGAATTCCAGAATGAACCAGTACCACGGATCCCAATTCTCGCGGATCTGTTTCTTGCTGCCATGCCGCACGCCGATGTTATAGGAGAACACGGCGTCCTCGCGCTTCTGCCGCGCGTACGCAACGTTGTCGAGCAGCGCGCCGGATTCGATCAGACCGTAATCCAAGATGTTGTTCTTCGCCGCCTTCACGACATTCTTCGCCGCCTTGGCGACCGCGCGATACGCGAACTTCGTCTTGGTCTCCAGCGACAACCACTTCAGGTTGTTGGTCAGTTCCTCGACGCCCTTCCATTGGATATCGACGGCGGGCATCAGGTGATCCGCTTCGCCAGCACGCGCAGCCGCCGATTGCCCTGCTCGGGATTCAGCACGCCGGTAATGTCGAACACGCCGCCATGCTCGCCCTCGACCTGTGCGCGGTCAGTCGGGCGCAGCGGCGAGAACGGGTCGTAGCGGATCGAGATCTCGGCGTCCACGTCATCGATGTTGTGGGCCGCGCCGAAGTACTCGCGCGCGCTCACCGGCCCGACCGACGCCCACGCCGTGAACAGCGCGACGAAGGTCTCGACCGGCTGGCCCATCTCGTCCTGCCCCGGCGCGCGCCGCAGGAACGTCACGCGATGGCGCAGTTCGCCGGCCCTTATGCGTAGGTCAAGTTTGCCCATGAGTCGAGCAGGTAGGTCGGCATGAACGACGCGACCTCGACGCCCGACGCGCCGCCACCGTAGTTCGCCAGTTCGCGGACTTCGTAGTAGGCGCTCGCTGCGGCGAGGATGAATCCCTGCAAGTCGTCCGGCATCTCCGCGAACGATGCGAAGCCCAACTCGGCTGTGACCTTGATGCCGTTGAGCGCCACGCCGCGCGCGAACAATTGGAATCCCCACGTCTTGGGGTCAGCCGACGACAGCACGGCGAACTGACCGGCAGGAAGCGTCACGCCTTCGCTGTCGAGAATTGTCAATGAGCGCGCGCGGCCGCGCCGCACGATGAACGCGGGCGGGAAGTTCGCGGCGGTCAGCGCCGACACGCCATAGCCCGACATCGCATAGTCGGGCAGGTAGTGGCCGGCCATCAGGTCGCCTTCCCAGACCCGCACCGTCGGCCACACATCGCGCAGCAGGTAGTTCTCGGCCGACGCGACCGCCATGCCGATGTAGCGTTGCAGCAGCGGATCCTCGGCCGAGCCGGTCTCGATGCGCGCGTGCATCTTCAGGAGCGGCAGCACCTCGGCGATCACCCCGTCGCGGGTCTGCGTGAACTGCGTGAGTTGGAGCGGCCCCATCACGTCGGCGGCTCCACGATCAGCGCCCACTCGGGTTGCGCGTTCCCGCCGGGGATCGGCGGCGAACCGGAGGTCGGACGGCGGCACAGGAACACGCGGCCGTAGTGGCGCACGACATCGTTCAGCCGGTAGGTCTCGCCGTCGGTGAACGACCCGCGCCAGTTCCAGCCGATGCCGTTCGCGCCATCGCGCGACCGCTTCATCGCGAGTTGCCACGACGCGGCCGCGGCATCAGTGCCGGGCGTCATCCCCTGTGACTGCGCGCGCGCTGCCCAGAGCGTGCCGTCGTACGTGACCCAGTCGCCCGGCCCGTACTCGGCCGACGCATCGAACACGCCGCGGTAGTGGAACCCCTCGCCCGGCGGCCCGCGCATCTCGGCCACCTGTGAGCTCAGTCCGGTCACCGCGTTGTCGACCGCCTGCTTCAGTGCGATGCCGCCCTCGACGATCCACTCGTCAATCTTCTCGTCCATGCCGCGCAGCCGGGCGGCGGCATCGGCGTCGGCCTGCGCGGCGATCCGCCCGTACGTCCCGGCCACGCGCGCCTCGGACTCGGACACCGATTCGGCCAGTTCGTGGATGCGCGCCTCGGCGGCGCGCTCGCGCTCGGCCACCTCGGCGCGGACCACGGCCAGCCCCTCGGCCACGGCGGCCCGCACGGCCTCGGCCACGGCGGCCCGCAGATCGGCCGCTGTGCGTTCCAGCGCCGCGGCCGGGGCGGCAGCACCCGCGAGCGCGGCGGCCGCCTCCACGGCCCCGGCAAGGGCCGCCACGCGCGACTCGGCGGCAGCGGCTCCGGCGGCGCGCGCCTCGGCCTCGGCGCGCACGGCCCCGGCGACGCCCTCGATGCGCCCGCCCAGATCGGCCGTGGTGCGCTCCAGCGCGGCGGCGGGGGCCGCGCCCTCGGCCAGCGGCGCGACGCGCTCCAGCACGGCCGCAAGGGCCGCAGCGCGTGCGTCCATCTCGGCCCGCGCCTCGGCCAGCACCTCGGCGCGCAGCGCGGCGACCGACGCGGCAAAATTGCCGGTGGCCTCGGCCAGCGCGGCAGCGCCGGCTTTGTCCTCGACCGCGGC
>Ga0307283_10000035_pt1 | contig 14154 bp, 14 predicted proteins | sample ER_DNA_122_FD_194487 | JGI IMG/M metagenome (GOLD analysis project Ga0307283, IMG submission 194487) | Bulk soil microbial communities from the East River watershed near Crested Butte, Colorado, United States - ER_DNA_122 | ecosystem: Environmental > Terrestrial > Soil > Floodplain | place...
CGATGCCACGACACGTTGCCGATACGAGAGCAGGAACCGCCATGGATGGCAAGCCAACCGACATGTTCGAGGCTCTCGCTCGCACCGCGGAGGCCATCGCTGAGACAGCTGCGGCCAGCGCCGACGTCCACATACAAGCAGCCGACGATCTGCCGGGAGCAGAGGAGCACGCCGCACGCGACCGACGGTTCGCCGCGGCTGAACGGGCCTCCGCGTACGCTTTCCGTAACCACGAAATTCCACCGGACGAAGTCCGTCAGGTCATTCGCGAGGCCCGCCCTCAACACGGCCTCGACGAAATGAATGAGCGCGACACTCACTGACCGGTGTCGATCGCAATTCGGGAAGTTCGAGAGCCGCACCCACCGACACCCGATCCGCACCCTCGACCGTTTAAGTACCACGCGTTGCTGCGTGGCACCACGGACGCGTCGTGACGGCCCCGTTCGTGCCGTCTGCGCGACCTCAGCCTTGGCGGGGGCCGTCGAGGGTCTCGCGGATGATGTCCGCATGGCCGCCGTGGCGCGCAGTCTCTTCGATCATGTGGAACGAGACGTAGTGCACGTTGCACTCGATGACACGCCGAGGCTCGGGTTCGCCACGGCGGGCCGTCAATCGCGACCACGCCGATGATCTGGCCCGGGCGACGGCGACATGAAACGAGAGGTGCGCCGAACGCTAGCGGATGGGCTCGCCGGCGTGCGGGCCGCTGGCATGCAGAAGCAGCGTCACGACGGCCCCCGGCTCGTCGAACATGGGAACATGTCCGGCGCCCTTGATCTTGATCCACCGGGTGTGTGGGGGTAGCTCGTGCCGTCGGCGGGTGATCGCCGGCGGCAGCACCCGGTCGCGCGTGCCGAAGGCCACGGTGACGGGCACGCGGATCTCGTTGCCGTGCCGGAAGCCGGTACGCTCGGCCGCGTGCAGCGTCTCCCGGAAGCCGGGCGCCGCCGCCATATCGTGGATCGCCGCGTTCGCCATGGCGTAGGGCACTCTGGACGGGTGGCCGGACAGCTGGGCCATGAACGCCGCGCGGGCCCAGCGGCTGCGCGGCGCGTCGGGGGCCAGCCGCCGGACGATGCGCGCATTGATCCTGGACTGTCGCATGGTGGCGCCGATGAAGATCGGCGCGTGCCGGCCCCAGAGGCCAGCGGGGGACAGTGCGGTGATCGTCCTCGCGCGCTGCAGCCGTCCCAACTCCAGCGCGACCCAGCCGCCGACGCTGTTGCCGGCAACGTGAACCGAGGTCAGCCCGAGCTCGTCGAGCAGCTCGACAACGGCGCGCGCCTGGTCCAGCGGCGCATTGCCCGCGCCTCGCGGCTGGCGCGGCGAGTCCCCGTGGCCGGGCAGGTCCACCGCGATGACGTCGCGTTCGCGGGCCAGCTCGGTGACGACGGGCGCCCAGGATCGGCGGGATAGGCCCTGGCCGTGCAGCAGGACCAGTGGTTCCCCGGTGCCGAGCCGGGTGTGGGCCAGGCGGGGCCGGGTCTGCAAATCGTTAACGGTCATCAATCCCGACTACCCGGGGCAGCGCGGTCCAGACCGTCAGGTCGGTCACAGATCGTGTACTGCGTCAGGACGCAGGGCCAAGTCGGAGATTGAAGTACGCGTCGACGGCGCTCACGGTTGCGCGGTACAGGTCAGCTCCCTGCCCAGTTCTTGCTGAGATCACGTCGATGAACTCGCGTACGGGTTTGGTCAGCTCTCTTCCCAGGTCAGCAGGTCGTGCTGATACCGCAGCATGAGCGAGTGATTCGACGCCGACCATGCCGTGCCTCGTTCTCGCGCCTCTGCAGCCCATCGGCATGCCAGTGCAACGCCGTCGGATGCAGGGATCCGCAGCTGGTGGCGGTGGTCGGCAGGTACAGCCCAGACTCTCATAAGTAGGTGGCTGGCCTCGCTGCGGTTGCGGTTGGAGAGGTAGCCGCTTTGCGCGTCACTGAACCAGTCGACGGTGACTGCCAATGGGTCGGCCGGTGCTGGGTGGCCGCCGTAGTCAGGTACGACCAACTCCAGGGTGCCGATGATGGCGTTGGCATCTCGCAGCGCTTGCTCGATGAGATCGCGTCCGATCGGAAAGGACATGCCGTGCCGTGGGCGATTGCGTCGGTACTCCTCCCAGGGAAGATCGTCGGGCACGTGAGCAGCGTATCTATTCGGTGACAGCGTCGTCGTGAGGACAGCAGTACTCGCTGACGCTCGAATCGTGTGAGCAGAACTCACGACGTGCCCCGGCACGGACATCCGGATCCGCCGCGGTGACCAGTTCAGCCATCGCCTCCGTGGAACCCGGTGAGGACCGCTTGACGAGGATGGTGGTCAAGCCGGCGCTTGGACCCCTGACGTCTACGATTGTTATGATCATCAATTTCGGGGGGAAAGTGAACAGACGACTGGTGGCCGCGACGACGGCCGCCTTCGCCGTGCTGGCGGCGACCATCTCCGTGCCGTTGCCGGCCCAGGCCGCGGACGCGCCGATCAACGACGTCGGCATCGCCGAAGGCACCGTCGTCGAGGGGCCGATCACGTTCCAGCCGACGATCGCCGCCGGGGCCGACGTCCGGTCGATCACGATCGACGCGGTCGGCGCCCACTACGAGGACGTCTCTGCGGGTGACGACGCGGCGCCGTGGGAGCTGCATTGGGATCCGCTGTGGTTCCGGACCGAGGACGTGACCGTCACCCTGATCGTGACTGACAGCGCCGGCGTGGCGACCAGGTCCGCGCCGGTGACGGTCTATGTCGACCGGAACGGGCCGACATACAAGGTCGAGAACCCGATGGAGCCCGGCTGGGGGCTGTACCTCAACGTCCGCACGCCCCTTCGGCTCAGCGCAAAGGACCCGGGCGGCCTGAGCCGGGCCGAGCTGCTGCAGAACGGCAAGCTGATTCGCAGCGTCGACCTCGGCGGCCAGACGGCGGTCCCGGTGAGCCTCTTGCTGGACCCGGTCACCAGGAACGGCACCATCGCGGTGACGATCCGCATCGTCGACCTGGCCGGCAATGAGAATCTGAACGATCTCACCCTGACCGTGGACAGCACCGCGCCGACCGGGGTCTTCCTGCCGTCGGGCACCTACCTGCGGGATACGGTCACCGCGTGGCCCTACGAGTCGGACGACAACGTGTTCGTGCTCTCCATGGCCAGCTACCTCGACGACCACAAGGGCGGCGGCACCACCGAGCGGCAGCCATTCAGCGTGCGGGTCAACAGCAAGGCGGTGAAGGACGGCAAGCACACGCTCTCCTTCGAGCTCACCGACCTGGCCGGCAACGTCCGCGCGGTCCGGCGGACCGTCTACGTCGACAACACGCTCCCGTCGCTGAGCGTGACTAAGGCGCCGAAGAACAAGGCCAAGTTGACGAAGAAGGTCACGCTCAAGGCCAAGGCGACGGACAAGTACGGCGTGGCGAAGGTCCAGCTGCTGGTCAACGGCAAGGTGGTTGCGACCGACACCAAGGCCGGCTACCAGTTCACCCTGAACCCGAAGAAGTACGGCAGGAAGTTCACGGTGCAGATGCGGACGTATGACCGGGCGGGCAACGTGCGTTACTCCACGAAGCGCGTTTACCGACGCTGAGGAGCCTGCCTGACGGCGATTCGGCAGGACCATCGGCACCGGCCACGCCCGGCAAGGGCTTACCGGCGGTGGTCCTGCACTGCCGCCGTCCTCTGATGCACCCTGCTCAGCGGGCGCCCGGATGATCGCTGCCACCGGTCGACCCTCCCGCCGATTGCTCGACCAGCGTCTGGGAAAAGCGGGGAACCGGCTGAGCAGCGCGATGTCGCTACCCTGTGGGCATGCTGACTGCTGAACGAATTGGCGCGTGGCGTGGCCGTTACCGGTTGGCGGCCGACGGGCAGCCAGTGGCCGTGTGGGATCCGTCGTGGTGGCGCACCGGCGGCGATTTCGAGGTCGACGGCCGGCGTTACCAGGTGCGCGCCAACGGCTGGGGAACGAAGTACCGGATGATGGACGAGACGGGCACCGAGGTCGCCCTGGTCGAGCGCGCCGGCCGGAAGCAGTGGACGGTGCGGTCCGCCGGACGCACCTACGAGTTCCGCCGTACGTCGATCTGGGGCAACCGCCAGGAGTTGTGGGCCGACACGGTGAAAGTGGGCTCGTTGCGCCGCACGAGTGCCTGGTCGGGTGCCCTGGAGGCGGATCTGCCCGGTATGCCGCTGCCGGTCCAGATCTTCGTGATGGGCGTTCAGATAGCTCTCTGGCAGGCGCAGCAGTCCGCGGCGGCCAGCTCCTGACGACCTCCGGGCCGCGGGTCAGCGGCCGTCGGACGAGACAGCCCGCGTGCCTTCCGGTCCGCTCGATCTCGATTGGTCAACGCACCGCCTGCTGCGGGATCTGCGCTCGCTGGGGGAGCGGCCCAGAACCGTGGCGGCAGGGGAAGTCCGCTGTACCAGGATTCCGTCTACCCGGCGGCCGCTGCCCCTCCACGCGGGGCCGCTCCCAGGGAGGGGCCGACCGCCTCCTCCGGTCGGTAACCCAGCCGGAGCTTGTCGGCGATCTCGTCCCGGGTACGCAGGGCCGCGCGCCAGCCGACCACCCCGGTGGTCGCCTCGACGCCGGCCGGGCCGCGCACCTGGACCGTCCACGGCCGGCGTAGCAGCACCCGTCCGACAACGCCGGCAAGGACCAACACCACGACCACGACGACATCGAGCACCAGCAGCAGGAGCGGCAGCAGCAGCCACCAGAACAAGGCGCCGACCACGATCATCGCGACGATGACGGCGATGCCGATGAAGATGTCGTCGCCGAGGTCGCCCCAGCCGCCGCCACCGCCATGGTGGCCGCCACCCCCGCTCGGCAGATCGACGCCAAGGTCGCCCGGGTCGCCGTCGCCTTGCCTACGGCGCCGACGCCAGCCGCCGAAGCGTCGGGCGAGAGCCCGCCAGCGCGGCTCCCAAACGACGCGGACACGCCAGCTGTCGCCGCCCGGCGCCTGCACGATCACGGTACGCACGCGGCCGAGTGTAGGCACGATTGACAACTCGGGAAGGCTTACGCCGGGCGGTCATGGTGTCGTTCATCAGCAACGTCGGCCGGGTGGTCCCGGGCGAGCCACGCCACGGCCGTAGACGATGTCGCTCGGGCGCAGCGGTCGACGCGGCAGGCGAGACAAACCTTGAAGCATCTGGCGACCAGAGCGCTTGCCTCGCCGGCGCATTCATTTGCCGAGATGAGCGCGCACGCGCCGCGCGGGTGGGACACCGGAACGGTCGCTGCTCTGCGATGCTCAGTGCCATGACTTCCTTCCGCCGCTTGGTCGCTTCCGGCTCACCGCTGGAACCGGAGATCGGCTTTTCCCGCGCCGTGCGGATCGGGCCGTACGTCTCCGTGGCCGGGACCGCGCCGATCGCGGACGACGGCGGCACAGCTGGTCCCGGAGACGTGTATGCCCAGTCGGTTCGTTGCCTGGACATTGCCGAGCATGCGCTGCGTGAGGCCGGGGCGACGCTCGTGGATGTCATCAGAACCAGGGTCATGCTCGTTGACGTCACCCGTTGGCGCGAGGCGGCGCGCGCCCATGGCGAAAGGTTCGCTCAGATCCGACCGGCATGTACGTTCGTCGAGGTATCGCGCTTCATCGACCCGGCGTGGCTGGTGGAGTTCGAGGTCGACGCCGTCGTGACGACGAGCGACCATGACGCCCCGCCATCCTGATCTTCCGCCGAGCGCGAGCACCCATCCCGAACCGTAGTCACGTGGCGTGGGCGCCGACCCCCGCCACCTGCGCTCTCGTAGCCGAGAAGAGTCACCAGTCAGTTAGCAGCGTCAGCGGTTGGCGAGAAGTTGTCCGGGCGGCGAAGGGCGTTACCGCGCGAACGGCTCGCCATTGAGGGCGATGTGCTTGCGGCGGCGAAGTCCCCGGCGGCATCGTGAGAGGGGGGGCTCCGGCGTGTCGGAGAGCCTGTCCGATATTCGCCTGAGCACCCCTCGGTCACTCGGCGCTGTCGAACGATCACCACACGTGGAATGGTGAAGCAACGATTCCGACGACTCATCGGAGCTCTCGTGCGCCTGCCCCGCCTCGTCCTCGCCCCGGTCCTCGCCATGCTCCTCGTCGCGGTGGCCGCGCCTGCCGCCGCCGCGCCTGCCGCCGCCGCGCCTGCCGCCGCCGCGCCGGCCGTGCATGCCGGCGGCCCGTCCTCTGGGCCGGTCAGGCTCATTGTCGACACCGACTTCGGCCAGTGGTGGGACGACGTCGCAGCGCTGGCCTTGGTGCACACCGCCGCCGGCGCCGGACGGGTCCACATTCTCGGCGTGATATCCGATGTGGACAATCCGTGGAACGCGGCGGGGCTCGACGCCCTCAACACCTGGTACGGGCGGCCGGACATCCCGATCGGCGTGCCGTCGGGCGCCGCAGCCGTCGACCAGACGTACAGCCGCCTGCTCGCCGAGCGGTACCCGCACGCCGGCAGCCCGGTCGATGCGGTCGCGCTGTACCGCCGGCTGCTGCGGTCCCAGCCCGATCACAGCGTCACGATCCTGTCGATCGGCGCACTCACCAATCTCGCGCAGCTCGCCCGTACCGATGCGGCACTCATCGCTCGCAAGGTCGCCCGTACCGTCATCATGGGCGGCGAATATCCGGCGGCGAGCGCACCGGAGTGGAACTTCGGCCTCGACCTGCCCGCCACACGGCAAGTGGTCGCGACCTGGGCCACGCCGACCGTCTACGACGGATACGAGATCGGTGCCCGGGTGTTCGCCGGCAACCGTGTCTGCGTCACCCATCCGGCGAGCAGCCCCGTCCGGGCTGTGTTCGACCTACTCTACGGCTGCGGCACAAGCCAGACCGACGGCACCTGGGACCCGACGGCCGCCTACTACGCCGTCGCAGGGACGGGCCGCGTCTACACGCTCGCCGGAGCGGGCGGCCACAACACGGTGGCCGCCGACGGCACGAACGCATGGATGCCGGGCGAACGCGGGCAGCGATACCTCGTCATGACCGATGCCGCCCGGCTCACCAACGCGATCGACGCCCTCATCGACCGAGTCCCGCGAGCGTGAGCGACCGCGTGTAGACGACCGTGGCATGCACCGTGTGATGGCAACAGCAGCGTCCGGGCCGCGGCGAACCTCAACACGTATCGGTGCGCGTACATGCCGAACGACGTGGTCGTCAGCCCGACGCCGGAGCCTCCTCCTCGCTCAGCGAACCGGAGAATCGGTGGGTTCTGTGGGACGGGTGAGAGGGGTCGCAGCCGGCCGCAGAGATTGACTACGTAGTGGGACGCCTTCGCCCACCGCCCAAACATGCCGGAAACAGCATGGTTGGATCTCGCAGCCGTCACGCCCTTGCGGAGGCCCGTAGGGGCCGCCTTGATGCACGGGTGAGGGTCGACTCAGTGCGAGGCCAGGGGCCGGAGCTTGAAGATCAAGATGCCCAGGTACCTGTTCATCCACGCCTGTTTGTGCGGGTAGCGGCGCGCGGCTTCTTCGGTCAGGCGGGGCTCGATGGCGGTCTCGATCCACAGTCCCGCTGTACTGAACACGTTCAGCACGTCGGACATGGTGTAGGTGCGTTTCGTCAGCGCGATGTCCTCGTTCCAGCCGGTGCGGTAGGTGTAGTCGGCCGTGGAGAAGTACTCTTCACCCAACGTGGTCCCGTTCTGCTCGGCGCGTTCGACGGCGTATCGGATCGGCTGAGTCCTCGTGAGCAGAATGAATCCGTCCTGGTTCAACATCGCTCGCGCGGCCCGCAAAGTGTGCACCGGGTCCTTGGCGTACCCGAACGACTGCAGGAACAGAATCCGATCGAACGTGCGGCCACTTAGCTCCGGCAGCATGTCCGGATAGGACAAGTCACCCCGGATCAGCTTGACACCGGTCGGCGGGGAGGTGATGAAGTTTCCCGCGATGTCGACACCGGCGGAGGCGAGTGCGCCATCGCTGACGAGCTCCGCAAGCTTGCCGCCATTGCCGCAGCCCAGGTCTAGAATCGAGCGTCCTGTGACATCACCGAGAACGTCTCGCTCGGCCGGCCACTCGACCAGCCGATCCAGTGAGTCTTCCCGGGCTCGCGCCCGCTCGTAGTCCGCAGCGAGTTCCTGCCACGGCTGACCCGGATCCTGGGCGCTGTCGCCGTCAGATTCCGCCGCCGACCCGCGGTCATGCTCTGTCATGCACAGGAGCGTAGTCGTCGCCGGCTCCGCCGCGATTTCCTAGGCCGGGAGGTCAACGATGCGGCGAAGGGGTCGACATCCGCTCATAGCCGCAGGTCGCTCGTCAGACGCCACCGAGCACGTCGCGCTCGGTAGCCGGTCTGCAATGGGCCGACAGGCGGATCTGCCGACGAGCGCGCACGTGACCATGGCCCGTTCCTCGGGCCGCATACAGTGCACGGGTGACTGTTCGTGCGTGGTGGGATCCCGGCTGGTACAACCTGGATCAGTCGTTGAAGGTTGGCCGACGGGCCACCTTCGGATTCTTGCGGGCTGCGCCGCCATCGGACCACGACGTCGTGCTCGCAAACGACTTGGGCACCCCGGGTTACGACTGGGACTACTGGTCAGCGACCGTGGAGTCGATCGATCACCACCGATTCGGCGCCGTTGTCGAGCTCGATGCACGGCCGTTCGGCCAGTACACCTTCACCTTCGACGACGGCCGGTGGGTGACGATCGAGGCCGAAGAAGGTCCCGGACATATCAACGACGCGAGTCCGGGCTTCCCGGTCGACGACTGCGATCCCGCCTGGGCGAGCAACTCGGGCTGGGCGCTCACCGTCGTGTTCTCCGACGTCGTCCGGATGTCCGACTCTGCCGCAGTCCGGCTCCCCGAAGCCAGGTAGCCGCGAAGCGCGCGTTACGTGGAGACACGGGTCGCAGTTGTGGTTGCTGTGCTGAAGCTCTGCTGCAACGCCGTCAACTCGTCGGCGGTTCTTGTGCTCCTGGTTCGGCACCCGCTCGGTGAAGACGATTCCGCCGCATTTATCCATCCGGTCGCGACCACCCGCGCCCCCGTGCTGTAGGGGCGAGGCCATCGCGGTGAACCGCGGTTGCCCGGATCGAGCTGCCACGTTCTCGGGCGTCTGCGGGCTGCTCGGGAAAGCAATACGTAGCCGCCTATGGGGAACAGCGAGGTGTACACCGCGCCGAGGTAGGTACCGTAGGACCGGCCGTAGAAGGAAATCGTGGCTTCGCCGAGGGCCGTACCCGATCCATGTCGCGGGCGGTATTGGCCGTGGTGATGTATGGCAACAGGTCGCCGGAGTGCTCGGCGCAGGAGCGTGCCATGGGCTTCGCGTACGCCACGTGGCGCTCGATGCCGCCGTCCGGCCCGGGCCAGGGAAACAACAGGTCGGGCTGATCGGCCCGCGTCGCACAGGTGACTGGGTGCTGTGACCGATGCCGCGCGGATCGAGCCACGCGACCATCGGGCGCGCAGGTACGGCAGGCCGGCGGTCAGCCTTCGCAGACCCGGTCGGCCGGTGCCTGGGGCCGGATCAGGTACTGGTCGGTGGCGGTGCGGGCGCAGTCGGAGGTGTGGTAGGAGGTGTGCCCGTCGCCGGTGCGGGTGAGCATGGTGCTGCCGTCGATCTGGGCGGCGAGGCTGTGTGCCCACTTGTAGGGATCGGACGGGTCGTACACCGAGTGCACGATCAGGGTGGCCACGCCCCGCACATGCAGCAGCCGGGGCGGGTTCGCTGCCGGGATCGGCCAGCCGATGCACCGGTTGACCTGCCAGACCTCGGCTGCGCCTTGCAGGTGGGGTGCCAGTTGCCGGCCCATCTGGAGGCGTTGTTGCATCTTGGCCCAGGTGTTGACCTGTGGAACGTATTCCATGCATCCGATGGCCAGGCGCGCCGCGAGTTCGTCTTGCACGAATTCGGCGGGTGGCCAGGCGAACCATGAGGCGTCGCCGTCGACGGCGAACGCGAGGCCCCTCGACAGACCGGCCCAGGACACGTCAGGCCCGGCAAGTCCCGGCTCCTTCCAGGTCAACAGCTGGATCGTGCGCATCCTGATGTCCTCGCCGGTCACCGGCCGCAACGCCCCGTCGACCGGGATCGGGTGCTGATCGGCGCCGGCCACCAGCCCGTCGTAGACGGCGGCGACGTCCTGCCCCCGCAGCGCGCACGTCGGCGCCGTGTCGCACCAGTCGGCGAACCGGTTGAACGAGGTTTCGGCGGCCATCATCTCGTCGGCGACCTGCTGATTCTCCGGCAGACTGTGCTCCAGCGCGGAGTCCAGCACCATCGCGCGGGTCCGCCGACCGAACAGTTCGGCGTAGTTGGCGGCGAGTTGGCTGCCGTAGGAGATGCCCAGCCAGCTCACCTGGCCGACGCCCATGGCGGCGCGGGCGGCCTCGTGATCGCGGGCGACGCTGACCGTGTCGGTGTGCGCCATCAATGAACCGGTCTGCCGCAGACAGCTGAGTCCCACCGCCCGGTTGTGGCTGACCATCGCCTCGAACTGCCGCTCAGAGCGCGGGAAGATCGTATCGGTGGGGGTCAGGATCGGCACGTCACACCGGACGTGGCCGCTGCCTCCGGTCGCGCGCGGATCCACCCCGACGATGTCGAAACGCGCGCGCAGCGTAGCCGAGAAATACGAGTCGTTGTCCACCACGTACTTGACTTCCCCGTCGCCGGGACCACCGGCGTTGAAGAACAACGTGCCGATGCGCCGGGCCGGGTCATCGGCCGGCCGTCGTGCCACCGCCACGGAGAGCTGCTCGCCGCGCGGCTTCGACCAGTCCACCGGAACCTGCATGGTGCCGCATTGCTTCGTAGGCGATTTCGGACAGGGCGTCCAGGCGATCGTGAAGCTCGACGTCCGGGTGGCGGCAGTCGCCTGCACGGCGACCGCGGGACCCAGCCCGACGACGAGGGCTACGGCCAGCAATCCGCTGGAACGGAACCGCTTGTGCACCAGATGCGGTCGCATGTCGATGCTCCTGACGAGGTCATGGTGTAGCAAGATTCCGATGCCGCCATCTGCCATCGGATGCGAGAAGGCGGGTAAACCCTCACGTCGCACTCGCGGCGTGGTCAGCTATCCCTCGCTGCGGCGAGCACATGGCCGGTAACGGCCTTGGGTAGCTGACCATTGCGCGTCGAGCTTTTGATCTCGACGGTGTGGACCGTGGACCTGGCGGCACCCGGGCGCAGCCGCGAGGCTCGCCACCGCTCGCCCAACGCGCTCCGTTTGCGAATGCCGATCCTGCGTTCGCCGGTCGCATACGCGTCGGCCGTGCTTGCGCGTCCGCTGACAGCGGACCATCTCGCTACCAGAAGCCAGGGCGACATCTGGACCTTACGCCCATCCCGGGCCGAGTTACACCCGCCAGGAACATCTCAGGTGCGCACGAAGGGCTGCCCGTGACCGCCGGAGAACCCGCGTCACGCCCGAGCGGTCACCGGATCCTTGACGCCTCCGCTCGTACCGGTCTCGCGGTGACCGCTCGGTCGGCAGTGAGGAGGTTGACGACGGCGATCGCGAAGAGGCGGCGAACACAAGCCGTGCCCGAACTCAGTGCCCCGTGGTTTCTTCGGCCCTGGGTGAGGGCGAACGGTCCGGGTTGACGACCGCGCTCGCGGTGATGCCGTCGAGCATGCGGTGCAGTCCCCAGATGTACTGCTGGGTGGAGACGTAACCGGCCATCACGTCCGCTGCGGCTGCGGAACGGGGAAACCGGTCGGGCTCGGCTACGGCGGACGCGCGGTGCCGACTGTCCGTACGTTCCGCTTCCGGGGGCAGGGGTCCGACCCGCCCGTGGTCGGCGACCTCGAGGGCGATGGATCCGAACACGTAGACGAGCAGCAGGTGAGCCGCCCGGGCGGCGTCGAAGGTGGTCAGTCCGGCGTCGGCGAGCAGTTCGAGGAGCCGTTCGTTGAGGGCCCGAGCCTGCGGCCCGTCCATCGGCCCGCCGATCACGAGGCCGACCGTGCCGGGGTGAGCGGTCAGCCGGGCTCGCAGTTCCAAGGCCAGGGATTCCACGCGTTGCCGCCATGGTAGGCCGCGGTCGGCGAACACGCCGTGGTCGACCTGGCCGAGTAGGCGCTCGACCAGCGCCTTGAACACGGCGGCCTTGTCGGGGAAGTACGTGTACACCGCGTTCGGCGAAACGTCCACCTTGGCAGCGATGCCACGCAGCGTCGCGGCAGTCGGGCCACCCTCGTCGAGCAGGGTCAACGCGGCATCCAGGATCTCGTCCTCAGTGAACGCCCGCCGCGGACCGCGTGGACGCCGCCTGACCGGTGCCGCCATGATCCCTCCTATCACTCTTCACAGCGTACATTATTTATACAGTGTCCAGTACGACCCGTGTTCAGATCGGATCGAGATGACAGCTACCGGAACAGGCCTCCGCCGAACGACCGGCGGGCTCTTCCTCGCGGGGGCAGTCACTTTCGCCGCCGCAGCGACGGTGCTCTCCTCGACGTTCGACTGGCCCGACATCCTGCGAGAACCGGGCAGCGTGGTCCTGCCGGCCTTCGCCGCCGGCGGCACCAGCCTGGTGTGGACCTGGTTCTTCACGGCATGGACGTACGCGATTCTGGCCGTGCCGATCCTGTTGCTGCCCGCCGTACTCCGGCGGCGCAACGACCCGGCGCTGCGAGCGGCCACCTACCTCGGCGCCACCTCGGTGGTGCTCTCGCTGGTCGGGTTCCTGCGCTGGGTCTTCGTCGTCCCACCGCTGGCCCACGCGTACGTCACGGGCGACGGCACCACCCGGGCCGCGGTGGACGCCGCCTGGACCGCCCAACACCAGTTCGGCGGCGCCCTGCTCGGCGAACACCTCGGCCAGTTGCTCATCATCGGCTGGTCGGTCACCCTCAGCGTGATCATCCTGCGCAGCCGGGTCCTGCCACGGTGGCTTGGCGTCGCCGGCCTCGCCGTCAGCACGATCTACCTGCTCAACCAGGGCGACATCCTCGCCACCGCCGTCCCCGGCTTTCCCGTCTGGGACCTGGCCGGGCTGCTCGGCAGCACCGGCTGGGGACTGTGGATCGCTGTCCTCGGCGTGATCCTCCTCCGCCGACCGATCTCCAACCCGATCCCCGACGCCAGCGACGCCGCCTCGGCAGAAACATCCACTCCACGCCGGCCGGTCGCGGTCGGCCCGGGGAGCTGAGCATCATGACCCGTCTCGAATCATCGCCACCGTCGTTCCTGCGCACCTGGCTGATCTGGACCGCAGCAACACTGGTGTTCCCGCTCGCCGGCGTGGCGGGTACCGCCGTGGCCGGCCGAGTCGACAGCCCACTGTCGGCACTCAGCGGTGGCGCGGTCGTCGGATTGATCATCGGCACCGCCCAAGCGGTACTCAGCCGCCGGCGTCTCGACCCGCACCGGTGGATCCCGACGACCACCGTCGGGATGAGCCTCGGGCTGCTCGCCGGGGCCGCCGCGGTCGGCTACCGCACCTCCCTCACCGACCTGATGCTGATGGGCGCGATCACCGGTCTGCTGGTCGGCGCCGCGCAGACCGCCGCCCTACCCCGCCGTACCCGATACCGGTGGATATGGGCTGCCGCCATGCCGGTCGTATGGGCCCTGGGTTGGGCAGCGACCACGCTCATCGGCGTCAACGTCGGCGAACAGTTCACCAACGTCGGCCTCAGCGGCGCCCTGACCGTGTCCGCGCTGTCCGGGCTCCTGCTGCACCGGCTGCTGCCGTACCGCATCGCCTCCGGGCCACGCCCCGCCAGCACCCCGATCGAGGCGACAGCATGACCACCGCCCGGCACGTCGTCCTCGGCAAGGCTTACCTGACCAGCGACAATGACCTTGCCCGCCGCGCAAATCAGTAGCGGAACTTGTGCCGAGCGCTGCGCCGGTTCACCCGGGACGGTAACTCGTCCAGGTTGTCGCGTGGGGGCAGCTGCTCGTCCGGGTCATGGCCCTGGGTGAAAGCCCGCATGGTCACTACAAAACCTTGGACCAAGCGGTCCTCGCGCAGGTCGCGGTACGTGGCTTCGACCAGCACCTGACTGTCGTCGGCCCGCAACAGCGAGCAGAACACCACACCGTCGCCGGAGCTGCGGAAGGCCTGACGCAGCTGGTTGCGGTCGTCCGGATGCACCAGATCGTCGAGTGTGGCCAGCGGCGGGAGGTCGTCGGCGCCGAGCAGCTCGCGCAGCGAAGGACTGGTGTATCGGATGCGCCGGTCCTTG
>Ga0307283_10000037_pt1 | contig 13305 bp, 10 predicted proteins | sample ER_DNA_122_FD_194487 | JGI IMG/M metagenome (GOLD analysis project Ga0307283, IMG submission 194487) | Bulk soil microbial communities from the East River watershed near Crested Butte, Colorado, United States - ER_DNA_122 | ecosystem: Environmental > Terrestrial > Soil > Floodplain | place...
TACGTCAACTCCGCCGGCGCGTTCACCAACTGGACCGGCGGTCAGCCCACCCCGGTGCCCGCGCCGGACGTGGCGATCGCGGGTCCCGCCAACGGCGCCAGCACCACGATCAAGATGCCGAAGAACCTGTCCGGCCGGCTCTACATGTCCTTCGGCCGCAAACTCGACTTCCGGCTCAGCACGGACGGGCTGGTCCAGCCCGCCCCGTGGGCCGGCGCCGACCCGAACAAGGACATCCTGTTCGACTGGAGCGAGTTCACGTTCAACGACTCCGGCCTGTTCCTGAACAGCTCCCAGGTGGACATGTTCGCCGTACCGCACATCGTGCAGGTGCAGGACGGAAACGGGGTCACCAGCAGGACCGGCGAGCTGCGGGCCGGCGGGCGGCAGCGGGTCATCGACCAGATCAAGACCCAGCCGGGCTTCGAGAAGACGGTCTACACGCGCTCCGACGGCACGGTGCTGCGGGTGCTCGCGCCCGGCAAGGCGGCCGACAGCGGCCAGTTCAGCGCGACGTACCTGGACCCGTACATCACCTCGGCCTGGAACGCGTACGCCGGCAGGACGCTGACCGTGGTGCCGTTCGGGGACCGGCCGGACACCAAGTTCTTCGGGCGCACCTCGGGCAACGTCATGAACTTCACCGACACCGGCGGCCGGACGGTGGCCTCCTTCACCAAGCCCTCCACCGCCAACGTGTGGGGCTGCGACGGTGCGCTGGGCGCGCCGAACGACCAGGTGGTGGGGCCGATCGCCCGGACGCTCTGCGCGGCGCTGCACCGCAGCACGCTCGGCACCCGCGACACCCAGCCCAGCGGGACCGCCGCCGACTTCTACCAGGGCACGCTGACCAACCACTACTCGCGGATCATCCACGAGCAGATGCTGGACGGGAAGGCGTACGGCTTCGCCTTCGACGACGTGCAGAACCAGGAGTCGCTCGTGCACGCCGGCGACCCGCGGCAGGCCGGCATCGTGCTGACGCCGTTCTGATCCATCGAAAGGCAGCATCGGGCCCGGCGCGACCACGGATTCACCATCATCCGGTCGACGCGCCGGGCCCTTCCGGTCTCCGCCAGAAAGCAATACGGGTCTGCTCAGCGCATCCGCGCTATGCGGAAGCAGTGGTTGCGCGGTGGGGGGCCCAGAGCTGGTCGGCGTCGCCGGTGGCGAGGCGGCCACGGTAGACGTCGATCTTGTGGTCGATGAGCGTGAGGCTGTGCTGCAGTTCGGCGAGCTTGGCGGTCACGGCGGCGCGGTGGGCCTCCAGGAGGGCAAGGCGAAGGTGTTCGTTTCCGCGTCCCTCCGCGACGAGTTCGGCATAACGTCGGATGGCCCTGATCGGCATGCCGGTGGCGCGCAGCCGGGTGCACACGGTGATCCACTCCAGGTCCAGCTGGTGGTAGCGGCGCCGGCCGCTGCGGGTCCGGTCGACGGGGGTGACGACCAGACCGGCGCGTTCGTAGTAGCGCAGGGTGTGCGCGCTGACCCCGGTGCGGCGAGCAGCCTCGGCGATGCTCAGCCCGGCCCCGGGCTCTGTCGGCTTGTTGACTTCGAGCACGCTCTAAAATCTAGTGTCCGTCGTCATGACGGCAACACTGATCACCGGAGCAACCAGAGGACTCGGCCTGGAGACCGCCCGTCGGCTCGTCGCCGCAGGCCACATCGTCTACATCGGCGGCCGGGACGCCGAGCGGGGACGCCGGGCAGCCGACCAGCTCGGCGTACGGGCGGTCCACCTCGATGTCACCGACGAGTCGTCCGTGGCAGCCGCGGCCACGACGATCGAAGCCGACGGAGGGCTGGACGTCCTGGTCAACAACGCCGGCATGCAGCAGGAGATGGACGACAACGGCACCGTCGTGATCGGTGCGGCGGACCTGACCGCTGAGGTGATGCGGCAGACGTTCGACACCAACGTCTTCGGGATGGTGCGCGTTCTCCACGCGTTCCTCCCGTTGTTGCGGCGTTCCGCCGCCCCGGTCGTGGTCAACGTCAGCAGCGGTCTGGCCTCGTTCACCCGCGCCGTCGACCCGGGCACTCCGGCGTACGCCTACCCGGGCGTCGCCTACCCGGCTTCGAAGGCCGCGGTCAACATGATCACTGTGCAGTACGCAAAGGCGTTCCCGAGCATGCGAATCAACGCGGTCGACCCCGGCTTCACCGCGACCGATCTGAACGCGAAGACGGGCCGGCAGACCGTCGAGCAAGGCGCCGAGATCATCGTCCGGATGTCCCAGCTCGGGACGGGCGGCCCGACCGGCTGCTTCTTCAGCGCGGACGGTGTCCTTCCCTGGTGATCCGGAAAGGTGCACCGCCGGGTCGTCCGGCCGCTCGCTCCGCGCACCCGGCGGCCGTGCCCGGCCGAGTCTCCGCCGTGACGGCTCGCCGCCTACCGGGCGAGGGCTACGACCGGCTCCGCCTGCTCGACCGGGAGGCGGTGCGGCCGGACCACCAGGAAGCAGACCAGGGTCGCGGCCAGCATGCCGCCGAAGACCACGATCGCCATGGCAACCGCGCCGACGCCGAGAATGCCGACCAACGGTGCGGCCAGGGCACCCACCCCGAACTGGACCGCGCCGAGCAACGCGGCCGCGGTGCCGGCTGCCTCACCGTGACGGGACAGGGCCAGGGCGGGGGCGTTCGGCATGGCGAGGCCGACCATGGCGAGCACCGACCAGAGCGGGATGAGGATGCCGGGCAGGCCGCCGACGCCGGTGGCCGCCAGGATCAGCAGGACCAGGGCGAAGCCGAGGCCGGCCAGCAGCGCGCCGCCCAGGATCTGCTGGGGTGTCCAGCGGCGCAGCAGGCGCACGTTGAACTGGGTGGCGCCGATGAGGCCGACCGCGCCGCCGGCGAAGACCAGCGCGAACTGCTGCTCGCTCAGCCCGTACCCGTCCTGGAAAACGTACGACGAGCCGCTCACGTAGGCGAACAACGCGGCCATCGCGAGTCCGGCGACCAGGATGAGGCCGACGTACACGCGGTCGGTGAACAGCCGGCCGTAGTCGCGGAGCGTGCCCACCACGCCACCGTTGCGGCGCCGCTCGCCGGGCAGCGTCTCGGGCAGGACCAGCGCGGCGGCCGCCATGATCGCAACCGCGGCGAGGGTGAGCACCACGAAGACGCCGCGCCAGGACGTGAAGCGCAGGGCCAGGCCGCCGATGGTCGGGGCGAGGATCGGCGCGACGCCGACGACGAGCATGAGCCGGGAGAAGAGCCTCGCCGCGGCGAGCCCGCTGAACAGGTCCCGGACGATCGCCATCGCGACGACCGAGGCCGCGGCGGCGCCGAGGCCCTGCAGCACCCGCAGGGTTCCCAGGACGGCCAGGCTGGGCGCGATCACGCACAGCACCGAGGCGAGCAGGTGTACGCCGACACCGGCGAGCAGCGGCACGCGACGCCCCACCGCGTCGGAGAGGGGGCCGATCACCAACTGGCCGAGGGCGAGGCCGACCAGCGTACCGGTGAGCGTCAGCTGAACCGCGGCCGCGGAGACGCCGAAGTCCTCGGTGATGGTGGGCAGCGCGGGCAGGTACATGTCGATGGTGAGCGGCCCGAGCGCGGTGAGGAAGCCCAGCACGAGAACTATCCGGAAGCGGCGCCCGAACGGCAACAGCTCGCCCGGAGAGAGTCCGGCGTCGGGAAGGGTCACGGTGCGAGTCTCAACCACGACTGTGACAAGTTCCCCCGCTACGCGGTTCTTCCGCCCACGTCGCTTTGGTAATGGTGATCACACGGGACGCGCGGTCCCGTCAGCACGTGGGCGTCCCGCTGTCGCTCAGCAGCCGGTGATCTCCATCGGGTCGGACCGCCGTCAGGTGGTGCGGGACCGCCGGGTGCGCGAGGATCACCGCATGCGTGATCTCTCGCGGCGGTGGGGGTGGCTGGCTGTGCTCGTCCTCGGGCTGGCGCTCTACCTCATCGTGCTGCGCACCTTGATCCGAACCCAGAACCCGAACTTCATCCCCTCGCTGCTCCTGCTGGGCGCGACCGTCGTACCGCTGGCGTTCCTCACGTTCGCGCAGGCCCGTACCGGTCATTGGCAGGTGCCGGCGTCGGCGCTGGTCGTCGCGGCCTTCTTCGGCGGCGTCATCGGGGTCGTGGTGGCCGGCACCCTGGAGTACGACGCGCTGCGCGGCCTCGGCGCGCTGCCCATGATGTTCGTCGCGCTCATCGAGGAATCCGCCAAGATGATCGTCCCGATCCTGCTGCTGTTCGCCCTGCTGGCCCGGCACGGCCGCCGGCTGCCGTCGGACGGCCTGGTGATCGGGGTGGCGTCCGGGATGGGCTTCGCCGCCCTCGAGACGATGGGCTACGGCTTCACGACGCTGCTGTCCTCCAAGGGAAACATCGGCGCGGTGGAGGAGACCCTGTTCGTCCGCGGGCTCACGGCGCCGGCCGGGCACACCGCGTGGACGGGCCTCACCTGCGGGGCCCTGTGGGCGGTGGTGGCCTCCCCGTCGGGCAGGAAGGTGCTGGCGTTCCTCGCCACCTTCCTGGGCGCGGTCGCGATGCACACCGCGTGGGACACGTTCGGCGGCGTCGTCTCGTTCGTCATCCTGGCGGTCCTGAGCCTGGGCTGGCTGTTCCTGGCCCTGCACCGCTACCGGGCCTTCGCGGAACACAGCGCCTGGGCGCCCGGCGAGCCGCTACCCGCATAGGGCTGGTCACCCACGCCCGCCCCGGTGCCCTTACTGGACCGTGCGCCCGGCGGAGAGGGCCCGCGCCCGGGCCACCAGCGCGGGCGACCCGCAGGCCTGGGCCAGCTCCAGTCCGTCGCGCAGCACCCGGCGCGCCTGCGGCCGTCGGCGCGCTGCGTTCAGCAGAGCCCCGAGGTCGACGAGCGCGGTCGCCAGCTCGAAGCGCCGCGGCGTACCCTGCAGCACCCGGATGGCCTCCTCCGCGGCAGCCATCCCGGCGGCGCCGGGCCGCACCTGGCCCTGGATCCGCAGCGCCCGGCCCAGCGCCGAGGCCAGCCCGTGCCGCCGGGTCAGGGCGACCTCCTCGGCGACGAGGCGCTCGGCCGCCTCGCGGGCGCTTAGTCCGACCAGGACGGACGCGGCCGCCGACCGCCACGGCAGCACGCCCGGATGGTCCGAGCGGTGGACCGCGAGGCGCTCGCCGCACCGGTACAGGTCGGCCAGTCCCTCGCCGGGCCGGGCCAACGCGGTGTGCAGCCGCCCCCGGACGAAGCGCAGCGGCAGGAACTCGGGCTCGTCGGGCAGTTCGCCCGTCAGCCCCGTCGCGGTCAGCAGGTCGTCGGCCGGCTGGAGGTCGCCGAGGTCGAGCAGCACGGCGAGGCGCCGGGACAGCACCAGCGCCGCGGCCGGGCCGGCCGGATCGGTGCCCGAGACGGCGAGCAACTGCGCGGACGCGTCGGCGTCGCGGGCCGCGTCGCTCAGCCGGCCCAACCGCCGGGCCACCGAGCTGCGCTGCGAGTAGGCCATGGCGAGCGCCGCCGCCGAGCCGTCGCGACCGGCCACCTGCACCGCCAGCGTGCAGCCGGAGTGGGCCGCGGCCAGGTCATCGGCGTCGGCGAGCCGGCGCAGGGCATGCAGATATCGCGGGATGTCGTCCACGCCGGCCGGCGGCGCCAGCGGCACCGGGCGGAGGTTTGCCGGGGGGACGGCATTGTCACCTGGGGTGATGTCCCGGCTGAGGTCCGCCAACCCCGGCCGTTCGTCACTGACGGTCATGCAAGGTGTGTACCCCTCCGGGCGCCCGAGCCACCATCGATCTGTCCGCAATCCTTCGTGGACCCCAAGGTTTTCCCAAGGACGGCTGATACACAATGCGGCATGCGCAGTCCGACCCAACGCGAACTCAACTTTTCCGCCATCGAGGCGCGGCTCGAGCCCGTTTTCGGGGTTGCTGTCCGGGAAGCCACTGAATTATCCGGCGGAGGCTTCGCGGCAGTGTGGCGTGCCGACCTGGCCGACGGGCGGAAGGTGGTGGTCAAGGTCGGTCCCACCGACGGCACGCGACTGCTGCGGTACGAGCGCGACCTCATCGCCGCGGAGGCGGCGTACTTCCGGACGGTCCGCGCGGGCGCGCCCGGGGTGCCCGTGCCCGACGTGCTGCATGTGGCCGATGACTGGATCGTCACGACGCTGCTGCCCGGCAGCAGCCTGACCGGCCTACCCGACAGCGCCGGGGTACGCGAGCAGCTCGGCGCCGCCATCGCCGGCCTGCACCGGATCACCGGGCCGCACTTCGGCTACACCGGCGCGCGCCCCGCCGGCGCCGACTGGCCCACCGCCTACGCCGCCATGATCGCCGCCCTGCTGGCGGACGCGGCCGACTGGGAGGTCCCGCTGCCCGCGGGCATCGGCACGTTGGCCGCCCGGTACCGGGCCGCCCTGGCCACGGTCACCCGCCCCGCGCTGCTGCACTTCGACCTCTGGGACGGCAACGTGCTGACCGCCGGCGGGCGGCTGACCGGCCTGGTCGACGGGGAGCGGTACCTCTGGGGCGACCCGCTGCTGGACCTGGTGTCGCCGGCGCTGTACCGCCGGATCGAGGACGAGCCCGAGCACGCTTTCCTGCGCGGCTACACCGCCGCCACATCCCTCGTGCTCGACGACGTCGCGCGCACCCGGCTCGCGCTCTACCGCATCCACCTCTACCTGTTGATGCTCGCCGAGGGCCCGAGCCGCGGCATTCCGGTCGGCGGGGAACGGCACAACCGCCTCACCGGGCTGCTGGAGGGTGAGATTCGCGATCTCTGAGGGGGCATCGGCCTCGCATCTGCGGCCCTATGCTGGCGTCGTGAGGACGTATCGGATGGGCGAGGCCGCCGAGGTGCTCGGAGTCAGCGTGGACACGGTGCGCCGCTGGATCGACGGCGGCCGGCTTGCGGCCGAGCGCGACACCCACGGGCATCGCACGGTCGGCGGGGCCGACCTGGCGGCCTTCGCCCGGTCGCTGGCCGACGAGCCCGACACCGGATTCCGCCGCTCCTCGGCCCGCAACCGGCTGCGCGGGATCGTCACGGCGATCATCCGGGACGCGGTGATGGCGCAGGTGGACATCCAGGCCGGACCGTTCCGGCTGGTGTCGCTGATGAGCCGCGAGGCCGTCGACGACCTCGGTCTGGAGGTCGGCTCCCCGGCGACCGCGGTGATCAAGTCCACGACCGTGGTCGTGGAGAGAGGGGATGACGCGTGAGGGCACGACGATGGGCCGCGGTGGCAGTCGCCGGGCTGCTGGCCACCGCCGGGTGCGCAGCCGCGGACGAGGATCCCGCCGCCGCCGGCGCGTCCGGCCCGGCGGCCGCGGGCAGCGGCGCGACCGGACCGGTGACGGTGCTGGCGGCGGCCTCGCTGACCGAGTCGTTCACCGCGATCGGCACGAAGTTCGAGCAGCTGCATCCCGCGCTGGAGGTGACCTTCTCCTTCGGCGGCAGCTCGGGCCTGGCGCAGCAGATCGGCTCGGGCGCGCCCGCCGATGTCTTCGCCGCGGCCAGCCCCGCCACCATGAAGACCGTCACCGACGCCGGCGCCGCCGGCGGCACCCCGGTCACCTTCGTGCGCAACCAGCTCGTGATCGCGGTGCCGAAGGGCAACCCGAAGCGCCTCACCTCGCTCTCCGCGCTGGCAGGTCCCGGCGTCAAGGTCGCGCTCTGCGCCCCGCAGGTGCCGTGCGGCGCCGCGGCCCAGAATGCGCTGGCCGGCGCCGGCGCCCAGGTCACCCCGGTGACGCTGGAGCAGGACGTCAAGGCGGCGCTGGCCAAGGTGAAGCTCGGCGAGGTCGATGCCGCGCTGGTCTACCGCACGGACGCGAGGGCCGCCGCGGCCGACGTCGACGGCGTCGAGTTCCCCGAGTCCGCCGGGGCGATCAACGACTACCCGATCGTCGCGCTCCGGGACGCGCCCAACCCGGCGGGGGCGGCGGCGTTCCTGTCCTTCGTGCAGACCCCCGAGGCGCAACAGATCCTCACCGACGCCGGGTTCCAACGGCCCTGACCAGGCCCGGGTCCCGCGCCCCGCTGGCCCTGGCGATCCCCGCGATCGCCGGGCTGGCGTTTCTCGTGTTGCCCCTGGCCGGGCTGCTGATCCGCGCGCCGTGGACGAGCCTGCCCCAGCGGCTCACCGAGCCCGGCGTGCTGGCGGCCCTGCGGCTGTCCCTGCTGACCGCGAGCCTGGCCACCGTGGCGTGTCTGCTGCTCGGCGTACCGCTGGCCTGGGTGCTGGCCCGCACCCGGTTCCCCGGCCGGCGGCTGGTCCGGGCGCTGGTCACGGTGCCGCTGGTGCTGCCGCCGGTGGTCGGCGGGGTCGCGTTGCTGCTGGTCTTCGGTCGGCGCGGCCTGGTCGGCGGCTGGCTCGACGCCACCTTCGGGTTCAGCCTGCCGTTCAGCACCGCCGGGGTCGTGGTGGCCGAGGCATTCGTGGCGATGCCGTTCCTGGTGATCAGCGTCGAGGGAGCACTGCGCGGTGCGGACGCGCGGTTCGAGGAGGCCGCGGCGACGCTGGGCGCGAGTCGGTGGACGGCGTTCCGGCGGGTGACGCTGCCGCTGATCGGGCCGGGCGTGGCGGCCGGCGCGGTGCTGTGCTGGGCGCGGGCGCTGGGCGAGTTCGGCGCGACGATCACCTTCGCGGGCAACTTCCCGGGGCGTACGCAGACCATGCCGCTCGCCGTGTATCTGGCGCTGGAGCAGGATCTGGACGCGGCGATCGTGCTGAGCCTCGTGCTGCTGGTGGTCTCGGTGGCGATCCTGGCCGGGCTGCGCGACCGGTGGCTGGGTGTCTCATGAGCCTGGATGCCCACCTGATCGTCCGCCGGCCCGGCTTCACCCTGGACGCCGTGCTGCGTGCGGCGGCCGGCGAGGTCGTGGGGCTGCTCGGGCCCAACGGCGCGGGCAAGACCACGGCGCTGCGCGCGCTGGCCGGGCTGGCGGCCCTGGACGGTGGGCACCTCGACCTCGACGGCGAGCGCCTCGACGACCCCGCGACCGGCCGGTTCGTCGCGCCCGAGCACCGGCACATCGGCGTGGTGTTCCAGGACTATCTGCTCTTCCCGCACCTGTCGGCGCTGGAGAACGTGGCGTTCGGCCCGCGCTGCCGGGGCGTCCCCCGGGCCCGGGCACGCTCCGAGGCGGCCGCCCTGCTCGACCGGGTCGGGCTCGCCGAGCACGCCGGCAAGAGGCCGAGGCAGCTCTCCGGCGGGCAGGCGCAGCGGGTAGCGCTGGCCCGGGCGCTGGCGACCGGCCCCCGGCTGCTGCTGCTCGACGAACCGCTCGCCGCGCTGGACGCCCGCACCCGCCTGGACACCCGCGCCCAGCTGCGCGGCCACCTCGCCGGGCACGCCGGTCCGACCGTGCTGGTCACCCACGACCCGCTGGACGCCATGATGCTCGCCGACCGGCTGATCATCCTGGAGCACGGCCGGGTGGTGCAGACCGGCGACGCGGCCACGATCACCTCGCGCCCGCGTACCGACTACGTGGCCCGGCTGGTGGGGCTGAACCTGTACCGCGGCCGGGCCGACGGCGAGCTGGTCCGGATCACCGACGACTTCGCCCTCACCACGGCGACCCCGCAGCACGGCGACGTGTTCGTGGCCTTCCCGCCCACGGCCGTGGCGCTCTACGCGGCGCGTCCCGACGGGAGTCCGCGCAACATCTGGCGGGCGAGGGTGGCCGCGGTCTCCCGGCACGGCGACGCGTTGCGCATCGAGCTGACCGGGCCGGTCACGGTGGCCGCCGACGTGACGCCGGCGGCCGCCGTGCAGCTTGCGCTCGAGCCCGGTCGTGAGGTCTGGGCCGTCCTCAAGGCGACCGAGGCGACGAGTTACCCCGCCGAGCCGGCCCCCGAGGGACGACCCCCGCAAGGTCCTACTGGGCAGTGAAGGTGTAGCTCCCGGAGGCCAGGCTGTAGGCGGCCGCTCCGCCGCTGTAACCCTGCGGGACCGCCTCCGCCGGTGCGGTGACCGCCGCCGCGGAGGACGCCGGGACCCGCACCGTGGCCGTCGCGTTCGGCGGCACCACCACTTTCAGCGTCAGCGTGGAGCCGCTACGGGTCCACTCCGAGCGCGTCTGGCCGTACCGGGTCTGCAGGGACGCGGTCGCGGCGGTGACCGTACCGCCGGGCCGGGGGGCGATCAGCACCTGCCGGTAGCCCGGCGCGGCCGGGGCCACCCCGCCTACCGTGCGGTAGAGCCAGTCCCCCACCGAGCCCAGGCCGTAGTGGTTGAAGGAGTTCATCCCCGCGTCCTGCAACGAGCCGTCGGTCCGGATCCCGTCCCACCGCTCCCAGACGGTGGTGGCGCCGCGCGAGCTCATGTAGCCCCAGCCGGGATAGTCCGGCTGCTGCAGGATCTGGTACGCGGTGGCGAGGTGCCCGTGCTCGGCCAGCACCGGCAGCAGGTTCTCCACGCCCATGAAGCCGACGGAGAGGTGCCCGTTGCGCGACGCCACCTTGGCGGCGAGCTTGTCCGCCACCGCCTGCACCCGGTTCTGCGGCACGAGGCCGAAGGCGAGCGCCAGCACGTAGCCGGTCTGGCTGTTGTTGCCCACGGTCCCGTCGGCGGCGACGAAGCGGTTGGTGAAGGCCGCCCCGATCTGGTCGGCGAGGGCGCCGTAGCCGGCCGCCTCCGCCGTACGCCCGGTGGCCGCGGCCATCCGCGAGAGCAGCCGGGCCGACCAGCCGAAGAACGCCGTGCTGGAGACGTCGTTCGGGGTGTTGTCGTCGACGTTGAGCCAGTCGCCGAACGTCTCGTGGTCGCGGACCAGGTCCGCGCCCGCGGTCGACCTCAGGTAGTCGACGTATTTCGCCATGGCCGCGAAGTTCTTGTCCACCACGGACAGATCTCCGTAACGCTGCCACACCGTGTACGGCACGATCACGCCCGCGTCCGCCCAGCCGGCCTTGCCCGCGCCGTCGATCACGGCCGGTGCCACGTCGGTGAACGCGCCGTCGGCGCGCTGGGCGTCGACCAGGTCGTCTGCGAACTTGGTGAGCAGCCCCTCGGTGTCGAAGTTGAAGGTGGACGTCGCGCCGAACGCGGCGATGTCCCCGGTCCAGCCGAGCCGCTCGTCGCGCTGCGGGCAGTCGGTCGGTATCGACAGCATGTTGGAGCGCGCACCCCAGAGGATGTTGTGCTGCAACTGGTTCACCAGCGGGTCGCTGGTGGTGAAGGTGCCCGTCTGCTCACCGTTGGTCCACGCCGCGAGCCCGGTGAGGCTGTCCGCGGTCGGCGTGCCCGGGAAGCCGGTCAGCTCCACGTACCGGTAGCCGTGCACGGTGAAGTGCGGCTCGAAGACCTCGGGCGCGCCCGTGCCGGCGAGCGTGAAGGTGTCGGTGGCCTGGGCGGCGCGCAGATTGGCGGTGTAGAGCGTGCCGTCGGCGTTGAGAATCTCGCCGTGCCGCAGCGTCACCCGGGTGCCGGCCGGCCCGGTCACCCGCAGCCTGTCCCAGCCCGCGAAGTTCTGACCCAGGTCGGCGATCCAGACGCCGGGCCTCGGCTGGGTGATGCTCCGGGGCCGGAGCTCCTGCTGCACGGTGACGCCGGGGTCGACCTGGGCGACCAGCCGCGGCCTCGGGCCGGACCGGACGGTGACGGCGACGCCGTCACCGGGGGCGATCCGGGCATCGGCATCCTCGCCGTGGTACAGGTCGTCGGCGACGATCACGCTGGCGGTCGCCGACCAGGAGCCATCGGTACGCACGTCGGCACGCGTCCCATCGGTGTACTCGATGGACAGTCGTGCCGAGTACCAGGGCGAGGTGCCGTATCGCTGACTGCCGGCGAAGCCGACGCTGCCGGAGTACCAGCCGTTGCCGACCAGCGCGCCCAGGGTGTTGTTGCCCTGCCGGAGACGCTCGGTGACGTCGTACACGCGGTACTGCAGGCGATCGTTGTAGTCGGTCCATCCCGGCGCGAGCCGCTCGGCCGTCACCCGGGCGCCGTTGAGATAGGTGTCGTGCAGGCCGAGCGCCGTCGCGAACAGCCGGGCACGGGCGACGGGCTTGCCGACAGCAAAACCCTTACCGAGGTACGGCGTGGGATTCGGCACCATGACCTGCGACCCCCACGGGCCCGCGCCGTACCCGGCCGTCACCTTGGCGGCGGGCCAGGCGGAATCGGCGAAGCCGGGCTGCTCCCAGCCGGCCGGGCCGGACTGGGCGGCTCGCCACCCGCTGCCGGTCGCCACGGTGGTGCCGCCGCTGGTCAGCTTGGCGATGATGCTCGCCGGACCGGCCACCGAGTTGGTGGCGGCGATGGCGACGGTGTTCGTGCCGGTCCGCAGCTGCGCCGTGACGTCCACTGTGGTCGCGCGCTTCCACGAGTCGGTGGCGCGCCGCGAGGTGCTGACCCGGGAGCCGTTGATCCACACGTCCGCGGTGTCGTCACCGGTCACCACGAGGGTCGATCGGGACACGGTCGCCAGCTCGAAGGTGTGTCGGAAGAATCGTTGCGCCGCCGGGGCGGTGACCGCCGGGTCACCCTCGGGATACCAGATCCACTCGGCGCCGCCGAGGCCGGCCGTGGCCGGACCGCCGATGAAGTCCGCCTGCCACTCGGCGGCCGGGTCGGCCAGGCCGGTGTCGAAGCGCTCCGAGGCGCTCCACGGGCTCGGCCGGCCCTGCGCGTCCCAGACCCGGACCCGCCAGTGATAGGTACGGTCGCCGGCCAGCGCCGGGCCGCCGTACCGGACGTCCACGCTCTGCCCGGACACCACCTGGCCGCTGTCCCACACGTCCGCGCCGCCCGGCATGCTGCCGACGGTGACCTGATAGCGGCCCTGGACCTGGCCGTTGGCGGCGGAGACCAGCCGCCAGCCGAGGCGTGGCCGCGCCGGGTCGATGCCGACCGGGTCGGTGCGGCGCTCCGTGGTCAGGCCGGCGACGGTGACCGGCGAGCCGGCGCCGGGATCGGGCGCCACGACGTCGCTGCGCCACGGCCCGGTGCCGTACGCGCCGAGATCCCGGGCGGCGGTCCACGCCTGCGGCACGGAGTCGGCCGCCTGCCATGCGCCGTCGGTGACCAGGTCCACAGTGCTCTGCGCGGCGGCCACGCGCAGCCGGCCGAGGACGCCGGCCGGACCCGTGCTGCTGTTGCGCGCGGCGATCGTCAGGGTGTTGCTGCCGGATCGCAGGGCGGCGGCCAGGTCGACGTACTGGGCGTGCTGCCAGGAGTCGGTGGTACGGGTCGAGCCGGCCAGCCAGGTGTCGTTGAGCCAGACGTCGACGGTGTCGTCGCCGGTGACGACCAGTTGGGCGTCGGTGTACGGGCCGGCCGGGGCGGTGAAGGTGCGGCGCAGGTAGCGGGTGGCGGCCGGGGCGCTCTGGGCGGGGTCGCCCT
>Ga0307283_10000038_pt1 | contig 12803 bp, 11 predicted proteins | sample ER_DNA_122_FD_194487 | JGI IMG/M metagenome (GOLD analysis project Ga0307283, IMG submission 194487) | Bulk soil microbial communities from the East River watershed near Crested Butte, Colorado, United States - ER_DNA_122 | ecosystem: Environmental > Terrestrial > Soil > Floodplain | place...
GTTCGGTCGTCGGCCGCTGCGCCACCGTCGAGCCGGTCGCCCCCCACGAGTCCGGATGCCGCCTGCACGTGGGCGACCACGCCCGGATCCAGATCACCGCGGCCTGAGTCACGCCACTCCCATCTACCCGCTCCCCTGCCTAGGAGGAAGCATGATTGAGAGCCAGAATTCGCCCCGGCGGCCCATCGTTGCGGTGGTCGGCCTGGGCTACGTCGGATCCTGTGTGGCCGCCACCCTGGCCGGCCGCGGCCTCGACGTGATCGGCATGGACGTACAGGCCCGGGTGATCGACGGTCTGCGCGAGGGACGGTTGCATTTCGAGGAGCCGGGCCTGCACGAGCTGATGACCGAGGCCGTCGGCTCGGGCCGGCTGCAAGTCACGACGGACTATGCCGCCGCCGCGGGCGCGGACGTCATCCTGCTCACCGTCGGCACCCCGATCTTCGACGACGGGTCGCTCGACGGGACCCAGCTGCACAGCGCCTGCCGGGAACTTGCGGAGCATCTGCGGCCGGGCCAGCTCGTCATCGTCAAGAGCACCGTGCCGCCCGGCACCACGCGTACCGAGGTGGCGCCGTTGCTCGAAGCCCGCGGGTTGCGCGCCGGGGTGGATTTCCGGCTTGCCTACAGCCCGGAGCGTCTGGCCGAGGGCACCGCCCTCGCCGAGCTGCGGTCCTTCCCGATCGTCGTCGGTGGCATCGACGCGGTGAGCACCGCGGCCGCGGCCGATTTCTGGCGGCAGGCGCTGGCGGTCGACGTGACGGAGCAGGACTCGCTGGAGGCTGCCGAGATCGTCAAGCTGGCCGACAACTGGTGGATCGACCTGAACATCGCGCTCGCCAACGAGCTCGCCCAGTTCTGCGCGCTCTACGGCGCCGACGTGCTCGACGTGATCACCGCAGCCAACTCCATCCCCAAGGGGCGCGGCTACGTCAACATCCTGCAACCGAGCGTCGGAGTCGGCGGCTCCTGCCTGACCAAGGACCCGTGGATGGTCTGGCAGGCCGCCCGCCGCCAGGGTGTCGACATCCGTACCGCGCGCGCCGGCCGGGAGGCCAACGACGCGATGCCGGGATACACCGCCCAGCTGATCCTCGAGGAGCTCGAGGCGGCCGGGAAGGACCCGCTGGACTGCACCGTCGCGGTGCTCGGCGTCGCCTTCAAGAACAACACCGGCGATCTGCGCAGCAGCCCGGTGCGTGGCGTGGTCGAACAGCTGGTCAAGGCCGGGGTCGAGGTGCGGGTCCACGACCCGGTGGTCGATCCGGACGAGGCGGAGGCGCTGCTCGGCGTGCGTCCGGTCAGCACGGTGACGGCGGCCGCCGAGGGCGCCGACGCCGTCGCCGTCCTGGCCCTGCACCGGCAGTTCGAGGGGATCGACTTCGCCGCGTTGCCGGTGGCCCGCTCCTGCGTGCTGCTCGACGGCCGGGCGCACTACGGCAAACCGATGATCGCTTCGCTGCGCGCCGCCGGCTACCGCTACCGCGGGATCGGACGATGAGCGCCCGGCGTGCCGTCGTCACCGGCGGATGCGGATTCGTCGGCAGCCACCTGGTGGAGCGGCTGGTCGCCCGGGGCGACGATGTCACGGTCTTCGACGGTGTCGATCTTCCGCCGGGTCTCGCCGACGGGGTGGCCGGCAGCGTCCGGTTGGTCAAGGGGGACCTGCGGTCCACCGACGACCTGGCTACCGCGATCACCCCCGGCGTGGACCTCGTCTATCACCTGGCCGCGGTCGTCGGTGTGGATCAGTACCTGTCCCGTCCGCTCGACGTCATCGACGTCAACTTCACCGGCACCCGCAACGTGCTGGAGGCGGCGGCCCGGGCCGGTGCCCGTGTGGTCGTCGCCAGCACCAGCGAGATCTTCGGCAAGAACCCGGCGGTGCCGTGGGCCGAGGACGGCGACCGGGTGCTGGGCTCCACCACCGCGGACCGCTGGACCTACTCGTCCAGCAAGGCGCTGGCCGAGCACCTGACCTTCGCGTTCGGTCACCAGCACCACCTCGAGGCCTCGGTGGTGCGCTACTTCAACGTGTACGGGGCCCGGCAGCGGCCCGCGTACATCGTCAGCCGCGGGGTGCACCGCGTCCTGAACGGGCGGCCGCCGGTCGTCTACGACCACGGTCGGCAGACCCGGTGCTTCACCCACGTCAGCGACTGCGTGGAGGGCACCATCCTGGCGGGCGAGTCCGCCGCGGCGCTGGGTCAGGCCGTCAACCTCGGCAGCATGGTCGAGACGACCGTCGGCGACGCCACCCGGCTGATCGCGAAACTGGCCGGTTACGACGGGCCGATCACCGACGTCGACACGGCCCGCGAGCTCGGCCCGGCGTACGAGGACCTGGCCCGCCGGGTGCCCGACAACACCAAGGCCCGCACGCTGCTCGGCTGGACCTGCGACACCGGGCTGGCCGACGGCCTCGCCGACACCATCGGGTGGGCACGGGCCAACCCGTGGTGGCTGGCCCTGCCCGACAAGGGCGCCGCCTGATCCTTCCCCCCCGATCCGATCCGATCGACTGGAGTGAACCCATGATCACGGAGCATGACGTCTTCACCGACCTGGCCGCCGAGGGAAAGGCGGTCGACGACCTGGTCGCCGGCCTGGAGCCGGCGGCCTGGGCGACACCGACCCCGGCGCCCGGGTGGACGGTCGCCCACCAGGTCGCGCACCTCGCCGCCACCTTCCGCCTCGCCGCGCTGGCGGCAACCGACGCCACCGCCTTCGAGAACCTCGCGGCGCACCTCAGTCCCGACTTCGACGCCAACGTTCGCCACGCGATGGCCGACTACCTGCGGGCCGAGCCGGCGGAGCTGCTGCGCCGCTGGCGGGCCGAACGGGCCGGGGCCGAACAGGCCCTCGACGCCCTGCCGCCGGAGCAGATGGTGTCCTGGCTGGTCCGGCCGTTGCCGGCGGCGGTGCTGGCCGCCGCCGGGATGATGGAGTTGTTCGGCCACGGGCAGGACATCGCCGACGGGCTCGGCGTGCGCCGGGAGTACACCGACCGGATCCGGCACCTGGTCGCGTTTGCGGTGCGCACCTGGGACTTCGGCTACCAGGCCCGCGGGCTGGGCACGCCACCGGTGACCCTGCGGTTCGAGCTCTCAGCGCCGTCCGGCGAGACCTGGACGTACGGCCCGGCCGACGCGATCGAGCGGATCACCGGTCCAGCCGTGGACTTCTGCCTGCTGGTCACCCGCCGGCGGCACCACGCGGACCTGGCGCTGACGGCCACCGGGGACGAGGCGCGGCGCTGGCTGGAGATCGCCCAGGCGTACCGGGGACCGGCCGGCGAGGGCCGCAAGCCGGGGCAGTTCGCGGCGGCCGGCGTCAGGTAGACGGCAGCGCAGAAGGGCCGGTCATGGATTCGTCCACGACCGGCCCTTTCTTCCGCGCCGCTCAGGGGCGCCGGGCCGGGGTCAGATCCGCGAGCCCGGTCAGCAGCCGGTCGACGTGCTCGGTGGTGGTACCCAGGCCGATACTCGCCCGGACCGCGGTGTCGCCCAGCGGGCGTTCCAGCCGGGCCGACGCCTCGTCGAGGAGGCGGTGCACCAGCGGATGCGCACAGAACAGGCCGTCGCGAACCCCGATGCCGTACCGGCCGGCCAGATGGGCCGAGACGTCGCCGCCGGCGACGCCGGTCACGGCGAAACTGACGATACCGACCCGGTCGTGGCCGGCGGTGAACTGGCGCAGTTCGGCGACGCCGGGAAGCCGGGACAGGCCGGACCGCAGCCGATCCACCAGGGCCTGCTCCCGTCGGTCGAGCGCGGCCCGGTCGGCGCCGGCCAGCTCGGTACAGGCCGCGGCCAGCGCCACCGCGCCGAGCAGGTTGGGGGTGCCGGCCTCGTGCCGTGCCGGTCCGGTGTGCCAGCGCACCCGTCGGCCGTGCTCGCTGACCGCGGCGGTCGCCCCGCCGCCGGCCAGGTACGGCGGCGCCTCGTCGAGCCAGTCGCTGCGTCCGATCAGCACTCCGCAGCCGAACGGCGCGTACATCTTGTGCCCCGACAGCGCCACATAGTCCACTGTCGACTCACGCAGCGAGATCGGGCGGTGCGCGGCCAGCTGCGCGGCGTCCAGCGCGATCCGGGCGCCGTGCCGGTGCGCCACCGCGGCCAACTCGGCCACGGGCCAGACCTCGCCGGTGACGTTGGAGGCACCGGTCACCGTGACCAGGGCCGGATCGGACAACCTGGCCAGGGCGGCGGCGAGCTGGGCCGGCGCCTCCTCGGCCGACGCGGGTGCCGGGAGCCGGAGCGTACGGCCCCAGGGCAGCAGGTTGGCATGGTGCTCGCCGTCCCACAGCACGGTGACAGTGCCCGGCGGCAGGGCGCGGGCGAGCAGGTTGAGGGCGTCGGTGGTGTTGCGGGTGAAGACCACCTCGTCGTCCGGTCGCGCCCCGACGAAGTCGCCCACGGTGGCGCGGGCCTGTTCGTACGCCCGGGTGCACCGGTGGGAGGCCTCGCCCACGCCCCGGTGCACGCCGGCGTACCAGGGGAGCAGGTCGTTGACCGCCGCCGCGACCGTCGCCAGGCAGGGTGCGGTGGCCGCGTAGTCGAGGTTCGCGTATCCCACCTCCCGCCCGTCGGGCAGCCGTACCGGCAGGTGCTCACCGAGCACTTGCGGGACGAACAGGTCGGGTACCGCCGCAATCGTCGTCATGACGTCCTCCGAATCACCGTATGGGGGTGCCTTCCCAGCCTGGCGACCCGGCCACCGGCGGGTCATCTCTCCGAATGCGACGCGGCCGACGCGCACGTTCGGAGTTGGGCGCCGGCACCGGATTTTCGACAATGGGATCAGGTGATTCGTGACCCGGCGACCTCCGGGAAAGGAGCGGAACATGACTCTCGAGGTGAGCCCGGCGCAGGATCCGGCGGGATTCGCGCGGCACGTCAAACAGTTGCCGGCCGCCGACCTGGACCGGCTTCTGCGCGGCTCGGAAAGACAATCTATTTTGGACGGAATCTTTCTGCGGATGCCGGATGTCTTTCGGGCCGATCGGGCCGGGGAGCTGGAGACCGTTGTGCACTGGCACGTCCTGGACGGCCCGGAGGGCCCGGACGAGGTGTACGAGGTGCGGATCGCCGGCGGCACCTGCGAGACGTCCCGGCCCACCACCCGGCAGCCGCGGCTGACCCTGCGGATCGACGTGGTCGACTTTGTCCGGATGACGACCGGGAACGCCAACGCCAAGCTGCTTTTCCTGCGGGGCAAGCTCAAGGCGCGCGGCGACCTGGGGCTCACCAACCGCTTCCCGAGCCTGTTCGACGTGCCCGTCGCCTGACCGCGACGGCCGGGGGCCCCCGCTGTGCGGTGGGCCCCCTTCGTCGTCACCCGGTGTTCAGCGGGCAGCTATCGCCAGTGGCCGGCGGCTGCTGACGGCGTTGCCCGGTGGCGTGTCGACGTACCGGACCGGCACCCCACGCGCCGTCGCCGCCTCGACGATGCCCGGCACCGCGCGTTCGGCCAGGGCGGCGATGGTGAAGGCCGGGTTGACGGTCAGACCGCCCGGGACGGACGAGCCGTCGGTGACGAAGATGCCCGGGTGGTCGCGCAGCTCGTGGGTGTCGTCCAGGGCCGAGGTCAGCCCGTCGTCGCCGATCCGGCAGGAGGAGAGCGGATGCACCGTGTACGCGCCGATCACCTCGTCGCTCCACGGCATGACCCGGGCCAGCCCGTCACGCTCCAGGATCTCGCGGACATCCGCGTCGGCCCGGTCCCATCCGGCCCGCGTGTTCGCCGTCGGCTGGTAGCTCAGCGTTCCCCGGCTCAGCATCTGCTGCGAGATCCGGTCGGCGTTGCCGGTCTCCGGCGGCGGTCCGAAGACGCCCTCGTTGTCATCCTCGGACATGATGAAGATGGTCAGCCATGACTGCCAGCGGCGCAGCAGGTCCTTTTTCTCGGTGCCGAACCAGGTCGGACCGGTGGCGTCCGGCACCTGGGCCAGGATGGTGCCGAAACCGGGCGGGAAATAGAGCTGTTCCAGCGAGTGTCGGCTGAACTCCGGCAGATCGCCGTCCAGCCGGTCCCAGCTGGCCGCGACCGGCCCCTTGCCGATCTGGTACGCCTCGTACGCCTTGCCGTCCGCGCGGCTGAGCCCGAGCAGGTCGCGGACTCTGTGCTCGTCGACGACGGCGGTGTTGAGCCGCTCGCCGTTGCCGGAGAAGTACCGCCCGACCGCGGCCGGCATCGCGCCCAGCGTCTCCTCGGACCGTTGCAGGATGACCGGGCTGGCCGCAGCGCCGGCCGCCACGATCACGATCTTCGCGTCGATCACACCCGACCCGGTGACGACCCGGTAGTCCACCTCGTCGACGGTGTTGAAATGCACCCGGTAGCCGCCGTCGGGCGTCCGCGAGATGTGCTGCACCTCGTGCAACGGCCGGATCTCCGCGCCGTGCCGGACAGCGGCCGGCAGGTAGTTGAGCAGCAGCGACCGCTTGGCGTCGAATCGGCAGCCGGACATCATCCAGTTGCAGTTCGTGCACCGGTTGGTGTCGATCGCCGCCGGCACCGGGTTCGCGGTCCGACCGGCGTGGTCGCAGGCCGCCGCGAACAGACCACCGGAGAACGTGACGTCGTCCCAGTCCTGGCGGGTGATCGGCAGCGACTCGGCGACCATGTCGTACCACGGGTCGAGGACCTCACGAGTGATCGCCTGCGGCCACATCCGGCGGCCCAGGCTGCCCTGACGTTCGAAGGTGAACCGCGGCGCGCGGGGCATGGCCGCGAAGTAGACGACACTGCCGCCGCCCACGCAGTTCCCACCCAGCACATTCATGCCGTTGCCCATGGTGAACTCGAACCCGCGGGTGCTGGCGCTGCCGAACTTGAAGTCGTGGTCGAAGTCCTCCGCGGTCAGCCAGGGTCCGCGTTCGAGGACCGTCACCCGGGCGCCGCCGGCGGCCAGCCGATAGGCCGGGATCGCACCGCCGAAGCCGCTGCCGATGATCAAGACGTCGGTGCTGCCGGTGTTCGTCATCGTGGGTCTCCCGAGGCGGTGGTGTGCGGGTGCCTCCGGGCCAGCACCCGATGGTAGGAGTAGTCGCCGAAGCGCCAGAGGCCGTCGGCGTCCGGCGCGGCGTAGCCCATCGCGGTCAGACCGGGATGTCCGGCGGCGATCGCGTCGGCGGTGTGCATGTGCGCGCCGGTGTCCCAGGCCATGACGCTGAACATGGCCAGCGCCACCCACATGTCCTGCTCCGGGTGTCCCTTCGCCATCAGCTCGGCGGCGAGCGCGGTGCGGTCGGCGAACGACAGGGCGACGAACGCCGGCACCGTGTCGTCGAGCAGCCGCCCGGTCCGGTCGGCGTAGACCTTCGCGTGATCGTCGAGCCCGGCCGCCAGGCTGTCGAGCATTCCGCCCAGGCCGCCCTCCTCGGAGATCATCAGTTCGACCGCACCGCAGGCGACCGCGCCGCCACCCTCGGCGGCGCCGGCGACCGCGCGGTCGTCGGGGGTCCGGCGCTCGCCGGGAATGATCGTGTCGGCGAATGCCTCCAGCGTCATCTTCTGTGCGAAATCCAGTTGGTCAGCGCCTGGCTGCATGGCGTCGCCCCTTTCTGTTCCGGTGGTTGTCACCACGGTCCGATCGTCGCGACAACGGCACACAGGCGGCATCTCTCACTTTGCGCCCGGTTTTCCGGCGCAATTTGAAAGACGCGTCAGGAATGGTCGCGACACCAGGATGAAGTGGTCACCCGCTATTTCGAGAAAGCGAGAACGACGATGACCACGACCGCAACCGTCACCGCCGGACCAGACGCGCAGGACCAGGCCGAGATCGCCGCGGTGCCCGCCCGGATGGTGGCCGCCTGGGCCGCGCACGACGCCGACGCGTTCGCCGAACTGTTCGCCGAGGACGGCACCATGCTGCTGCCCGGCCTGTGCAAACGCGGAAAGCAGGAGATCCGGGACTTCATGACGGGCGCCTACGCCGGCCCGTACCGGGGCACCCGGGTGACCGGCACACCGATCGAGATCAAGCCGCTCGGTCCGGGCGCGGTCGCGCTGATCACCGAGGGCGGCGTGATTCGGGCCGGTGCCGCCGGACTGGCCGACCCGGACGCGATCCGCGCGTCCTGGATTCTGGTCAAGCGCGCGGGACGGTGGGTCCTGGCGGTCTACCAGAACTGCCCTCGGGACCGCTGAGCGCACGGACCGGCACGTTTGAAGATGCGGCCGTCCACTGTCGGCGAGGACGCTTCGAAGCGTTCGACAAACACATTTCGTGCGCACTCCGGAGGACTCAGATGACGCTGACCACCGCACCCGACACTCGCGACGACGTCGTGCGTCGCGCCACCGAGGTGGCACCCCTGCTGCGCGCGTCGGCCCGCGCGGCCGAACAGAACCGCCGGTTGGACGACGAGGTGATCGAGGCGCTCGGCGCGGCCGGCATCTTCCGGATGCGGGTGGCGCGGCAGCACGGCGGTCAGGAGGCCGACGCCGTCACCATGTTCCGCACCATCAGCGAGCTGGCCCGCGGTGACGGGTCGGCGGCGTGGGTCAGCTCGGTGTGGTCGATGTGCGCCTGGCTGACCGGCCTCTACCCCGACCACGTTCAGGAGGAGGTCTTCGCGTCGCCGGACAGCCGGGTCTGCGGGGTGCTGAGCCCGACAGCGGTGGCCGTACCGGTCGAGGGCGGCCTGGTCGTCAACGGCAGCTGGCATTTCGTGAGCGGCGCCCTGCACAGTCAGTGGCAGCTTGTCCTGGCCATGGCGCCCACTCCCGACGGAGCGTCGCAGTGGCCGGTGATGGCGCTGGTCCCGATGACCGACCTGCAGATCGTCGACGACTGGGACACCGCGGGACTGCGCGGTACCGGCAGCGTCACCACGGTCGCGACCGACGTCTTCGTGTCCGGTGACCGGGTGCTGCCGATGGTGGCGATCCTGCAGGGCAGCTACGCGTCGGTGCGCAACGGCGACTCGCCGATGTTCCGGGCCCCGATGATGGCGACCGGGTGCGCGTCGTTCACCGGTACGGCGGTCGGGCTGGCCCAGGCCGCCCTGCACGGCTTCGTCGAACAGCTGCCGGGCCGGAAGATCACCTACACCGATTACGCCGAGCAGGGTCAGGCGCCGCTCACCCACCGCCAGGTGGCCGAGGCGACCATGAAGATCGACGAGGCCGAGTTCCACGCTCTGCGGCTGGCCGGCTTCATCGACGAGCGGGGGACCGGCGAGCAGCCCTGGACGCTGATCGACCGGATCCGCGCCCGGGCCGTGTTGGGCCGGGTGTTCCAGCTGAGCAAGGAGGCGGTCGACATCCTCGCCAACGCCGCCGGCGGCTCGTCGATCTACCTCTCGCAGCCGATCCAGCGGATCGCCCGAGACCTTCAGGCCCTCAACCTGCACGCGCTGATGCACCCGGACACCAACCTGGAGCTGTACGGCCGGGTGCTGTGCGGGGTGGAGCCCAACACGATGTACATCTGATCGGTCCACCGGCCGGGCCGGCCGTGGTCACCTCGACCACGGTCGGCCCGTCGTCGTGCCGGCATCGGGCTCAGCCCGCGGCGGCCGCGCCGAAGCGTTCGGCCACCAGGTGTTCCTGGGCCATCCGGCGCATCGCCGAGAGCGCCACCTCGAGCAGCACGTTGCGGGCGACCGCGGCGGCGTGGTCGGGGTTGTCCTGGTCCAGCAGGTCCAGCTCGGCGCGGGCGACCCGCTCGGCCGTCTCGGCGTACACGTCGAAGTAGTCCATCGTGCAGTCGCAGCCGAGCCGGCGCAGGGCGGCCAGCACCGACGCGAGCTCTTCGCGTCCGGGCGCCTCTTCCCGCACGTTCCAGCCCAGCCTGCCGAGAAAGCCGTCGACGTCGTCGCGGGCGACCCGGACACTGCGCGGCAGGGACGGCGGCGGCTCGACCGTGACGCCGACCGCCTCGTTGACCGCGTCGAACACGGCGGGCAGCGGCATCTCCTCGTCGTCGATGACGGCCAGAAGCTCACGCACCGAGGTGAGATCGAGCTGGGCGACACCGGTGAACGCCCGGATCAGGCGGAGCCGGCGCAGATGACGGTCGCTGTACAGCGCCTGGTTGCGCCCGGTCGGCTGGCCCGCCGGCAGCAGCTGTTCCCGCAGGTAGAACTTGATCGTGGCGACCGGTACCCCGGACTCACGGCTCAGGTCTGAGATCCGCATGACGTTCACCCCGTGTACGAGCTTGCGTTGGACGTCGACCGCTGACGTCCCGCGCCGCGAGACAATCATCGTGCTGCATCGGTGCTCTGGTGCGGTGTATCGGGCAGGGTGTCGTTCGCCGTGGAGGAGAAAGCGCTCTCTCTCACGATCATGTGAGCACGTTAATCCAAGCTGTGATATCGGGCAAGTGCTCGACGGGCACCTGGATCGATGCGGCGGGAGGGTAAGCGCCACATGCCGTTTGCTCACCAGACCACTGCCGGAGGGCGGCCGAAGCCGCCCTCCGGCAGTGGTCTGGTGAGCTGGTGCCGGTGGTCCGCTCACGCAGGCGCGAGGCCGCCCCCGGCAGACCGCGGCCGGCGCCGCTCACGCAGCGAGACGGCCCACCAGTAGAGGCCGCGGGCCACGCAGACGATCGTCACGGCGAAGAACAGGGTATAGACCACGTTGAAGGCCATCAGTACGCCGTACACCCCGGCGACCGAGGCGCCGAAGGCGAACATCGCCCGTCCGGTCGACGGTGTGGTGCCCGGGTCGGTGATCATGTAGTTGGTGAACAGGATGAAGGCCACCCCGGTGATCGGGCCGAGGGCGGCCCAGAGCTGCACGTCCCAGACGAAGTGCCGGACCAGCCCCTGGATCACGAAGCCACCCACCCAGCCCATGATCAACAGGACCTTGCGGGTCAGTACGGCGTTGAGCACGGTGCCGGCGGTGGCGATGACGAACGGGATCATCACGCGGAGCACGTCCGGGACGTTCTCGGTGAAGTGGTACGGCGGCGCGATGTTGACCCAGGAGAAGCACAGCAGGGTGATCGTGATGCCGAAGTTGGACGGGTTCAGGAAGTGCCGCATCCGGCCGCGGATCGGTGCCCGGAACACGGCCTTCTGCCCGATCGCCACGGCGACCGCGAAGGCGACCGGCCAGAAGTGGACGTTCGCGTAGAGCAGCATGTTGCAGGCCAGCGCGGTGATGTGGGCGGGCAGCAGGAACGTGTACAGACCCCAGGCGCCGTTGCCGGCGTACGCCGGACGCCGTTTACCGGACCAGGCCGTGACCGCCTCGATGGCGATCTCCAGGCCGTAGCCGAGGCCGAGGGCGATCAGGGGCCAGGTCCAGGGCTGCTCGAAGCCGAGCACCGTGTAACCCAGGACGTTGAAGACGCTCATCGAGATGGCGAAGTTGCGCAACGCCTTGTAGCGGGGATCATGCGAGTCCACCCGGGGCGGTGCGGCTTCCGCCTTCGGGGTGACCGCCGGGATGCCCGGCGCCGGCCGGGCATCGATCGGCCGGCCCGTCGTCACGATCGAGGTCCTGTCCTTCAGGTCGGTCATCGTGCCACCTCCGCGGCAATGTCGGTGAGCATGAGGTCATGCCACCCCTGGGTGAGATCGAGGGTCTGGTGGTGGACCACGCCCTGCAGGTCCCGCCAGCTCAGCTCGGCGGCGACCGGCTGTGCGCCGGTGTCGCCGAGACCGAAGAAGACGTCGAAGCTGCGCTTGCCGCTGTGGCCGCCGCCGCCGTCGAGCTGGGCGACCTGGGAACGGCCGTCGGCGGTGGTGATGCGCACCTGAGCGCCGTACGCCGGGGAGCCGGGTGTCCCGCCCTCGGCCGGCCGGTGCAGCCGCAGACCCAGGAAGGCGCCCCGGCCCGGGCTGTCGTTGCGGTAGTAGGCGGGCGCATCCCACTGGCGGGCCACGGCGAAGTCCTGGGCGCCGTCACCGTCGGCGTCGCCCACCGCGATGCCCCGGGTGGGCACCGGCACATCCAGACCGAGGGCGGCACTGATGTTCACGTACTTGCCCCGGGCGTCGCGAGCCCAGAATGCGAGCCGCTGGTGGCCGGCGATGTCGTCGCCCGGCTCGGCCCTCGGCCACGTCTGCGGGTTCTGCAACAGCAGGTCGTTGCTCATCGCGAGTTCCTGCAGCCAGGGCCAGCGGTCGATGGTGCCCTTGACGAAGCCGTCCGCCTGGACCACCGACAGGTGACCGCTGTTGTCGAAGTCGGCCATCTTGGCGTCCCAGCCCCAGCCGGTGAAGGCCATGGTGTAGTCGGCCGCCTTCTGGTCGAACGGCGCCGTGCCGCGTTGCAGCTTCGCCTTGGCACCGGCCTGCGTCGTGGTGTTGTTGACCCAGAGGAAGTTGCTCTCCTCGATGCCCCAGGACGTGGTGATGTTGCTGACGAACATGTCCAGGTTGCCGTCACCGGTGAGGTCACCGAAGTCGACCGACATGCCCTTGAACGAGTCGTGGCCGAGCACCATCGACTTGGGGGTGGCCGCGCCGCGGCGTCCCTGCACCAGCTCGAACGAGATATCGCCCGGCTTCGACACGTTGTGGAACATGCGGTCGTTGCCGAAGTCGTTGGCGAGGTAGAGCTCCGGCAGCAGGTCCCCGTCGAGGTCGGCGGAGCTCGAGCCGAGCGTCCAGCCATTGGCTACCGAGGGGTCGATCGCTCCGGCCCGCTCCCGGTAGCGGACCGTCGGCTCGGCGCCGCCGGATCCACCGGTCCACCGCAGCACGTGGGCGCCACCCGCATTCTGGGCCTTGGACATGGAGTGGTTCATCTGCACGTTGACCGGTGCGTCCGGATCCAGCACGCCGCTGTCCGGGAAGTAGTTGAACAGCGCGATGTCCGGATGCCCGTCA
>Ga0307283_10000039_pt1 | contig 12574 bp, 16 predicted proteins | sample ER_DNA_122_FD_194487 | JGI IMG/M metagenome (GOLD analysis project Ga0307283, IMG submission 194487) | Bulk soil microbial communities from the East River watershed near Crested Butte, Colorado, United States - ER_DNA_122 | ecosystem: Environmental > Terrestrial > Soil > Floodplain | place...
CGACACGCCCGGCCCCTACGGTCTCGTGCTCGAAGCGCAACGCTCCGTCACTCGGGCGCTCGTCACCTTGGCCCGGGAGACGCCCCCGCCGGCCGACCACACCGAACTGATCGCGTTACGCCGCCGAGTCCAAGTCCTCACCGATGACCTCGCCGCCACGAAAGCCGAACGGGACCGGCTCACCGAGATCCTTACCACGATCTCCGCCGCCCACGCGAGCTCAACGAACGGGGCCGCCTCGTGAGTGAACCCAAACCCGTACCCGGGTCCTTCGACGCCATCGCCCTCGGCTGTCTGTGCCCCATGGTTGACAACCAGCATCGCCGCCGGCAGGGCCGCACCGATTGGATCTACGACGACCGGTGCCCCCTCCACGGTGACGGCCGCGAACCCATCCCGGCATGAAGCTCAAAGACACGGGCGTCTCGGTCAGCCTGCTCACCGGGGCCCTCACCATCGGCCTGTCCCTCGGATGGGTCGCCGGCAGCGCCCGACCATGGACGCTCATCCCCATCATCATCGGGCTGGCCTTAGGGTTCGTGTGGATCGTGTGGGCGCACGTGCAACTTCAGAAAGACATGCGGTCCTGGGAGCGTCACGCCGAGGTCGCCCGCCGGTTGCTTGACGAGACCGAAGGCGAAGGGGACTGAGTTGAGCGACTGCGACCACGACTTCGAGGTGCTTGTCGACGAAGACGGCGACCCGATGACCATCGAATGCGAAAGGTGCGGCCGGGTCTGGAACACGCTCCCGGTGCGGGAGATCCCGTTGCGGTCATCCCGGCCCGATGATCCGAACTGAGACCCGGGTGGGGTGCGGGCGGCGACGATACACCCCCCACCCGGGCCTCGATCTAAAGGGACACCCCAGCCCACCCACAGACGTCCTCAAGCGACGTCGCAGGGAACGAGCCGTCCACCACCGGCCCGATCCCGTAGCGGGCCACCAGGACATCCACACAACGAGCTGACGCCGTCCACGACAGCCCGGCGTCCGGTTCCTGGCGCAAGACGCACCAATAGCGGTGATCCAACAAGTGGCCGATCCCACCCAACGCTGAACGCAGGCCACACACCCGGTGGATCGGGTGCGCCTGATCGGTCGGCTCATTGCACAACACGCACGACACGGCGACCTCGACGCTCATCGGGGTGTCCCCCCCAACGCCCGCACCCAACCGTCCATCGTCCGCTTGGCGTCCTCATCCGACGGCAGGACCATGTGCACCGGGCTGTCGTGGCGGTCAGCGACCGTCAACACCCACGGACCGATCCGCACAAACTCGGTGGTGCCATCCTCGCTCGACCACCACGAATCGGCGAAACCCCGCAGCTTCAACAGCTGGGCGGCCATCGCCAAGAAGTCCTGCCCACCCACCACCTCGCAGACCACGTCACCGTCGTCGGTGATCGTCGTCGCCACCTCACCGATCTGGTCATGCACCAGAACGATGCAATCCCCCTCCCCGAGCCAAAGCTCGACGCTGGGGATGTCGCCCTCAAGATGCCAGGCGATCGAAGCGTTGTCGGACAGGAACAGCGGGTCGGGAAGGTCGGGCATGGGGGACTCCCTCGTTCGGGCTCGGGACGAAACTGAGGGTAGTTGTTGCACCACCGGCGTGCGCTGACTGTGTGGTCAGTCGGTGGGGGCACCACCACGGCCCGCCCCGTACGGGGGAGCACCACCCACCTCACGCTCCGCAGTCGCCGACCCTATTTGTGGCGTAAACGTTTATGCGGCCATGTGATCGTGAAAAGGCGAAGTTGTGACGTGACAGTGGATCTCATGGTCACGTTTCTCACGGGGGGTGAGGGCGGGCCGGGGATGCTACGTTGGCCGCTCGGTGCGGGTCCGGCGGGAACCCTGGGAAGGGTTGTTGGGACGGGGCGAGGCCCAGGGTCGGAACGCCGATCCGGGCCTTGAACCGTCAGAACCCCTTGGAATGGCCGATCTGCCCGCTCACTGATTAGGGCGACGTAGCGTCGGTTATGTCGTCCTGATAAGGTAGCGGGCATGACCCGAACCCTGAAGTGCTTCGCCCTCTACGCCCGGCTCTCCGTCAACCCCGACGGCACGAAGGACAGCGTCGCCACGCAGCTCGCCGCCGGCCGCGACTACATCGCCAACCGCTGGCCCGGCGCCACCATCGTCGAGTTCTCCGACGACGGGATCAGCGCATCCAAGGAAGACACGATCCGCCCCGACTACGAGAGGATGCTGGCCGTCATCAAGGCCGGCGAGGTCGACGGCGTGGTCTCCCGGTGGCAGGCCCGCATCTCCCGCAACGAAGAGACCTGGCCCCGTTTCAAGCGCATCTGCCTCAAGGCCGGCATCGACACGTTGCACACCTGGCTCGAAGGTGACATCGCCCTCGGTGCCGCCCAGTCGTTGGGTGGCGACGTCGGCAACCTCATGAACGCCCGCCAGTCCAAGCTCACCCAGGCCGCCGTGCTCGACACCCTCAACCGCCGGGCCCTCGACGGGCGCCCCAACGGGGGCCGGCCCTACGGGTACAAGCACCAGCGAGACGAGTTCGGCGTCAGCCACCTGGTGATCGTCCCCGAGCAGGCCGCCGTGATCGAGGACATAGCCCGCATGATCCTCGCCGGCTACTCCCTCACCGACGTGGCCCGGCACCTCAGCGAGCGCAACGTGCCCACGGCCCGGGGCGGCAAGTGGGAGGCGAGCGCCGTGCGCAAGATCATCACGAAGCCCGCCATCGCCGGGTGGCGCACCCACAACGGGGAGATCACCGCACCGGGCACGTGGAAGCGCATCCTGCCCGACGACACGTGGCGGGCCGTGCGCTCCCAGCTCGACAACCCCCGCAAGGTCACCCGCTCGGATGGTGTCGTGGTCACCCGCAAACCCGGCAAGCGCAAGGCCCGGCGCTACCTGCTCTCCTGCGGGCCCATCGTGTGCGGACGCTGTGGGGCCGAGCTGATCGCCCAGCGGCGCTATGGCAAGCGGGCCGACGCCATCCCCATGTACTCGTGCAGCTCCAACAACGGCGGGTGCAACGGCCTGTCGATCTACGCCGAGAAGACGGAGGCCCACGTCGGCGAGGTGCTGAAGGTGTACCTGTCGAACAACACGGCCGTCGACAAGCTCATGGCGCTGGCCGACGCCGCTGCCGCTGAGCGTGAGGCGTTGGAGATCGAGCGGCAGGCGATCGAGCAACGTCGCGACGAGGCCGCCGTCAACGCCGCCAGGGGCAAGATGTCGATCAAGATGGCCGAGGGCATCGACATGCAGTGCGAGGCCGATCTGACCGAGTTGGACGCCAAGATCGACGCGGTGATCGTGCCCGAGGGCAAGATCGACTACCGGACCATCGGTATGACCTGGGACGATCTGCCGCTGGCCGAGAAGCGGGCGACGCTGTTCGATCTTCAGTGCTCCGTCGAGGTCGTGCCGGCGTTCGGCTCCCGGGCGTTCAACCCCGACCGGCTGATCGTGTCGTTCCGGGGCGAGGTCTGGACGCTGTCGGGGAAGGGCCAGCGGCCTTCGGCTGCTGCCTGAGCGAGCGCACGCCGCAGTCGAGCGGCAACACGAACGAGGGCCGGGTCACTTTCCGTGAGGAAGGTGGACCGGTCCTCTTGTGGTTCTGGGGGAGGTTTCATCACTCCGTGTTATCACCTAATCCACGAACCACATAGGTGTAGTTTATCTATCTAATCGGACCCATTAACCTGAACCGAAAACTGGGTATTGCGCTAGCGCCATCCACATGTTTCATTGGTCACGTGCTCGTTTGCGCCTGAACATGGGCGCCAACAGCGACAGGGGACATGGCCCTCGCTCAAAGTCGAGGTCGCTACCGGTGCAACTAGTAGCGCAATAGAGGACCGTCCCCCCTTCAGGTTTGCGGTACATGACTCGCACGACGCTTCGCCACGAAGCGTGAGAACACGCGGGCAAGTACCGGTAGGTCCCCAGGGGGTCGACGCCGCTGACCGTCGACCGGCCCGGCCGTCGCGTCCCGCAGGCGGTCGGGCTGACCCTGATCGCCGTGCCCGGGGCCATCCCCGTGGGCGACGCGCCGGATGCACCTCGGCAGCGACCCCACGACCGGACCCCCGGGCGCGGCCTGGTCGACAACACACAGGAGACCCACATGACTGATGACCCCCCCGCGCTCGCCCTGCCGATCCTCGGCGAGGAACCGAAGCTGGTGAGGCCCGACCGGGACGACCTGCGCCTCTGGTCAGTCACCACCCTCATCGGTGCGCTCGACAAGCCCGCTCTCGTCTACTGGGCGGCGATGGAGACCGCCAAGGCCGCCGTCGACAAGGTCGCCGTGTGGACCTCGATCCTCGACTCGGACGGCCGTGATGAGGCGATCAACTACCTGAAAGGCGCCCGGTTTCGCCGGGGCCGGGGCGAGCGTTCCGCCAGCGAGCTGGGCACCGCCGTTCACGGCGCCTGTGAACACAAGGTCATCTACGGCGAGTGGCGTCAGGAGGATCTCGGGGACTTCGAGATCCGGCCGTTCCTCACGCAGTTCAGCCACTACCTGCGGGACTTCGAGCCGCACTATCTGGCGAGCGAGGTGACGGTGTTCAACCCGACCTACGGGTACGCCGGCACGGCTGATGCGTTCATCGAGATCGAGGGCCGCAAGTACATCGTTGACATCAAGACGTCGAGGGACAGCAACGACGGGCAGGGCAAACCAAAGACCCCTTACAGCGAGGCCGCGTTGCAGCTCTCGGCGTATGCCAACGCCGAGTTGGCCGCCGTGTGGCGGGCCCGCCAGAGCGAGCAGTACAAGCGCCGCTATTACCTGCTCAACGACACGGAGCGGGCGTTGGGTGTGCCGGTGCCTGAGGTCGACATGGGCCTGGTGCTGATGCTGTTTCCCGACCGGTACGCCCTGCACCCGGTGCGGGTCGACGCCGAGATCTTCGAGTTCTTCTTGCACACCGTGGAGTGCGCTCGCTGGGTGAACGAGGTCTCGAAGGACGTGTTCGGTCCGGCGTTGATCCCGCCGAAGGCGTTTGTCACCGACCAGGGCGACCCGTTCGCGGGGTTGCCGTCATGACCCGCGCATCGACAGCAACCGATACCCGTCCGCCGCCCCCCGAGCCTTTGACTGAGGAGGCCGACATGGCCCCGATTGAGTCCGTCACCGCCGCCGACTTCGAGAAGACCGCCCCGTACACACCCGACCGTGACCTGGCTGTGGCCGCTGGAGAAGTTGTGACCCTGACCTTGAGCGTGGAGGGCCTTGGCGGGATCGCTGACTACTCGGTGCGCATCGACCTGCCGGCGTTCGATGACCATCTCAAGGCGGTCGCCCAGATCGTCTACCAGGTGCACGCCGCAGCGTTCGAGGTCAACTGGCCGAGGCCCCCCGAAGAGGAGGGCGACAAGCCGTGATCGTCGACATCCAACGCCGCATCCGTGAGGTGGGCCGCATCCGGTTGGGCTCGCAGGTGCCGTCCCGTAACGGGACCCGCCCGAAGGCCCTCGACACGTTCCGGCTCACCAGTGCTGACCGTGCGGTCATCGAAGCGGTGGCCGCCATCTACGGGGGCACCGTCGCCGAGTGGGACAACAACGGAGCCACCCAGTACGAGGTGTTCACGACGTCCCCGATGTTGCGCATCGCCCTGCCCCCGAACCCCAGTGATCTCGGCTGGTCACAGTTTTATGAGCAGTGGGCGAAGGGCTACTGCACCCGGCGCTGTTCGGGCGTGCACGACGAGATCCGCGAAGCCCCCTGTGACTGCGACCCCGACAACCGCACATGCAAACCCACGTCCCGCCTGTCCGTGCTATTGCCTGATGTGGCCGGGCTGGGTGTGTGGCGGTTGGAGACCCACGGGTGGAACGCGGCGGTTGAGCTCGCGGGTGCCATCCATCTGATCGAGGCGTTGGCGGGTGCGGCGGCGATCGTGCCGGCTCGACTGCGGATCGACGCCCGCCAACAGAAGGTGATCGTGAAGGGCAAGCCGGAGGTGCGGGATTTCATTGTGCCGGTCATCGACTTGGACGTGTCGATCGCTGGTGTGCAGTCCCTCGCTGCCGGGTCCACGAACCCGACGGCGATCAGTGAGGGCGGTTGGCAACCGGTGCCGGCCTTGGAGGCCCCGGTGGGGCTCACCGTTGAGTCCCAGTTGGCCGCCCTCGACGCCCCGAAACCCCCGGCCAAGAAGCGAGCGAACGCTGCGGCCCCCCTGCCGGCGACGGGCACGGCTCCCCGTAAGGCGGCCGAGGTGGATGCTCAGGTGTGTTCGCAGTGCGGCAAACCGTATGGGGCTGAGCCGTTGCGTAAGAACCCGGTGGGTGGGCCTGGCCAGTCCCGGTTCATCCACAAGGCATGTCCCGGTACGACACCCGAGCCGGAGCCTGAGCCGGTGGCAGCGCCTGCCACGCCACCCCCTGCTACGGGTGCGGCGATGTCGGCCACGCAGCACGCCAAGGTCATGGCCGTCTCCGCGAAGACGTTCCCGGCCGGCGAACGCAAGGGCCCTGAAGCGGACTCGTGGCGGCGGCGCAACGCGTTGACGTTGTGCGACATGTTGGGCATCCCCGGGCTCACGTCGAGGGCGCAACTGTCGAAGGCGCAGGCGTCCACGTTGATCGACGCTTTGGTGCAGATCGAAGCCGGCGCGTGGCTGTGGCAGGTCGAAGACGACCACTGCCAGCTCATCGACAACGAGTCCGGCGAACTGTTGGGCGACGAACCGCTACGGGGGGATGACCGGTGAGCTTCGCTGATCTACCAGGCTGGCGCAGCCTGCAACTCGCTGACGTCAAGCGATGGCTGGCCGAGACCGACGACGTCGGCGTGATCGCCGACGCCCTTCGGATGCTCATCAAGATCATGCCGTCCGGCAGGAACCGGGGGGCCCGCGACATCGACGAGGTGATGCGCCGGGCCGAACGCCGGCTAGCGGAACTGGTACGGGCCGGGCAGGCCGCCGGGGAGATCGGCACCACCAGCGGCGACGGCATCCCCCGCCGGCCCCGCGACATCATCGAACGGCACGTCCTGCACTACGGCTACGTCATGTTCGACGGTGTCAGCCGCGAGCAGTTCGAGGACGCGATCGCCCAGGCCCGACAGTTCGGCACGATCAGCCGTACCGCGATGGACGACATCCTCCACGACGGGGCCCGCCGCCCCAAGATGTACCGGGGGACAGCGGTGGGCACGAAACGGCGGGTCGCTCAGATCAGCGACATGGCCGAGCGGGGTTTGACGTCGCATCAGATCGCCGCCGAGATCGGATGGAACCGGCGGTACCTGATGGAGTTCGTTCGCCGCCACAAGATCCTGTTGGTCGACCGGTCCCGCAGCACCCCCAAATCGGTGCGGGTCACCCAGATCCGCAACTTGGCGGACACGGGGCACCGGGCCGCGCAGATCGCTCAGATGATCGGCATCGCCGAGGAGCGGGTGCGGCGTCTCGCCGCCGGAGCCGGCATCGAGCTGTCCGACACCCGTCTCGGGTCGGTGCGAACAGTCGACGCCAACCGGGTGCTGTCCGAGTCGACGTCGACGCTCGAAGGCATCGCCATGGCGATCGGTCTCATCGACACCGACGACCTCGACCCCGAACGCATCGAAGGGTGGGCGGCCTCACTCAAAGACTCGATCCGAACCCTGCAACACCTACACAAGGAGCTAACCCGATGACTGAACCTACCGAAGCGACCGCACCGCCACCGGACCCGAAGGGGCGCATCAAACGAGACGCCGCGCTCCGGTGGGTGCCGATCAACTTGATGCGGGTCAGTTCGCTCGCTCAGCGCAACATCAACGAGTCCCGCGTCGAGCACCTGCGGGTCAACTTCAACCCCGAAGATCTCGGCACGCTCACCGTTTCGCTGCGGGACAACTTCTACTGGGTGATCGACGGCCAGCACCGGATGGAGGTGTTGCGCCAAGTTGGTTGGGGTGACCAGTCGATCCAATGCTGGGTGTACGAAGGGCTCACCGAAGAGGAAGAGGCCGACAAGTTCCTCACGCTCAACGACAGCCTGCTGGTGCCGGCGCTCCCCAAGTTCAAGGTGGGCGTCACCGCCGGCCGGGCCGATGAGGTCGCGGTCGACGAGATCGTGCGCTCGTTGGACCTGGTCGTGTCGCGCGACAAGATCCCGGGGGCGATCCAAGCGGTCGGCACCCTGTTGCGCATCTACCGGCGGGCCGGTGGCGGGCCCCTCCGGCGCACCCTGTTGATCATCCGTGAGGCGTACGGCGACGAGGGCTTCGAGGCCCCCGTGATCGACGGGTTGGGTCTGCTGGTGGACCGCTACAACGGTCAGCTCGACGACGACGCCGCCACCCAAGCGTTGCGCAACGCCCACGGCGGCGTGGCCGGGCTACTCAACCGGGCCGAGCATCTTCGCCGCTCGACCGGCAACGCCAAAGGCCACTGTGTGGCCGCCGCCGCCGTCGACATCTTGAACCGGTCGGCGAAAGGCAAGCGCCTGCCGTCGTGGTGGCAGGCCCCGAAACCGAAGCGCACCATCGTGTCGTCCGGCAAGAAAGTTGGTTCCCCCAAAGCGCCCGAGAAGGCGGACGCGTGAACCGGCAGGTGTGTGGCATCGACCTGTCCCTGCGAGCCACCGGGATCGCCCACAGCAACGGGGCCGTCGAGGTGTTCGCCCCCCACTACGACGGGGCGTCCAACGCCGGCATGGACCGGCTGTGCGAGATCCGTGACCACGTCATCGAAGCCGTTGTTGTCGACACCGAGCTGGCCATCATCGAAGCGTTGGCGTTCGACGCCCACGACACCAACCGGTGGGGGGCACAACTGGCCGGGATCGTGCGGGCCGCCCTGTTCGACCAGGAGGTGCCGTTCCTGTTGTGCACGCCGGGCACCCTCAAGAAGTACGCCACCGGTCAAGGCAACGCCGGGAAAGACCAGATGACCAACGCCGCCCAGAAACGCCTCAAGTATGAGGGCTACGACAACAACGAAGCCGACGCCCTGTGGTTGCGGGCTGTCGGGCTCGACCTGTTGGGTGACCCCGTCGTCGAGCTACCGAAGCTCAACCGGGACGCCATCAACCTGTTGCGCCAACAGCGCCCGGTGGTGCGCCCATGAGCTTGTTCCCCGACGAGTACCCCGACGAGGGAACGACCCCACCACAGCGGCGCTCATGTTGCGAACACCTCGAAGCCCCTGACGGCATCGGGGACCTCACATGGCGCCTCGCCCACAGTTTCGCTCACACCCGTTCACCGGTCGGGCCCAACAGTTTGGCCGGGCTCGCTGGCTGTCGCCCCAAAGAAGCCCTCTCCGCGCTGGTGCACGCCGAGGGCGCCGGGTGGATGCGGGCTGTTCTCCCCGAGCCATACCAGAAGAACCCGCCGCCCCTCTGGTTGGGCCGCCTGTCGCAAAGGAGCTAACCCATGCACCACCCCAACGCCCTCGACGAGCGTCGCCGCACCCGGGAGACCACGATCCTGCGTCGAGAGAACCTGCTGTTGCGTTCCCTGGTCGAGTCGATGGCCATCGGGTTGACGGTCGACGAGATGCCCGAACCCGAAGCCCTGATGCTCAACGAGATCTTGGACTCGATATGAACGCCCTCGACGACGACCGCCTCGCCGAGCTGATCGCCGAAGGCTTGTACTACCGCAGTGTCGCCACGTTCGACGACGCCCCCCAGTGGGCCGACGTATGGGGCGAGACCCGTTCGCACTGGCGGGAGATCGCCCGGGTCGCCGTGGACGCGGTACGGACCGCGGACGGTGCCACGACGTGAACGACCGCCAGCGCATCCGCCTGGCCCAGGTCGCAGGAGAACGCCTCACGCTGCTCGCCGACGCCCTCGACACGGTCGTGGCCGGCGACACCGTCATGGGGCGCCTGCGCGACCAGCAAGGGCCACTCAGGGCACGCTCCTATGAGCCCTCCAGCCGATCGGGCCGCCACGACGCCGCCTTCGCGGCCGCCACCCACACCGACCAGGCCGTCAGAGACGAAACCGAGCTGGACCGCAAGCTCAAAGCGATCGCCCGGGAGGTGCGGGCCTGCTGGGAGATCATCGGTCGCTACCCGCCCGCGCACCGGGCGACCGCCACCGACCGGGCCGGGCTCATCCGTGAGAACAGCAAAGACCCGTGCTGCGAATCGTGCGCCCGCACCAACGGCCCCGACGGGGTCGCCCGCTGGGAACCGGTACGGCCCGCCTCGTTCCGACCGACGACCGTCGGGGACCGCATCGACGAAGCCATGTGGCTGTGCACCTGGTGCTACTCGGTGACGAGGCGTTGGGGTCGCCTGCCCACCCCGAAAGAGCTGGAACGCCACCACCGGGGCTCGATCGTCCCGTGGCCCATCGACGTGCCCAGACCCCAATGAGTGGCCGTTGGAGCTATCACGACGCCGCCCGCCTCATCCCCGTAGATATCGAAGCCGAACGTGACACCGCGGGCATCGCCATCGTGTCCGGCGAACAAGCCGAAGCGATCATCGAGACGACCGGCCCCGACTCGTTCCACGACCGGGCCCTCTACGACATCGTGGCCTGGGCCGCGCAACTACCGAGCTACATCGTCGACGGCGACGAACAGTGGGCAGCCGCGCTGAAGACCGGCGACCACCGCCTGATCGTGCACGAAGCCCAAGCCCGGGCCGAAGCGATCGCCGAAGCGACCGGCATCGAGCTGGCGTACCTCACAAAACTGGTGGTGGAACGCAGCACCGTACGGTTCACCGATGACCTGCGGGACCGGCTCGACGAGGCATCGGTGGCCCGCATCCACAACCGGTGGTATGTCGACCAGTTGGCCCAACACGGCGTCGACGTCGCTTGGCTCACCGACCTCGATCTCCGTTTGAGCTCCATCGCCGGGTCGCTCCTACGGACAGCCACCGGGGTGGGTGCGTTGCTCAGTGGCCACGGCTCCGAAGCCGACGTCATCGACGCCCTACTAGACGCCGGCCTCTACGTGGGTGTCGGCCGGGATGAGATCGCCGAGGCCGTGCTGGCCGCCACCGAAAGGGGAGACCCGTGACCGACTACGCCGAAGAGATCGCCCGCCAGGCCAAAGGAGAAGAACCGTGGACTGAGCCCGTCCCCTTCGGCTACGGACACCAGGTCCCCGTGTTCCCCGCCCAACGCCTGCCCCTGTGGTTGCACGACTACGTGATGGCCATGTCAACGGCGCTACAGGTCCCCGTCGACCTGCCCGCCATGCTGGTCCTCGCCGTGCTCGCCGCCGCCGCGGGGGGACGGTGCGTCGTCGAGATCCGTCAAGGCTGGCGGGAACCGCTCAACCTGTACTGCGCCGTAGCCATGCCGTCGGGGGCGAGGAAGACACCCGTGTTCCAGCGGGCCATCAAACCGTTGGAACGAGCCGAGATCGTCGCCGCTGAGACGGCCCTGCCGTTGGTGCTCGAAGCCAAGGCCCGTCACAAAGCGGCCGAAGCCAAAGCCGCCAAAGCCATGGACGACGTCGGTCGAGCCAAGAAAGAAGCCGAAGAGGAAGCCGTCCACTTCGCCACCCAGCAGGCGCTCATGGCCGAAGCGATCGTCGTCCCGTCGATGCCCCGGTTCCTGGCCGACGACGCCACCCCCGAAGCGTTGGCCACCCTCATGTGTGAACAGCAGGGCCGGCTCGCCATGTTCTCCGATGAGGGCGAAGTGTTCTCCATGATGTCGGGCCGCTACTCGACGTCGGGTCCCAACCTGGGGATCTACCTGAAGGCACACGTCGGTTCGCCGCTGCGAGTGGACCGCAAGGGCCGGGCCCCCGAGTTCATCCCCAACCCGGCGCTCACGTTGGGGCTCACCATCCAACCGGCCATGCTCGCCGGGATCGCCGGCATCGACGGCGCCCGAGGTCGCGGCCTGCTCGGACGGTTCCTGTGGTCTGTCCCCCAGTCCAACGTGGGTGAGCGGGAGACGGCGGTGACCCCGATCCCCGACGACCTCGAAGAGGCGTACATCGACGAGATACAGATCCTCGTGCAAACCCTGTCGGGCTGGGGTGGCGACCCGGCCGTGCTGGTGTTCACCCCCGAAGCGGATCGGGCGCTGTTGAACTTTCAGCAGGCGTTGGAGCCCCGCTTGGGGCTGGCCGGCGACCTGGGCCACATGGCCGATTGGGCGTCCAAGCTCGCCGGGCACGTCGCTCGCATCGCCGGCCTGTTGCATCTGGCGGCCAACGTGCGCACGGGCTGGCAGCGACCGGTGCAGGTGGAGACGGTCAACGACGCCATCCGCATCGGCCACTACCTGGTGGCGCACGCCCGGATCGCGTTCGAGGCGATGGTGATGGGTCCGGTGGTGAACGACGCCGCCGCGTTGTTGAGCTGGGTGGCGGACCGCACGTCGTTCACCCGACGGGAGGCGTACCACTCGAACACGTACCGGTGGCCCCATGCGGCCGATGTGGACCCGGCGTTGCAGCTGTTGGAGGACCACGATTTCATCCGCAAGGTGCCCCAGAAGCCGACCACTGGCCGTGGTAGGCCGCCGTCTCCGAAATACATCGTGAATCCACAACTTGGGGGGTAGCGGGGTACTGGCCCCACATACGTTTACTCCAGAAATCGATTAATGGAGTAAACGTATATGCGGCCATGCGAAAAGGCCGGCGAAA
>Ga0307283_10000040_pt1 | contig 12533 bp, 8 predicted proteins | sample ER_DNA_122_FD_194487 | JGI IMG/M metagenome (GOLD analysis project Ga0307283, IMG submission 194487) | Bulk soil microbial communities from the East River watershed near Crested Butte, Colorado, United States - ER_DNA_122 | ecosystem: Environmental > Terrestrial > Soil > Floodplain | place: USA...
GAAAAATAAGAAAATCTATAATATTTCCTCTATTGTATATTTAATTTATGGTTTCCATTGGTCAAACCCAACCATCTCAATTTAAGATTAAGATGAAAAGCCATTCTCCATTGGTAGTAAATAATTATCCATTAAGCGGAGGAAATCTTAGTTAAAAAACAGAAAGATTGTGCCTCTTCCAAGAACGGACTAACATGGTCAGCTACCCAGCCAACCTTCATAATAAAATACCGTTACTATATAAGTAGATCTCGTTGTGAAAGACCTATTACTGGATAATTCATGGGTAGAGCCAAAGAATGTGAACTATACAAGTTACCAATAAGATTGATTAAATGAAGGAGCCACGTAAAGGCTCCGGTGTATAGAGAAGACCTCACCGTTTAAGAAGTAACCATAGAAACGATGGAATCCACAATTTCTTTATCCATTTCGATTTCTTTTTTATTGACTCTATGTTTGATACCTAATAGAATATCTTATTTACAATGGAAATGCCTAGAAAAAGAAAAAATTGTGGTTGGGAAGGTTATAGTAGCCAAAGCCATTGGAATTTTTAGTTTATACATCGGAAAATCCGTTTTGTTATTAATAGACTAGAAAAGGGACAAAGAATAACTGAAAGAAGGGAAACCCATTCGGTATTCGTCAAAGTTTCATTTATTCAATGACCAGAACTAAACGGGGATATCCAGCTCGGAGACGTCGAACAAAAGTGCGCTCCTTTGTATCAGGCTTTCAAGGGGCTCATTCAAAACTTACTCGAACAATAAGTCAACAGGAAATAAGAGCTTTGGATTCGGCACATCGGGATAGGGATAGGAAAAAGAGAGATTTTCGCCGTTTGTGGATCACCCGAATAAATGCAGCCCTTCGAGAAGAGAAGGTATCCTATAGTTATAGTAGATTAATAAATGATCTGTACAAGAAACAATTGTTTCTTAATCGTAAAATACTTGCACAAATTGCTATAGCAAATCAAAATTCCATTGATATTATTTCTAATGAGATCGTAAAAAGGGTAGATTGGAAAGAATCCGCAGGAATAAAAATAAACGGAGTTCCCCGGAGAATAAACTCCGGGAGGGTAGAATTGGATAATTGGTAGAATATGATAAAATATGAGAAAGGAGTCAAAATGAATGAACACACCCCAAAAAAAGATTTCTTCTTCTACGATTCTTTTTTTCTTACGACACGATAATCAAATCTAGGTGCTAGAGCTTTTCTAGCAAAACCTCAATCTGCCTTTGAGTTCGGATTGAAATTTTGATTCAAGTAAAGAAAGAATAAGTCTATTTCTTTCTGGTTCTAAGACCCGTAGGTCTAGTAGTCGGCTCGGTTCTTTTAAATGGTTTCTGATTAAACGGTTTCTTATTAAACGGTTTCTGATTATTATTAAACGGTTTCTGATTAAACGGTTTCTGATTATTATTAAACGGTTTCTGATTATTTTTTAATCGTTTCTGATTATTTTTAAACGGTTTCTGATTATTTTTTAATCGTTTCTGATTATTTTTAAATCGTTGCTCATTATTAAGAAAGGGTAACGAAGATAAAATACGAGCTTGTTTTATAGCAATAGTAATCAATCGTTGTTGTTTCAAGGTCAATCTATTCACTCGCCGAGATAATATTTTTCCTTGTTCACTAATAAATCGACTAATTAAACTCATGTTTCTATACTCAATTTGATCCCCCGATTGGATTGGGGGCAAACGCCTACGAAAAGATCGCTTGGATTTCAGAAAGGGTCGCTTGGATTTCAGAAAGGGTCGCTTGGATTTCAGAAAGGGTCGCTTGGATTTATACATGGTTTGCTGAGTTTATTTCTTATCCCCAAAACCCTATTTCGGTCGAATCTAAAATAAATTTGAATTTTAGAAAAGAAGAAATAAATAGAATTTGGTTTGTTTATATTTATATATGTTATTATATATGTTATATATAATGTCATTTTTCCCCTTCCTTGAAAGGGTCACACGCACGGTTGGGTCTATTTCTTTATCTCCCCGTGAATCGTATGTTTGTAACAATAGGCACAGAATTTTCTCAATTGCAATCGATTGGGCGTATTGTGCTGGTTCTTTTGAGTCATATATCTGGAAATGCCCGTTGAGACTTTATTAACACCATTTTGAACACAACTGGTACATTCCAAAATAACCGTTATTCGAACATCTTTACTCTTGGCCATGAACCTCCCTTAGATTTTTGATTGCCTCAACGTTTCTATTTTCGATCCGAAACGAAGAAGAAAGGAAAGAAAAATATAGAAGTGACTAACTTTAAAATTAAATTATGAAAGATTTTGCTACAATCCATAATTCATTTATATTATAGTAAATAATATACAACTACTGAAAAACTATAGTTCAAATCAGAGTACAATAAGACTATTTTATTATTGAATTCGAACTTGAATTTGAGTCTCGCAGTTCGCGAATTTACTTTTATTCTTTCTCTTTCCTCCCTTATTCTAAACAAACAAAAAGGGAAAAAAGAGAAAAGAGGGAGAAAAAATCGGAGCTATTTAATTATAGCTCTAATCTTCATTATTCCTTCCCATGTCACTAACTAGAATGAAAAAAGGGGAATGTCAGCGCATCCGGGAAAAAACGATTAATCTCTATCAATAGACCTGCCAAAGACCCGAACCATAAAGTACTTAGTACCGGTGCCACGGAGAGATATGTTTTTAGATCTCGCATTGAAAAACCTCCTTCTTTATATTTATTGGAATACATATATTATTGGAATACATAATAGTAATACAGATCTGATCAGATGTATATGAAGTTAAGGACCGCTTATAGTTATAGTTGTCCACGAAATTCCTAATTCAAATGTTCAAATGAAAGGGTACATCGATCCGGTAAATAATTTTTTCTTTTTAAGCGTCCCCAAGCATTTTCAAAAAAGACCCGTTTATTTTGATAATGGATTCCATCCTCTATTTCATATGTATACTAAGTCTTTTACTATTCTAATATAGATAGATATTATCTATCTAATATATTCCATATTCATATATATATAATTTGCAATTAAATGAGACCAAAAAGAGGAAATGTCCCAAGAAATTGTATATAGCAACGGAGGGGAAATATGGAAAACAACACAGAAATTTTATATTATATAATGGCGTTATAGACCAATGGAAGGGATGTGGCGCAGCTTGGTAGCGCGTTTGTTTTGGGTACAAAATGTCACAGGTTCAAATCCTGTCATCCCTAAGCTATTACTTCTCCTTTGAGCAGTAAGGAGGGATTAATTAAGATCAATTCAAATTGGGCATCTATAATCTTTTCTTTTATTTTTAGCATACTTTATTATATTATGCTATTCTATTATATAGTCATCCAAGATGGATTGGAGTTACAAAACGAACCCTTTCGGTACAATCGTATCTTTTCTGATAGAAAAGCGCTCTTAGTTCAGTTCGGTAGAACGCGGGTCTCCAAAACCCGATGTCGTAGGTTCAAATCCTACAGAGCGTGATTCCATTCTTCTTAGATCAAATTAGAACGAAAAAGCTTCACTAACTTGAGTAGCAATCGACATTTGACCTCCTGTGTATTAACGTAAAGAAAAGAGGAGGTCAATCTAAAAAATAGATGTTAATGAATCAAAGGTCCAACTGATCACCACGCCTATATTGTAAATATGCAGTTACGAATAACCCAGCTAAAGTAATAGGAATTAGACCTAAGACGATTCCAAATAGAAAAACTTCAATCATTTCAAGTTGTTTGAAAGGGGATAAAGGGAGGTAATATCTATACCTAAATATTAATCCGAATTACCATTGAATCTCAATGACTAAGAATTGTCAATTGACATAGTACATATATAAAATATAGGGAATCTCGCAGAAAGATTTCTTTTTCTGAATTATGCATTTCAAATATGAATTTTAAATAAGTCGTATCTTACTCAGACCAATAAATAGAACTGAGGCTATAGTTAAAGCCGCTAGTAGAAAACCGAAATAACTAGTTATAGTAGGCATGGAGAAACTAAATGAAATTTATTCTTTTGATACAATACATATGTTTATCAAAAAGCACTTTCCTAAGTTTCCATTTTCGCAAAATAATAGATAAGACAAAAATACCAATACAAAAAATAAGCTCGATTAAAAGTTTTTGATTCCTCTATCATTATAGACAGCACTAACAAAGATAAAGTGAGAGGTGTCTAAAAAGAAATGGATTTATCATCTGTGACATCTACCCCCCGTGATTCCAATCAACGAATTCCTTGAGTATCTCGTTGGATAAACAAAAATAACCTATAAACTAAACTTATAAAAAGAGTTGGGTTGTGTAACTTCGAAACACTTTGGAATTCTTTGAATTATTAGGGACTAAAATGAGAAAAATTTTCTATTTGAATCATTTCTTTTATTTTCAAATTCTATAGGCGTATTTATTTTCGAACAAATTGTAACCCTATCAAAATCACATTTTGGCTTGAATTTGAAGTCCTTAGATTCGGTAATAGGTTCACTTGGGTGGGTGAGAAGAAAAAAGAATTACATGATTACTCTAATTTTTTTTATTTTGGTCCAACTAGAGTTTAAGACTCGTAATTTCTATTATCTTTTCCTTGTGCTAGGTTATACATCTCTTCTTTCCATCTTATAAAATAAAGCCTTTTCTTCGTAGTTAGGTCAAGAAAGAACTAACCTTTAAATTTCGATCTAATATAACAATATATGCATCAAAATTTTGGATTCCAATCTTGTTAGTCTTTATTTGTTCACTTTCTTTCATGGAATAGGATTTCATATTTTTTTTACTTATTACTCGACGACTAACCAATTCCTTAAAGTTGAAAATAAAAAGGAGTTCCAACAAAAAACTACTTCTACAACTACGAAGAAAGGAGGATTTCTAGATCTCGCAGCGATTTCAATTGTGGAAATAGAAGAATCCCCCCATCCATTTTTAGAAAGCAACTTGTCAGATTTACATTTGAACCCAATCTTCAGTTTCGAGCCTGAAACTCTTACTTGACAGAAATAGACTATTTCACTGTTTTTTATACAAAAATGAGATAAAAAGTGGGATATTTTCGTTGACAAGCAACAACTAAAAAAAGAAAAAAGCATTTAGCACCTCCTTTCAATACTGATTGAAAGTGCGTTGCTGTGTCAGAAGAAGGATAGCTATACTGATTGGGTATACTCTAAAGACGCCCTCGGCACAATATTGACGATCTCACAAAGATCCCATTTCAGTAAATGGAAATTTACTGATCTGATCTTTTACGGAATCGATCCCCCTTTGACTGTACAAGAATATGTGGAGCTCAGTATGTCTGGAAGCACAGGAGAACGTTCTTTTGCTGATATTATCACCAGTATTCGCTACTGGGTCATTCATAGCATTACTATACCCTCCCTATTCATTGCGGGTTGGTTATTTGTTAGCACTGGCTTAGCTTACGATGTGTTTGGAAGCCCTCGGCCAAACGAGTATTTCGCAGAGAACCGACAAGGAATTCCGTTAATAACCGGCCGTTTTGATCCTTTGGAACAACTCGACGAATTTAGTAGATCTTTTTAGGAGGCCCCAATGACTATAGATCGAACCTATCCAATTTTTACAGTGCGATGGTTGGCTGTTCACGGCCTAGCTGTACCTACCGTTTCTTTTTTGGGGTCAATCTCAGCAATGCAGTTCATCCAACGATAAACCTAATCCGAATTATAGAGCTACGACACAATCAAACCCAAACGAACAAAGTGTTGAATTGAATCGTACCAGTCTTTACTGGGGATTATTACTCATTTTTGTACTTGCTGTTTTATTTTCCAATTATTTCTTCAATTAAGAAAAAAAAACGAAAGAGAATATATAGAATTAGAATCATAATTCTAGGCATTCTCTCGTAGCCCATTCGGAAGGATCTCATCTCATAATTACCCATGGCTGTTTAGGTCTCTAGCACGACCGCTTGATGAAATATGAAGGGGGAGATGTAAATGAAGAATCTTGGAAGGATTCCTCTTTGGATAATAGGTACTGGAGCTGGTATTGTTTTGATCGGTTTAATAGGTATTTTCTTTTATGGTTCATATTCCGGATTGGGCTCATCCCTGTAGGAATCGAATGAAGTGAGTTGTAGACATGAAAAAGTAAGAACTCAACGGGACCTCCCCCTCAAATCAGGCAAACTAAAGAGGGGAATCTCGTTGAGTTCTTAAGAATTTATTTTTTTCGTTGAAATGAAAATGAGAAATCGATTTCTTTTTTGGATGTTTCATAAAAACTCCATTGCGTTTTTTATGATAATGTTTTTGGAAAACAAACTTGGTTGATTGATTCAGAACAGTTATTCCTCAATAGTATCTCCCGAGACTTTCAGAAGGTAGAAGAAGGAATTTCTCGATATTCAAAAATTTTTAGAACTTCGTCAACGAAGTTCTATAATTACTCAAAAAACCCCTCTCTTATTTATCCACGACTCTTATTATTTATTATCTATATATAATAAGTATTTTTTATTATCTATTTTTATTATCTATATATAATAAGAAAGAATATAATAAGAAAGAATAGGTACTGATACATATGAAAATGGAAAAAATCCAAACTAAGACTAGGAATCTTTGACAAATAGGATCGTCAATCCTTATTATTTCGACACAAGAAAGAGGTGGAGAAAATTCCTTTTCTTGTGCCGAAGACTAGGCAGACGAGAAATCCCTCCCAGAATTTCATGTTCCCCACATTTATTTGTTCTATTGCCTGCTTACTTATGTCTAGTATCTAGTCAAATTTGACTAGAAAAGCTATTGATGCATTTTCAACATTTGCATTGAATTTGGCAATAGTAAGAGTAAGATAGTAACACGACCCCAATTTGGAGAAAAAACACAGAAAGAAGGGATAAAGGCGAAGAGTCTTCTTCTTTACAATCCACATACTCTAAACTAAGAATACGATACAAGGTATTCCCGGAATCTTGTAGAAAAAGATATAAGCAAACGTTTTTCATAATTTGATTTTTTTATTACAGAAACTCCCCCAATTTTGACAAGCTTGATGTCGATAAATCCGCAAGCCTAGAAATTCATTTCGGACAATTGAACCTTCTCGAACTGTTTCTTTTTAAGAACCAAAAATATCTGTGCCAAAATAACAGATGCCAAGAAGAACAAAAGGCCCTGCACACGTAATGGATCTTGAAGTACTATTTCTGCATCTCCCTGACCAAATCCGCCCACGTTAGGATTACTCGTCAACGGTTGGTCCAATTTGATAGATTCGCCTTCTGAAACAAGAATCTCTGGTCCGGGAGGAATAATATCAACCACTTGATGTCCGTCTGATGGATCCGCTATGGTTATTTCGTACCCCCCTTTTTCTTTTCGGATAATTTTGTTTACTATACCTGCTCCGGTAGCATTATAAACTGTATTGTTACTTTTATTCCCGTCGGGATAAATCTGACCCCTTCCCCTATTTCCGCCTACGTATATAGGATATTTTAAGAAGTGAACCTCTTTCTTAGAAAGTGGGTCCGGAGAAAGAACAGGAAAGGTAATTTCACTATATTTCTGACCCGGAACAGGGCCTATCACAAGAATATTTTTTTTATTCGGGCGGTAACTTTGAAAAGACAGATTTCCTATCTTTTCTTTCATCTCGGGAGAAATACGATCGGGAGGAGCTAATTCAAACCCCTCCGGTAAAATAAGAACAGCGCCCACATTCAAAGCCCCCTTTTTCCCATTAGCAAGAACTTGTTTCAATTGCATATCATAGGGAATTCGAACAACCGCTTCAAATACAGTATCAGGAAGTATCGCTTGTGGAACCTCAATATCTACGGGCTTATTAGCTAAATGGCAATTGGCACATACAATACGACCCGTCGCTTCGCGGGGATTTTCATAACCCTGCTGTGCAAAAATGGGATATGCGCTTGAAATGGATGTCCAAGTTATGACATAGATCATCAGCGATACAGAAATGGATCGAGTAATCTGTTCCTTGATCCAAGAAAAAGTTTTTCTAGTTTGCATGGTCCAATCATTGATCCTGAAAATTTTGACAATAAATTGGGTAGGTCACTAATCTAGTTCCCTATCCCCGATTCTGCTTTTTACTAGAATAAGTTGACTGGACTATTATCCAGGATGAATCTCTGGGATGAGTATAAATAGAAAGAGTCAATATGATTTTGAATACTTTGCTTATCTACAATTACAAAGTCACAAAGATTATAATTCGATTCATAGCCGCGGATCATCTTTCAATCATTCATTGAATGATAAATCACTACAAGTGATGGAGATAGGCGATTTAAATAAAAGAAAAGCCAATATTTAAAAATAGTATCGATAATGACTGGAATAGTCGAAACAAGAACAGATAGAATTTGTTCATTATGAACAAATCCAAAATCTTTGTAGACCGAGCCAATCATTAGTTCCCAAACATGGGGTGAATGGAATCCGACCCAAAAATCGACTAATAAAAGAATAGAAAAAGCTTTTATTGTGTCACTTAAGTTATATAGGAATTCCTGTGCCCAAGAATTCAGAATAACAAGTTCTTCAGTACCCAAAATAGAATAACCGCTTAGAAAAACGAAACAGATTATATTTGTCGAGAAGTGCAAAATCATATGTATATGGCCCTCGTTGTGTATCGTGATTAATTGAATCGTTTCTTTGTGGATTCCTATACGCGGGTTTTGGAGATGTGTCTCCGAGCATTCCTTGATCATTTCGTCTAAGAGGAAGAGTTCCTCTAACTCTATGAATTTTTCTAGAATACTCTTTTCTTGACTTTCATTCAAAAAGATTTCGGATTGACTAGTATTCCACCAATTGGTAACCCAAGATTCCAAACTTTTAGTAACTGAGAGAGAAATACACCAGGGCAAAAAAACGAGAGATGCAAGATATAAAAGAGGAATGAATGCTTTCTTTTTTTCCATTTTTCCATCTGTGAATTAGTAATCAACCCACTTGTTGATTTTGTGCGATCTAATCTTTATCTCATGCATGAGTTCTATTACAAGGTATAGAACCGATGAATCTATTCGTTGTTTTTTATTTGTGATTTTGCGGTGAGTTTTAAAATCTAGAAACAATACAGAAATAGACTAAGAATTCACTTCAAATTTCGAATGAGTAAATCACAAAATATATTTTGTGATTACTTTATTTTATTTTTTATTAGTGAATTGAAATATGCAGGTTTTCCATACACATACCATACACATAAAAGACCAGAAAAAAGATTTTCTAATCTTTTATGTGTACGTCTACTTTGGCTCAAATGGGCGTTCTGAAGAAACTTCAGGTTAAGTGATGGTAGATAAAAAGCAGTTTTTTTTCCCTCCTGCTAAGAAAGACTTCATCAGCCCATTTCTCAAAATACTTCAATTGGTACACGCAAGAAATAGGCCAATTCAGCAGCTTTTTGTTCCATTTCCCGTGGAGTCAAATTCTCATCAGTACGAGTCAAAGGAATAGCCCCCTGGCCTCTGATGTCCATATAAAGGACACGACGAGCATAAATACCCTCTTTAACTTCTATTCTAATTGACTGAATATTTTTTATAAGGAATCGGAGACAGATGCGACGATTTTTTCCAGGAAATCCCCACCGAAAAATACATACTATGCCTTCTTTTCTATCGAATCGATCATAACCACTACCTACATTCCAGGAAATTGTACACCACAAATAGGAACTAATAAAGAGACCCGCAATCCCATAGAAAGACATCACGAGCCCTTGTGGAAAAAAAAAGATTTCCTGAGACGGAACTAAAGATGTGAAATTTCTACCAAAATAACTGGAAGTTCCAACCAATAAGAACCCTAATGAACCTAAAAAAAGGATAGTGGCCCAGCAGAAATTACTTGTTTTTCGAGACCCCGTTATAGATTCTATCCATATATGTTCTGATCGACAACTCATACTTGATCCGGTTGCATTTTATTGGAATTGAGAGAATATCCAAAAGTCATTTGACTTGACTCTTTTTGTTTCCGAAGTAACTCTCATCAACTCGCACTAGGTTGATGTGAACCTTTAGGAGTAATTCATCAAATTGCTTAGATCTAAAATAATAACATACCCCCCTCCTTTTCTCGTATGATCTCACTATAGATATCGACATACATCTAGATACGCCGACTTTTTCGTTCGGCCATCTGCCAATCCGGATCTTTTTGAAAAGAACTCAAATTCATTTATTCATACATCATCTTTCTGCAAGCAAAAGACTTTTTCCAATTTTTCCTTTCATTTTAATCTTCGATGGAAGCCATATGTTACACCCTATAAATCTACTAAATAGATATATCTGTCTTATAATACGAGTCTAAGTCCAAAAATGGATAAGATTGAGTCCTACTGGATTTAAACAATCTTATTTTTTTGAACATGAAGAGATAAAGAAGCCATTGCAATTGCCGGAAAAACTAGGCCCACTAAAGGCACAAAAACAGAGGGGAGGTTGAAAGCTGTCATAGAATGGGTACCTCAATTTACTATTTGTACCTGTTATTATTATTTGATAAGTTATAATAATTATAATTAAGAGTTGGAATTATGAAATTATTAACGAATAATAATTTCATTTATGAATTAGTGTTTATGAAATGAGAATTTGAATTGGTATAGATTTCAGTATATACCTAAGAGAGTATATACTAGACTTATTCATCTTTCCACATCACAAATATATATGAAAATACTTTTGTTTTCTTCTTTTTTTCTCGTCTTTTGCTCTTGTCTCCTAATTGCAATTTAATTTAAGAGACAGTTTCTTACAAATTATTGAGAGACTCGTTAGACTCCGACCCAACATCGATTCTGAGTCAAAATAAGATTCTCGAGAGAGAAAGCTAGAAAACTCTATGTCTATCTTTCTTTATTTGAATTATATATAGATCGTAAGGCGAGAGTAGTAAATTTATTTGAGTTGACCAATTTCCCGCAAATACAAATAATAAATTATTCTTTAATATCTTGTTGGCAGGGGCTACTTAATTTTAATTCAAAGTAGTAAGCCAATATAATATAATATAATAATATAACTGAAAAAAAAACTCAACTAAATGTTAATGTTGTCGATTGAGTTTTGATTCAAAGAAAACAAACTATGGGCCTGAAATAACTCATTCAAAATACTTTTTAAAGTCTTACGTGGTACAACTAGATCGAATAAACCCTTATCGAATAAATATTCTGTCTCTTGTGAACCTTCAGGTACTTCTTTATTCAATGTTTGTTCAATTACCCTTTTACCCGCAAATGCAATATAGGCATTGGGTTCGGCAACAATGAGATCTCCCAACATACCAAAACTGGCTGTCACCCCACCAGTAGTAGGAGATGTAAGGATTGATATGTAAAATAACTTTTGATTTGTTTGAAACTGATATAAAGAAGAAGATATTTTAGCCATTTGCATCAAGCTCAAACTTCCTTCTTGCATGCGTGCCCCCCCCGAAGCACACACTATAATAAGAGGTATAGATTGATTAGTAGCGTACTCAATCAACCGGGTTATTTTCTCACCCACTACGGATCCCATACTACCCCCCATAAACTCAAACTCCATAACCCCCATTGCTACAGGAATACCATTTAATCGGCCTATACCGGTTTGAATAGCCTCAGTTAATCCTGTCTTTTTTTGATAAGAAGCAATACGATCTATATAAGGGTCGTCCTTAAAATCCAATTCAAGGATCTCCTCCTTAAAATCCGATTCAGTTAGATCCTCCTCGGAATCTGATTCCGTTAGATCCTCCTCGGAATCTGATTCAATGAAAGCTTTCGCGGAATCCGATTCAGTTAGACCCTCCTCGGAATCCCAATCGGAATCGGAATCGGAATCGGACTCGAAATACCAATCCCAATAGGGATCCCAAGTGGAATCGGAATCCCAATTGGAATCCGATTCATCAGTTAGATCCTCCTCAGAATCGGAATCCGGTTTAATTAGATCCTCCTCAGAATCGGAATCCGGTTTAATTAGATCCTCCTCAGAATCGGAATCCGGTTTAATTAGATCCTCCTCAGAATCGGAATCCGGTTTAATTAGATCCTCCTCAGAATCGGAATACCAATCCCAATCGGAATTCGGTTCAATAAAAGCCTCCTCGGAATCCCATTCAATGGGATCTATTGAGGCCATCTTTTCATTCATAGGATCCCAAGTATTCGGATCGATCAAGAGTTCGAGCCTCTCTGAACTATTCATTTTCAAATGAGATTCACATCCTTCACAAATAGACAATCTTTCTTTCAAAAATCTCTTATAATTTAATGTATAGCATTCTTCGCATACAACCCACAAATGCTTATAGGAGGGAGTGGAATCCTCCTCTTCTGTAGTAGTACTTTCTATTTGTGCGAAACCCTCTGTAGTAGTACTTTCTATTTGTGCGAAACCCTCTGTAGTAGTACTTTCTATTTGTGCGAAACCCTCTGTAGTAGTACTTTCTATTTGTGCGAAACCCTCTGTAGTAGTACTTTCTATTTGTGCGA
>Ga0307283_10000041_pt1 | contig 12477 bp, 10 predicted proteins | sample ER_DNA_122_FD_194487 | JGI IMG/M metagenome (GOLD analysis project Ga0307283, IMG submission 194487) | Bulk soil microbial communities from the East River watershed near Crested Butte, Colorado, United States - ER_DNA_122 | ecosystem: Environmental > Terrestrial > Soil > Floodplain | place...
GACGGCCGGCCTCGTGACGGCCAGGCGGGTCAGGGCAAACCACGCGAGGGCCAACCACGACAGGGCCAACCACGACAGGGCCAGCCACGACAGGGCCAACCACGCGAGGGCCAGCCACGACAGGGCCAACCGCGACGGGGAGAGCAGCGCTCGGGGGGCCAGGGCGGCGGCGGGAACGCCTTCGGCAACAGCGCGATGGCCGATGCCCTGCGCCGCGCCGGCCTGACCAAGGACTGACGCGCGGCCCGGCCCGGGACACCGGGTCCGGCCGGCCGAGGACCGGGGTGCGGGCCCGGGACACCGGGTCCGGCCGGCCGAGGACCGGGGTGCGGTCCCGGGACACCGGGTCCGGCCGCCGGTCAGCGGTCGATCGGCCAGATCTTGACGTCGTTGAACGCGACCTGGTACGGCCCCTTGACCGGCGCGCTGCGCTCGGTGAAGATGCCCAGCACCACCCGGCCGCCGGTGATGTCCGGGTCCTGCGCCGGCACGGTGCCGACCGGTTTGCCGTCGCGCAGCACCTCGAGCACCTCACCGACGACTCTGACCGTCACCTGGGTCGTCGCGCCGATTCCGATGGCGGCGGCGTCGAGCGGGAACGTCTTGAGCACCTCGATGTCGTCGGCCTTGTGCGTGCCGACGTAGACGTTGTGCTCGCAGACGCGTATCTGATAGCCGCGGTTCTGGCTGAAGCGCATCCAGATCGAGGCGCAGCTGTTCGGCGTCAGCAGCCGGACCCGGACCTCGACCTGCAGGTCGGTGGGCTCGGCGTCCTGCGGTCCCTGGCACCGGAAGGTGCCGCGGGTCTCCCGGCGCACCACCAGGGCGCTGTCGAAGGCGCACGTGGCCTTCTCCCGGTCGCTCGAGGTGGCCTGCCAGAGCCGCTGCACCTCCAGCGAGTCGGCGACCAGCGGCGTCGCGCCGGTGTCGGGCGCACGGGACTCGGGGGCGCCGGGCGCACCGGTGCCGGGGTACGCGCCCACGGTGACGCGGGGGTCAGGGTCGTCCCCGCCGTTCGGCCAGAAGGTGGCCACCGCCCCGCCGACGGCGAGCACCGCGACGATCAGCATCGTCACGGCGGCGGGCAGCACCCAGGGCCTGCGGGGTGCCGGATCGGTGGTGAACGGGGTGGGGGGCGCGGCCGGTGAGATCGGCACGGGCTGGGTGACGATCGCGTTCTCCGAGTAGCCCACCAGGGTCGGAGCGGCGTCGGGCGCGGTGAACTGCCCGGCGGGATGGACCCCGGTGACCGCCTGCGCCTCCTGCGCGGCGAACCGCAGGCCGGGCTGGTGTGCCAGGGCGGCACCGGACGCGGCCGGTCGCTGCGGCCCGTCGACCAGCAGATCCAGCAGCTCCCGGGCGCTGGGCCGGTTTGCCGGGTCCTTCTCGAGGGCGTGCCCGATGAGCTCGCGCAGCGGGCCGCTGAGCCCGGTCAGGTCGGGCGGCTGGGTGAGGATCCGGGCCGCGGTGGCCGGCGGCGAGTCGGCGCTGAACGGGGTACGGCCGGTGCCGGCGTACGCCACGACGCTGCCCCAGGCGAACACGTCCGCGGCCGGGGTGAGCGGAAGGTCGGTGTCGGGGCCGAACCGCTCCGGCGCCATGTACGCGACGGTGCCGACCATCTGGTCGGTGGACGTGTGCGCGCTGGTCGCCTCCAACGCCCGGGCGATGCCGAAGTCGATGACCTTGGGGCTGCCGGGGGCGAGCAGCACGTTGCGCGGCTTGAGATCGCGGTGGATGACCCCGGCGCCGTGGATGGCGGTCAGCGCGGTGGCCACCCCGATGGCGACGCTGTGCAGGTTGGACGCGGTGAGCGGGCCGCGCTCCTCGACGACCTCGGCGAGGCTCGGGCCGTCGACGTACTCGACGACCAGGTAGGGCTGCTCGTGGTCGGGGTCGGCATCGAGCACCTCGGCGGTGCAGAAGGGCGGCACCTGCCGGACCCGGTTGACCTCGCTGCGGAACCGGCGCCGGAACGCGTCGTCGGGCGCCAGGTCGGCGCGGACCACCTTGACCGCCACCAGCACCCCGGCGGCGCTGCGGGCCAGGTAGACCGTGCCCATGCCGCCCTCGCCGAGCCGGCTGAGCAACTCGTACGGTCCCAGTCTGCGTGGGTCACGCGGGCGCAGCGGGGTGGTCCGCTCGTCCGACATGCCGTCCACTCCTACACCCCGGCGACCCGACGCCGCCGCACCCCCGACAGGAAAGGCAACCCTATCGGGCCTTGTCATTGCCTGCGAAGGCCCGTCCGGTGGTTGCCGCCCAACCGACACCGACCGGTGCCGGAGCGTCCCGGCCCGCGCCGGCGTGCTAGTAGGAGCGAATGTGGACGTTCGCGTACGTCACGGCGTACGGCGGGTCCGTGCCGGCCGTCTCGGCGCTCAGGCCGAGCTGCACCTGACCCTCGTCCGGACCGTCCGCGGGCAGCGGCACGGCGCCCACGAATCCGCCGGCCCGGAACACCTGCGCCTCGCCGTCGCGCACGACCAGCTGGATGCGGGTCGTACGGCGCAGGCCGATCCGCTGCTCGAGCCGGATCCGGCCGTAGACCCGATGCTCGCCCGGCCCGTCCGCCGCCACCGACATCTCGTCCTGGCAGACGCGCAGCACCTGCCCGCCCCGCCGCGGATCCCAGTGGAACCAGACGGCCGCGCAGCTGCCGGCCGACTGCAGCTCGGTGGACACCTCCACGCCGAAGTCGTCCGCGATCGACGCCTGCGGGCCCACGCACCGGTAGGTGCCGGGGTCGGCCCGGGTCACCCGCATGACGCCGCGGGTCAGACAGCTCGCGTCCGGCCCGCGGATCTCGCTGTCCCGCCACTGGCCCGGCCGGTTCAGCGGGTCCTCGATGATCGGCTCACCGGCACCGGGCTCCACCGGCGACCGGCCGGTCTCGTCGCCCGGTGCGTCGCCGTCCGCGTGGTCGGCCGGAGTCGTCGCCGGTGGGGACTCCGGAGCCGGTGCGCCGCCGTCCCGGGGTGCCGGCAGCTGGGCCCCCGCGGCCTCGCCACCGCGCGGGGATCCGCCGCTCGGCAGCGCAACGGCGGTGGGGCCGTGCGCGTTCAGCACGAGCGCCACGGTGGCCATGCCGGCGACCACCAGCAGGAGGGCCAGCGCGGCGAGCAGCCGGTGCCCGCGCGGACGGGGCGAGCCGGAAGAGCCGCGGGAAGCAAGCAGGGCAGAATCGCGGTACTCGGCGACGACCGGCGGCGGACCGGCCACCGTGCCGCGCTGCCGGGCGGCGACGCGCGGGCCCGGCCGGTCTCCCAGCAGCAGGTCCAGCAGCTCCCGGGCGCTCGGCCGCGCCGCGGGGTCCTTGGCCAGCGACACCGCGACGAGCTCGCGCAACGACTCCGGCAGACCGTCGAGGCGCGGCGGCTGGGTGAGGATGCGGGCCGCGGTCGCGGGGGGTGAGTCGCCGTGGAACGGCGTGCGGCCGGTGCCGGCGTACGCGACGACACAACCCCACGCGAACACGTCGGCAGCCCCCGTCAGCGGGGTGCCCGGCGCCGAGGAGAAACGCTCGGGCGCCATGTAGGCCACCGTCCCCACCATCTGGTCGGCGCGCGTGTGCTGGCTCGTCGCCTCGAAGGCCCGGGCGATGCCGAAGTCGATGACCTTGGGACTGCCGGGCGCCAGCAGCACGTTGTCCGGCTTCAGGTCCCGGTGGATCACCCCGGCGCCGTGGATGCCGGTCAGCGCGGTCGCCACCCCGACCGCCAGCGAGTGCAGCGCGGCCTCGCGCAACGGCCCGTGGTCCTCCACCACCTCGGCCAGGCTCGGACCGTCGACGTACTCGACGACCAGGTACGGCGGGTTGTGGTCCAGGTCGGCGTCGAGCACCTCGGCGGTGCAGAACGAGGGCACCTGCCGGGCGCGTTCCACCTCGCTGCGGAAGCGGGCGCGGAACTCGGGGTCGTGGGCCAGGTTCGCGTGCACCAGCTTGATCGCGACGTCGTGGTGGTCGCGGTCGGTGGCCAGGTAGACGACGCCCATCCCGCCGGCGCCGAGCCGGCCGATGAGCCGGTACTCCCCCAGCCGCTCGGGGTCTCCCCGGCGCAGGGCACCCACGCGGGACGCGGTGTCCACCGTCAACTCCCCACCGAGGTACGGCGGCGGCGCGACACCGCGAGCGCGGTCAGGACCAGTCCGGCCAGCAGCAGCACGAACCATCCGGCGCCCAGCCGGCCCACCAGACCGCTCAGGGCGCGCTGGACATCGGCGGCGAGATTCACCACCGGATCGCGCCCGGAGGCCCGCAGGTTCTCGACGAGGCGCAGCTCATACCATCCGTAGTAGGCCACGTACGCTCCGGCGACGACGAGCACAGCGCCGCCGATCCGGGGCACGAAGGCCGCCGCCCGGCGCAGCCGTGACACCGCGGAGACCCGGACGAGCGCCACCGCCAGCGCCGTCACGCCGATCACCAGGCCCATGCCGGCGGCATAGCTGACGAACAGGGCGACCCCCTCCACCACCGAACCGGCGCGCAGGCTGGAGACCACGATGGCCAGGAACGGTCCGATCGCGCAGCCGAGCGACGCGATCGCGTACGCCATGCCGAAGAGCACCATCGACGCGGCCGAGCCGGTCAGGCGCGGCGCTCGCATGCGGTTGCCCGGCGCCGGCAGGGAACGTCCGGCGAGCAGCCAGCCGCCCAGCGCGATCAGCGCCAGTCCGAACCCGACCGTCAGCCACGGAAGCCGGGGCAGCAGCAGCCCGGTCAGCGGGGCCAGGACCAGCCCGAACGCGCCGAAGACAGCGACGTATCCGGCGGTCAGCGCGACGGTGCAGCGCAACGCCCGGCTGACGGCCGCAAGCGTCGCCCGCGACCCGTCCGCGGTGCCGCCGAGCGGGGCGCGGGACGGGTCACCGGCGACGAGCACCGACAGGTACGCGGGCAGCAACGCGAAGCCGCACGGGTTGACCGCCCCGAGCATCCCGGCGGTGAGGGCGAGCAGCAGCGTGGCCGGCACGGCTCACGCCACCAGCGACTTGACCTTGTTGGTCAGCTGCAGGTCGTCCAGGTAGCCGGTGGTGACGACGGTGCCGACCCGGTCGAGGATCACATACGTGCTCTGCTGCGTGACACCGAACTTCTTCCACAGCTTGCCGGGCTCGTCGTCCAGGTGCGGCACCGCGCCCACCTCCAGGTCCGCGACGAACTCGTGCATGTCCTTGTTGTCGCCCATGCCCGCGATGCCGAGGATGTTCAGCCGGCCGGCGTACTCGGCGCGCAGGTCGGAGATCGACATCGCCTCGCTCGCGCAGGTCGCGCACCACGGCGCCCAGAACCACAGGATGGTGGGCTTGCCCGCCAGGGTGGCGGCGTCGAAGGTTCGGCCGTCCAGCGTGGTGCCCGTGAACCTGAGCGAAGCCGGCACCACCGCCGGCTGGGCGGCTGCCGACTGGGCCCCTGCTGACTGGGCCCCTGCTGACTGGGCCCCTGCCGGCTGAGCAGCCGCCGACGGGGCCGCCACCGACGGGGCCGGCGCCGGCTGGGCGGCCGGGGCTGCCGCCGGACCGCACCCGGCGAGGAATCCCAGAGCCAGCGCGGCCGCGAGGACGAACGCCGGACGGATCACTTCTTCACGGCTTCGGTCAGCCGCAACGCCAGGGCCGGACAGACGTTGACCGCCTTGCGCGCCCCGTTCTCCAGCCACGGCGGCAGCGGCGTCTGCGGGAACGCCGGGAACCCGTTGGCGTCCAGCCGGATGATCTCGGGAGCGACCGCCGAGCACAGGCCATGGCCGTCACAGCGCGACCAGTCCACCGCGAGCTTCCGCGCGCCCTGATCGGTGTGGTACGGCAACGGCAGAATGCCGCGCACCTGCTTGCCGCACCCCTCCCCGTTGGCGTGCAGCTCGACGTCCCGCGCGAAGACCTCCAGCGCGGAGAGCGCGAACCGCGCGGTGCCGTCGGGGTGGCTGCAGGCGCCACGGCCCTTGACCACGCCGGCCGCCTGGCGCACGTTCTCCAGCGCGCTGCCGCCGAGCGCGACCAGCGTCACCGCGCGGGCCAGGTCGGGCAGTCCCAGTCGGCACGGGCCGCACTGGCCCGCCGACTCGCCCGCCAGGTACTGGGTGACCTGCGCGACCTCGCCCAGCGGGCAGGTGGACGAGCCGATCGGGATGAGCATGCCCGCGCCCAGCGTGCCACCGACCTTGGCGAAGCCCTTCCGCGAGATGGTGACCGTCTTCGCCGCCTCGGCGGTGATCCACTTCCCGTGGTAGCCACCGACCAGCAGGCCGGGGCCGATGTCCGCCCCGCACATGGTGAGCACGTCCATCAGCGGGGTGCCGGTCGGCGCCTCGATCACGGCCGGCGCGGTGGCCGAGCCGCCCACGGTGAGCATGACCGTGCCGGGCTCCTCGGGGATGCCGACCGCGTTGTACTCCCACGGGCCGAGTCGGGCCGCGATGGCGAGCTGCGAGTACGTCTCGGCGTTGGACAGCAGGGTGGGCAGCCCGCCGACCCCGTTGTCGCTGGAGCGGACCTTGCGGCCGGGCGGGATGTGCGCCTCACCGTTGATGCCGCGGACGAGCGCCCCGCCCTCACCCGAGATGAACCGGTGCGGGACGGTGACGATCCGGGTCGGGACCGGCATCCGCCGCTCGGCGAGGGCCGCGGCCAGCGAGTCCTGGCCGATGCCGTCGTCGGCGATCCCGATCACGATCTCCTCGGCGTCGAGGGCGGCGGCCGCCAGCGCCGCGCCGTCCAGGATCAGGTGCGGGCCGCGGGTCAGCACGGCCTTGTCCTTCCAGGACGGCGGCTCGCCCTCGGTCGCGTTGACCACGATGACCGGCGGCAGGTCCTGCCGCTGGCAGGAGTCGAGCACCGCGCGCACCTTGCGGGCGAACGGGAACCCGGCGCCACCCCGGCCGCGCAGCTCGATCCGGTCGGCAAGACCGATGAGCTCACCGCTGGACAGCGCCGCGAAGCCGCCGTGCACCTCTTGATGCGCGATCAGGTCCAGCCTGCCGTACTCGTCGAAGCCGGCCGTGATCCGCGGCGTCCCGATGCTGGTGACCGGGGGTACCAGGCCGGCGTTCAAGACGATGCCCCGCTCCGCATGCCGGTGGCAGGCTCGGTGCGCTCACTCACTGTGCTTCCCCTCGCAGCTGACGCCAGTACACGTCGTCAGCCGATTCGTCCGTTCTGGCCCGGCTGCCGCGACGAGCCCCCCGGCTCGCCGCCCGGGCGGGTTCCTGCTGGGTGGCCCGGCGGGCCCGGCGCGAGGCGATGTCGACCAGGGTCGGCGTCTCGTCCGGTTCCAGGTCCGGGCCGGCCACGACGCGCGGGTCGCCGGCCAGGTCCACGAACTCACTACGGCTGTGCCGTCCCGAGTCGGCGCTGTCGACGTCGGCGCCCCGGTCGCGCCGGGCCCGGGGCGCAGTCTCCATCTCGTCGGCGTACCGCGACGAGCGGGACGGCCTCGGTGGGTCCTCGTCCGGGTAGCGGCCGGCGCGCCGCCGCGGCGCCTCGGGGTACCGGTCGTCCTCGACGTGGCGGCGCGGCCGCGGCGCCGGTACGTCGTCGTCGGCGGCGTAGCGCCGGGAGCGCGGCGCTTCCTCGTCGACCGTGCGTCGGCCGCGCGGGGCCGGCATGTCGTCCTCGTCGGCGTAGCGGCGGCCGCGGACCGGGGCCTCCTCGAACTCGGTGCCGGCGTAGCGGCGGGACCGGGCCGGGGGCTCCTCCTCGTCGAACTCGGTGCCGGCGTAGCGGCGGGACCGGGCCGGGGGCTCCGCGGCGTACGGGTCCTCCGCACGCCGGCGACCCCGCGGCGCGGGCACGTCCTCCTCGTCGGAGTAGCCGCGCGGCCCCTCGTCGGGCATCCGGCGCGGCATGGCGTGAGTCGGCTCGTCGAAGCGCTCGTCGGCGACGGCCCGGCGCTGACGCGGGACGTCCTCCTCGGCGTAGCGGCGCGAGCGCGGCGCGGGAAGCTCGTCCTCCTCGAACTCCCAGCGCTGGGTGGGAGCGTCGTCGAAGTCGCGGCGGCGGCGGACCCGCTCCTCCTCGTCGACACCGCGGCGCGGCCGGCGCTCCGGCGCCGGCGGCGCGCTCATCGGCGCGGCGGACGCCGGCTTGGCACTCACCGGCCTGGCGGCCGGCGCCGGCGGGAGCGCATCGGTGACGCGGGCGGCGGGTGCCCAGGCCGGCGGCGCGAGCGGCGCATCGTCGAGCGGGGCGTCGCGGCGGCCCTTGCCCCGGCTCTTGCTGCTCGTGGTGGTGGTCGGCACCAGCTTGCCGACCGGCTGGATCTTGCCGGTCCCGGTGCCGGCCTGCGACGCGAAGTCCTTGCGGCGGTTCAGCCGCACGGAGAGGCGTACGGCCAGGCCGACCAGCACGAGCAGAATGCAGATGATGTAGGAGACGATGACCCAGGGCTTGGCCGCGCGGCCGGCGCCCAGGCCGTGCAGCAGCGCGATCGGCCACATCAGGTACGAGACGGCGTGGATGCCGCGCCACATCCAGGGCTTGCCCTTGCCGATGAACCGCGACCGGGCGATGCCGGTCCACATGACCATCACCATGATGTAGCCGCTCAGGGTGCCGAAGCCGATGAGCATCGTCTTGTACGGCGCGAGGAACGGCACGAACGCGGCGAGGGCGCCGACCTTGCCGACCGCCACCTTCGTCCAGACGTGGAAGAAGAGGGCGACGACCGCGATCACGCCGGTGGTGCGGTGGGCGGATTGCAGCAGCACCCGCTGCCGGATCGACAGGACCAGCCGGTCGGTGGCGACCAGTCCCACCATGATGGTGATCGAAAGTGACACGAGAGCCACGACACCCACGTAGAACTCGGTGTACGCGAAGACGTACACGTACGCCTTCTGACCCGCGGGGGTCAGCATCGCGGCGGCCCAGACGGCGGCGAGGATCGAGACGCCGAGCACCGCGAAGGTGATCATCGACGGCGGTGTTCGGCCGCCGGTAGCGCTCATCGGGACGTCCACACGACTGGCGGATCGCTGGTTCATCTTCGTCCGGGCCATAACTCCTCGTTCTCCGCAGCGGCAGGGCGTCCGTCCTGGGCGGTCGGGACGCCGGCATCCGTGGGGGATGTCCCGCGCTCGTTACTGTCGGGCGGTGTACCGACGGCCTGCCCTTCCTCACGCTGTGTGAAAGCCGGTCTCCTGCCCTCCCCCATCTACGTGTGCGGCCGGGGTTCGGATGAACGTTCGGGAAGTTCTTTGCGGCCAAGTTGGCGCGGCCCTGCTGACGATTTCGCCCACAAGGGCGCTGAGCTGGGCAGACATCCCCCCGAAACGCGGGCTTGAGGCAAAAATAAAGTGTTATGCATGAGGGAATCCCGACACCGGGCTGAACCTTTCGTCCGGCGCCGCCGAACTACCTCACGTGCGGGCACGACGACGCCTTTGCGTGAGGAGATGATTGCTGTGCGGCATCGCGCTGCTCTGCTGTCCGCCGTTCTGGCCATGGCCGCCGCGACCCTGATCATGCCGGGTCGGGCCGCCGCGGTCGAGCCCGGCTTCCGGGTGGACATCACCGAACTGCCCGAGACGTTCACCGCGGGGGCGGGCGCGCGAACGGTCACGGTGGTCGCCTCCAGCGAGCAGAACCGCTGTCAGAAGGTGCGCTGGTCAATGCTCATCGCGGTGGACGGCCCCGCCCTGAACGACGTGGAGGTGGCCCGGATCGAGGACGGCGGCGACTTCCCGGTCCGGGTGGGCAACGCCGGGGCGAGCACCGCCCGGATCACCGACGTCGGGCTGGACCCCGGCCAGCTGTGCCGGGGCCGTACGGTCACCGCCCGGTACCGGATCGGCTTCGCCGACGACGCCGACTCGGGCCCGGTCACCTTCCGGGTGCAGGCCTTCAACGCGGGCCGCACCCTGCTGCAGGAGGCCAGTTCGCGCAGCGAGGTACGCGGCGAGCCGGCGCAGCCGCAGAAGTCCGAGTCGCCGAGCGCCGAGCCGAGCCCGTCCCCGGCGGAGTCCTCGCCCGCGCCCGAGGAGTCCGCCGACGACGAGGGCACCGCCGCCCCGCAGCCGACGGACACCCGGGCCGACCTCGCCGCGGTGCCGGCCGCCGGCGCCGGCGGCGGCGGCGGTACGCCGAGCCTGCTCGGCGCGGGCCTGGTCGTCGGCGGGATCCTGGTCTTCCTGGGGGTCGGCCTGCTGCTGCGGCTGCGGCTGCGGGCCCGGGCGCCGAAGCACTCCGCGCCCCTGCCGACGGGCTTCTACCCCACCAACTGAAATCGATCTTCCTGCACAGATCCCTGCGGTAAACCTGCGGAAGACTTAGGCCACAGTTAAGACACCGTCGCAGACGGTAGCCATAGGGTGAGTCGGGCGCTACCCCCTACTGTGGAGGACCTTTGAAGACCAAGACTGTCCGGATCTCGGCCGGGGTCGGCGCGGCCTCGCTGGCCCTCGTCGGTGTCTCCGCCGGCGTCTCGTTCGCCGACGACAAGCCCGCCCCGGCCGCCGCGGTGGGCGCGGGAGACGGTTTCCTCGGCGGCGCCCCCGCCGTGCCACCCACCCTGGTTCCCCCGGCCGGCAACACCCTGACCTCGGTGTTCAAAGCCAAGGGCGTGCAGGTCTACGGCTGTACGGACACCAAGTGGACGCTGATCGAGCCGGCGGCCTCGCTGACCGGCATCACCCTGAACCCGGTGCGGGCGGCCTCGGCGCTGCACTTCCGAGGGCCGAGCTGGCAGTCCTCCGACGACGGCTCGCTGGTCGAGGGCACCGCACCGGTCGCGGCGCCCTCCGCGACGCCGAACAGCATCCCGCAGCTGCTGGTCACCGCCAAGACCAGCCGCGGCCCCGAGGTCTTCGGCGACGTGACCTTCATCCAGCGCCTGAACACGGTCGGCGGCGTGGCCCCGGCCGCGGCGTGCACGGCGGGCGCCACGACCGCCGTGCCTTACCAGGCGGTGTACCGCTTCTTCAAGAAGGGCTGACCGCCCACAGACATTTCCGAGGGGCCGGATGCCGGTGTCCCGCCGCTGTGGCGGGACACCGGCATCTACAGCTCGGCGGAAAGCTTGCCGGCCCGGTGGCCGGAACGCCGAACAGCACCTCCGGCCGCACCGGCGCGGGCCGGTGGGACCGGCCTGCGGCGAATCTCCGGGGAGCCGGTTGGATTGCCGGCAAGCCTGCCCGGTCAGGGCCCGTCGAGGCGCAGGACGGTCTCCTCGATCTCCCGGCCGCGGCCGGTCGCGTAGGCGACCTCCTTGCCGACCGGGCGGAAGCCCAGCTTGTGCAGCACCGCCAGCGAGCCGGCATTGTCGCTGGCCGCCCGGGCCGTGATCGGACGCACGGGCAACACCTCGAGCAGCAGCTCGACCGCGCGGGTGGCGATGCCGCGCCCCCACCAGGCCCGGTCCAGCCAATAGGTGATCTCGGTGTCGTCCCCGACCGCGAAGCTGGCCACCGTCCCGGTCAGCTCACCGTCCACGGTGATCGCGAAGAGCAGGATGTCCGGCTCCGTGCGCAGCCGCGCGAAGTGCGCGTCGAAGGCGGCGCGGTCGTCGGGGTCCTCGGCGGTGAACGCGGCCATTCGCACCGCCACGGGGTCGCGCATCTGGTCGTAGATCGCGTCCAGGTCGTCGTCACGCACCGCGCGCAGGCCGATCTCGCCCATCCATCGCTCCCGTCCCGGCCGGCACCACCGCGGCCGTCGCGTCGTCGTCACCGGGCCGGCCGGCGGCCGCATCCCGGATCCGGTGGCGGCAGCCTACCGAACCCGACGCCCGCGGGAGAGACCTACCGATGGCCCGGGGGTGCCATCTCTGATCATGGCCGCGTTCTCGATGGCGCAGGCTCGCAGACGCGGAGGGTACGTCAAGGGCGTCCTCGACCGCGGCGAAGGGCGACTCACGTGGTCTTGTCCGGGAGCCGGGCTCGACGCTGCCTGGCCTATTCTCTGGGACCGGGCCCGCCGAGAGAGTGGAAGCGGAATTCATGCCGTACGTTCTCGACACAGCGGACATACCACCCCCGGACCGTGTGGAGGCCGTCTACACGGCGATGATGTATGCGTCGGCGCCGTGCCACGTCATCCATGAGGATCCCGACGGCGACGTCTTCTGCCGGATGGAACTGTGGGATCCGGGCAATGCCAACATCTTCATCAACCGCTCCTCCGGCATCCGCCTGCTGCGCACGGCCAAACTCGCCAGGCGCGATGCCATGCCGGTTGTCGCGCTGTCCGTCCAGCAACGCGCACACGGTTCGGCAGGTGGCTGAACGTTTCACGGTCGGCACCATGGTGCTGCACCTGGGCGCGGTGCGATTCGGACTGACGGGTCCGCTGCACTACACGATGACAGCCACCGACGGTGCCGAGCTCTGCACCCTCACCAGGGCCCACACGGTGGTGCCGGCACACTACGAGGGCTGGGGCCATTTCACCGAGGGCCGCTCGGAGATCGAGGCCGCGTTCGCCGTCGCACCCGATCCGGCCAGGAACAGCTTGCGCTGGCTGACCTCGGGCGTGGCCACG
>Ga0307283_10000042_pt1 | contig 12381 bp, 19 predicted proteins | sample ER_DNA_122_FD_194487 | JGI IMG/M metagenome (GOLD analysis project Ga0307283, IMG submission 194487) | Bulk soil microbial communities from the East River watershed near Crested Butte, Colorado, United States - ER_DNA_122 | ecosystem: Environmental > Terrestrial > Soil > Floodplain | place...
GACTTTTGGCAAGTCCTTGATTTTTAACGACATTCCCCCCTCGGCCCTGCCCCCTTCAAGAGTTGGACCAGTTTGCATCACAGCAGTCCGAAACCGGGTTCATCCGACGAACGGGGTGGCCCGCTGACCCGGTTGCCGAAGCCGCCGTCGTGGCGTGCCGTCTTGCTGTCGTGGTGGACCTTGCACATGCTCTGGAGGTTGGCCGGGTCGAAGAACAGGTGCTGCTGTCCGCGATGCGGCGTGCGGTGATCCACCACCGTCGCCCGGTTCATGCATCCATGCACGCAGCAATCCGGATGCGCGTCGAGTTGCTGCGCACGCAGGGCGCGCCACGCCGATGTGCGATACAGCCGTCGGTTGGTGGTGCCACCACGTTCGCGCTCGTAAGCCCGTGCTGCCTGCGCTTCCTCGCGCAACGCACGCGGCTGTCGACCATAGACGGATGACTGCACCCGGTTACGCATCGCGACTCGGCACCCACTCCTGCCCGAACTGCGTCGAGCCACGCGAGCGCATGCGCTCGGGCATGCCGGCACGATCAGCGAGCCGCGCCACTTCCTCGTCGTCCATGCCAAGGCGTGACTGCATATCCTTCACGCTCACGCCCTCGGCCAGCATCGTGCGTACGATCTCGGCCATGGGTACCACACCGTGCACACCGCGCGCACGGTTATGCCGGATGGTGCTCATGCGCCTGTGCACGGGGTCCACGTCCACGGTGACGGTGGGCACCAGCCCGCCGTATAGCGCGTGCACGCGGGGATCACTCGACACCATGCAGCGGTGGAAGCCGTCGACAATCGTGCGGTCCGGCAGCACGACGATGGGCTGCGTGAAGCCATCCTCGACGATGCTCACAATGAGCAGTTCCAACTCCACCGGTGCCACGCAGTTCGGGTTGTAGTCGTTGGCCTTCAGCGTGCTGACCGGCACCCACTTGATCGTCGACACCGGCGCGCGGCTGACCCGTGAGTGGAGCGCCGGATCGATGCTGCCCTCGATCTCCGTCTGCATCATGCCCTCGTCCCTGCATCTGCATCTGCACCGATAGCGCCATCGCACGCCAGATGGCCATCACGCGCGCGCGCCTCGCGGCACAGCCCGCGCACTCGCGCACGCCTACCGCACGCGGAACATCGGCACGCTGATACCGCCGAACAGCAGCGACAGCAGCATGATGATCGCGATGATCGCCACGATGGCGCGTGCGACAGCACGGAACGGCGCGAATCCGGGGATCTGATCGATGGCCCACAGGACCAGCCACAGGATCAGACCGATGACGAGCAGCGTGACGAGCAGGCTGATGATGTCCATGGTCCCGATCTCCCGAAGTCGCGCCGTGATCAACGCGACGATGATGCTACTTGGGTTGTGCCTGCGGCGGGATCCAGACCACGACCGGTGCCGTGCCGCGACCGCCCCATGCGATGGCCGGCTTCGATCCCTGCGCCACGCCCGGCGGCAACTGCACCGGCTTGTTGGTGGGCATCGGGATGATCAGCACGGACCCCTCGGGCAATCCACCGCTGCCCGCATTCGGCGGCAGTGGCTGCGTCGATGGGCCGCCCGGCTGACCGGGGAGACCCTGCGACGGATGCCCACCTTGACCGGGCAGACCTTGATCCGGCCGCGCGGGTGCACCCGGCAGACCTTGCGACGGATACGTCGGCGAGCCGGGGAGACCCTGCGACGGGTGACCGCCGCCGCCCGGCAGACCTTGATCGGGTCGCGTCGGCATGCCGCCACCGAAGCCCGGCAGCGTCGGCAGTTGACCGATGCCCGGCAGGCCGTTGATCGGATGCGACGGCACCAGCGGCGGCAGGCCGGGCGTGGGTGGCAGTCCCTGATCCGGCAGGCCGGGCGGGTACACGATGGGATGGTCGGGGTAGCCGCCGCCGGGGATGTAGATCGGCTTCTCGGGCAGGTCCGGTCCACCCGCGCCGGGTGGGATCACGATGGGATGCGAAGGGCGGCCGCCGGAGCCGGGCAGTCCCTGATCGGGGTGCCCACCCTGACCGGGGAGACCTTGCGACGGATGCCCGCCGCCACCGGGGAGACCTTGCGACGGATAATTGCCGCCGCCGGGCAGTCCTTGATCGGGGTGCCCATAGCCGGGCAGTCCTTGGTCGGGACGACCGCCATAGCCGGGCGGCAATCCTTGATCGGGGTGACCTCCACCGAATACATCGGCGGGGACGAGCCATACGAGTTGCGGTCGCATGCAGGAATCTCCAGAGGGAAGGTTGATCGAATCGAGTCAGTAACGAGTCCCGACATCTGCGCCAAGTTGCGCAAGGGTCTCGGCCGGATTCTCACCGCGCTTGATCGCCATGTCCATCGCTTTCATGCGCAGGTTCTGCGCCTTGCGTCCCTTGGTGTCGCCGCGATTCGCCATCATGCTGATGAACTTCCACGACACCGCGGTGTGCGGATCGGGTGTCGCATCGGGGATCGGCGAGTTGGTTTTCTGCGCGTGCTGCGACATCACGTTGTCGATGGCTGCGGCAATTTTGCCCCTCATGGGTTGCGGCCACAGCTTGAGCAGTTGGAACGTCCACTCGCGATAGGTGAGACCGGGCGGCGGCTTCGTTTCGCCGAACGAGAACAGTTCGGTCTTGGCATAGCGCGCGCCGGTCGCCACGCCGTGGCATCGCTTCGACATCTTCGCCCACATCTCCGGCGCGATCATCTGGTACAGATGCAGCCCGGCGAGCGGTTCCTCGCCGAACGGTGGGCACACGCGCTGCTGATGCACCGACACGCCGGCCATATCGAACAGGTCGTACGTGCGGTTGTAGTCGTAGCCGTGCAACTGCGGGAAGAACCACACGTCGAGCGAGGTCCAATCGTAGATCGGGTAGGCGAGCGACACGTGACCGGCAATCGTGCCTTGCATGAGCCAGTTCTCATGCTCGCGATGCGACACCGACATCCGCCGACGCGGCGACTCCTGCGCGCGCAGCCCGAGAATCTGCGCCTGCGTTTCGCGCGGCGAATTCGGCTTCAGCGAGTACGGTCCGAGATCGGGCATCGGCGAGAACTTGGATGGCGCATCGCTGCGCAGCATCTCGGTCAGCGCGCACTCCGGCAGCGGAGCGCACCACAGATGCCGTTCGTCGGGATGCCACGGATGCCAATACGGCTGCGTGCGCGACGACGCATTGCGATGCTGCACCGGGATGCAGTACCAGATCAGCTTGACATCGGGGTTCTGCTGGACGCGACGCACATACTCGATGGTCGTCGGATAGATCGCTTCCTCGTCGTAGAACACCGCCTCGACCGGCAGGCGGCCGTGCGCGCGCGCGGCTTCGATGGCAAGGTGCAGGCAGACGGTCGAATCCTTGCCGCCGGAGAACATCACCGACACGCGGTCGAATCGGCGATAGAGCGCATCGACGCGCTCGCGCGCGGCGGTCAGTACATCGCGGTCGGTTGGCTTGCCTCGCAGTGCCCTCATGCGGCCATCCCTTCCATCTGCGCCAGCACCTCGGCCGCGCCGCGAATGTCGTACGGTGCCGCATCGCGCAGCACCTTCATCTCGATGCTCGCGACCACGCGCCAGTTCTCATGCATGTTGGCCGAACGGCGGAACGACGGCCACGGTGAATTGCCCCACACCTGTCCGAGCGGCGTCGTGTAGACCCATGGCATCGGAATACGGTGCTGATGCAGGAAGCCCCACACGTGGCCATCGCGCCAGTTGTAGATCGGATGGCACATCAGTACGTTGCCCTTCCGATAGATCGGTGCCTTGACGTTGTTGCCGTCCTGCTTGCGCCCGGTGATGATGACCTCGGCGTGCTGATGCGCGGCGTGCACTTCCATCGTCTTGCGTTGGCGCGCCTCGCACATCAGGTTGGTCGCCGCGGTGTCGCCGAACGGGAAGCACAGGCGTTGATGCTTCGCCAGCCAGTCCATGCCGAGCCTGTCGTAGTAGCGCACGTGCACGCCGAGCGACGTGGCCATCGCGCGAATGTCGGCCTTCTGCGCGTCGAAGTAGAACGACTCGTCGCAGCAGCCATCGACGATGCCGAGATCGCGCGCGAGCAGTCCCGCGACGAGTCCGTCCTTGCCGCCGGACCAGCCGACCACGGCACCACGGCCCATGGTCAGCGCCTCGCGGATGACGTTGCGTGCGCGCTCGACCATCTCGTCGGAGACCGGCAGCGCAGCGAACGTCTTGATCACGTGCGCGTGCCGAACTCGTACTCGACACCGACATCCGAGCGCGTGCGGATCGCGTCGAGGTTGCGCGCCGACGTGCCATCGACCAGCGTGCGATTGAGCATCGGATGATCCTCGTCGGTCGGCCCGAAATCCGAATCGGGATGGAACGCGATCACGCGCATCTCGGTCTTGTACGGCGTCTGGAACTTGTGCGGGCCATCGGTGTGGATGCAGAACAGCATGCCCGGCACGAGATCGATCTCGCGCTTGTCGGCCACGCAGCGACCGCGTCCCGATGCGACCATGCCGACACGTGCGCTCGGATGCGTGTGCATGGTCTGGTCGATGCCGGGCGGGAACTGCAACAGGTTGAGGCACGGCTCGCCGCGCCGCTGTGGCCCGATCAGCAGCGAGTCGGTGCAGCCGTCGATGTAGCGCAGGCGGCCCTTGGTCTCGACCGGCCCGCCGACGTGCAGCACGCCGCGATACTTGCGCCGGATCGCGATCATGCCCTCGCAGTCCTCCATCATGCCCTGCACGCTGACCGGGCCGGGTGACGAGAAGTACATACCCGGCAGCAGCATCATGGTCGGACCCTCGCGCACGGTGAGCAGCGCGCACCCCTTGTGCACATAGCCGTACATCGTGTCATCGTCATCGGGCACCAGTCGCGTGCCGCGGTCGACCCACGATGCGAGGTCGGTCGCGTACTTGCGGTCGACGTGATGCACGTCGAGGTTCGCCAGCGGGTAGGACGAGAATGCGACCTTGTTCATGTTAGCGCCCCAATAAAATCCAGCATGGCGGCCAGAGCATCACCAGAATTCGCGGCCCCGAATTGCGCGCGCGCCTTGACGAGCGCGTCGTACACGACCTGTCGATCAATCGCAGGTATGACGACCGCCAGCCGGACAGTCCGCTCGGACGGCTGATCGTCACGCGGCGAGTCGAACGACGCGGATTGCTCCGGTTCAACTTCGTGCATGCCCTGCAATTGGCTGCGCGCGACATCTTCATCCAGCCGCAGCATATCCAGTGCAGAGAAGCCGAGCAAGGCAGGATCGAATCCCTCGCCCGACAGGTCGGACAATTCCGCGGTGAGCAGTGCGGGGTCGAACATGGACAGCGACGCGAGTCGGTTGTCGGCGATCCGATACGCGCGCTGCTCGACCTCCGACATCCCGTCGATGCGGACCACCGGGACGTGGCCGCGCGGCAGGTGCGGGATCTCGCCGCCCTCTGCGTAAATCCGCGCAGCCGCTTCCAGCCGCCCATGACCGGCAAGAATGCCGAGTTGCGGCGTGACGAGGATCGGCTGCGGGAATCCGAACTCGCGCATCGAGTCGACCAGCCGGTCGATCTGCTCGGGCGGGTGCACGCGCGGGTTGTCGGCCGCCGGCCGCACCGTCGCGAGCGCCACATGCTCCACGCGGCTCATGCGTCGAGCGTGAAGCGACGGCAGGCACCGACCAGCGCCTGACCCGGCGACGCCGCGCCGGTGCGCTCCTGAAGCCGCGTGAGGTGCGCCAGCACGCCATCGCGCTGCGCGGGCGTGACGAGACAGGAGAACGTGAGCAGCGTGTACGGGTCCGGCCCGTTGACGATGGGCGGCCCGAACTCCACGTCGTCGCCGGGGCCGCCGGGCATCGGCTGCTCCTGCGTCAGCACGCGCAGTTCCTCGTCGTCGAAGCCCAGCGCCTCGGCTTCGAATCCGGCGGCGGTCAACTCGCGCAGCGCGGTCATCAGCGCGACATCGTCGAAGTGCGACAGCGCCGCCAGCTTGTTGTCGGCGATCCGGTAGGCGCGGATCTGCGCGGGCGTCAGATGCTCGACGGAGATAACCGGCACCTCGCCGCGTGCCACGCGCGGTATGTCGACGCCTGCGTCCCAGAGCGACTGCGCCGCAGCGATGCGCCCGTGCCCCGCGATCACGACGCAGTCGGCATCGACCAGCACCGGCGCGACGAAGCCGAAGCGCCGCAGCGAATCGGCCAGCCGCAGCAACTGCTCGGGCGGATGGCGGGTCGGGTTGCCCCGGTAGAGGGTCAGGTCGGAGACAGGCAGCAGCACCGGCGGGAGTAGAACACGGCGCGCACCGGTGCGCAACGGAACGCGCATGACCGGCGCATGACCCGCGTAGGCGTCTGGCACTTGCCACCCCTTGCGCGGCACTTGCCATGGACTTGTCGCGTTTCCGGTGGATTCGGCGACGGAAACATCACCGGCAGGAAGCGTCAACTCGTGCCAACTGGTACGTCCTCCATCACCGGCAAAATTACCGCGTCGGCCATGCACCACTCGAATCGTGAACGATGTGATGCATCACATGGGTCACTTCGAACACCCTACCTGCGCCTGTGCGGGCGCACCTATTTATAAAAGTATCATTCACATGGTTCACATGGTTCACATCCTTGATCTACAACGAGAATTTGCATGAACCATCGTGAGCCATGTGAACCACGCAGGGCATTATTCGCGCTCCCAATAATTCCCATCCCGCCCGTGACGCCTCACCCAGCCCAATTGCCGCAGCAGCCCGGCAATTCGCCGCGCGACGCCGGAACTCTGCCGCTCGACCGGGATATTCAGCGGGCGGTCCATCAGCTTGTGCACGTGCGCGACCGCCTCGCCCATCAGATGATCGTGCAGGGCATCTGCCCACGGATCCTCGACCATCCGCCCCGCCTGTTCCTCGGCCATCCGCGCCGGCAACTCCCACCAGCGCGCATCGTCGCCGCCCGCGCGGAACGCCACGACCGCCTCGGCGAATAGCTGATCGCGCACCTCGGCCAGCCCATCGGTGTCGATCATCCCGCAGCGAACCGGCCAGAATCGGCGGTTGCCCGTGGCATCGGTCAGGTACGAATCGTCGTTCGACGTGCCGACCAGCACGCAGCGCCGCGGCCGCCGCTCGACCGTGCGCCCGTACGATGGCCGGAACACGTCGACGGTCTCGGACAGGATCGACTTGATCGCATTCAGGTCGGACCGCGCGAACGATGCCAACTCGGCGACCTCGATGCACATGTTGCCCTGCAATTGCTGGCGGAAGTCCTTGGTGTTGAAGTCATGCTCCCACGACGCGACGTACGGATCGCCGAACAGCGTGCGCAGCGCCGTCGATTTGCGCGTGCCCTGCGCGCCCTCCAGCACGACCATCGCGTCGAACTTCGCGCCGGGGTTGAACTGCCGCGCGACCGCGGCGACCATCAGCTTGCGGAAGATCAGCCGCTCCAGTTGATCCTCGCCGACGCGCACGCCGAAGAAATCCTCGGCCATGCTGTTCAGGCGCTCGACGCCATCCCAGCGCAGTCGCGCCAGCCACTCGGTCCATGGGTCGTACGGGTTGTCGTGCGCCAGTCCGACCATCGCCTTGAACATCGTCGCGTCGCGGAAGTTCTGCCCGCCACTGATGCCGCCGACCATGCGCGTGAGCCGGATCGAATCGACCTCGGACAGCGGGTGCCGGTGATTCATCGGCAGCTTGGTCGACAGGTCGAGCCACAGTCGCCCGTTGAGCGTAGCGCGCGCGATCTGCGTGCAGTTGTAGAGCGAATTCGGATACGCGCCGTTGCGATGCTCCAGCACGCCGTCGAATGACGTGAGTCGCATCTCGGGCGAGTCCAGCACGGCCTGCGGCACCAGCACGCCGGTCATGAATCGCTCGCCGCGGTCGACCACCTCGGCGATCCGTTGCAACTCGGCGACGACCTCGGGCGGCGGATCAGCCGGCAGGACCGGCACGACCGGGGCGGCCCCGTAGTCGACGCTCGGCGTGTACTGCCCGGCCGACCGGGCGATGGTTCGCACCTCGTCCTCGGGCAGCGGCGGGACGCAGCGCGCCGCGTTTTCCGCCAATAGGGCCGCCAAAATGCCCTCTGGTGACACGCTGCGCCGCCGGAGCGCCGACCCTAGCGAGAACAGCCCGCGATTGCGCCCACCCTCGGCCAGCGCCCCCGCCACCGGGGCGGCGTCGGCGGCCGCAGGCGGCGGCCTGACGCTCGGGACGACCGCGGACGCATCCAGACCCGGCAACTCGTCCACGCACGCGCCGCGGGCCTCATACGCGGCGTACGGGGCACTCGCGACCCGCCCCCAGAAGTAGGTCTGCGCCGGGACGAACGACTCGGCCGCCAGCACGCCGCCCAGCGCGCCGTTGATCCGGCCCAGCAGCGCCAGCCGGGCGGCGGGTGGAGCCTCGGCGGCCAGCGGAGCCAGCACGCGCCAGCGGGGCGCGACCGCGCTGTGCGACGGCGTGGTGTAGACGAGCGCGGCCAGCCCGGCCATCGCGAGCAGTGCGATCGCATCCTCGGGATGGACCCGCCCGGCATCGTAGTCGCCCTCGACGCCGGACAACGCGATCATGTTGTCCTCATTGCGCAGGAAGCCGCGCAGTGAGCGCGCACTCCCGAACGCCGCCAACTTGATCAGCGGCATGACCTGCTTCGATGGGTAGGCGCGTGGCTCGCGCGCGCGCGCGACGATCTCGTCCCATGAACGCTCGGACGCGAGTGCGTCGCGGTCGCCGATGGAGCGGAAGAATGTGATCCGCATGAGCGGTTCCTCGTTACTGCGTGGATGGACCTGCGACCGCCACCGTTGCGGTGGCGGTGGACATCCCGAACGATCAGAACGGAATATCTTCGTCAGCGGCCGCGCCTGCGGTCGCGGGTGCAGCGGAGCGCGCCGCGCTCGTCGCGGCGGCGGGTCGAGCAGGACGGCTGTCGCCGTTGTCCTCCCGCGGATCGAACAGCGACAGCATGATCTTGTCGGCACCGGGTTTGAATGGCACGCCGGCCGGATTGAAGTGGCGCTCCAGCAGGATGAACACGTGGCCGTCGTCGCCCTTCATCGCGACGCCGACGTTCGCATAACGATTCTTCGTTGCACCGGATGCATCTTCATACGTGCCCGTGACGACAGCGACATCCTTGACCTTGCGGAAGGGCATTGATTCCTCGCGAGAAAGTTGGCGCGCACGCTTGCGCACCATCCCCGACAATAAGCCGGGCCGACGGGTGGCGCAAGGCGCAATCGATGCACAAACGCCGCACACGATATGCACAGCGTTGTGCACAGGCAGGAAGCGTCGCGCGAAGCGAGCGCGTACTCACATCGTACTGCCCGCGTACTGCCTTCGTACTGCGTTCGTGCTGACATGAAAAAGCCGCCCCGCGGGCGGCTCGATGGATCACCGGCAAAGTTGCCGGATCAGTCGGCGGCGAGGAACAGCGCGTACAGATCGCGCAGCGCCTTGTCGGCCAGCACCGGGAAGTAGTCGTCGGCGACCAGCGCGTCGAAGAAGTTGTCGATCATCGCATCGTCGGCCACATACGCGGACTCGCGGATGACGCGGACCATGTGCGCCACCTTCGTCGCGCTCCACACTTCGCACGCGTCGCTGTCCAGCGCCGCAACTGCATCTTCGAACTTGCTCATTTTCCCACTCCGGTATCGGCGCGGGCGACGCCCGCGCAACAGAGACATTCTCGCACGCCGCGCAAAAATGCGCAAGCCTTTTCGACCCCCGCCGACGAACGGCGCGCGCGACCGCTCGTCGGCGGCCCGGAAAACCGCTTGACGGACCGCGCAAAAAAGCGCAGACTTATCACTCCTGCGACGGACGCCCGCCGCTCAACTCCGAAAGGAAACCTGATGACCAGCACGCGATTCCACATCGAGCCAGCCGTTCTCCGCGCGATGGAGCCGTTCGTCGAAGCGCACTACAGCACGGACGTATGGAGCCTGCCCGAAACGAATTACCTCATGGGCCTGTTCCCGCACGACGAATTCGAGATCGGCGACTTCGTGAAGGCGCATCGCCGCACGCTCGCGCGCGTCGGCCCGGCCCTGATCGAACAGTGGACCGCCTACGCGGCCGCCTCCGCGAAGTAGCAGCGCCGCACGACCGCACAACGCCGCCTCACCGGGCGGCGTTGTGCATCGCGCTGACGGCCAGCGCCGCGGCGAGCGCCGCGCGCAGTCGCGCATTCTCGGCGCGCAGCGTCCGCATGCTCTCGGACCCGCGTCGGTTCATGACCGTGTACAGCCGCGCGTTGTCGGCGCGCAGCATCGCCACGACGCGATCCGCCTCGTCGAGATCGGCGGCCATCTGTGTGATCCACTCGCGCGCACGCTCGGCGAGTGTGACGCATTGTCGACACGCCCCCTCCTGCGCATCCTCGACGGTAATGCAGTCAGTGCACCGCACGACCGCGAGCGCGCTCACGATTTCACCTCGGCCGTCGCCTCGACCCACGCGAGCCACACGTCGTACGGATCGTGGCGCTTGAAGCGACCGCACGCGCGGATCGATTCCTCGCACGCCGCCTGCCACGCGCCATCCGGTAAATCTTCGAACGCGGACAGCAGTCCGTTCAGATACGCGATATCGAAGTTGCTGAGTAGACGCTTCGACATCACCAGCACCATCCCTCGCCGCATTCGGTGGTCCACATCACCAGCACCACGAATGCCAGCACGACGGCGAGCGACAGCCAGCCCACGGTGCCGAGCCGCAGCCGTCCCTCGTCGGTGATATGCAGCACGCCGGGCGAGCGGTCGCCGCGCGGCGTAACGTAGTGCCGCTCGTCGAATTCAGCCATCATCAATCTCCTGTGTCATTGGTAGAAGGTCCAGCGCGCCCACTCGGCGACATTCTCGTCGGCCGGCGGTACGCGAACGCATGGCGCACGCCACCAGCGCGCGACGGCCCGCAACATAGCACGCGCTTTTTTGAGCATGCAAGCCCCCACTTGACGCGCAGAAATGCGCAGGCTATACTTCACTTGTCGAGCCACCGGGCCGACGCCAACCAACGGAGATTCACAATGAACGAACAGAACATCAACGCCATCACGCCCGCCCTGCTGTTCATGGCCGAGAAGTACCGTGTCATCGGGACCATCGCCAACCGGTTCGACGACGGCGCGATTGTCGATGCCGCATCGACCGCGGAGCAGGCGGCCCGCCGCGTGGCCATGACCATCAGCCACGACGGCCTCACCTCGCGCGAAGATGCGACGACGGTGAATACCGCCATCGAAGGATGGCTGGACAACATGAATCGGCAACTCCAGACGCTCGCCGGCCGCGGCCAGATGCAGGACGCCGCGCTGGTCGAGCATCGTATCCGCGAACTGTACGCGGCGCAGCAAGCCGTGGAACTGCACGCCCGCGGCCTCGCCGAAACGGCCGCCGCATAACCGTACGCATCACGCCACGCGGCCCGCCTCGGCGGGCCGTTTTCGTTTCCCCCATCGCATCGGAGCGCGCGCATGAAGTACGTGGTTGTAGTCGAACAACGTGGCATCCATCAAGCCGTCGGTCCCTACGCGACCATGGCGCACGCGCGCCAGCACGCGACCGCATGGCACGGCGACGATGATCGCAAGTGCACCATCATGCCCATCGCCACGACCTACTCGTACGTCGTCGAGCATGCCAATGGGTTCGCCACGCGGGCCGCTGCGCGCCGCGCCGGAGCCGCCCCGGCCTCACCCCCGCCGGAGCCGCCGGAGCCGCCCGCGGCCGCCTGACGCCCCGCGCCGCCGGTGGCCGACGAACGGGGTTGACGGCCTGCGCAAAAAAGCGCAGCATAGGGACTTCGCTGCTCAACAACACCGGAAAGGAAGTCCCAATGTTCCACAATCACACCGGCCTGATCCTCACGCCGAAGTCCTGCGAAACGCTGACCGGCGCGCTGATCTGGCTGCGCGGCGAAGTCGGCGCAGTCTCCTGCACCGTCGAGGGCATCGAAGGCCGCCCGAGCGTGGGCCCGTCGCTGACGTTCAACGTGCTGCTGGACCGCAACGGTCTGGCGCGGAGGGCATAAGCATGACCGCCGAACGTATCGCCGCCCTGACCGCGGCACTCCCGTCGCTCGACGCTTCGTCGCGCACGTTCGCCGAATCGCTGCTGCGCCAGTACGCGCAGCGCGGCAACCTGACGGTGCGCCAGTGGCCGCACGTCGAGCGCCTGTGCGAACGTGCACAGCGTCCGGCCGGAGCGCCCGCCGCGCCCGTCGGCGAGTCGCTGCCGGAACCGAACGCCGACGCCCTGCGCGCGCGCCTCGCGGCCGCCGCGGCGCACGGCCTGCTGCGCCCGATGATCCGCGTCGGCACGATGCGCCTGTCGCTGCCGGGTCCGACCAGCCAGTACGCGAATCGCCCGGTGGTGTTCGTGCGCAACGCGAACACGTACGCG
>Ga0307283_10000044_pt1 | contig 12154 bp, 16 predicted proteins | sample ER_DNA_122_FD_194487 | JGI IMG/M metagenome (GOLD analysis project Ga0307283, IMG submission 194487) | Bulk soil microbial communities from the East River watershed near Crested Butte, Colorado, United States - ER_DNA_122 | ecosystem: Environmental > Terrestrial > Soil > Floodplain | place...
AGAAAACTTCGCAAAGGTGAACATGTATCCGGTACCTATCCTGACGCGCGACATTCCCGGCTACCGTATCTTCAAGCATACCGACAGTCTTTGGAAAGGGATGACCGTCCAATTTTATCTGCCGGCGGACAATTCCACGCCGCACATCGGCACGATCTTCCACGAGGTGTTGCCGAATGGACGCAAACCGAAGAAGGCACAGATGCCGTTCTCGCCGAATACAGGTTACGCGTTCGCCGTAGCCGACAATACCTGGCATTCCGCCGACCCGGTCGGGCCGGAGGTGAAAACGCGCGACAGCATCCTCCTCACCTATTTCGTCGATGCCGGGCCGTGGCGATTTGTTCGTAATCGCGGGCGTCGGCTAGCGAATTTTGTGCTCAACGAGGCGCGCAATCTAAAGCGCAACTGAATGAAATTTTAGCCGTTGTAGCCACGGCCCTGTGGGCCGTCTCCCTGTCTAAAAAGAGCGGAAAGTGACCGGCCACAGGCCGGTGGCTACAGTTACCGAGGCAATGGCCTTTCCGTATTGGCCAGCGCATACGCGACCACTGCCACCACAGCAGAATTTTCCGCCAATTCTTTCGGCACGATTTTGTCCAGGGTGTCGGCTGCGGTGTGATGATAGTTGAAGTAGAAACGACTGTCTTGAATCGGGCTAAAAGCCGGCACGCCGGCTTTCTCGAGCGGCTCGATGTCGGCGCCGCAGTGTTCAACTAAATCGAGTATGCCCGCTCCTGATTCCTGCAAGATGTTCGCGACCGGTGCGAAGATTTTTTTTACTTCCGGGTTTGCCTTGATGTTAACGCCCGTCGGGTGCCCGGCGCCGCCGTCCGTTTCCATCGCCGCGAAATGATTTGGTATCTCTTTCTCGTGATCCTTTGCGTACTGCTTTGATCCGGCCTCACCGTTCTCTTCATTCATCCACGCGATCACGCGAATCGTTCTCTTCGGTTTGAGACGAAGTTTTTGGATCAGGTTCGCCGTTTCCATGGAGACTGCAACGCCTGCGCCGTCATCGATCGCGCCCGTACCCAGGTCCCATGAATCCAAATGACCGGAAACGATGACGACCTGTTCAGGGTGCTTACTGCCTTTGATATCGGCGATGACGTTCGAGCTTTCCGCGTCAGGCAGAGTTTCCGGCGTGAGAACCAATTTCATTTTCACCGGTCCTTGTCGCAGCAGATCGACAATCAAATCTGCATCCTCGGCAGTCACTGCGCCGGCCGGAATTTTCGGCGCATCCTTTGCGTAATCTGTCATTCCAGTGTGTGGAAGCCGATAGTCGGCTCCGCCCACTGAGCGAATCAAACATGCAACAGCGCCTTGCCTCGCGGCTGCACTCGGCCCGTCACTGCGGTAGACAACTGCTTTGCCATAAGCCTGGAAGCTACGGTTTTCCGCGGCCATTTGTTTGTCGAACGGGTAATTGAACAGCACGATTTTGCCCGTGACCTTTTCGCGAGGCTTCGATTTCAATTCGTCAAAATTTTTCACCACAACGACCTCGGCTTCGATCCCGTTTTTTGGTGTGGCCACGCTGCCGCCCAGCGCGCAAAGCACAATCTTCTGAGTGGTGTTCGGCGCCTGTCCGGTAAATTGAACGAGCGCCGCTGTCTCTTCGCCGCGTACCCAATGGGGCACCATCACCTTCTCGAGCTGCACCTCGCAGCCGAGTCCTTTGAGTTCGCCGGCAACGTACTCGACTGCTTTCGCCGCCTGTGCGGATCCACTCAAACGCGGCCCAATATTGTTGGCCAGATGCGCGACCTGTCGATAAGCATAATCGCTTTCGAGAGCTGCCTTCTGCAATTGTTTCAGTTCCGACAGTGTCTGCGGCGAAAACACCGCCGGGGTCGGAGTTGGCGAGGATGTTGCAACTGGCGAAGGTTGCGCCGAGACCCGTAGCGCCCAAACAAACGGTAACAAAAACGCAAGACAGATCGCGCAAAAGCCGTTTCTCGATTGAGGCATCGGAAACTCTGTCAGAAAACCTGTGATCATCAATCGAGGTAAAATCCAACCGGTGTCGGACCAGTCGTTGCAGGGCAGGCGCTCCGCTTGCCAGCCGTTATTCTGTCGGCAACCGGAGCGGTTAACCTACAAACGGTCGACCCAGCTATTTCTCTTTCTGAAACTCGATCTCCTCGCCGAAGAGCTCAGGATTGCTGGCGTTTTTTGTCAGGAGCGCAACTACGGTGGCTGAGTCCCTGGTTTCCTTGGGAACCACCTTGTCGTTGACGCTTTGCAATCTCAAGTTCTTGCCATCGTCCGACAATTTCCAAATGACGTAAGCATATTTGCGATCGCTCGAGTTGAGGTCCTGGACAGTCGTGAAAGGTGTTTCCGCGAGGTCGGAGTGGTAAGCGCGAAAGAGATCGCCGTCGTAATAAACGATGTAGATGCTGTCGTCGAGGCTTCGCAGTTTCAGCTTCTCCTTGCCATCAGCCGACGTCCAGTCGCCAAGCAGTCGCTCCTGCACTTTTCGGGTCGGAGCCGATGTAATTGGGATGTCATACTGGCAAGCGATCAGAGTGCTGAGACCAATCGCTACGCCAACGCATCGTAGCCAAACTAAGTTCGATGAACTCACGGAGTCTTGCTCGCCTCTGGGAATCGGCCTTCGTCGAAATCGATGAGGTCTGGAATGGACTGAATGTCGTTGCGACCGGCAATTCCCATCTCCTTCTTTCGTTCTTCGAGTCGCGGCGCGATTGAATCGCGCCACCCGAGCTTCGATGCGAATCCGTTCCAGACAAAGAGATCGCCATCGTTTAATCGCCGCCCCCTTTCGAAACACCATTCCAGGATTTCTTCGTCCGTCCCGCCCTGCTTCACACGCTCAATCAGATCCCGATGATGTACGCGTAGAAAATTGCAGCACGTTCCGTCTGCCGCTGTCAGCGCGCCGAAGTTTTCTTGATAATCTTCGTGGAGCTCGCCTCGCAAATGCAGCCGGATCTTGTCCAGCATGCGCGGGAAATACATCATGCCGCGCGTCATTTCTTTGGGACTCTTTGGATAGGTAGCCATAGGCAAATAAATCGCATCATCCCGTGGCGGTGCAATGTTTGCTGCCTAGTTTGCGTCCCCAGCCGTCAGCGCCAGAACTCGCTCTCTTTTCGCGCCGTAATCGAGCGAATGAAACCGCCGGATTTCATCGAGACGACGAACGCCATTGAGGGTGTCGAGAAAACTTGTGTAGCTGGCCGCAAGTTTGCTCGTCTCGAGGTAACGGCCACGCAGGTTCGCATCGCGAAATGCCTCGGGACATTGCCGCGCGAAAAGGTGAAAACGCAACCACCGGCGGTCCGTCGCCGAGACGCGTTGCGTTTTTCGAAAAAAGGCGACAAACAATAGAAGAACCAGATAAGTGTCCACCTGCGCCTGCAGCTCAAGGTTGCGCGCAAAATCTTCCGACGCGATCTCGCGCACTCCGCGTTTGAACTGGAGCGCGGCGTGCAACGCATGATTGAGTTCTTCAACAAACGTGATCAGCGATCGGATATTCCGGTCCCCCAACCCCGCACGCGGATCGTGTCGTTCGAGTTGTTCAATCAGCCAGCGCGAATAATAAATGCCGACATAAAGTTGGTCTCCGGTTCGCCGCAAAAACGTGCGCGCGAGTTCGCTCAGCTCCCGAGCCGACGTCCCTGCGAGCATCGACAACTGCGTGGAGCGTGTCCGATCAATGAGACAATCTTCCAGATTAATTCCGACCTGTGCGTACGTGCGTTCAAATAATCGCTGGATTTGGCTAAAGAGTGTCTCGTTCACAAAGAAAGCGAGGGACGCGCGTCTTCATCCAGATTCAGCAACTGATCTGAAAGCTGATTCAACGCGACGCGGACATCTCGAAATCGATCCGCCAATCCTTCGAACACGTCATCCAGTTCGCAGCGCCGAGCCACCACATGCGAGGAAACAAGTTGATAGTTCGTCCGACCAACTAGCTCGTAAAACTTGATGTCCGGTCCGCCACGCAGACTGCGCCGTTGCGTGTTCTCGTGAAAAATTCCGCTGATGAAAAGCGAGTAATTGCCAATGTGCGCCCGAAGCAGGAATGCCTGCTCCGGGGTAGCCCGGTTCAGCGCGATCAGAATATCGGAAATGTACTGTTCGGCCAGATGATGTGTCTCCTCGGAAATCTGGAGCCGGCTCGCGTGCGAAAACGTTTCCAGCAGCGACGCAACGTAATCGCAAAGCTTTCGGTCGCCGATTCCGCCCTGTTGCAGGACGTGGCGCGCGAGCACATAAAAATAAAACTGAGACGAGATGTGCAGTTGGCCGCAGTGATTCAGAATAGCGTCGACCAACCGCGGATGATCGAGAATGGAATCGCGTGTTTCGACATCGCTCAACAGATCGACAAGAGAAACCTGGTCGGTTTGCGAACGCGCCAGCGTGCGCACGATGAAGTCGAAATCAGCTGCGGTAAACCGCGCCCGACAATTCGCTCTGACCATCGGGACTTCATAATGCGTAATCCGCGCCCCTATGGCAAGTAAGATTGTTAGCGGTGCGTGTCTTGTCGGAACAAGGCATCTTGTCTCTGCACCGCGCGGAGTTCTAAGCCTGCCTGCCCGCGAGCGCGATCTTGCGAAATCGCCAAGCGTTTGCTTTTAGCCGGGTCTCATCAACGTGCGCAAGATCAGGGCCGACCCTGACAATAAGCGGTGAGCACAACACGCTAAGATGGCTTTAAATACGTCAAATAAATCTCTTTCGAATTCTTAATTACAAAGTGACTATGACAATTGAAAAATGGGTGAAGGAAGAAAAGATGCGCTTAGGACGCTTTAAGATTTGCTGTGTTAATGCACAGAAAAAAGAAGCAAAGTCGTTTCCACTTAAGATGACGCGAAGCTGTTGGAGTGGACAGTATCGCAGCTGGGATGATTCATTAGATGCTTTATCTATCCGCTAATGCCATCCGCAGCATGCAAATTTGGGAGAAATCAATAGTGAAGTATCAAAATACTGGCACGAATGGTGTAACAAAGACTACCAAATGGAGGAGCCGCCGCGGATAAGTGCCGATTGGTGGAGGGACTTAACGGCTCGTTATAATTCATTAGTCGAAATTCCGGGTATCGCCATATTCCTCGCCGAGCGGAGAAACATGGTATTGCGGTGCTTCCAGGATGGCTTCCTTGGTCACGTCCACAAATACCTTGGATTCCTCATAACTGATCCGGTCGATATGCTTCGGTGAAATCACGATCTCTTTGCGAGAATACCAATGGCCGGTTTCAACAACCAGGTGACAAATCGCCCAACTCTTGTCGTCGATGATAAAATCAATGACGTGGCCGATCGCCCCATCGCTGGTTTGGATAGAATAGCCGCTAAGAAGCTGTGTGCTTTGCAGATGAAGATCGTCGCTTGCCTGCTTACTGAGCATAAGATGCGGCGGTAGCGGAGCCTCAGGAAAACCGCCCACGCCCCACGTTTCGACTCCGTCCCAGTATGCTTGATATTGTAGCGAGACTGGCTTGTGCGACTCAATCGCGGGACTGTTTTCAATCTGTAGCCGATTCAGATTCACGAGCAGGCAGTCGGCCTCTTGACGCAGGTTTCCGAAAGCATGCGGAGGAATCAGCACCAAGCGGCCCGATAGCCATGAACCTGTGTCCGCGACAACATGGCGAATGGCCCACTGCTGATCATTAAAATAGAAGTCCTTCACATGGCCGATGTCGCCGTCAGAGGCCCCGAGCTTTTTTCCGTAAAGCTGGCTTAGGCTTAGCAACATAACTTTATCCTTTCTGAAGAAAGGTTTGATCTATCCAGACCGTGCGACCAGATACTTGAATTCGCAAGCGCAAGCCCAAAAAGCCACAGCAGCGCGTGCCATCGTACACCTCCTGGTGCGATCGTGAGACCGTCAGGAAGGGCGTTTATCCTTCCGCAGAGGAGGTATCGTATTGTGAACCTTCACTTGCCCGCGCTGCCGGCGCGCGTAGTCCCGCAACCGCCGTCGCGACGATCGTTGTGCTCGACGGATCAAGCGAAAGGCAGGTAAAGGTAAGGGACTTCCGTGATTATTCCGGCCCGGAACGACAGTCATTAGTCGCAAAGCCGCTCGTCTATGTGGACGCACTGCGAGCCAACCCAAGGCTATCGTGGTCGACCGATTTTTCGAAACGAAGCGAGAAGCGAACGGGTGGTCGAATGCGCATTCCGATTCATGATGCTTCGAGTTATTCCACCCGGATCTGCCTCAGGACCAACTGAGCCGTAGTCGATTACAAGGAAAGTGGATTTGAACGGCTATGTCCCTGGCTGTGTCGCGAAGTGATAGGAAGTGTTGAAGACTATCTTTGCGTTGTCCGTTATGATTGAAAATGTGACGCCCCCGCGGTTACCTGATGACGGTGTTGCCCTCCCAAGTACGATATGAGTTCTGCCGTCTTTGTGCGTGACGGCCTTACCGGTAAAGTTGATGGCTGTTCCCGTCTGGAGTTTCCGAACCGCATCATCGGATGCCGCCAGGAGTAAACTGCCTTTCTCACTCTTAAAAGAATACGGCCTCACCTTGAGCTGATAGTCACCCACATAATTTCCGTCTCGATGTGCAAGCGGACTGACGATCAGGCTAGCTTTCCCCCGCAGGGCAACGGAAGTGGAGCTTGGATCGATAAACAGTTTGCGTGTGCCCCCGTTCGATGTCCCGGCCGTCGAATCAGGCCTCTCAGCGTGAATAACACTTGTGACGCCGAGTATTAGAAAAACGAAAGCCGTGATCCTCAATCTCACGATCTGAGCGGGCCCGCACATCAGTAACACGCGTTTCTGGTTTGTGCTTGCGCCGACTCAATCTTATCTGCCGGGACGCGGCGCAGATTTCGAACAAGTCTTAGTTTCGACAGCGTCCAGATGATCCACTTGGTCGGGTCAAATTGCCATGGCTTCACTCCGTTACGGTAGTCATGCTGAAATTCGTGGTGGTAGTTGTGATAGCCTTCGCCCATGGTGAAAAGAGCGAGGAAGAAAGAGTCTCGCGCGCTGCACCTGGTTGAATACGGCTGTCGTCCGATCGTGTGACACGCGCTGTTAATCAGAAATGTGCAATGCTGCAGCACAACGATTCGCGCGACCCCCGCGATCAGGAAACCACCGAGCGCTCCCTGCCATCCATTCCATAGAAAGCCCAGGATTGCCGGGATGCCGAAGCTGACCGCGACGGCGATCCACTGGACGTGTCGATCTTGCCAGCAAACGAGCTTGTCTTTCTGCAGGTCGGCTACGTTGTCGTACGGCTCATCGGTGTCGAGCTTGAAAAGTAGCCATCCGATGTGCGCGTAAAAAAACCCTTTCGAAATACAATACGGATCATCGTCATGATCCACATGCTTATGATGACGTCGATGTTCGCTCGCCCACATCAAAACCGAGTTTTCAAAGGCAGCGGCGCCAAAAATAAGGGTGAACAGCCGGATCGGCCAGCTTGCCTGGAACGTAATGTGCGAGAAAAGCCGGTGATAACCCAAGCTGACGCTAAATCCGCAAGCGGCAAGCATCGCAAAGAAGAGTACGACCTGAAACCAATCAAGCCCGAAAAACCAGAGATAGAGCGGGACAGCAGTCAATGCGAGAGCCAGCGTGCCAATGAGAAAGGAACTGGTTAACCAATTGATGCGATCGAGTGGCAACCGGAAAAACCGGCGCTCCGGCCCCACGTTAGCTTTATCGTGAAACGTGAAGTTCCCTCCGTTGGCAATAAGGGAGCTGTCGTTCATGGCGTCTGCTCCCCTTTGTTCCAGCGTCTCAGGGTGCCGATTTGATTCGAAGCGGTCTTGCCTCCCAGCGCATCCCATGTTCGGAAACCCGTGCTGTCGTTTTTCAGCGCGTGGAAACGCGCGCCAATTTGTGTGATAATTGATTCCATAATCGTTTGTTTAAAGCGTTTCGAAAGCGGCCTGATTCTCTGCCATGTCCTTCAACTGCCCGGTCTCCCAGAGCCGGACACCGATCGACGCATTTGATGTCATCGTTCGAGACTCGCTGTCATTGAGATATTTGTTTTAAGCAGGCGGGAGATGGGACAGTTTGTTTTTGCCGTGATCGCCGCATCCATGAAACCCGCTTGAGAGGCGTCCGGAACGTTCGCATGGACGTCGAGCTGGATGTGCGTGACCGTCCAACCCGCGGCTAAATCTTCCAGCGTTGCGGTTGCGGTGGTTTCAATGCGCTGCGGATGGAAACCGCAAAGACCAAGCTCATTGGACAGGGCCATCGAAAAACACCCGCCTAACGAAGCCGCAATCAGTTCGTCCGGATTGGTGCCCCGGCCTTCCGCGAATCGCGCCCTAAAGGAATATTGCGTTTTAGAAAGAACGCCGCTTTCGGTGGTTAAAGTCCCTCCGCCCTCATGAAGGTTTCCTTTCCAAAGAGCTGAAGCGTTTCGGTTCATAAATGGCAAAGCAAAGCGTTACGCCTCCACTCGTTGCCCGGCCAATATGTTCTTGGTAGCACGTCATACTTTTTAAGTATGGCCCGTCTGCCTGTGGCCGACCGGTCAGTCATAATTCGCAATTCCTTCTTTGCATTAACGTGCCGAGTCGGTTTACGATAAGTTTTTTAACCCGATGGAACTTCGTCATCTGCGCTACTTCGTCGGCGTTGCGGAAGCGCTGAGCTTCACAAAAGCCGCCAAAAAGCTGCACACCGCGCAGCCTTCACTTTCGCGGCAGGTTAAGGATCTCGAAGAAGAGCTTGGCGTCCGGCTTCTCAATCGCACAAAGCAACTGGTCACGCTGACAGACCAGGGCCGCTCCTTTCTCGCCGATGCCAAGCGCCTTCTTGCTCTGGCGGCCGAAACAGTCGAGTCCGTCCGGCGATTGCACAGCGGCGAGGTTCGTGCGCTCAATATCGGGTACGTCAGCAATCTCTTTTACGATTTGCTGCCGAGGACTCTCGCTTCATTCCGTCAATTGTTTCCTACTGTTTCGGTTAACCTCTTCGACATGTCGTGCGGTGAACAATTTCGCGCGCTTGAAGATGGCAAGCTCGATCTGGGTTTCGTTGGATTACACGAGCCAATTGCGCGGCGTGGATTAGAATTCCGAACCATTGCGTCCTACAAAACCGTCGCCGCCTTGCCCAAAGACAATCCGCTGGCGAGCAAAACGACGGTCGCGCTGAAAGCTCTCGCGCCCATGTTTTTCATCGGAATGTCAGAAGCGAGCTATCCCTACTATCACGAATGGTTGAGCAAGACCTGTCACCGCGCCGGCTTTACCCCGAAGGTTTTGCAGGATGTCGATCTTGAACGAACGATGATCCATGCCATCTCCTCTGGTTTGGGTGTTGCCCTCGTTCCCGAGCAGCTAAAAAAACTTCCGCACAAAAATGTCGTGTTTCGCCCAGTCATGCCGGCCGTGACGACCGAAGCTTGTGTCGCGTGGAAAGGCGAAAATACGTCCGCTCCTCTGAAAGCCTACGTGGAAATCGTCGAGCGCGTTGGCCGAAGCATCCGTTGATCAACGGGCCGCAGGTGAAATCGCCAAGCGTTTGCTTTTAGCCGGGCCTCCTCCTCAACGTGCGCAAGATCAGGGTCGAGCCTGACAATAAGCGGTTAGCGCGATGTACCAACACGGCTTTAACTCAATCCAGAAAGATAAAATAAATGAATACATTGAATCAAGTAACAACATGGAATCCGCTTAGAGAGATGGACGACGCGCAGAATCGCTTAAATCGAATCTTCTTGAGCGGCTTTCCCACCAGAATGGGCAGTGGCGAGATCCACAGCCTGGCGGTCGCAGATTGGTCACCGGAGGTTGATATCAGTGAGGATGATCATGGGTATCTCCTCAAAGCTGACCTGCCTGAAATGAAAAAGGATGACGTTAAGGTAACAGTCGAAGACGGCATTCTTAGCGTTTCCGGAGAACGCAAATGCCAGAAGGAAGATCAGAAAAAGAAATTCCATCGCATCGAGCGATCCTTTGGCACTTTCCGACGCAGCTTCACGCTGCCTGAGGATGCCGATAGCACGAAAGTAACGGCGGAGTTCCGCGAGGGCGTGCTGAAAGTGCACCTCCCGACGACACCGGTAGCAAGATCAAAAGCTACGCAAGTTAAAGTGACGTAATGCGCTAGCACTGATGGCGAGCGCGCGGAACGGTCCGCGCGTTTGCCCCGGTGTAAGGCGGCTAACTTAGTCGCCTGTCTCTTTGAACCAACGAAGAAGAACCTCATGATCTCGAAAATTATTAGCAGCGCAGACTGTCTGAGAGAACTCGCTTCTAATCCCAAGTCCTTTTCCAACTGTCCAGACTTGCACGGTGGTGTCCCGGACTTGCCAGGAGTTAATCGTCCAAAAGGAAAGGCTTGCATCGCTCGGTTAGGCTTCGGTCGAATGCGTCCACGTCAACAACCCGGTTCCGAAAGTTTCGGGGAACCGAATCTCGCGCTTTAGGACGTCGGACCCTAAGCCTATGGAGCAGATAAAACCTAACTACCTCGGAGGCGCCAATTTTTAAAGCCCGCACAGTCAAGGACATCATCGAGCCTGCAAAGAGCATTTCTAATAAGGTTTCTGTAAGGGCGGCTTTAGACCAAATGCAGGCGCAGACAATCGATTCGTCACCTGTAATCGATCAATGCGGCGAATTATTGGGTATCCTCTCGAAGAACAAAATGAACCGGAACGTGGGTGGTTTCGGACACGACCCCAAGACAGAACCGGTAGAAGCACACATCGAAAAAAACAACGCCTATTGCTTCGAAGACCAGACGATTGCGGAGGCGGAGCAAATGATGCTCAACGCAAAGCTAGGCGAAGTTTTTGTAGTAACCCGCGAAAAATTGCTGGTAGGAACGATAAATATTGAAGCGATTGCACAGGAGAAAAGATGGAGAAAACGCTTGGCACTTCCGAAATCACGCGCCTGAGAGCGCCACAATCGGCCGTTCGATCCGCTACTCCACCACTGGTAATCAACAAATCTCTCAAACGCGAAAGCGTCGTAGCGTCGGGCGCAGACGGCCGTTTACCTGGTAACTTGTTCTTTCAGAACTGAGCGGAACAAACCTAACTTACTCCTCCTATAAAACCAGGGAGCGAGAATAATAGCAGCTAAAAAACGAACTGAATCACCAAGGTAGATGTGTTACCGGTCATTTACTTCGCGTAGCTACGAAAGCCCGAGCCCCTAAGTAGGTTGTCGCACAATTGGATTTGATGAGACCTGGCAATTGGCCTCGGTATAAGATTCAAGTGCGGCGCGGGGCGGTTCCGACGAAAGCTCGGCGCGAACGGCGGACGGGCATCGGTGCCGTAAGCGCTCGCCACCGCCAGGTAAGAGTACTCCAAAGGGCGGCGCGCCTCTGGTTGCGTTGTGTACGACGCCAGGCCAACTGGCTTGTTTTGTAGCGCTGGCGTTGCAGCAACACGGCCAGCAATCCGCTTTGTGTAAGGGTCGGCGTTAATTTTCTCATGACGTAATCTTTCTATTTTTTCCTTGCCCGAAGGACCTCTGTAATTTGCGTCGTCTTTTGAGTACGGTCTGGCCGCATTTTCCGAAAGACTCACCGTTTCTTGTCTTGCGAATCCCGCCTCAGCACGGTAGCCAACGATGTCCAGCATCCCAACTGGGTCGAGCCGAACGGCAATTGCCCCCTTGCGACTTATATGAGTCACGCCTCGCCGAACTGCTCGGGCTTTCTTACCGGACGAACAGCGTTATACTGAGCGTCGCAGCTTCGGAAGGGCTTCGCGAAATTGCGTGGGAGAGCGACCTACGATTCGCTTAAACTCGCGATTGAAGTTCGTCATTGATTGAAAGCCGCATGCGAAGGCAGCTTCGCTAATTCGCGAGTTGGGATTGAGCAAAAGGGTCTTCGATTTCTCCACTCGAACTCTCGAGAGGTAATCGGTGAAATTCATTCCCGTCGCTTTCTTGAACATCTTGCAAAAGTAATGCCTGCTGATGTTAGCCACTTGGGCGATCCGCCCGAGCGACAGCGGCTCCGCTTGATGGGCCTCGATAAATTGTCGCGCTCGCTTCATATTTGTGGACTGATCGTTGTCGCGCCGTAACACCAGTTGATTCGACAAGATCGAAAGGTGTTGCGCAAAAATACTCAGTAGCCGCAACATCGCGCGGTACCGGACAGGTGATAAAACGCACGATCGAAAATA
>Ga0307283_10000045_pt1 | contig 11738 bp, 24 predicted proteins | sample ER_DNA_122_FD_194487 | JGI IMG/M metagenome (GOLD analysis project Ga0307283, IMG submission 194487) | Bulk soil microbial communities from the East River watershed near Crested Butte, Colorado, United States - ER_DNA_122 | ecosystem: Environmental > Terrestrial > Soil > Floodplain | place...
GACGTGGTCGACGCGATCCCGAACGAAGTTTTCGAAACGGTCGACGCCATGGCCAGAGTCGCGGCGGCCTATTTCCTAGAGGTATTCGCCGACACGATGGGCGACCGCTACAAGATGACAGTTCGCGAGTTCACGCCGCCCCGCGACTAGGCCCGGCGCGTGTACGGCGCGCGGTCGGGTTCGCCGCCCGGCGCCAGCCATCCGCGTTCGATGCAATCGGCCCGCACCTTCGCGACATAGGATCGCGAGCAAGCGACGTGTTGAGCCGTCGCCCGCAGGCCCAAGCCCGCCCGCAGGCAACGCAGGATTTCCCCGGCGGCCCATGTCAAATCCGCCTCGTCTTCGACGGGCGCGCGATGGCCCGCCAGCGGCGCGAGCATGTCGGCAATAACCCGCTCTGACGCCCTGTCGACCCAAGCGCGGGTTTCGGGGTCGAGGGGGTCGGCGCAAACGTCGTGCGCCAGCTGGCGGCGGTGGTGATCGTTGGCGGGAAGCATGGCGCGCGGTGGTCCTAGTGCATCCGGGGGCGACTGTGGATAACTTTAGACGTCGCGCCGCGCGGGACAAGCTCAACCATGCAATCTAGTTCCGCCACGGCGACGCCGCACGACACGCGCCAGGCCCCAAGGCACGGAAAGCCCATGTCCCGCGCCTCGACGTCGTCGGCCGGCGCGGCGATCACCACGACGCGCCCGCCTGGCGTGCGGTGGGCTTCCATGGCGTCGGCGGCGGTTTCGCCCCCGTCCCGCAGATGCATGAACAGATCGCGCAAGCGCGCCATGTGTTCGGCCGGCGGATGGCCGGCGGCGGCCCAAGCCGCGACGTCGGCCGGCGGCTGGCCAAGCCATGCGGCGGCCTCGTCGGGCGTCATCCCGCAAAGGCCGATCAGGAGTCCGAAAGCGGTCATGGCAACGCCTGCGCTTCTATCCACAAAAACGGATGATAGCGCACGCCTGGCCCGACTAGAACGGGGTCGGCCGCGCGCCATAGGATCGCGAAAAGCCTATCGACCGCGCCTTGACGCCAGTGTCGGCCGTTCCAACGCGAACCGTCGTGCAAGGCCCTGACGTCGGCCGCCGGCATGGCGGCCAAGGCGTCTTGCGTGGCGGTGGTGATCGCGGCGAACGCCGCGCGGTCTTCTAGGCCGCTGGCCCCGACGACGAACGCCAGGCCGTGCGGCTCGATAACGGCGTTCATGCAACCCCCTTGACAGCTGCAAGATGGGCGCGCGTTTATAAACACGCAACAGGCGAGCGCATCGCCCCCCGACTCGAGCGCTTGCTGCACCCGCCGCCGTCCGGTGTTCCAACTTTGAACCCTCAAGGCCCCAACACCGGCCGGCGGCGGCCCCCCTCTTCCCCCCTTCCCATGACCACGACCGAAGCGCGCCACGTCGCGTTGCGCCTGGTGGCGTTTTATGAGCGAGAGGCGGCCTGTCGCCGCGTGGGCGATCCAAGCGCCGCGCGATATCTCATGCTGGCCGACGCCCTGCGGCTCTTGGTTCTGACAAGCCCGCTTTGACGCCTTGACGTCACGCGTTCGGCGAACAATGTTCAGCCGCGGTTAGGATGCACGCCCAACGCACCCGACCCCCGCCGCAGGCGCCCGGCCGACGCGACCGCTTCCATAGCGCCGGCCGGGCGTTTGGCTACGGGGCCCGCGCCTGGCCGGCGGGGTATTCCCCATGCAACGGGTTAGGCGGATGGCCGCCAGGTTCGGCCGGGCCCGCCGACCTCAAGACCACGGCCGGGCCCGCGCGCCGGATCGCGTCCAAAAGCACGGCCTTCCTTTGGTCGACCTTGGCTTGATAGGCCGTCACCGGCCAGGGCGGGGCCCCGGTGCAAAGGAAGATCAGCCCCGGCTTGGCGTCGACTTCGAACCGTTCGGCGACCCAAGCGACGGCGGCGGTTATGGCCGCGTCGGCTTGGGGCCCGGCCGGATCGGTCAAGCGCATCAAGTCGGCCGTTCCGAGCATGGCGTTAAACAGCGACCCGACCCCGATATTGCGCGCGTAACCCCCGGCGATGGCCCGCAGCGTCGCGCGGTGGGCTGGAATCATCGGGCCTTCGCGAGGGCAAAGGAACACGAACAAGGCCCGGCCGGCGACGTCGGGGGCCTGGCCGAAACTGTCGCGCCACCAATAGCGAAAAGCCTTGTCGCGACTGAAAATCGCGGTTTCGCGTTGGAAGCGTTCGGGGGTCAAGATCATGGCGCGGCCTCTCAAGCTCGCCCGGCCCGCCCGCGTCTAGCCCGCGAAAGGCCCATGTGGCGAAAGCATGGCTTCGGTTAGCCGTTCAAGCAAGGGCCCGGCCGCCGCGCCTGGCGGGGCCCTGTGGCCTTGGGCGGCGGCCAGACGATACGCAAGCCGGATTTCTTGCAGGGCCAGGCCGACCCCTACAAGCCATTCGCCCGAGACCGTGACGCCCCCGCGCGCCGGCTCAAGAGTCCAGCCCCATGCGGTCAATTGGTCGAGGATATCGCCCGCCGCCGCCGCCGGGTCGAGGGCGACCCCGTCGCGGTCTGCATAGAGGGTCAAGGCGTCGGCCAGGACGTCGGCCGGCGGGCGGTGCATGGCCGGGCCCTATGGAACCCCGCCCAACAGGCCAGGCCGGGGGGCGACGCTGGCCAGGAAGTAGCCGGCGAGCGAAAGGCCGATGACGGAAAGCCAGATTATCAGGGCCAGCCAATTGCGCGCCCTGGCCGCGATCCCGGCTAGACAAACCTCGACCGTGACCGCGAGAAGATCGAACCACGGCGGGAAAAGCCAAAACGTGCGCACGGTGATAAGCCCGGCCAGGGCGAACAAGAGCGGGAACCCGCGCGCAATCGCGGCGGCCTCGCGTTGGGCTTTGTCGCATCGTTTAATCGCCGCCTCTAGGCGTTCGCGCACGTCGGCCGGCATGTCGTCGGGCGGGGTCAATTCGCCATGGAAGCGCACGCCCTCGCCCTCCCCCTCGCCCCATGGCACGGCGCGGGCGGCGGTGTTGAGATGCGCCCACGCGCCATCTTCGGGGCGGGCGGCTTCCTCGACCGTCGCGACCGTGAAACCCACGCCCTCGACCACGGCGCGGGCGGCGTCATAGGCGGCTTGGCCCTCTTCGGCGATGGCGTCGGCCTCGTCGTCATCGGCCGGCGGTGGTTCAACCGGCACGCCCTCGACCGTGGCCAGCTGCGGGCGCGAGCCCGGCGGCGGGGGCGCGGGTTCGGCCGTTCGGATCGCCAGGGCCAGGGCCGCGCGTTCGGCCGGCGTGTTCGTCGGTTCGGCGACTCGGGCTTCCTCGACCGTTCCGTCATTGAGGCGGTAAAGCCCGACCTGGCGGCCTTCGTTCGCTAGTTCGGTCGCGAACGCTTCGCCGACCCGCGCGTCATTGAAGGCCGCCCCGAACAACCCATTTTGCAGCTGCAAGGCGACGAGGGCGACGCTATCGGGCGGGAACACCCCCGAGCCCTCGACGCCGGCCCATGACGCCCCGGCGCTATGGGCGCGAATCGTCAGGCTTTCGAGCGGTGACAGTCTGGCCATGTGGCGAACCCTCAAAAATCGACGCCAGGGCGTCAGCGACGCGCCAGGACGGGCGGAAGCCTAGCCCCCGGCCATCCGGGGCGCAAATCGGCTTCCCCCGCCCCTGGCGGCCCCCTAGCCTGTGTGGATATGGAAGGCGTCGCACCGCGCGGCGTCGGCGGGCCGGCGGCGGCCATAAACGGCCGGAACGGTGGTCGCGTCCTGCACCTGGCCGACGATGCGCTTAAAGGCCGCTTGCCTGACGTTCTCGCGCCGCAAGAGCTTCACGCCCAACTTGAGCTTTCCGCCTTCCGTATCGGTGCGCAACACCGCTTCGATTTCTGACGCGTCGTCGCCGAAATAGACCGGGAGCCGCAGGCGCAAGGCCGTGGGGATATCGAGCGACCCCGACTTGCGCGAAAGGTCGGTTTTGTCCGAATAGTCGATTTGCAGAATGTCGGAATTTAGCGAGACCTCCCCGTCAAAGTGAACGGTTCGCTTCGTGCGCAAATCCTTGGCGCACTCGATCAGAGTCGCCGCGTCGGGCCAGGCGACATCGCCCCGGTTTTCATAGAGGAACCGGGCGAACGCGGCTTGATCCTGCATCACGCCATCGATTCCCGTCCAAGTCGCCCATTCGGCCGAATAGGCAAGCGCCAGGCGCGCGGCGTGTTCGCCGAAGCCGGCGGCGTGGTCGGTGCTGGCCGCCGGCCCCTCGCCCGCCGCGTCGGCCTTGCCGGGCGTGTGATAGTCAAGGCTGGCCTCAATGGCGTTTTCGGTCACGGAAGCGAAGAGGCGCGAGCCGGGGCCCTTGAAGGCGTTGACATAGTCGGCCAGCGACTCGGGCGTTTCGAGGGTGACAAAACCTGACACCCTTTCCGGGGCGGTGGTTAGCTGGCCGTGGGCGTCGCGGGCGAGGATTTCAACGGGAATGGTCCCGCCGTCATTGGCCCGCAGCAACAGGAATTGACGCGACCACGTCGCGGCCCGTTCCTCTTCGGGGCTTCCATCATCCACGGTAACGACTTCGCCGAAGTGTTGCGTTTCGGCCAGGATCGCCGAAACGGCGGCCCCGGTCTTGGCGTTGACGAGGGCGTTTATGACCGGGTTCGGCCCGGCGTGGTCTTGGTCTTGATCGCTGGCCATAGGGGCGCGCTCCAAATTGCAGCATGAGAGGGAAAGAGGAAAAGCGCGGCCACGCGACCGCGCGAACGCGGGGCCGCGTTATTCCGCTGCGGTGTCCCGCAAAATCGGCCTGTCGTCTTCGTCGAAAAAGTCGTTTTGGTTCGGATCGGTGCGGAACAAGCCGCCGTCGCGATCAGCGAAAAACGTAGCCTTCGGAAGCGAGGGTTTCGGGATCGACACCGCGACCCCGGCTTGTACCGAAAATTCATAGTCGCTCGCCGGGTCGGGCGTCAGCGTGAGAGTCAGCTTGAGGGAACCGGGCTTGCGCTCTTTCTGCACCGCCAGGACAACGGCGGCCAGTTCTTCGGATAGGTGACGCACAAGCGAGCCGTTGCGGTATTCCCGCAGCGTATCGGAAAACAGCTTTGACATAGGCGGGCCTCCCGCCGTCGCCCCTGGCCGGGGGAGCCGGGGCTAGACGGCGCGTAACTTCGCCGCCGATATCGTCAAACGTGCAAGCAAAAAGAACGGGCCGGGAACAAGCCCGACCCGTCTAAGCGCGTCCCTCGCGCGGCGTTCAATAGCCTAGGGCGATGGCCCCGAGGGCGACAAGCAAGCCCGCCGACATGCCGGCCAGGCCAGCCCCTAGAAAGGCGAAGATCAGCCCGCCGCCCTGGCGAAAGAGCCGGAACGCCCAAAAGGCCCCGCTCCCCATGCCGGCCAGGGCGACCACGCCCCCGACCATGACGACGCCGTCGACAACCTGGCCCATGGCTTAGGGGTCGGCCGCAGGGCTGGCGGTGGTCGAGGCCGCCCCGCCCTCGCCCGCCGGATCGCCGCCGCCATTGACCGGCGAGCCCTCGCCGCTGGCGGCCTGGCCGCCCTCGCCGTCGCCGGCCTCGTCGTTTTCGTCGTCGCCCTCGTCGTCTTCGCCTGGCGCGTCGTCGTCGTCGTCGTCGGGGTCGGCGGGGGCCTCGTCGTCGCGGTGCAAGTCGCCGGCCTCAAGGCGCACGGTATGGGGCCAGCCCCGCCCGCCGGCCTCATGCAAGCGCGAGGCGACCACGCGCCCAAGATGGCCGCCGACGAGCCGCAGGACATAGCCGGCTTTCTCTTCGGCGATTTCGAGGGCCGGGACGTCGGCCAGGTCTTCGGCCTCAATCAGGGCCTCCCCGACCATGGGGGCGACGTAGCCGGGAAGCTGCACCCCGAGGAACGCACGCGGCGGGCCTAGGATGGGATAGAGCGGCAACGAAACTTCGCGGCGAGCAATCAGCGTCATTCGCATGGCTTGGCCTCCAAACAGCCCCCCGGTGCATCTTGCGCGCGAGAGGGGCGGGACGTCTAGCCGTGGTGGAAAGGGGCCCTTGGCGCCCTGGTGGGCGGTGGTCGACGCGGGCGGCGCGAGGGCGGGCGCCGGGCGGGGTATTAACTGCGAGCGCGGCCACGCGGCGGGCGGGCGGCGTAATAACAGGGCGGCGGGCGGGCCGCGTCCTGACGTCTTCGGGTCGGCGGCTAATAACCGCTCTGGCGTGACCATGCGCGAACCCCCCTGGCCCAAGATCGGGCGAAGAAACCGCAAACAGCAAAAAACCGGCTCACACCTAGAGGGCGAGCCGGCTAATGCGTCAAGTAAGTTTGCGGGCGGTGGTCTTGGGCGGCTTGAGCGGCGGCTTTCCCCGCGCGGCCCGGTCTTCGGCCACGGCCCGGCGATAGATGCGGCAAAGGTTCATGTCGGTTCGCGCGCACTGGACAAGGAAGGCGACCCGCGCCCGCCAGTTCGCAAAGCCCAACAGGTCGGCCATTCCGCTTTCGCCGCCGGCCTTGACCCGGCGAGCTTCGGCCAGGTGGTCGAAGGCCGCGCGGCGGTGCTTGTTCGCGAAGTAGGAGTCGGAATTAAAGACCATGGCCCGCCCCTAAACGGTGGATTCCCAACGGATGACGAAATCGGAAATCCAAGCGCGTTGCGCGGGCGTCAGGTCGGCGCCCGCAAGCAACGTTGCCGCGTCGACCGCCGGCAAGCCTTGCGCGTCGGCCCAAGCCGCGAATTGGGCGGCTAGGGCCTCTTCTACGGTGCGCGGCGCGTCGCCGGCCATGTCAGTTCGACTCCCGAATGAAATTGAAAATCACGGCCTCAAGTTCGGCCGCGCGGTCATCGGTGGCGGCCTTGAGGCCGCGATATTCGATTTCGGCGATGGTGGCGGCCATGACCGCTTGCACCGAGTCCCGCAGGTCTTCGGGCGCGGCCTCGTAATCGGCCAGCATGGCGGCGGCGTTGAGCTTGGTTGAAATCGTCATTGGGCTTGTTCCTTTTCGGCGGCGGCGAGGATTTCGCGAAGGCGGGCGGTTTCGTCGGGCGTCAAGGTGATTCGCTGGCCCCTGTCGCCGTTGCGAATTGTCAGGCTGCCGTCGTCATGTTGGTTCGCGAACCATCCTTGGCCTAGGTCGGTGGTGGTCATGTCGTGAGTCCTTCGCGTGAAAACGCCCCCGCGTGATTGCGGGGGCGCGGTGGTTACTGGAATTCTTCGAAGTCGGCGCCGTGGCGGCGAGCCAGACGCGAGGCGGCGACGTGGGCGGCGGTATGGTCGCGTTGCTCATAGTCGCCTTGATAGCGCACCGCGCCGCGTTCTGTGGTGGTGCGGATGCGCCAGCCGCCCCAACGGCCGGGACGCTTGACGAGGGCGACCGTGACGATTTGGGCGGCCATTACGCCGCCGCCTTTTCGGCCAGGAATTGCACGGCGTGGGCGATGGCGGCGGGGAGCGCGGCGGCGGTTTGGGCTTCGCTGAAACCTTGGGCCAGCATGGCGTCAATCGCGGTGCTGACGAGGGCGAAAACGTTTTGGCCGGCGGCGTTGAGTTCGAACATCGGTGCAGTTCCTAGGGGTTATTACCGAGGGCGTCGCCCCCGCGTGACACCTATATAACCTTGAAGGTTATAGAACACAAGGGGCTTGTAACCCTTTCGGTTATAATTTACGCGGGCGCGCGTTATCCCGCAGCGCAGCGCAAACGCAGGCGCGCGACCGCGCGTTGACGCGTTCCCCCTCATGCGCATACAAAGTTAGTCGGGGGGCCGACTTAGTGAGGCGTTCTGTTATGCGGTGGTCACAAACTCAGCGGTTCGCGTTTATCTGGCGAGTCCTGGCCGAAGCCGGCCAAATCAACCGCAGCGCCATCGCCGAAGCCTTCGGGGTTTCGATCCTGACGGCCTCTAAGGACATGGGGGCGTTTGCCGAAGCCTTCCCCGGCGCCGTGACCTATGACACGCACGCCAGGACATTTAAGACCGGCCCGACCTATCAGGCGTTCAAGCCGCCCGAAGACCTGGCCGACGCCGCGACCTGGCGCGAGCGCTACCTAGTGGCCGAAAGCCGGGCCCTAACCGCTGAAAGCCGCCTTGAGGCGATAGCCGCGCACGTTCCTGATTCGGTCGCCCTTCGTTGCTGATTCGTGCTGGCGCGTGTTAGCCTCGCAATCGCGCGAAACCGCAAGCCCGCAAGGCCGCGAAGATGACAAACCCCGGATTTCTGAAACGCCAGCAAGCCGCCGCCGCCATCCGCGCGCACGTCGTCGCCCGCGCCGCCGGCCCGCAGGACATGCGCGAGCCCGAAGACGCCTTGCATATGCGCATGGCCTTCCATCTGCATTGCCTGTTGCCTGGCGCGAACCCGCGAACCGTCATCAAGGCGACCACGCGCAAGACGCACGGCCGGGCCTCGCCCGCGATCCTTGAGCCCGCCCACGCGTGGGCTATGTGGTGGCATACGCCCAACCAAGGCGACCGCACCCGCGCCGGCAACGCCAAGTTTTCGCGGATGGGGATGCGAACCGGGTTCGCCGATTTCGCCTTTGCGTTCTCGCTCCCCGTCTGGCCCGCCGGCAATCACCACGGCAACATGACGCCAATAAAGCTTGCGCAGCTGGCGGTGATCGAAGCCAAGACGCCGGCCGTTCCCGCCAGCCCCGGCCGCCCCGCCCAACGCGGCGGCGTCCTGTCGCCCGAACAAGAGCGCTTCCGCGACGACTGCCAAGCCCTAGGCGTCTGGTGGGGCCAGGCCCGCAGCGTGCGCGAGCTTGACGCCCTGTTGCGCGATTGGCTGGCCCCTTGGGCGGCGCTTCCGGTGGTTCCCATCCTCGAATTAGGGTCGACGGTGAAAAGTAGTCGCGGGCCTGTGGATAACAGGCCAAGTTAAGCAAGGTTCTTGCGCCCCGGCCGGTGGATGGGACGCACAAGGGGGGAGCTAGGACGCAAGATTTAACCCCGGAGCCTTGACGCATGGCCACGCCCGCCCCCGCCGAAGACCTGGCCCCGATATTTCCGCCGACTTGCGGGACGTGCGCGCACCTGGCCGACCGCCTCCCCGGCGGCGTGCGCTATTGCGTCAGGTGGTGCTTGTGGCGCGAAGAGGCCGAAACGCCGGCTTGCGGGACGCATGAGGCGATCCCGGCGGGCCCGGCCCCATGAACGCGGCGCGGGACACGACGGGCGACCTCTTCGCGCCGGCCAGCGATCCCGCGCCCCCGCCCCCGCGCTTTCCCGCAGGCACGCCCCGGCGGGCCGACGTGGTCAAGACCTTCAAGCCGGGCAAGTCGGCCAGGCCGAAGCCCCCGCCGGCCCCCCTTGTGCGCGTCGACCCCTACCCTTGCGACGTGGCCGACTGCAGGGCGCACGGAACATACGGCCTAGACGCGGCGCGGTGGTGCGCTGCGCACCTTCCCGCGACCTATTGGGGCCGGGCATGATCGCCGCCCGCAAGCCCCTGGCCATTGATCTATATTGCGGCCTTGGCGGCTGGACTGACGGACTCCTGGCCGCCGGCTATGACGTGATTGGCTTTGATATCGAGGCGCACGCTTACGGCGGCGAGCGCTACCCGGCCCGCCTGGTGGTGCAGGACGTCATGACGTTGCACGGTGCGCAGTTTAAGGACGCGGCGCTTATTGTCGGGTCTTCGCCCTGTCAGAAATATTCATATATGGCTATGCCTTGGGGCCGGGCGAAGGCCCAAGCCGCCGCCATCCGCGCGGATGAAACCGGCGCCGCGCTGCGCAACCTCAACGCCCTTTTTGACGCACAATTCCGCATCCAACGCGAGGCGAGCCAGGCCGCCGGGCGGCATGTTCCCCTCGTCGTGGAAAACGTGCGCGGGGCGCAAGAATGGGTCGGCCCGGCCGCCTGGAATTTCGGGAGCTATTACCTGTGGGGCGACGTCCCGGCCCTCATGCCGGCCGTGGTCGACGCCCGCAAGGTTCCCGGCTTCCGCTTCGACGGATCGGGCCGCAGCTTCCAAACGGCGGCGGTGGTTAGCGAGGGGCGCAAGGCCCGCGACGCCAACGGGTACGAACGCGATCACCCTAAGCCCTTCGGCTGGAAGCTCCCCCGCACGTCGTCAGACGCCGTTTCGGCCCGCAAGGCGGCGAGCGCGAAAATCGCCAAAATCCCGTTTGCGCTCGCCGCCCACGTCGCCCGCGTGTACTTGCCGCGCGAGGCCGCCGCATGAGCGTTACCGTGCATCACGGCGACTCGCGCCAGGTGCTTAAGGCCATTCCCGCCGGCTCGATTTCGGCCGTGATAACCGACCCGCCTTATGCGCTCGAAACCATCGTGCGGCGGTTCGGCGGGCCCAACGCCGCGCCAGCCCAAGGCCGGGCGTTCGCCCGCATGTCGGGGCGGTTTCTTGGCCATCAATGGGACAACGGAAGCGACGCCTTCGACCCCGATTATTGGCGCGAGGCGTGGCGGGTCTTGAAGCCCGGCGGCCATGTGATCGCCGCGAGCGGGACAAAGACTTATCACCGCCTGGCGTGCGCGGTCGAAGATGCGGGGTTTGAGATTCGCGATATGCTTTCATGGCTTTACGCGACGGGGTTTCCGCACTCGCACGGCGTCGACCGCCTCATGAACGGGGCGCCAGACGCCGCCGATTGGCAAGGATGGGAAACGCACCTTAAACCGGCCTGCGAGCCGTGGGTCATGGCCCGCAAGCCCCTGGCCGGCACTGTGGCCGACAACGTGCGCGCCCACGGCTGCGGGGCCCTCAACGTCGGGGCGTGTCAGCTGGCCGGCGGCCGATGGCCCGCCAACCTCATGCACGACAATGACCCCGAGACCGTGGCCGGCTTCCCGCCAGGCGCGGCCCGCTATTTTTTCAGCGCCAAGGCCGACGCCCTCGACCGCCACGGAAGCGCGCACCCGACCGTTAAGCCCCTGGCCCTCATGCGCTGGCTTTGCCGCCTCGTCACGCCGCCGGGGGGCGTCATCCTCGACCCGTTCGCCGGGACGGGTTCAACCGGCCTTGCGGCGGCGGTCGAGGGCTTCGATTGCGTGCTTATCGAGCGAGAGGCCGAATTTGTGGCCGACATAAACCGCCGGCTCGCGCACCTGGCCGGCGATGGCCGCCACGGCGGCCAGGAACGGGCCCGCAGGCGTCAGGAACCCCTAGGGGCCTTGCCGTTGTTCCCCGACCGCGCGGCGGGCCCCTAGCGCCCGCGTTTGGCCCCGCCCTCGACGTCGCGCAAGACCGCCGAAGCGATGGCGGCGGCGTCGTCGTGCGCGCCTAGGGCTATGGCTATCAGGGCGTCGCGCATGGCCTTGACGGTGGCCGCCGTATCGTCGGCCGGGAGCTTGTCGGCCAGGGCGGCGGCGGCGAGCTTGTGCAGCCCCCCGCCGCCGCACGACTTGCACGGCACGACCTCGACCGCGCCGCCCGCTCGCCGAACATAGGTCTTGCGACCCTCGCAATAGGGGCAACGCCAGCGGCCTAGGACGGCCTCAAGGTCGGCTATGCGTTCGGCTTGCGTGGTCATCTGGCGGCCCTGATTTCGCCGATCCTGGCCCAACCGGCGGGACTGATGGAAAGCAACCGAGCGGCCGAAGGCTGGCCTTCTGGCGGCCCATAGAACCGGCTTTCGACAAGCCCGGCCGTTATCAGGTGCTCTAGGGTTTCCCAAGCCGAGTCGCCGATTTCGCCGGCCTGGATGCAATCGTTAAATCGCCCAATGGTAAACGGGTCGCGTTCAAGTTCGGCCTTGTGGATCGCGCCCACCATCCAACCGAGCAAGAAAACCTGATTGACGGTTAGGGCGGTCATGGGGCCTCGCCAAGGTCTTGC
>Ga0307283_10000046_pt1 | contig 11612 bp, 14 predicted proteins | sample ER_DNA_122_FD_194487 | JGI IMG/M metagenome (GOLD analysis project Ga0307283, IMG submission 194487) | Bulk soil microbial communities from the East River watershed near Crested Butte, Colorado, United States - ER_DNA_122 | ecosystem: Environmental > Terrestrial > Soil > Floodplain | place...
GTCCGTTATCCGCTGGTGGCCGGGATCGGCGCCGAGGGCTGCACCTTGGCGCCGGCGCAGGACGGGGTGCTCGGCGTCTTCGGCGCGGTGCTGGCGGCCGTGACAGACCTCGCTTACCAGGGCGGCTGGACGCGGCTGAAGCTCTGCAAGAACACGGCATGTCACGGGGCATTCTTCGACAGAACCCGGAATTCCTCGGCGCTCTACTGCAGCGCGGCCTGCAACTCACAGGCGTCCATGCGGGCATATCGCAGCCGGCGGAAGCCGCGTGACCACGTCGATTGACAAGCCGCCAGGTCACCGGGGGATCGCGCTTCGCCGAGTCGTACGCCTCGTCCGCGAGCAGCTGATCATCCAGTTCGCCGCCGTACTGACCGCAGAACCTGCGGGGTTCGGCCGACCGGTGAGCCCGCCTGGCGACTCGGGAGTGAGCGTACACGGGCGAGGCGAATCCAGCGGCGGCGCGAAAGCGTGCGCGGCGGCGGGGAAACGAATTCGTGCTACCGTCGGGGTGTTCCCGTTCTGAATCCGTTGACGTTTTCCGCGCCTGATGGGTGTCCGCTCCCGTTCGGCGCTTTTTGCGTTTCATCGACGTCACGACACTCTCTCCCGACGGGCCTGACATGATCCAGAAGAGCACCATCGTCGCCAAACTCCGCGAACGCGGGCAGGACGCCCGCGCGAACTGGGTCGACCGGGAGCTTCCCGACGACGTGGACCCGCTGCTGCACGGCGGGCTGCTGTCGACCCTGCATCTCGACCTCAAAGACCTCGAGAACCCACCCCCGTCCGCCCCCGCCACCTGAGAGCATCGGATCGGTCAATGACATCCACGGACAACAACGACGCTGACCTGTTCCTCGCCCCGGCCGGAAGTGCCGGATCCGAGGACAAGTCGGAGGTAGCCGACAACAGCGCCGAGGCGATGACCCGGCTGCGCGACCCGTTCGCCGTCGAGGGCGCCGAGCCCCGCACCCCCGGCGAGCGGCAGGCCACGGCCGAGGCGCACTAGGCCGGCGCCAGGCCCTCGGACCGGCTCGCCGCCAGGCGAGCGCGGGATCATGCCACCTGCGGCACGCCGCTGTAGTCTCCATTCGTGGTTGGTTCGGACGCTCCGAATGACCGGCAGAAGGTCAGGGCTGCGAGCTTGGAAGAGTGGGAACGACGCCTCGAGCAGCGAGAGCGCGCGGCGGACGAGCGTGACCGCCGTGCCGACCAGCGTGAGCGCGACGCCGACCGGCGTGAGCTGGACGCCGACGCCCGGGAAGCAGAGGCGACCGAGCGGGAGCGGGTCCTCGACGACGAGGCCGAGCACCAGGGCGACCGGACGGTCGACCCGATCGGGCGGTTCCGGGACGCGATCGAGCGGACCTCCGCCAAGACCGACCGCAGCAACGACTTCCTGCAGCGCTCCCGCGCGGCGGTCCAGCGCGGCGTCGACCGGATCGAGCGCGTACGCCTGGAGACCTCGACGGCTCAGGAAGAGCGCGGGGTGCAGCCGGGGGAGCCGGCCGGCTGATTCCCACCCGCGGCGGAAACCCATGCAGGTTCCTGATGAGCCTGCCCGCAACGAGCCCAGGTAGCTTCATGAAGGAGCACGGCGCCGGGCCACGATGTGGTGGACGTGCCAATGCTTCGGGCCGCTGAACGCCGGGCCCTCGTCGTCCTCCTCGTCCCAGGAGACGATTTCCATCGCCGCCGAGTAGGAACTGACCTCCAGCGTCAGTCTGCTGTGGACCCCGCCGATCGTCCGGAGCACCACCGCCCGGGTCTCCGGCGAGCCGTCGACGGCGTGCACCCGCCAGCCGGCGTCCAGCAGGGCCCGCGTCTCGCGTCCGGCGCCGCAGCCCAGATCGATCGCCGTGCCCGGTGGGCGCAGACGCATCGCGGCCAGGCACAGCGGGCGCACGGGCCGGCCACCCTGGCGTGCGTTGTACCGGATCCAGTGCGCGTCATCGTGGAGCGGCATGACCGGCCACGGTACGGAACCACCGGGCCGGCCGGTGGGCGGCTCGCTCGGATCAGGTAGCGATGTCCGGGTACGGCAGCTCGAAATGCGCCAGCCGCGCCCCGAACGCCCGCTGGTACTCCAGCGGACCGTGGTCTCGTTCGAACATCGCGATGAACAGGGTCAGCGTCAGGAACGGATGCGCACCCAGCGAGAACAGCGCCACGTGGTCGTGTGCGGCCAACGCCTCGCGTTCCTCATCGGTGAAGTGCAGCCAGGTGCTCGCCTCGTCGGCGTGGCAGTTGAGCACCGTGTTCGCGTACTCGGCCTCCCACCAGGTCACCGTGCCGCGCGGGTCCTCGCGGTAGCGCTCGACCAGCTCGGGGTCCCGGTCGACGGTGTAGAGAAACTTGTCGAGCAGGTACTTGCTCATCGCTGTCCCGCCTCCGCGACCCCGGCCGTGGCCGTTTCGATGCCGCTCGGATACCAGGTGAAGTACGCCTCCATCGTGTGGAACAGGTCCAGCGTGTCGACGTGGTCGGCCTTCCGGCCGGCGCCCGCCACGCCCATCATCAGCATGAAGTCCATGAAGCCGTGGGTGGCGTTGCCGGGGGAGTGCAGGCTGTCCAGGGTCACCTCGGCCAGACAGCGCTCCAGGTCACCGGTGGCGATCCACTCGACGGCCTTGCGGTCGAACTCGGGGTCCGGCCCGTGCGGGCCAAACTGGCGCGGTCCGCCGAGCTCCAGCGAGAGGTGCCCGGTGCCGATCACCGCGACGCGCAGGTGGCTGGGCCACGACTCGACGATCTCGCGGATGGCCCGGCCGAGCTGCACGAAGCGTTTCGGCTGTGGCAGCGGCGGCGCGAAGATGTTGGTGTAGATCGGCACGATCGGCAGATCCGCCTCGGGGCGCAGGGTGATGATCGGGCAGGTGATGCTGTGGTCGATCCGCAGCTCGTTGCTGAACGCCAGGTCGAAGCCGGCGTCCAGCCCCGCGCGCAGGATGTGCGCGGACAGATCCTCCTGTCCCTTGAGCAGCATCCGCGGCAGGCCGAACTCGCGTTCCTCGTTGGAGAAGTTGGCGTCGTAGAACGGGGCCTTGCCGACCAGGAACTGCGGCATGTTGTCCAGCCACAGCTGGTGGAAGTGGTCCGAGCCGACCATCACGAGCACGTCCGGGCGGGCCCGGGTGAGCGTGTCCCGGAACGCGGCGATCTTGCTGACCCACTCGTCGGCGAAGGGCGGGCGATCCTCGCCGATCGCGGTGCTGGCCCGATAGTAGAAGGGGTGATGGGTGGACGCGATCACCGCGACGACGGTGGCCATGGCGGCTCCTTCCTACTGCTCGAAGACGGCGTTGTCCCCATGCTCGTAGACGGTGTTGCGGTCGACGGCCAGGTAGACGTCCATGCCGATCGGGTTGCGGCGCTCCTCGGCCAGGTGCCCGAGCAGGCCGGCGGCGCGCGCCAGCAGGGCGAAACCGCGCAGCAGGTCGACGGGTAGGCCCAGGTCGGCCAGCGCCGCGCCGCAGACGCCGGCGCCGTTCAGCGGCAGGGTCCGGTGGAGCACCTGCGGGTGCACCCGGCCGATGGCCTCGAACAACCGCAGGTGCGGTCCGCGCAGACCCTCCTCCTCCGCGATCCGGATGAGGACAGGCGTACGCGGATCCTGTTTCTTGTGCACCGGATGCCCCAGCCCCGGCACGAACGTCTTCTCCGCTCGCGCCTTCGTGACAGCTTCCAGGGCGAGAGCGTCGAAGCCCGCGTCATCGCAGGGAACGCCGTCCGCGAGCACCGCCGCCAGGAACCGTCCGCAGTCCTCGGTGACGCCCAGGAAGCGGGAGCCGCCACCGAGCAGCCCGGCCGCGAGCGCGCCCTGCAACGATTCCGGCGCGCTCAGGTAGGTCAGCCGGGCGGCGATCGCGGTCGGGGTGAACCCGTGGTCGGCCAGCGCTACCAGCACGGTTTCGAAGACGCGTACCTCACCGGGGGTGGGCCGGCGACCGGCCACCAGCCAGTACGCCAGCTCGCCGAACCCGACCCGGCCCATCAGGTCGGCGGCGAGGTCCTGGCCGAGCAGCCGGATCCGCGTCTCGTCGGAGGCGCCGATCGCGGTCGGGAACCTCAGTCCTCGGTCAGCCACGCGCGAATCTCCTCACCGTGTTCGTCGAGCCCGGGCGGGGGCAGCTGGTAGCTCGCCGGGGTGCCGGAGAACGTGATCGGGTTGCGGACCCCGGGCACCCCGCCGGAGCTCACCACGGGGTCGAGGCCCAGCTCCTCGGCCAGCGCCACGCCGCCGTCGATCGTGTTGATCGGCGCGCAGGGCACGCCTGCGGCGAGCAGTTCACGGAACCACTCGTCCTTGGTGCGCTTGCGGAGCCGGTCCACCAGCAGCGGGCGCAGCGCCTCGCGGTTGGCCGTACGGTCCTGGTTGCGCCCGAAGCGGGGGTCGCCGGGCAGGTCGTCCAGGCCGAGCACCTGACACAGCTTGCGAAACTGGCCGTCGTTGCCGGCGATGACGATCAGCTCGCCGTCGGCGGTGGGCAGCGGCTCGTACGGGAACAGGCTGGGGTGCGCGTTGCCCATCCGGAACGGGACCGTGCCGCCGGCGACGTACGCGCTGGAGTGGTTGACCAGACCGGAGAGTGCCGAGGAGAGCAGGTTCACCTCGATGTGCTGGCCGCTGCCGGTGGCGCCGCGATGGTGCAGTGCCGCCAGGATGCCGATGTTCGCGTGCAGCCCGGCCATCACGTCGAAGACCGAGATCCCGGCCCGGTACGGCGATCCGTCCGGGTCACCGGTCAGGCTCATCAGGCCGGAGATCGCCTGCACCATCAGGTCGTAGCCGGGGTAGCCGGCCCCGGCCCCGGTGCCGAAGCCGCTGATCGACGCGTACACGATCTTGCCGTTGCCGGCGGCGACGGTCTCGTAGTCCAGCCCGAAGCGGGTGAGCCCGCCGGGCCGGAAGTTCTCGATCATCACGTCCGCCCGGCCGGCCAGCCGCCGGGCCACGTCCAGGTCGTCGGGGTTCTTCAGGTCCAGCGCGATGGAGCGCTTGTTGCGGTTGATGCCGAGGTAGTAGGTCGACACGTCGTCGCGTACCGGGGGCATCCAGGTGCGGGTGTCGTCGCCGGCCGGACCCTCCACCTTGATCACCTGGGCGCCGAGGTCGGCGAGCAGCATCGTCGCGTACGGGCCCGCGAGGATGCGGGAGAAGTCCGCGACCAGCAGTCCGCTGAGGGGTCCCATGTGCCGCCCTTCCCGCCTCGACCGGTGGGCGGACAAGTGTCCGCGCTTCTGCCAGTCTCGGCGTGGGCTCTCGGGCTGTCAATGGCAGCAGTCGAGAAACGTGTCCTTGACACCAATGGTGAGCCGCAACACACTGACGCCGAGGCAGTGACCGCTAGACGGACGTGTGTCCGGAAGGGGCTGACGGCGAATGAGCGACAGTGTTCTGTTCCGCAACGGCACCGTGCTGACCATGGACGATCGGCATACCGTGCTGCCGAACGCCGACGTGCTGGTGATCGATCAGCGCATCGCCGAGGTCGGCGCCGGGCTCACCGCGCCCGAGGGCGCCACCGTGATCGATGCGACCGGCGGCATCCTGATGCCCGGCATGATCGACACCCACCGGCACATGTGGCAGACGGCGATGCGTGGTTACGGCGCCGACTGGACCCTGACCCAGTACTTCGTCTGGTACTACCTGGAATCCGGCAAGCTGTTCCGCCCCGAGGACATCCACGCGGGCAACCTGCTCGCCGCCATCGAGGCGATCGACGCCGGGGTGACCACCACGGTGGACTGGTCGCACGGCCTGCAGACCCCGCAGCACGCGGACGCCGCGGTCGACGCGCTGCAGGCGGTGCCCGGCCGGTTCGTGCTGGCCTACGGCAACATCCAGCAGGGCCCGTGGGAGTGGTCCGCGAGTCCCGAGTTCCGCGACTTCGTCCGCCGGCGGATCACCCCGGGCGACGACATGCTCGGTTTCCAGATGGCGTTCGACGTCACCGGCGACCCCGCCTTCCCCGAGAAGGCGGCCTTCGAGGTGGCCCGCGAGCTGGGCGTGCCGGTCACCACGCACGCCGGCGTGTGGGGCGCGACGAACGACGACGGCATCCGGCTCATGCACGAGCACGGCTTCATGACGCCGCAGAACGTGTACGTGCACGCGGCCACGCTCACCCATGACTCGTACCACCGGATCGCCGCCACCGGCGGCTCGGTCTCGGTCTCGACCGAGAGTGAGCAGAGCGCCGGCCAGGGCTATCCGCCCACCTGGACTCTGCGCGACCACGACATCCCGGTGTCACTGTCGATGGACACCAGCGTGTGGTGGAGCGGTGACCTGTTCTCCGCGATGCGCTCGACGCTGGGCGCGGACCGCTCGCGCGAGCACATGGAGGCGCACGGCCGGGCCGAGACCGTCACGCACGTGCACCTGCGCGCCGAGCAGGTGGTCGACTGGGCCACCCGCGGCGGTAGCAAGGCACTCGGGCTGGACGCGGTGGTCGGCAGCCTGGAGCCGGGCAAGAAGGCCGACGTGGTGCTGCTGAAGAACGACGACTCGCCGGTGATGTTCCCGATCCTGCACCCGTACGGCCAGGTGGCCTTTCAGGCGCAGCGCGCCGACGTCGACACGGTGCTGGTGGACGGCCGGATCGTCAAGCGCGACCACAAGCTGATCGGTGTCGATCTGGCCGCCGCCCGTGAGCAGGTCGGCCGGACCATCGAGCACCTGCGCTCGGCGATGGGCGAGCAGGCGTGGGAGCGCGGGATGAACCCGGACGTGCCCGAGACCAAGGTGCGGGACAACCCGTACACGTACACCGAGTGGGATGCCGGTTCGGCGCAGTGGAAGCATTAGCGGTCGGACGATCACGTCAGGGGGCTCGATGGCACGGGAGACCGGTCCGGACTTCATCGAGGCCCTGGCCCGCGGGCTGGACGTGCTGCGCAGCTTCCGGCCGGGCCGCCGGGTGTCGACGCTGAGCGAGATCGCCGCCGACACCGGGCTGGCCCGGCCGACCGTACGCCGGATTCTGCTCACGCTCGGTGAGCTGGGTTACGTGCGCGCGGTGGAACGGGGGTACACGCTGACGCCGCGGGTGCTCGAGCTCGGCATGGCGTACGTGAACTCCCTGGACATGTGGGACGTCGCCCGGCCGCACATGGAACGCCTGGTCGCCCGGACCGGCGAGTCGACCTCGATGGCCCAGCTCGACGGCTCCGACATCGTGTACGTGGCCCGGGTTGCCGTACCGAAGATCGTCACCCTGGCCGTATCGATCGGGACCCGGTTTCCCGCCCCCGCGACCTCGATGGGCAAGGTACTGCTGGCCGCCCTGGATCCCGCGGGGCTCGACGCGGTGCTCGCGGAGCCCGGCCGCTCCGGCATCACCGCCCGCTGGCAGCCGGACCGCCCGGCGCTCGACGCCGCCCTGCGCGAGGTTCGGGCCAAGGGCTGGGCCCTGGCCGACCAGGACCTCGCCCTGGGCATCCGGTCGATCGCCACGGGCGTGCGCAACGGCGACGGCAGGGTGGTGGCCGCGATCAATGTCACCGTGCACGCGGCGGAGACGTCTGTCGATAAGTTGACAGGTGAGTATCTGCCGCTGCTGTTGCGTGCGGCCGCAGACATCAGCCACGACTGGTCGTTGCTGGATACCGCGCCGATGGTGGTCCACGGCTGAGCCCGTCCGCGCCGGAAATCCCATTCAGGTTTTTGGATGAGCGCCGCGCTGCGGCTTTGCCCGCGCCGGCCCACTGGCCGGAACCGGGTGCCTACGGGCAGGATCGGGCGCATGACGACCGCCGGCCGCCTGCCCTACCCGATCACGTTGACCGGAGAGGGTGTCTCGCTGCGTGAGTGGCGCGACGAGGACCTCGACGATCTGGTGGAGATGCTCGACGAGCCGGACATCGCGCGCTGGACGCCGATGCCGTCACCGTTCGACCTCGAGGCGGGTGTCGCGTACCTGAAACGGGCGCGGCAGAGCCGGGTCACCGGCCAGCGCATCCAGCTCGCGATCACCCTGGACGGCGGCAAGCCGGTCGGCGAGATGCTGCTCTTCGGCGTGGACGCCGGCCTGCGCGAGGCGGAGCTGGGCTACCTGGTCGGCGCCGCACACCGCCGGCGCGGCGTCGCGTCGGCCGCCCTCCTGCTGCTGTCCGGCTACGCCCGCAGCACCCTGGGGCTGAGCCGCCTGCTGCTGCGCATCGACCCGGCGAACACCGCGAGCTGTGCCGTGGCCCGTCGCTGCGGCTACCGGCTCACCGGCGAGCCGCCCATCCTGCAGGAGGGCCCGCACGGCCCGAGCAGCCTCGACACCTGGGAACTCGTCTCGGCCGGCGGCGGCACCCGGCTCGAGCGGCTGAGAAATGTCGCAGCCCGGCGCTACGGTCGTCGCGGGTGAAAGGTGGTTCCCATGAACATAGGCCGGGGAGACGTGGACCGGGGACAGGTCATGGCCTATCGGCTTGCCGTTCAGGGTCTCGCGGTGCGCGGCAGCGACCGCCCCGGTGACCTGCCCGTGCTGGATCTGGGCGTGCAGGAGTACACCCCCGATTCCACGCGGGTCGCGCTCGCCGCCCGCACGCAGGCGACGCTCGACGACGACCGGCTGCTCACCGTGTGGGCGGCCCGGGGCGCGCCGCATCTGCACCGCCGCCGCGACCTCGAGGCGCTGGTCCAGGCCCTCTGGCCGGTGAGCGACACGGACGCGGCTGTGCGGATCAGGAGCGCTCAGATCCCCGAGGCCGGCAAGCTCGGCATCAGGGCGTTCGCCGTGACCGCGCAGGCGTTCCGCGAGGTCGTCCGCTGCTCGATGCCGCGCGGCGAGGTGAGCACGCAGGTCAGCGCGCGCGTGCCGAGCGAGCTGACCTACGACTGCCGCAGCTGCCGCGCCCGGCACATCGCCGGCAACGTGTGGCAGCATTCCGGGCTCGCCGGCGGCGTCGAGGTCGAGTCCCGCGGCCGCGACGCCACGCTCGGTCCGATCCGCAACGCCCCGCCGCAGCCCGCCGAGAACGCGGGCATCGACACCCTGATCAGGTCCTACCTGCGGCTGCTCGGCCCGGCCACGCCGGTGGAGCTCGGCAAGTACCTCGGCAGCTCCACCGCGGAGATGAAGAAGGTCTGGCCCGCCGATCTCGCGGAGGTGCGGATCGAGGGCCGCAAGTCCTGGCTGCCGGCCGAGTCGTTGCAGGAGCTGTCGGCCGCCGAGCCCGTGCCGGGTGTGCGGCTGGTGCCGCCGATGGACCCGTTGCTGCAGGCCCGGGACCGCGACGTGCTGGTGCCCGATCGTGGGCGGCAGAAGGAGCTCTGGAGGCTGCTCGGCAACCCGGGGGCGCTGGTGCTGGACGGTGAGATCGCCGGGGTGTGGCGGGCGAAGATGGCCGGCAGGAAGCGCGTCGATCTGACCGTCACGCCGTTCGGCACGCTGACGGCGAAGGCGCGCAAGGCGGTGGAGCAGGAAGCGGAGGTGGTGGCTCGCGCCCGAGGGGCCGCGGAAGCCACCGTCACCTTCGGGTGACCGGATCGACCGGCGGAGCTCTACCAGGTAGGCGGGAAGATGTCCGGGTGGGTCGGATCGCGGCCCGGGCGGCAGCGGTAGCCGAGGGCGGCGACGATGACCGTGCCCCACACCGCCGCGACGGCCGCCGCCCCCCACCAGCCGAAGATGGCCAGGATGACGGCCGCCGTCCAGATCACCACCGTGGTCAGCACCAGGGAGAGCGGCAGGCGCCGGCGAGCGGGCAGGTCACCGCGCATCCGTGCGCAGAAGTCCGGATCGTCGCGGCGCAGTTGTCGTTCGAGCTGCGCCAGCCTGCGGTTGTCTTCCTGGCTGAGCATGTCGCCACCTCCGGCGGGGCCCGGACTCCAAGGCTCATCGATCGCGGTCGAGTCGCACGACCTCGATCCATGCCATTGTTACCCGCCGGTCACCGAATTCCTACAGTCGGCGGAGTTGTGTTCACGCCGGTTCGTTGCACGGTTGCGGGTTCGCCGTCGTGGTGTGCGTGGCGCGGAAGACCCAGCTGCGCATCAGCAGGAAGCGCATCCCCGTGGCGATCAGGTTGGCGATCACCAGCACGCCGAGCTCCACCCTGGTCGGCGCGTCGGTCAGCGCGTGGAGCAACGCCAGCGAGCCACTGGTCAGGCCGAGCCCGATGGCGAAGACGACCAGCCCCTGGGCCTGGTGTCGCCAGGCGCCGTCGGTACCGCGTACCCGGAAGGTGAGCCGCCGGTTCGCGGCCGTGTTCGCCATCGCCGTGATCAGCAGCGCGACCAGGTTGGCCCACTGCGGACCGGCTCCGGTCCGCAGCACGGCATAGAGCAGCAGATAGGCCAGCGTGCTGGCCAGCCCCACGGCGGCGAAGCGCAGCAGCTGGCCGGTGAGCCCGGCCGGCACCCCGGCGACCGGCAGCGGGTTGCGGCCCAGCTGCTCGCGCAGGGCGGCCAGGGGCAATCGCCCGGCGCCCAACGCTCGGGCGAGCCGGGCGATGCCGCGCAGGTCCGCCACCGCGGTGGCGACGATGTCCACCCGGCTGTCCGGGTCGTCCACCCAGTCCACCGGCACCTCGTGGATCCGCAATCCCGCACGCTCGGCCAGCACCAGCATCTCGGTGTCGAAGAACCAGCCGGTGTCCTCGATGATCGGTAGCAGCCGGGTGGCCACGTCGGCACGGATCGCCTTGAAGCCGCACTGCGCGTCGGAGAAGCGCGCCGCCAGGGTGCCGCGCAGAATGAGGTTGTAGCTGCGGGAGATGAACTCGCGCTTGGCGCCGCGCACCACCCGTGAGCCGCGGGCCAGCCGGGAGCCGATGGCCAGGTCCGAGTGGCCGGAGATGAGCGGGGCGACGAGCGGCAGCAGCGCGCCGAGGTCGGTCGAGAGGTCCACGTCCATGTAGGCCAGCACCGTCGCGTCGGAGTGCGTCCACACGAACTTCAGCGCCCGTCCGCGCCCCTTCTCGGCCAGGTGCACCGCGGTGACCGCGGGCAGCTCTGCGGCCATCCGGTCGGCCACCTCGGCGGTGCGGTCGGTGCTGGCGTTGTCCGCGATGGTGATCCGGAACCGGTACGGGAACTCTGCTTGCAGGTACCCGTGCAGCCGGCGCACGCTCGGCTCCAGGTCGATCTCCTCGTTGTGGACCGGCACGACCACGTCGAGCACCGGGTCGACGACCCGCATGGGCTCGGAGCTGTGCGAGGGCAGCGTGGAAAGGCTCATGTCACCAAGGTCGGCTTCCCGGCTTTGCCCGCATTGTGGTGACCCTGTGGCGGACCTGTGAGTGCCGTTCCCGCGGGTGACATGCCGAACGGGCGGCCCTGGTGTGTCTCGAGGGCCGCCCGGGTGAGCGCGGTGAGTCGCTAGTGGGCGGTCAGGTCGTAGACGGTCACGCTGTCCACCGTCTGACTGGTGAAGGTCGCGGTGACCCACTCGGAGATCTGCGAGCTGTCGTTGCTGCCGCCCGAGCCGGGACCACCCCGCCCACCGAAGCCGCCGTTGCCACCGCCGATGAAGTAATGGATCTTTCCGTCGGCCACGTACTGCTGGAATTGGGCGAGCGTCGGGGAGGGGTCGCTGCCGCTGAAGCCGCCGATCGGCATCACGGGGTCGCCGGTGGCCAGCTGGTAACCCGACGCGTTCTGCGAGCCG
>Ga0307283_10000049_pt1 | contig 11235 bp, 12 predicted proteins | sample ER_DNA_122_FD_194487 | JGI IMG/M metagenome (GOLD analysis project Ga0307283, IMG submission 194487) | Bulk soil microbial communities from the East River watershed near Crested Butte, Colorado, United States - ER_DNA_122 | ecosystem: Environmental > Terrestrial > Soil > Floodplain | place...
CGCGCGCACGTCGTCGTGCTTGGCCTTCGCCGCGGCCGCCTTGAGTTCGTCGACCGTGGTCTGCAACGAAGTGGCGTCGACGGTCTTCGCGCCGTTGACGATGGCCGCCTTGCCGGCGACGCAGCCCGGGTCTGCCAGCGTCGAGTTGGCCACGACGACGGCGAACGTCGTGCCGCCGGCGATGATGAGCGCCGAGATGACCACGCCCGCGATCGCCAGGCCGCGGCCCCTGCTGCGGCCCTTGCCGGTCTTGAAGATGGCGATCAGGCTCAGGATGAAGCCGAGCGGCGCGATCAGGAAGGCGAGGATGAGTCCGGCGATGGCCAGACCGCTCGTGCCGGGCTGCGGTGGCGGCGCGGCCTGGTAGCCCTGCTGCTGGTCGGTGGGCGAGGGGATCTGCTCTTCGAGCGACATTGTTCAAACCAATCCGGGAAGTCGAGGGTTCAGCGCCCCGCGACGGTACGTGGTGAAACCTCGCCCCGCTGCCCCGCTTCTCAATCGTTATCCGAGGTGGCGGCGAGCTGAACCCAACGACGCCTTGCGGTATGGTGAGCGCATGCGCCGAGTGACGATGTTTACCCAGCCCGCTGGTCGCGGGCGCCGGGTCTGACACTCCTGCGCGACTCCCCCTGACCGGCGGGCTGCGGCTCAGCCGCGCCTCCGTACACTGCCCGATGGCTCATCCGGTGTGAGGGAGTTCGCCCGACCATGTCCTACCGCAACGATCCGTACGATCCGAAGCAGGCCGCCCTGCTCGCCCCCGAGGCCCTGGAGGCCGCCGTCGCCGACGCCGAGCAGGCGTTCGCGGGCGCGGCCGACCTCGACGCGCTCGGCGCGCTGAAGCCCGCCCACCTCGGTGACCGGTCCCCGGTCTCGCTGGCCCGGCGCGAGATCGGCTCGCTGCCGCCGCACGCGAAGTCCGAGGCCGGCAAGCGTGTCAACGTGGCCCGCCAGAGCATCCAGGGTGCGTTCGACGCCCGGCTGGCCGAGCTGGAGCTCGAGCGGGCCGCCCGGGTGCTGGTGGAGGAGCGCGTCGACGTCTCCCTGCCCTGGGACCGCGCGCCGCGGGGCGCCCGGCACCCGTTGACCACGCTGATGGAGCACATGGCCGACCTGTTCGTCGGCATGGGGTACTCCGTGGTCGACGGGCCCGAGCTGGAGCTCGAATGGGCGAACTTCGACGCGCTCAACATCGGGCCGGACAACCCGGTGCGGGGCGCGATGGACACGTTCTACGTGGACCTGCCCGGCCTGGTCATGCGTACCCACACCTCGCCCGGGCAGGTGCGTACCATGCTCCACCGCCGGCCGCCGATCTACGTGGTCAGCCCCGGCCGGGCGTACCGCACGGACGAGCTGGACGCCACCCACAGCCCGGTGTTCCACCAGATCGAGGGCCTGGTCGTCGACGAGGGCATCACGATGGCCCACCTGCGCGGCACGCTGGACCACTTCGCCAAGGCGATGTTCGGCCCCGACGCGCGGACCCGCTGGCGCCCGCACTACTTCCCGTTCACCGAGCCGTCCGCGGAGTTCGACGTCTGGTTCGCCCAGCACCGCGACGGCCCGCGCTGGGTCGAATGGGGCGGCTGCGGCATGGTCAACCCGCGGGTGCTGGTGGCCTGCGGCATCGACCCCGAACGGTATTCGGGGTTCGCCTTCGGCATGGGTGTCGAGCGCACGCTGATGTTCCGGCACGGCGTCAGCGACATGCACGACATGGTGGAGGGTGACGTCCGGTTCACCCGCAACTTCGGGATGGCGGTCTGATCATGAAGCTGTCTCTGTCCTGGCTCCGCGAGTACGTGGAGCTGCCGGCGGCTCTGTCCGCCGACGACCTCGAGAGCAAGCTCATCAACCTCGGCATCGAGGTGGAGTCCATCGTCGACCAGGCCGCCACCGTCAAGGGCGACCTGGTCGTCGGGCGGGTGCTGGAGATCGAGGAGCTGACCGGTTTCAAGAAGCCGATCCGCTTCACCCGCGTCGACGTCGGCCGGCCCGCGCCTCAGGAGATCGTCTGCGGCGCGCGCAACTTCGCAGTCGGCGACCTCGTCGTGGTCATCCTGCCCGGCGGCGAGCTGCCCGGCGGGTTCACGATCGGCGCCCGCAAGACGTACGGCCGCACCTCCAACGGCATGATCTGCTCCGCGGCCGAGCTGGGGCTCAGCGGCGACCACTCGGGCATCGTCGTGCTGCCGGAGAACTCCGCCGTGCCCGGGGTTGACGCGCGGTCGATCGTCGGGCTCGACGACGTGGTACTGGACCTGGAGATCACCCCGGACCGTGGCTACCAGATGAGCGTACGGGGGGTGGCCCGCGAGCTGTCGTACGCGTACGAGTCGGCGTACACGGACGCGGGCGCGGTGCCGGCGCCCGGTGCCACCGCCGAGCCGCCGTACCCGATCCGGCTCGACGACACGGTGGGCTGCGACCGCTTCGCCGCGCGCGTGGTCCGGGGCATCGACCCGTCCGCGCCCTCGCCGGAGTGGATGCAGCGCCGGCTGATCACCGCCGGCGTGCGGACCATCTCGCTTCCCGTCGACATCACCAACTACGTGATGCTCGAGCTCGGCCAGCCGATGCACGTTTTCGACCTCAGCCTGCTGCGCGGCGGCCTGGTCGTGCGCCGCGCCCACCCCGGGGAGAAGCTGACCACCCTGGACGGTGTCGCGCGCGTGCTCGACCCCGAGGACATGGTGATCTGCGACGACTCCGGGCCGATCTCGCTGGCCGCGGTCATGGGCGGCGAGACCAGCGAGGTGCAACCGGACACGGTGGACGTGCTGCTGGAGGCCGCGCACTGGGACCCCGTGATGGTGAGCCGCACGGCTCGCCGGCACAGGCTGTTCAGCGAGGCGGCGAAGCGCTGGGAGCGCGGCGTCGATCCGCGGCTCCCGCTGGTCGCCCTCGACCGGGCGGTCGCGCTGCTGACCGAGTACGCGGGCGGCACGGTGGACGAGCGCGTGCTCGACCACGATCACGTCGTGGCCCCGGCCCCCGTGCCGCTCGACACGACGCTGGCCACCCGGCGGATCGGCGTGCCCTATGACGCCGAGCAGGTGACCGCCCTGCTCAGCCGGATCGGCTGCACCGTGCGGGGGGTCGAGCCGCTCGAGGTCACCCCGCCCTCCTGGCGGCCGGACCTGGTGGCACCGATCGATCTCGTCGAGGAGGTCGCCCGGCTGGGCGGCTACAACGCCATCCCGAGCGTGCTGCCGCCGGTGCTCGGTGGCGGCGGGCTCACCCCGGCGCAGCAGCGCCGGCGCACGGTCGGGCGGGCGATGGCCGAGAACGGCTACGTCGAGGTGCTGTCGTACCCGTTCGTCGCGCCCGGCACCGCGGACGCCTTCGGCCTGGCCGCCGACGACCCGCGGCGCAGCGCGGTGCGGCTGACGAACCCGTTGTCGGAGCAGGAGCCGCTGCTGCGGACGTCGCTGCTGGCGTCGCTGGTCGGCACGCTGCGGCGCAACCTGGGCCGCGGCGAGCGCGACCTGGCCCTCTACGAGGCGGGCACGGTGTTCCTGCCGCAGCTGACGGCCGTCGCGCCGCCGGTGCTCGGGGTGGACCGCGGCCCGTCCGACGAGGACTGGGCGGCGGCGAACGCGATCGTGCCCGTGCAGCCCTGGCACCTGGCCGCGGTGCTGACCGGGGAGGCGGCCCCGGCCGGCTGGTGGGGCGCCGGCCGGCCCGCGACCTGGTCGGACGCGATCGAGGCGGCGCGCATCGCGCTCGCGGCGGCGGGCATGACCCCGGACCGGATCACGGTACGGGCGGCCGAGTACGCCCCGTGGCACCCGGGGCGGTGCGCGGCCGTCGCGGTCGACGGCACGGTCATCGGGTACGCGGGCGAGCTGCACCCGGGCGTGCTCTCGGCACTGGACCTGCCGAGGCGCACCTGCGCGATGGAGCTGGACCTGGACGCGATCCCGGCGGCGCCGGTGAGCCAGGCGGTCCGCATCTCCACGTTTCCGCCCGCGCTGATCGACGTGGCGCTGGTCGTGGACCAGGCGGTGCCGGCGGCCGAGGTCGAGGCGGCGCTGACGGCGGGGGCGGGACCGCTGCTGGAGTCGGTCCGGCTCTTCGACGTGTACGCCTCCGAGCAGCTCGGCGCCGGGTTGAAGAGCCTGGCGTACAAGCTGACGTTCCGCGCGCCGGACCGGACGCTGACGGTCGACGAGGCCGTGGCGGCCCGGGACGCGGCGGTGGCGCTGGCCTCGTCGCGGGTGGGCGCCACCCTGCGCGGCGCCTGATCGGAGCCGGTGCAACGGCCGGGACCCCCTGCGGGAGGTGCCGGCCGTTCCGGTTTCCCGGACCTCGGTCCAGGATGGGCGGATGGACCCGATCGTCCGGCAGGTGCTCGCCGCCGTCGCACGCCAGGACCAGGTGGCGTTGAAGGCGCTGCTGCACCCCTATCTGCACTGGAGCGAACCGCGGATCGAGATCCGCGGGCGGGTGACGGTGCTCGCCCGGCTGGCGGCGGCCCCGGCGCCCGGGCCGCCGGCGTCCTACGAGCTGCGGGACGGGCAGATCTACCGCTGGCGCGCGTAAGGGTTTGCGTGCCGCCGGCGTGAGCAACCCCTCATCCGACTATCTCGACCGGGGTGCCCGAGGGTGGGAAATCGAAGATTTCGGCCGCGTTTCCGCCGCGGGCGAGCAGCTCGTAGCACATCCGGTCGCCGTCGCCGGTGCCACTCGGCCAGCCCGAGCTGCCCGGCGCGAAGGACATCTCGCCGGCCGGTACGGCGAACACCCCGTCGCTGACCACGGCCTGCGCCTCGGCGGCACCGATGCGGATCCGTACGGTCGTGCCGGGCTCGGCCGGCGGGTCGAACCAGCTGGTCTTGAGGTTGCCGTACCCGTCGGTGTAGACGACCGACCGCCGCGGGGCGGGCCCGACGGTGACCGCCTCGCCGATCAGGTCGTCGTCGCCCCGGACCAGGCCGGCGACCGCCGCCGGGAACACGTCGCGGGAGCGGAACTGCGAGCCCGCGTCCGGAACCTTCACCGCGTGCACCGGCAGGCCCTCGTCGGCGAGGAACGACAGGCTCGCACCCGAGGCGACGCCGACCACCAGGACGCCGGACGGCAGCCGCGTCGCGACCAGCCGCTCGCCGGCGTTGTCCTCGCGAGCCTCGTCCTCGTCCTGCCGGGGTGCCACGTTGGCGTAGATGACCCGGTCGGCCGGCCCGGTGCCGAAGGCCAGCTGCGCCACGCAGAACCCGGCGCTGACCGTGTCGAACGGTGGCACGGGCAGGGCGGCGATGTCCGCCTCGGGCAGCAACTCCGCGAACCTCTGGCGTACCTCGGCGAAGGCGAGATCCCCGGTGCCGTAGTCGGCCACGACGGTGATGAGCATGCGTCCAGCCTAGGCGATGTCCGGTACCGTGATTGGCCGGTTTTGTTAGGGTTCCTGGATGTCTTCCCCGCGCACGCTGCTGTCACGGTCCACACCGGCCGCCTCGGGGATGTCGTCCCGCGCGATCATCGCGCTGCTGGACCGGCTGGAAGCGCGATCCGTCGAGTGTCACTCCATCATGGTCGTGCGCCACGGTCACGTCGTTGCTGAAGGGTGGTGGGCCCCGTACTCGGCCGAACGCCCGCACCTTCTCTACTCGCTGACCAAGTCCTTCACCTCGATCGCCGTGGGGCTCGCGATCGCCGACGGGCTGCTCTCGCTGGACGATCGGGTGGTGGACGTGTTGCCCGACCACGTTCCGGCCGGCATCTCCGCGCAGGCCCGCCGCATCACTGTGCACCACCTGCTGTCCATGACGACCGGGCACAGCACCGACAGTCTCGCCGAGGCCTGGCAGCTGGAACCGGACGACCTGGTCAAGGGCTTCCTGCGCGTGCCGTTCCCCGAGCCCGAGGGAACCCGGCACACCTACGACAACGCGACCACGGGCGTGCTGGCCCGGATGGTGGAACGGGTCACCGGACTCGGTCTGCCGGAGCTGCTCGACGACCGGGTGTTCCGGCCGATGGGCATCGACCACGCCGAGTGGGACCGGGTGGCCAGTGGCGCCGCCTTCGGATTCCACGGACTGCATCTGACGACCGAGGCCGTTGCCGCGTTCGGCGAGTTGCTGCTGCGCGGCGGTGTCTGGGGCGACCGGCAACTCGTCCCGCGGGAATGGATCGAACTCGCGACCAGACCGCACATCGAGACCCGGCAAGTCGGCGACCAGCCGCCAGACCCCGACTCGCTGGCCGGGTACGGCTACCAGTTCTGGATGTCGCAACACGGTTACCGCGGTGACGGGTATCTGGGCCAGCTGTGCATGGTCGTCCCGTCGCACGATCTCGTGGTCGTCGTGACCAGTGGCGGCCACGGGGAGCCGCCGGAACTGCCCGGTGCGCTGTGGCAGCTTCTCCTGCCCGGCATGGACGGCCCGGTCAGCGCCCGGGACGACGAACTCCTCGCCGAGCGGCTTCGGCGACTGTCCTTCACGCCGGTCCCGGGCTCGGCCGGCTCGTCTCGCTCGGCCGGCTCGTCTCGCTCGGCCGGCTCGTCTCGCTCGGCCGGCTCCTCCCACGCGGCCGGCTCCTCCCGCTCGGCGACGATCGACGCCTCCGCCGCGGATTCGGCACTGCCGGATGGGACCACGGTGGCCGTCGAGCCGGTGGACGGTGGATGGCACGTGCAGCTCGGGCCTTCCCTCAAGCTCGCCGTGGGCCACGGCGAGTGGTGGGAGAGCTCGCCGCTCGGCCGCCCGGTCGTCGCCGCCGGCGCCTGGCAGGGCGACACGTTCGTCGCCGATCTCTACGTCATCACCACCCCGCACCGGGTCCGGCTGGTGCTCGACGCCACCGCGGGCACCGCGGTGGCGACGTGGAGCACCGTGCCGCTGACCACGCTGGACCTTGAGTTGCATCTGCGGTCGCCGCTGATGACCAGGCCCGACGTCGCGTAGGCGACATCGGCCGGGCTCGCCGGTGCCGGTCTCGTTCGGACCGCCCTCAGCTGAGGTGCGCCGGAGCCCGGGTCCATGAGGCATTGCGCGAACCGCACAGTCGCCGGGCCGGGTCAGCGGTGTGCTCACGACGATCGAGCTGGTGACGTCAGGTGGTTCTCTGCTGCCACGGGTCGATGAGCGTGATTCCGGTGTCGATGAAGTCCTTGGTGTTGCGCGTGGCGAGGGCCGCGGCCTGAGATCGGCAGATAGCGGCGATCTGACCGTCGAAACCACTGATCGGGTTGTCATCTCCCTCGCGGCCGGCGACTAGGTCCGCGTAGGCGGTGGCCGCGGCGAGGTCGAAGGGCAGGATCTGGCGGGGGAAGGCGGCGAAGATTTCGTTGGCCGCCTGATGCAGGTCATGCCTGCGGCGGCCGTCCGGGAGCCGCGCGATGCCGTAGCGAATCTCGGCGACAGTGACCGAGGTCGTGAAGAGGCCGGTGCCGACCGTTTGCTGTAGCCATGCGAGCACTGCCGGAGCGGGGGCGGCCCGCATGAGTTCGGAGACGACGTTCGTGTCGAGGACGATCATCACTCGCCGAAGTCCGCCGCTCGGGGTGGGGTGATTCGGGCCGGGACGTCCAGGTCCACGCCGCCGAGCTGCGCGAACCGCTCGGTCAGCGCGCTGAAGAGGTCGGTTCGCGGGCGTTCTTCCTCGGTGGTGGCCGCGGTGAGGATCAAGCGGATCTCGGCCTCCATGGAACGGCCGTTCCGGGCGGCCCGCAGACGCAGCTTCTCTTTCACGGAGTCATCCAGATCTCGGATGCTGAGGGCCGCCATTGCCTCGTCTCCTCGTCACTCGCGGGGTGATAGCAATGCTAGCATCCGCCTGCGGATCGATTGGCTCGATCCCGACTCGCCTCACCGGCCCGTGAGGAAGGAGATCGCCTCGGTCAGCGCGAGGTCGGTGACCGCCGGGTCGTGCCGGGCGCCGACGTCGCGCATGAACGCGTGCTCGCCTCCGGTGTAGACATGCAGCTCCAGATCGTCCAGCCCGGCGGCGTAGAGGGCGGAGAGGATCTGCAGCCGCGCCTCGGCGGGGACGTGCGGGTCCTGTGAGCCGAAGACGACCATCAGGCGGCCTCGGATGTCGGCGGCGCGGGCCAGCGAGCCCGCGTCGGCGTCGGCGCCGAGCGCGCCGTTGTGCAGGCCGGTCGGGTAGAAGCACACGGTCGCCGCGACCCGCGGATCAAGCGCGGCCCGGAAAGCGAGATGGCCGCCGATGCAGAAGCCCGTCGCGAACAGCGTCGTGACGTCCGCGCGCTGCTCCAGGTAGTCCAGCACCGCGGCGCGGTCCTCGTCGAACTGCGCCGTCGTGGTGGCCGCCGCGCCGGCGAGCCCGGCCTGCTTACCGGCGTCGTCGAACTCCAGGACGACGCCGGCGAGCTCGGTGCGCGGGTAGATCTCCGGCACGCCGACGACGAATCCGGCCGAGGCCAGGCGCCGGGCCGTCCGCAGCGTCGACTCGGTCAGCTGGAAGATGTCGGTGTAGAGCAGCAGTCCCGGCCACGGTCCGGCGCCGGCCGGGCTGACGACCACCGAACGGATGTCGTAACCGGACGCCGGCACCCGGACCTCGTCCTCACGCAGCTTCATGCCGAGTGACCCTACTGGCGCCGGGCGGCGCACCGCAGTGACCTCGCCGGGATGCCACCTCGACGCACCTGCGGACCGCGGGTGGGGCGGAGTGTCACCGGTCGGCCCGCTGCGGGACCGTGCCCGGGAAGGTGTCCGGGAAGGTGTCCGGCTGGGACCCCGGGAGGACCGCCTGGCGATCGGACTCTCCGGCAGGACCTGAGCCCCGAGCCGGGAGATTGGCCGGGTGTGGCAACCCGAGCCGTTCGCGGGGGGTGGTGCGGTCGATCGGCTGATCTTGCCGCCGGATTTCCGGGCTACCTTTCGTCTCCATGATTCCAGCGGGACGTCGACAGGCTGGAGGTTCCCTCATCGCGGCTACGCGCGTCAGAAAGATCCAGGTATCGCTCCTTGGCGTAGCGGCCGTGGTGGCGATCGTCGCCGCGGCGCACTGGTGTGTCAGGGATCCGGACGAACCGGCGATCGACGCGACGCTGGCGGCGGAGCTGACCACCCGGGTGACGCCGCTCGTCGAGGACAAGATATCGATGGACTGGCTGTCCGGCACGACGGGTGCCCGACGGATGGCCTGTGCCGTGCGGCCGGTGGGTACGGAGCCGGCATCGGCGACCAGCGTCGCGGAGGCGCACACCGTCTATGGCTGGGCGCTCTGTGAGACGCAGACGGCCCAGGCGGCCGGGACCCGGCTGCCGGTCGCGGTGCACCTGACCCCCGCCACCTGGGTCGAGGTGCCGTCCGACAGTGACTGGAGCGACGGGCGGATCGAGAAGATGTTTCCTCAGCGGCTCCACGACGACCTGCTGAGCGGCGAGATGCCCGCCGGCCCGGAGGCCGAACTGGAAGCCGCGGTGCAGGCCAGGCTCCGGGAGCTCGCCGCCAACCCGGTCCTTCGGTAGCGAGGCGCCGACCACGGCCGAGCCGGTTCTGGCCTGCCGGGGCGCGGACGGCGGCCAGCGGGCAATTCCGCCGCGGGTGGGACTCGTGGAGGAGTTGCACGGGTTTTCCGCTGCGGGTGGGCACAGTAGTGAACGTGCATGGGTTTCCGCTGCTGGTGGGAATCAGTCGATGGTGTGGCCGCCGTTCACCGTCAGGCGTTCGCCGGTCATGAAGCGGGACGCGTCGCTCGCCACGAAGGCGACCACGTCGGCGATGTCCTCCGGGCGGCCCAGCCGGCCCAGGGGCACGTCCCGCACGTAGCCCGCGCTGTCCTTCGCCGTCACCACGCCGTGCCGCTCCACCGGGATCCAGCCCGGCGCCACCACGTTCACCGTGACGCCGTACGCCCCCAGCTCCCGCGCCCAGGTCCGGGCCAGGCCGAGCTGCGCGCCCTTCGCCGCGTTGTACGCCGACGCGCCCGGCAGCGCCCGCTCGAACGAGTCCGAGCCGATGTGGATGAAGCGTCCCGTGCCCAGCTCGCGCATGCCGGGCAGGGTGGACCGCAGCAGCAGCGCCGGACTCTTCACGAAGAAGGTCAGCTGGTCGAGATGGTCCTGCCAGGTGACCTCCGCGGCCGGCGCGAGCGGCTGCGGGCCGGTCGCGTTGGCCACCACCACCTGCACCGGGCCCAGCTCGGCGGCGACCGCGGCGACCAGCGCCGGCACGTCGCCCTCGTCGGTTACGTCCGCCCCGAACGCGGTTGCCCGGCCGCCCGCGGCGACGATGTCGGCGACCACCTTGTCGGCGCCGGGCCGGTCCGAGCGGTAGTTCACCGCCACCGGCCAGCCGTCCGCGGCGAGGCGCCGGGCGATCTGGGCGCCCAGCCCCCGGGAGGCGCCGGTGACCAGCGCGCTGCCGGAGATCGTCACGTCATTCTCCCGTCGTGCCGTCGAGCAGTTCACGGACCGCGTCGGCGTGACCCGCGTGCCGGGCCGTCTCGTTGATCAGGTGGATGAGGACGAAGCGCAGATCCGTGCCGTCGTGCGCCCGGGAGGGCGTACTCAGGTGTCGCAGCTCGCGGACCGCGACATCGGTCGCCGCGGCGCGCTTGCGGTACGCCTCGATCGCGGCCCCGATGGTCAGCTGCGGACCGGGGAAGTACTCGTCCTCGCTCTTGCCCGTCGGGTGGCCCAGCATCTCGCCGTCGATCCACCGCCACTCCACGTGGGTGAGGTGGTTGACCAGGCCGAGCAGCGGCAACAGCTTGCCGTCGGGGCGCCAGCGGGACTGCTCGTCGCTGATGCCCTCAGCCTTGTGCAGCACCGCACCGCGCAGGAACGCGAGCCAGCGCAGATAGAGCTCCAGCTCGTTGGGGGTGCCGGTGGGAAACGCGCTCACCTCGGCCCGCCGGCGATGGTCAGCTCCTGGCCGGTGCGCTCGCCGGTCAGCATCGGCATCGCCCGGGCGATCGCCGCCCCGGTCCGCATGGTCGCCGGATAGCCGCAGCTCATGGGCCCCCCTAGTCTCGGTGCATGGACATCACGCGCCGGGCCGGGCACGACGGCTCCGGCCCCGGGGACATTACGCCGGACGGCTGCGCCGTGGACCTGTATCTGCGCCTGCCGGTGGACAACGAACCCGAGGTGATCGCCGCCGCCGCGCCGCCGCCCGCGACGCTGCTGGAGCTGGGCTGCGGCGTCGGGCGGGTGACCAGGGCGCTGACCGCGCGGGGGTACGCCGTGACGGCCGTCGACGAGTCCCCGGCGATGCTGGCCCACGTGACCGGCGCCCGTACGGTGCACAGCCC
>Ga0307283_10000050_pt1 | contig 11225 bp, 9 predicted proteins | sample ER_DNA_122_FD_194487 | JGI IMG/M metagenome (GOLD analysis project Ga0307283, IMG submission 194487) | Bulk soil microbial communities from the East River watershed near Crested Butte, Colorado, United States - ER_DNA_122 | ecosystem: Environmental > Terrestrial > Soil > Floodplain | place: USA...
CCTTCACCACGGTCACCGCCAGCCCCTGCGCCGCGACCGCTTCCACGGCAGCGAGGCTGTGGCTGACGAAAGCCATCCGCCAGGGCCGCCTGGCCGCGTCAAGTGCATCGATCGCCCATTTCCGGAATAGACAGCCCTGCGGATAAAGCGCCAGCGGCAGCGGTTCCTGCCGTTCGACCGCGTGGGAGGCGCCGGTCGCCCACACCGCCTGTTCGCGGCGCAGCAGTTCGCCGTCGCCGCGTGATTCTGGATGCATGGCGATGACGATGTCGTAGGACTCGCCGAGCCTTCCCAGCATGGCGGACGTTAGTCCGGTTTCCATCTCGACATGGATGCGCGGATAGCCGGCAACGAAGCCTGCCAACAACGGCGGAACGATGCAGGTGCCGTAGTCGTCCATCACGCCCAGTCGCACCACGCCTTCGACCTTGCGCTCGGCGAGCCGGCCGACGGCTTCTTCGTTGAGGGTGAGAATCCGCCGCGCATATCCAAGCAGGCCTTCTCCCGCGGCACTCAATTCGACATTTGCCTTGGTGCGGTTGAACAACTCGGCGCCGAGGCGATCTTCCAGCCGCTTGATCTGCATGCTCACGGCCGACTGGGTCCGGTTCAGCATGACGGCTGCACGGGTGAAGGAGCGCTGGTCGGCCACGGCAACGAACGCCCGCAACAGATCGGGATCGAGATTAGTTGGGTTCATCACGAAGCGTTATTTCCACTATCAAGGAAATTCCATTTGTTGATTAGTAGGCCTCCGATATCCTCGCGTGCAAGCCGAAAAAAAGAGGATCACATGGGTGAAAGTTGGGGCGTGCTGGCGGCGGTATTGTCGAGCGCTCTCGGCGGGACCTCGATCGGGGCCACCCGCTATCTGGTGAACGCGATGGATTCCCTGGCCATCGGCTCGTTCCGGTTCGGCATCGGCTTCGTCCTGCTGTTGCCTGTGGCACTGCTGCAGCGAGGCCGATGGCCCGCGCGCGCGGACTGGCCGGTGGTGGCCGGGCTGGGCGTGCTGTTCTTTTTTGTGTTTCCGCTGTTGTTCAACGCCTCGCTGATCTTCACCACGGCGGCGCGGGGCGCGCTCGCGCTGTCGACCCTTCCGCTGCTGACCATGGTGGTTGGGGCGGCACTCCGCCGCGAAGCGCTGACGGCGCGGAAATCCCTCGGGGTGGTGATCGCCATGCTCGGCGTCGCGATCGCGCTGCTGTCGAGCCTGACCTATGCGCCTCCGGGGGCGTGGCGCGGCGATCTTCTGATGGTCGGCGCGGCCTTGTGCATGGCGTTCTACAGCATCTGGTCGAAGCCATTCATCGCGCGCTCCGGGCCAATTCGTTTCACTGCGATGGCGATGGGGGTGGGCGCGGCCTGCCTGATCGCGGTGGCCTGCTGGCGCGGCAGTTTCGCGCCGGTGGCCGATTTCGGGATGCCGCAATGGCTGGCTGCGGCCTATCTCGGCGCCTTCGGCAGCGCGCTAACATTCTATCTATGGGCATTGGCGCTGGCCCACACGACGCCGACCCGCGTCGCCATATCCGTCACCGTCAATCCGGTCGCGGCATCATTGGTCGGAGCGCTGTTGCTGCACGAGCCGCTTGGCTGGAACCTGGTCGGCGGCATTGTGACGGTTTTCGCCGGGATATGGATCGCGACGACGTCAGGGCGATGGCCGAAACCGGTAACGCAATCGTAGTGGTGGCTTCAAGTCGGCGGTACGGTGCCCGGATGTTGCGGCAGACCGTCGTCGAGCCTGACCCAGTCCATCTTCTCTGACACCCAGATGTGTTCGGTCGGCGCAAACGCGTTGCGGTCGTCGAACGTCGCGAGTGCGACGCCCGCCGCCGTGCCGTTGCGGCGCCAGGAAAACAGCCGCGTGCCGCAGACCTTGCAGAACACCCGGTCCAGCGCTTCCGACGAGGCATAGCGCGCGGTCTCGCCCTCGACCGTCAGCTTATCCTGCGCAAACAACGCGCGGGCATAGAACGGCGAGCCCATCGCCATCTGGCAGTTGCGGCAATGGCAGATCCGGACATTGACCGGCTCGCCCTCGCACCGGAACCGGACCGCGCCGCACATGCATCCGCCTTCACGTATCATCGCATCCTCGCTGACATCACCCTGAGGAGCGGCGTCTTCGCGGCCTCTCGAAGGATGACAGATACGGGCTCTCATGGTTCGAGCGGCGCAAGAGCGCCTCCTCACCATGAGGACCCTTCGAACTAATATGTCGCGCGGCCGCCGGAAATGTCGAACACCGCACCGGTGGAGAAGGCGCAATCCTCCGAAGCCAGCCATGACACCATCGCTGCGAGTTCTTCCACCAGGACAAAACGTCCCTTCGGAATCTTCGACAGCATGAAGTCGATATGCTGCTGCGTCATCTGGTCGAAGATCGCGGTCTTGGCCGCTGCCGGGGTCACCGCGTTGACCAGGATGTCGTGCGCCGCCAGTTCCTTGCCGAGCGATTTCGTCAGCGCGATCAGGCCCGCCTTCGAGGCCGAGTAATGCGCGGCGTTGGGGTTGCCCTCCTTGCCGGCAATCGAGGCGATGTTGACGATGCGGCCGTAGCCTTGCTTGATCATGGCGGGCGCGATCGCCTTGCAGCAGATGAAGGGGCCGTCGAGATTGATGCGCAGCACCTTGCGCCATTCGTCGAGGTCGGTGTCCCATACCGTCTTGTTGATGCCGGCGATGCCGGCATTGTTGACCAGAATGTCGATCTTGCCCAGCGCCGCCAGCGTGGCGTCGCGCGCCTTTTCGACCGCGGCGAGATCCGACACGTCGACTTTCACGGCGGTGACATCAGCGCCAATTTCCCTGGCGGTCTTCTCGGCGAACGGCAGGTCATGATCCCAGATCGCCACCTTGGCGCCGGAGGCGACGAAGCGTTCGGTGATGGCGCGGCCAAAACCCTGCGCGCCGCCGGTGACCACGGCGGTGCGGCCGTTGAGATCGATCTTGTTCATGGTGGAAAACCTCTGGTCAGGTGAATGTCAGAGCATGTAGCCGCCGTCGACGACGAGGTCGACGCCGGTGGTGAACGCGCTTTCGTCGCTGGCGAGATACACGGCCATGGCGCCGATTTCTTCCGCGGTGCCGAGCCGGCCCATCTTCTGGCGGGCGACGAATTTTTCACGGCCGTCCGGGCCGGCCGCGGCGGCGCGGTCCAGCATCGACGGCGTTTCCACCGTGCCGGGGCAGATGCTGTTGCAGCGGATCCCCTGGGTGATGAAGTCGGACGCAATTGCCCGCGTCAGCAGCGAGACCGCGGCCTTGGAGGCGCTGTAGACATAGCGGTTGGCGGGCGGTCGCAGCGCCGCGCAGGACGAGATGTTGACGATGCTGCCGCCGCCACCCGCGATCATCGCCGGCAGGAACGCCTTGATGGTCCGGTGCATCGACTTGACGTTGAGGTCGAACGAAAAATCCCAGTCTTCCTCCGAGCAGTCGAGGATGGTGCCGTGGTGCACGAAGCCGGCGGCATTGAGCAGGACGTCGATCTTGCCGACGCGTTTGGCGAAGGCGTTGACGTCGGCGGTGTTGCGAACGTCGAGCCGCGTCGTTTCGACGATGCCTTCGCGGGCCAGCGTAGCGAGGCCCTTGTCATCGATGTCGGTGGCGATCACCGCGGCACCCTCGCGCGCAAAGGCAATGGCGCAGGCGCGGCCGATGCCGGCGGCGGCGGCGGTGACAAAGGCGCGTTTGCCCTTGAGGCGGTCTGACATGGTTTCTCCCTAAGCAGTTTTGTTCGACGTTCTCAACGCGTCGTCCCTGCGATCGCAGGGACCCATACGCCGCGGCGTCTCGTTTCGGCAATGTGTTAGAGGCCTTTTTACTTCGTCGAGGCCGGTGGCTATGGATCCCTGCGCCCGTGCGCAATTGCGCACCAGGCAGGGACGACGAGGTCCTAATGATTATCCCGCGCCGTGCCGACGGTGCCGGCGATGTCGTGGTAGCGGGTCGCCAGTTCCATGCAGGCGCCGGTGGCCTGCTGGCCGACGGTGGAGCGGTAAAGCTCCTGCCACGGCGTCTGGTTGGCGGGATATTTGAAGCCGCCATCGGCCTCGAGCTTGACGCGGCGCGCCTTCAACTCCTCGTCGGAGATCAGGATATTGGCGCTGCCCTTGTTGAGGTCGATGCGCACCCTGTCGCCGGTCTTGAGGATCGCAAGGCCGCCATTGGCGGCGGCTTCCGGCGTGGCATTGAGGATCGAGGGCGAGCCCGAGGTGCCGGACTGCCGGCCATCGCCGATGCAGGGCAGGGACAGGATGCCGCGCTTGATCAGGGCGGCGGGCGGCTGCATGTTGACGACCTCGGCGCCGCCGGGATAGCCGATCGGGCCGGTGCCGCGCACGAACAGGATACAGTGCTCGTCGATCTCGAGCGAGGCATCGTCGATGCGGTGGTGATAATCCTCCGGGCCTTCGAATACGATGGCGCGGCCCTCGAACGCGTTCAGATCCTTCGGGTTGATCAGATAGCGGTCGCGGAATTCCTTCGAGATCACGCTGGTCTTCATGATCGCGGAATCAAAGAGATTGCCGCGCAGGACGAGGAATCCGGCGTCCTTCACCATCGGCTTGTCGTAGCTCCAGATCACGTCGCCGTCCGGGTTCGGGGCTTCGCGGCAATTGTCGCCCATGGTGTGGCCGTTGACGGTCATCGCGTCTTCATGAATGCGTTTGTGGGCCATCAATTCGCGCACCACCGACGGCACGCCGCCGGCGCGGTGAAATTCCTCGCCGAGATAGAAGCCGGCCGGCTGCATGTTGACCAGCAGCGGCACATCGTGACCGTATTTCTGCCAGTCGTCGATCGACAGCTCCACCCCGATATGGCGGGCCAGTGCATTGATGTGGATCGGCGCATTGGTCGAACCGCCGATCGCCGAATTGACCACGATGCAGTTCTCGAACGCCTTGCGGGTCAGGATGTCGGACGGTTTCAGGTCCTCCCACACCATCCCGACGATGCGTACGCCGGTCTCGTAGGCGATCTGGCCGCGCTCGCGGTAGGGGGCGGGGATCGCGGCGCAGCCCGGCAGCGACATGCCGAGCGCCTCCGCCAGCGAATTCATGGTCGAGGCGGTGCCCATGGTGTTGCAATGGCCGACCGACGGCGCCGACGAGGCCACGATATTCATGAACTCCTCGTAGTCGATGTCGCCTGCGGCCAGTTCCTCGCGCGCCTTCCAGACCACGGTGCCGGAGCCGGTGCGCAAGCCCTTGTGCCAGCCGTTCAGCATCGGGCCGCCCGACAGCACGATCGCCGGCATGTTGACGGTAGCCGCCGCCATCAGGCAGGCGGGGGTGGTCTTGTCGCAGCCGGTGGTCAACACCACGCCGTCGAGCGGGTAGCCGAACAGCAGTTCGACCAGGCCGAGATAGGCAAGGTTGCGGTCCAGCGCGGCGGTCGGGCGCTTGCCGGTTTCCTGGATCGGATGCACCGGGAATTCCATCGCGATGCCGCCGGCGGCGCGAATGCCCTCGCGGACCCGATGCGCCAGTTCGAGGTGATGGCGGTTGCACGGTGACAGGTCGTTGCCGGTCTGCGCGATGCCGATAATCGGCTTGCCGGACTGCAACTCGTGCCGGGTCAGGCCGTAATTGAGATAGCGTTCGAGATAAAGCGCGGTCATTCCCGGATTATGAGGGTTGTTGAACCATTCGCTGGAGCGAAGCTTGCGCCTGGTGACGCCGGTAAGCGGCTTGTTCATTGTTGTTTCCCCGCATGGCACTTCTTGTCGCGTGAGCCTAACGCGCGAAATGCTTGTTCTGCAAACCCGGGCTGGTCCCGGACCTTCTCTAGCAAGTTAGTATTAGCCGGGCGCAAAAGGTAGCGCTACCATTTTTTTGGTACGATGATTTGATCGGGACAGCAGCCGATCAGGCGCGCCGCGGCGACGAGCTTTCGCGGGTCATGAGCTGGAAGCCGAGGTCGACGACCGGCTCCGGTGGGCGATTACCTTCGATTGCCGCCAATACCATGGTGACGGCACTGCGGCCCATTTCGTAGCGATTGGTGCGCACGCTGGTCAAGGGAGGGACGGCGGAAGCCATGAACTCGAGATCATTGAAGCCGACCACGGCCATGTCCTCGGGAACGGACAAATGCCGGCGTTGGCATTCGAACAGCACGCCGAGGGCGAGATCGTCATTGCCGCAGGAGACCGCGTCGATATCGGGTGCCTTTGCGAGCAGGTCGGCGAACAGCGTTCCACCCAGCGTGATGGAAGTCGGCACCGGGGTCGTTACAATCAGGCGCGGATCAAACAGCGAGGCCGCCTTCATGGCATCGCGGTAGCCGCCGAACCGTCGCTGCATCCTTGGATCCATCTGCGCGCCGACGAATCCGATGCGTTGAAAGCCCTGTGCAACAAGGTGGGAAACCGCTGCAAACTCAGCGTCGTGATGCGAAAATCCCACCATCATGTCGACCGGATTGGGTCCGATTTCCATGATCTGCGCGATCGGGCAATTCATCGCCTCCAGCACAGCGCGGGATTCCGCGGTCTGGTCGATGCCAGTCACGATCAATCCGGCCGGCTTCTGCGCCTGGAACAGGCGCAGCAATTGCTCCTCCTGCAGGATCGAGTAGCGGGTATTGGCGAGCTGGATCGAGTAGCGGCTGCCCTCCGAGGCATCGTAGATGCCGCGCAGCACGTCGGAAAACACGTTGTTGGTCAGCGACGGAATCAGGACGCCGATCACTTCGGTGCGCTGCGAGGCGAGCGCACGCGCCGCCAGGTTCGGCACATAGCCCAGTTCCTTCGCGGCACTCGCCACCCGCTCCCGCTTGCTCAGCGACAGCGCTTGCGGATTGCGAAAAAACCGCGACGCGGTGATGGGGCTCACCCCGGCCAATTTGGCAACTTCGGTCAGCCGGATTTCGCCAGACTTCGCTCGTTTCCGTTCCATAAGGCGGTCTTATCACAACAATTCCGCCAGTTGAACAAACATTGACAGCGCTACCAACAGATTGCTAATGAACGTCGTATTGCGGACAATGCGAAATCAAGTTCAATATCCAACGAGCTTGAGAACCAGAGCAGTGACGGCGTTCGCCGCACGCTGCCGCGCAACATGGAGGGAATTAGATGTCGTCGGTGCAGATTCGCGACGTGCGCAAGTCGTTTGGCGGCTTTGAGGTGCTGCACGGCGTCTCGATTCCGATCGAGGACGGCGCCTTCGTGGTGCTTGTCGGTCCCTCCGGTTGCGGCAAATCGACCTTGCTGCGGATGCTCGCGGGCCTTGAGAACATCACCTCCGGCACGATCTCGATCGGCGACAAGGTCGTCAACAACGTGCAGCCGAAAGAGCGCGACATTGCGATGGTGTTCCAGAACTATGCGCTCTATCCGCATATGACGGTCGCCGACAATATGGGATTTTCGCTGAAGCTGCGCGGCGCCAGCGCGGAAGAAATCTCCGCCGGCGTCAGGCGCGCCGCGGAGATCCTGGCGCTGACGCCGCTGCTCGAACGCTATCCCCGGCAATTGTCCGGCGGCCAGCGCCAGCGCGTGGCGATGGGGCGCGCGATCGTGCGCGACCCGCAGGTGTTCCTGTTCGACGAGCCCTTGTCCAACCTCGACGCCAAGCTTCGGGTGGCGATGCGCACCGAGATCAAGGAACTGCATCAGCGGCTGAAGACCACGACCGTCTACGTCACCCACGACCAGATCGAAGCCATGACCATGGCCGACAAGATCGTGGTGATGCATGAGGGCATCGTCGAGCAGATGGGCACGCCGCTCGAACTCTACGACAAGCCGGACAACCAGTTCGTGGCGGGCTTCATCGGCTCGCCGGCGATGAACTTCCTCAAAGGCAAGGTGAAGTCGAACGGGTCAGCCGGCTTCGAGGGGCCGAACGGCGTCAGGCTTCCGCTGGCGTCGGCGCCCGCCAATTCCGAAGGCCGGCCCGCGGTGTACGGCGTCCGGCCCGAGCATTTCACCATTGCCGACGACGGCGTGGATGCCGAGATCGTGGTGGTCGAGCCGACCGGTTCGGAAACCCAGGTGTTCGCCAAGCTCGGCGGCGAGCAGGTCGTCGCCGTGTTCCGCGAACGTCATCAATTCAATCCGGGCGACAAGATCCGGCTGAAGCCGGATCCGACGCTCGTGCATCTGTTCGACGAAGCCACCGGAAAGCGACTGAACTAAAAAACATAATCAAATCCAAAAGGGAGGATAAACTATGCATGACTTTACGCGCCGCAGCCTGCTTCAGGGCGGCACCGCGCTTGCGGCGACCGGCGCACTGACCGGGCCGGCTCTGCTCGATTTCGCCAAGGCCTGGGCGCAGGCATCACCCTGGAAAGCGGAAAAGGGCGCCAAGCTCACCGTGATGCGCTGGAAGCGCTTCGTGCCCGCCGAAGACGACGCCTTCAACGCCATGGTCGCGGCCTTCAAGGCCGCCACCGGCACCGAGATGAACGTGTTCAGCGAGTCCTTCGAGGACGTGCAGCCGAAGGCTTCGGTCGCCGCCAACACCGGCTCGGGTCTCGATCTGGCCTGGGGCCTGCACACGCTGCCGCAGCTGTTCCCGACCCAAGTGCTGAAGTTGAACGACGTTGCCGATTATCTCGGCAAGAAGTACGGCGGATGGACCGAAGCGGCCGCCGTCACCTGCAAGCAGGGCAACGACTGGCTCGGCATCCCCGTCGCCACCATCGGCGGCTACATGACCTACCGCAAGTCGTCGGTGGAGAAGGCCGGCTTCAAGGAATTCCCGAAGGATTTCCCGGGCTTCCTCGAAATGTGCAAGGCGCTGAAGAAGAACGGCACGCCGGCCGGCTTCCCGCTGGGGCACGCCTCGGGCGACGCCAATGCCTGGCTGCACTGGATCCTCTGGGGGCACGGCGCCTACACCGTCGACAAGGACAACAAGGTCATCATCAACTCGCCGGAAACCGTCAAGGCGCTGGAATACGCCAAGGCGCTGTCCGACACCTTCATTCCCGGCGTGGCATCCTGGAACGACTCGTCCAACAACAAGGCGTTCCTGGCGGGCGAACTGCACTGCACCGCCAACGGCATCTCGATCTACGTTGCCGCCAAGGACGATGCCAGCAAGAAGGAACTCGCCGAGGACACCTACCATGCGCTGTGGCCGGTCGGCCCGGTCGGCAAGCCGACCGAATTGCAGCTCTGCGTTCCGATCCTGGCGTTCAAGTTCACCAAATCCCCGAACGCGGCAAAGGCCTTCATTGCCTTCATGCTTGAGAAGGAAAACTATGACAAGTGGCTGTCCGGCGCGCGCGGGTATCTGACGCACACGCTGAACTCCTACGACAACTCGCCGGTCTGGACCGCCGACCCGAAGAACCAGGTGTTCAGCCAGGCCAGCAAGCGCGCATTGCCCGCTTCCGGCATCGGTACGCCGGGCGAGAAGGCGGCGACCGCGATCGCCGACTTCCTGATCGTCGACATGTTCGCCAACTACTGCACCGGACGCGAAGATGCCAAGGGCACGATCGCGGTGACCGAACGGCAGTTGAAGCGCATCTACCGCTGACGACTAAAGAGGCGAGCCGCAAGCGTTTGCGGCTCGCCTTGCCATTTTCGACCTGAAGACGGCGACACGCCGAACGATATTGCGGGATTTCGCCATGGCTGACATCGCCCTCCAACCCCGGACTGCCCGGCCGCCGATCCGCGAGGCGACCGCGTGGGATCAGATACGGACCAACCGGAACTGGCTCGGCTTCTGGTTCATGATGCCGGCAATGGCGTTCCTGATCTTCTTCCTTGCCTATCCGCTTGGCCTCGGCGTCTGGATCTCGTTCACCGATGCCAAGATCGGGCGTCCCGGCGAATTCATCGGAGTCGAGAACTACGAGTGGCTGTCGGGCGATACGATCTTCTGGCTCTCGGTGTTTAACACGCTGCTGTACACCTTCGTCGCCAGCGCCATCAAATTCGGCATCGGTCTCTATCTGGCGCTGCTGTTGAACGAGAACATGCCGTTCAAGGCGATGCTTCGCGCGTTGGTGCTGATCCCCTTCATCGTGCCGACCGTGCTCTCCGCGCTGGCATTCTGGTGGATCTTCGATTCGCAATTCTCGATCATCTCCTGGTCGCTGCGGCAGATGGGCTTGATCACCGAAAACATCAATTTCCTCGGCGACGTGACCTGGGCGCGGATCTGCGTGATCTTCGCCAATATCTGGCGCGGCGTTCCCTTCGTGGCGATCACCCTCTTGGCCGGCCTGCAGACGGTGCAGCCGTCGCTGTACGAGGCGGCCACCCTCGACGGTGCCTCGAAGTGGGAGATGTTCCGCTTCATCACCTATCCGCTGCTGACGCCGATCATCGCCGTGGTGATGACGTTCTCGGTGCTGTTCACCTTCACCGACTTCCAGCTGATCTGGGCGATGACGCGCGGCGGGCCGGTCAATGCCACCCATTTGATGGCGACGCTGTCGTATCAGCGCGCCATCATCGCGGGACAACTCGGCGAGGGGGCGGCGATATCGAGTGCGATGATCCCATTCCTGCTCGCCGCGATCATGGTTTCCTGGTTTGGATTGCAGCGCCGCAAGTGGCAGCAGGGTGAGAACAATGACTGACCTCCCCACCTCGCGGATCAATCTCAAGGCGGTGCTATCCGGCTCCTCGCCGACGGTCAAGATGGACGACCACAGCGAGGGCATGAGCTATCTGCAGTCGGTGCCGCGCCGCATGGTGACGCTCTATCTGCCGCTGTTCATCATCGTCGTCGTGCTGCTGTTTCCGTTCTACTGGATGGGCCTGACTGCGATCAAACCGGACGAGCAGTTGCTCGATCTCGACAAGTTCAATCCGTTCTGGACCTGGAACCCGACCTTCAAGCACATCCACAAGCTGCTGTTCGAAAGCTACTATCCGTGGTGGCTGTGGAACACGATGTATGTCGCGGTCTGCGCCACCGTGCTTTCCATCATCGCCAGTGTACTGGCGGCGTATGCGATCGTGCGGTTGCGCTACCGCGGCGCGCAATGGGTCGGCGGGCTGATCTTCCTGTCTTACCTGGTGCCGCCATCGATCCTGTTCATCCCGCTCGCCACCGTGGTGTTCCAGTACGGGCTGTTCGACTCGCCGTTCGCGCTGATCCTGACCTACCCGACCATCCTGATTCCGTTCTCGACCTGGCTCTTGATGGGTTACTTCAAGACCATCCCCTACGAGCTGGAGGAATGCGCGCTGATCGATGGCGCCAGCCGCTGGCAGATCCTGACCAAGATCGTGT
>Ga0307283_10000051_pt1 | contig 11163 bp, 11 predicted proteins | sample ER_DNA_122_FD_194487 | JGI IMG/M metagenome (GOLD analysis project Ga0307283, IMG submission 194487) | Bulk soil microbial communities from the East River watershed near Crested Butte, Colorado, United States - ER_DNA_122 | ecosystem: Environmental > Terrestrial > Soil > Floodplain | place...
GGGCAAGCCGCAGCTGACCGAGGGCGCCTCGCGCGCGGCCGGCGAGGAGCTGGCCGCGATGGGCATCAACCTGGACTTCGCGCCGGTCGCCGACACGCTGGGTCCGCAGGGCAGCTCGGTGATCGGCTCACGCTCGTTCGGCGCCGATCCCCAGGCGAACGCTGCTCAGGTCCAGGCGGCCGTGCGGGGAATCCAGGGCACGGGGATCGCCGCGGCCCTCAAGCACTTCCCCGGTCACGGGCACACCACCGGGGACAGCCACGACGACCTGCCGGTGGTCGCGCAGAGCCGGCAGGAGTGGGAGGCCGAGGACCGGCCGCCGTTCGCCGCGGGCATCGCCGCGGGCGCCGGTGTGGTCATGTCCGGGCATCTGGACGTCGAGGGCCTCGACAAGGGCGTGGCCGCGACCTTCTCCCACACCATCATGACCGACGTGCTGCGCGGCGAACTGCGGTTCACCGGAGTGGCGATCACCGACGCGATGAACATGCCGCCCGCGATGCAGTGGCCCGCGGGCGAGGCGGCGGTCCGCGCCCTCAACGCCGGCAACGACCTCCTGCTCATGCCGCCGGACCTGGCCGGCGCCCGGGACGGCATCCTGGCCGGGCTCGCCGACGGCAGCCTGAAGCGGGAGCGGCTCGTCGAGGCGGTCACCCGGGTTCTGACGCTCCGGTTCCGTACCGCCGGCCGACCGCGGCCGGAGCTGTCCACGCTCGGCTCGGCCGACCACGTGCGGGCGGTCGAAGACGCCGACGCCGCCGCCGTGACGCTGCTGAAGGGCCGCTGCTCCGGGCCGCTGGTGAGCGGGCCGGTCACGGTGAGCGCGTCCGGCGGCCGGGAAGCCGCCCGGATCGGGCTGGTCAAGGCGTTGCAGGCCGCGGGCGTCAAGGTCCAGGCCGCGGGCGGCACGGTCGTGCACCTGGTCGGGTACGGCGACCGGCGGATCGATGTGAGCCCCGACGCGGCCGTCACCGTCGCCATGGACACTCCGGACCTGCTGGCCGTGTCCCGGTCGCCGACGCTGCTGGCGACCTACTCGTCCAGCCCGCTCGCGCTGGCCGCACTCGCCGCGGTGCTGGCCGGCAAGGCGCCGGCGCCGGGGAGATCGCCGGTGGCGGTCGGCAAGTTACCGCGCAGCGCCTGCGTCAAGTGACCCGCCTTCGGTGCCGGGCACCGATCCGTGCCGACGGCGCGACGCCGTGGCCGGGCCGGGGAGCGGGTCCTGGTCCGCCGGAGCGTCAGAGCGGGATGTTGCCGTGCGTTCCGCGGGCTGCCGGCGCGGCGGCCAAGGCCTCCGCGATCCGCCGCCGGGTCCGCTCCGGCGCGATGACCTCGTCCACCACGCCGATCTCCAGCGCCCGGGCCACCCCGCCGGCCGTGTCCAGCTGTTGCTGGATCAACGTCTCCCGCAGCGCATCGCGGTGCTCGTGCGGGGCTGCCGCCAGCTTCTTGCGGTGCAGGATGTTCACCGCCGCGCTCGCACCCATCACCGCGACCTCGGCGGTCGGCCACGCGAACACGGCCGTGGCGCCCAGCGCGCGGGAGTTCATCGCGATGTACGCGCCGCCGTACGCCTTGCGGGTCACCAGCGTCACCCGCGGCACCACCGCCTCGGCGAAGGCGTGCAGCAGCTTCGCGCCGCGGCGTACCACGCCGTCCCACTCCTGGCCCAGACCGGGAAGGTAGCCGGGCACGTCCACGAGCACGATCAGCGGCACACCCAGCGCGTCGCACATCCGCACGAACCGGGCCGCCTTCTCCGCGCTGGACGCGTCCAGGCAACCACCCAGCCGCAGCGGGTTGTTCGCGACCACGCCGACCGTGCGACCGCCCAGGCGGCCCAGCGTCGTCGAGACGTTCGGCGCCCACTTCGCGTGCAGTTCCACGCCGGGCCCGTCGAGCAGCGCCCGCACCACCGGCTTCACGTCGTACGCCCGGTTGGCCGCGGCGGGCATGGCCCGGGTCAGATCGTGCTCCGCCGTGCCGCCCTCGGCGACGTCGGCCGGGCTGAACCGGCCCTGACGGCCGAGCAGCACGGTCAGCTTGCGGGCCTCGGCCAGTGCGCTCTCGTCGTCCTTGGTGGTGATGTGCACGACGCCCGAGCGGCGGCCGTGCGGCTCGGGGCCGCCGAGGCGTTCCATGTCGACCTGTTCGCCGGTGACGCTGCGGACCACCTCCGGCCCGGTCACGAAGATCCGGCCGGCCTTGCTCATGATCACGATGTCGGTGAGCGCCGGACCGTAGGCCGCACCGCCGGCCGCCGGGCCGAGCACCACGGAGATCTGCGGTACGCGCCCCGACGCGCGCACCATCGCCGCGAACACCTGCCCGACCCCGTCCAGCGCCACCACACCCTCGGCGAGCCTCGCCCCGCCGGAGTGCCAGAGGCCGAGCACCGGCACTCGTTCCCGGACCGCCGCGTCGATCGCGGCGACCACGTGCCGGCAACCCTCGACGCCCATCGCGCCGCCCATCCGGGTGGCATCGGTGGCGAACGCGATCGCCGGCGTCCCCTCGACCTCACCCCGCGCCCACAGCACCCCCGACTCGTCCCGCGGTGCCGACAGGCGCAGCGTGCCGTGGTCGAAGAGGGCACGCAGACGCGCCTGCGGATCGCGGTCGTCGACGACGACCGGGTCGGCCGGGGATGAGATCGTAGTCACGCGTTCTCCAGGTCGGGATGCGCGTCAGGCGCGGGTGAAGACCAGCGCCACGTTGTGTCCGCCGAAGCCGAACGAGTTGTTCAGCGCCGCCGGGATGTCCAGGTGGCGGGCCTTGTGGGCGGCCACGTCGAGCGTCAGAGCGTCGTCGGGGTCGTCCAGGTTGATGGTCGGCGGGACGATGCTGTCGCGGATCGCCAGGATGGTGGCGATCGACTCCAGGGCGCCCGCCGCGCCGAGCAGGTGCCCGGACATCGACTTCGTCGAGGTGAGCACGGGGTGGTCGCCGACCGCGGCGAGCAGTGCGGCGATCTCCGTCATGTCCCCGACCGGGGTGGAGGTGGCGTGCGCGTTGACGTGCTTGATGTCCGACCGGTCGATGCCGGCGTCGGCGATCGCCCGGGCGATCGCCCGGATCGCCCCGGCACCCTCGGGGTGCGGCTGCACGATGTCGTAGCCGTCCGAGGTGATGCCCGCGCCGGCCAGCCGGGCGTAGATCGTCGCACCGCGGGCGACGGCGTGGTCGGCCCGCTCGAGCACGAGCGCGCCCGCGCCCTCGCCGAGCACGAAGCCGTCCCGGCCCTTGTCCCACGGCCGCGAGGCCTTCTCCGGCTCGTCGTTGCGGGTCGACATGGCCCGCATCGAGGCGAAGCCGGCGATCGGCAGCGGGTGGATCACGGCCTCGGTGCCACCGGCCATGACCACGTCGGCCCGGCCGGCGCGGATGATGTCCAGACCCAGCGAGATCGCCTCGGCGCCGGTCGCGCACGCGCTGGCCATCGAGTGGACGCCCGCCTGGGCGCCGAGCTCGAGGCCGACCCACGCGGCGGGGCCGTTGGGCATCAGCATCGGGACGGTGTGCGGGCTGACCCGGCGCGGCCCGGAGGCCTCCAGGATGTCGTCCTGGCTGAGCAGGGTCTGCGCGCCACCGATGCCGCTGCCGAAGCTGACCGCGAGGCGTTCCGGGTCGAGGCCCGAGTCCTTCAGGCCGGCGTCGGCCCAGGCCTGGTGGCCGGCGATCAGGGCGATCGCCTCGGACCGGTCCAGCCGGCGCAGCTTGACCCGCTCCATGACCTCCGACGGATCCACGGCGAGCTGGGCCGCGATGCGGACCGGCAACTGCGCGGCCCACTCCTGGGTGAGAGGACCCACCCCGGAGCGGCCGGCGAGCATGGCGTCCCAGGTGGACGCGACGTCCCCGCCGAGCGGGGTCGTCGCGCCGAGCCCGGTGACGACGACGTCTGTGGTGCTCATGTCAGTGGTTCGCCTCGATGAAGGAGACAGCGTCGCCCACGGTCTTGAGGTTCTGCACCTCGTTGTCGGGGATCTTGACGCCGAACTTCTCCTCGGCGGCCACCACGACCTCGACCATGGACAGCGAGTCGACGTCCAGGTCGTCGGTGAACGACTTCTCCTCGGCGACGTCGTCCGGGTTCACGCCGGCGACCTCCTCGAGGATCTCGGCGAGGCCGGAAGTGATCTCAGCGCGGGTTGCCATGTTCGGTGGTTCCTCTCGATGGTGGGGAAAACTCACGGGCCGGGTGGCTGCCGTCTCTACGGGCAGCGGACGACCTGTCCCGCGTACGTGAGGCCGCCGCCGAAACCGAAGAGCAGGACCGGGGCGCCCGAGGGCACCTCGCGGCGCTCGACCAGCTTCGACAGGGCCAGCGGCACACTGGCCGCGGAGGTGTTGCCGGACTCGACCAGGTCCTTGGCGACGACGACGTCCGGGCCGAGGCCCAGGCGCTTGACGATGCCGTCGATGATGCGGGTGTTGGCCTGGTGCGGGACGAAGGCGGCCAGCTCCTCCGGCCGAACCCCGGCCCGCTCGCAGGCCTGCAGCGCGAACGGCGCCAGCGCGGTGGTGGCCCAGCGGAAGACCACCTGCCCCTGCTGCTGGATGTACGGCTGCCAGCCCTCGATGCGCAGCGCGTCGCCCTTCTCCGGCGCCGAGCCCCAGAGTACCGGTCCGATGCCGGCCTGCTCGCCGTCGGCGACCGCGGAGACCACGGCCGCCCCCGCGCCGTCGCCGAAGAGCACAGCGGTGGTGCGATCGGTCCAGTCGGTGACGTCGGACAGCTTCTCCGCGCCGATGACGATGGCGTTGCGGCTGGCGCCCGCACGGATCGCGTGGTCCGCGGTGCCCAGCGCGTAGGAGAAGCCCGAGCAGGCGGTGTTCAGATCCATCGCCGCCGGGGCGGCGATGCCCAGCCGGGCCGCGACCCGGGTGGCCACGTTCGGGCAGCGGTCGATGGAGGAGCAGGTGGCCACCAGGACCATGTCGATGTCGGCCGCGCTGAGCCCGGAGCCGGCCAGCGCCTTCTCCGCGGCGAACGTGGCCATGTCGGCGACCGACTCGGCGTCCGCGACGCGGCGCTCGGCGATCCCGACCCGGTCCCTGATCCACGCGTCGTTGGTGTCCACGATCTTGGCGAGGTCGTCGTTGGTGACGATGCGCGAGGGCTGGTAGTGGCCCATCGCGACGATGCGGGATCCGGCGGTCATCGTGCTGCTCCTTCGATCGCGACGGACGGGGTCACTGGGGGTGCCCGCCGATGCGGGCGACCGGCTGGCCGGGGGCCACCGGGTCGTCGTGGTGAGCGAGCCACTCGGTCAGCAGGCCGGCCGCGTGGGCGGTGATCTCGACCGGTCCCTGCCGGGTCACCACCTGACCGACGGTCTGTCCGCGGCGCACGTCGGCGCCCTCCCGCAGGCCTTCGGCGGGCCGGAACACGCCGGCGCTCGGCGCGACCACGACCCGGAACTGCGGGGTGGGCTCGTGCGTCGACACGGTGCCGTGCCGGGCGATCAGATCGCGGGCGGCGCTCAGGTCGGCCGGGGTGTTGAGGGTGACGATCTCGGGGGCGTTCTCCCCCTTGAGCTCCCGCTTCACCAGGCCGGCGAGGGTGCCTGCCGGGGGTAGCTCGATGATGCCGGTGACGCCCAGATCGCGCAGGGTGCGCATGATCAGGTCCCAGCGGACCGGCGCCGTGACCTGCCGGACCAGGCGCTGCAGCATCTCCCGGCCGTGGATGACGGCGGCGCCGTCGGCGTTCGACAGCAGGATGCGGGCCGGGTCGGCGACCGTGACGCCGGCGGCGACGGCGCCGAGGGCCTGCTCGGCCGGTGCCATGTACGGCGTGTGGAAGGCCCCGGCGACCTGCAGCGTGATGACCCGGGCCCGGGCCGGCGGCTCGGCGGCGAACTTGGCGAGCGCATCCAGCGCGCCGGCCGCGACGATCTGGCCGGCCCCGTTGCGGTTGGCCGGGTACAGCCCGTGCCGCTCGATCGCGGCGACCACCTCGTCGGTGTCGCCGCCCAGCACGGCGCTCATGCCGGTGGGCTCGAGGGCGCAGGCGGCGGCCATCTCCCGGCCGCGGACGCCGGCGAGCGTGACGGCGGCCTCGGCGGACAGCACGCCCGCGAGGGCAGCGGCGCCGAGCTCGCCGACGCTGTGCCCGGCGACCAGGCCGACGTCGTACATCGGCAGGTGCTCGGCGGCCAGCAGGGCGGCGGCGACGAGCAGCGGTTGGGTGCGCGCGGTGTCCTTGATCTCCTGGGCGTCCGCCGCGGTGCCCAGGTGGATCAGGTCGACGCCGGCGAGGGCGGACCACCACGTCAGGCGCGCCCGAGCACCGGGCAGATCGAGCCAATCGGAGAGGAAGCCGGGCTTCTGGGAACCCTGGCCGGGCGAGAGTACGGCGAGCACGGAGTCGACTCTTCCGGATGCGGGGTCGTTCCGGGGTTGCTGCACGGGACCAAACCCTACGACCGGCGTTGTGACTTTCCTACAAACGCCCCTGGGGTTCATCCGGATTAGGCCTGATATCGAGGCTCTCGGGTGGCCGTTTGATCTGTCCGAAACACCCGCGTCCGGGGGTGATTTAGCTCGCAGGATCGAGCCGGCCGATGGTCAGCGCCATCCGCAGGGCGAAGGCATCGCGTCCGTCCAGCGGTGACAACCGGGTCACCTCGGCCACCCTTTTGAGCCGGTACCGCACGGTGTTGGGGTGCACGAAGAGCTCGCGGGCCGCACTTTCCAGCACGCCGCCGGCCGCGAAGAAGGCATCCAGCGTCTCGAGCAGGCCACCGCCCGCGCGGGCCAGGGCGCCGTACACGTCGTGGCGCAGGGCGCGCCTGGCCTCGGAGTCGCCGGCCAGGGCCCGTTCCGGAAGCAGGTCGTCGGCGGCCACCGGGCTGGGCGCTCCGGGCCAGGCGCCGGCCGCCCGGAATCCGGCCAGTGCGGCGCGGGCCGACTCGGTGGCCTGATCCAGCGAAGGGACGGCCGGTCCCACCACGATCGGTCCCTCGCCGAAGCTCGCCGCGAGATGCCCGGCGGCCACCAGTGGGTCCGCGGCCCCACCCAGCACCACCACCAGCCGGTCGCCGTGCACGCCGCCGATGACCTCGACCCGGCCCCGCCGGGCCGCCCGGTAGACCGAGTGCAGGACCGCGGTGATGTCCCCACCGGGGGAGCGCCCGACGACGACGGTCACCGGTGGGGCGTCGGCCCAGCCCAGCGCGGCGGCCCGGCTGGCCAGCACGTCCGAGGAGTCGCCGCGCAGCAGGGCGTCGACCAGCAGCGCCTGCAACCGGGCGTCCCAGGCGCCGCGGGACTCGGCGGCGCGGGCGTACACCCGGGCGGCCGAGAAGGCGATCTCCCGGGAGAACTTGAGGATGGCCGTCGCCAGGGCCTCCTCCTCGCCGGCCGCGGCCAGGCTGGTGACCTCGGCCTCGGCCACGTCGATGGTGACCTTGATGAGGGCGACGGTCTGGGTGAGGGTGATCGAGCGGGCCAGCGCGCGGGGGGCCGCGGCGAAGACCTCGTCGGAGATCTCCTGGGTGCCGGCCGCCGTGCCGCCCGAACGCAGCCACTCCACCAGGGACCGGACGCCGGCCTGGGCCACCAGCATGACCCAGGAGCGCTGGTCGGCGGGCAGGGCCCGGAACCACGGCAGGGTCTCGTCCATCCGTGCGACGCTGGCGCTGGCCAGGGCTCCGGCGCGGCGTTCGACGCGGCGCAGGGTGGCGGCCAGCGGCGGTCGTTTCGCCGCGCCTGCGGGTTTCGCCTCGGCTGCCATCCGGTCAGCCTGTCACGACCGGGCCGCCGGGTGAGCGCGGGTGCCGCGCGTCGTCTCGGCGTGGCCGTGCGGGGCCTGGTCGTTGTACCGTTCCGCGCGGTTGCCGAGCTTCTCTCGCATATATCTTTTAGGTTGTTTGTCCGAAATAGCGGTGAGCCTTCACCGCGATTCCGGTCGGTGACCTGGCAGGGTGTCGTCCTAGCGCCACGTCGGATTGCTCCGGCGGGGCGTTCATGACGGACGGCGCGGTGCCGATGAGATGCGGTAGTTCACCGAGCAGGGGCACGGGAGGAGGCAGGGATGACGGAGCGCGAGGACAGCCGGCTGTACGCCGACGCGGAGCAGGACGCCGCCGAGGAGCCGTTCCCCCCGGCTCCCGAGGAACCGGTCGACGACATCCCGCACCGGGTCGGCTGCCGTACCGAGCTGCGCGGCTGGGCCGGCGCCCACCTGCACGGCGCGGTCCGCCCGCGGCGCCGGGCCGTCAGCCGGGGCCGTCCGCCCGGCCGGTGGTGCTGACCCGCGTCCGTGCTCACCCTCGCGGGTGACTGACCGCGGTGTGGCGGGCTCGTTCCGGCTCATCGTGCGGGCCGCCCCGACACGGTAGGTCCGTGGACGACAAGCGACGACTCATCCTCGACCAGGCTCTGGCGCTCGTCGACGAGCAGGGGCTGAGCGCGATGTCCATGCGGGCCGTCGCGGCGCGGGTCGGGCTCACCTCGATGGCCCTCTACCCGTACGTCGGTGGCAAGGACGCCCTGCTCGACGGCCTCGTCGACCTCCTGCACCTGGAGCTGGGCGCCGAGTACGGCGAGGACCCCACGGACCTCGACTGGCGGCAACGGCTGCGCGCCCTGGGCCGGGCGGTGCGGGCGCTGTCCCGGGCGCATCCCGGCGCGTACCCGCTGCTGCTGAACCGCCGCTCGGCCGGCGCCTCCGCGTCCTGGCTGACCGCCGCGCTGCGCCGCTGCCTGCACGACGCGGGCGTGCCGGGTGATCAGGTGCCCCGCCTGACCCGGATGATCTGTGCGTTCCTGCTCGGCTACACGGTCGGCGAGGTGACCGGGGGCCTGCCCGCCGATGAGCAGGCGGTGCACGACGGCGCCGCGGCCGAGTACGACGCCGACCTGGAGGACCTGGTCCGGCTGGTGGAGGTGACCGTTAGCGTCTCGTGACACCGTTTCGCATCGCGGCCCGCGCGCGGTGCCCTATAAAGAGGCTTATGTCCGAGGGGTACGTTCTGGAGCGGTACATCCAGCTGCGCCGCGCAGCGTTCCTGATGTGCGGCGACTGGGCGCTCGCCGACGATCTCGCCCGTACCACCCTGGCACGGCTGCTTGCCGACCCGGAGATCACCGAACCGAACCTGTGGGCGTACGCCGACCTGATGACGGCCTTCAAGAAGGCCCGCGGCCGGCGCGAGCACGTCTTCGTCGCCCCGGAGCCGGTCCCGGCCGGTGTCCCCGCCGCGGCACCCGCCGACGAAGGCGGCGGTGGGCGGCGGCAACTGCCCACCGAGCCCGCGGAGATCGACGCCCCACCCGTCGGCGAAGCCGTGGACGCCCCACCCGTCGGCGAAGCCGTGCATGCCGTCCTGGTGCTGGACGCGTTGCGCGGCCTGTCGCCGCGCTGCCGTGCCGTGCTGGTGCTGCGGCATTTCTGCGGCTTGGCCATCGACGAGACCGCGAAGGCCCTTGATCTCGACGACAGCCGGATACTCGCCTTCGAGGCGGCGGGCCTGGGCGCGTTCGCGGGGCTGCTGGCCACCGCGCGGCCGGCGGGTGTGCGATGAGCGCGCTGCTCACCGAGGTGCTGGAGCGCGCCTGCGCCAGCGAACCGCCGCCCGAGGACGCGGTCCCCGACATCACCCGTCGCGCCGTCCGGCTGCGCCGCCGCCGCGCCTTCCGCGCGGTGCTGACCGGCCTGGTGCTGGTGGCGCTGGTCGTGCTGCTCGGGTACGCCCTCACGACCATCCTGATGCCCGGCCAGAAACCGCCCTCGACCGCTGCCGTCGCCGTCCCCCAGCCACGGCCGTCCGCCGTGCTCGATCCCGCGCTGGCCGTGCTGGCGCCGCTGGTGGACGCCAAGGGTTACCGGATCGTGCCGCACGAGCCGGCCACCGGAGCCGGCTGGCGACAGTACGCGGTGTCGAACCCCGCCGGCGAGCCGCGTGGCCTGGTGGAAGTCGCCGTCTACGACGCGCCGGCCGGGCTCTGCCTGCCGGTGCCGGCCGACCCGGACTCCTGTGCCCCGCCGGACCGCACCCGGGAGGGCATCGAGTACGCACCGTACGCCGAGACCGCCGACCCCGATTGGCAGGTGCACGAGGTGATCGCCCGGCGGGTGGTCGACGGCCGGACGGTGGCGGTCATGGCCACCGGCGAGCGGGGCACCGGCAGCGCCGAGCGGGGCGAGCCGCCCCTGACCACAGTGGAGGCCGCACGCGCCGCTACGGATCCGCGGCTGGCGGACGCCTTCGGGGTCGGCGAGCGGTGCAACGAGCCGGCCCCGGCCTGCCCGATCCTGCGCGTCCCGGTGCGCCCGTCCGGCTGACGGACGGGCTGTGACGGCTGGGCTGTGACGGCTGGGCTGTGACGGCTGGGCTGTGACGGCTGGGCGGGTGACGGCCGGGCGGCGGGCGTCAGACCCGGCGGCGGATGAGGTAGGCGATGCCGCCGAGGCCCAGCATGATGACGAGCAGGACCGCGCCGTTGAGCAGGAACAGCCGGCGCAGGTCGGCGAGCACGTCGGTGACGCCCTCGATCGGGTCCAGCTCGTTGCCGTCGACGTCCTCACCGATGCCGCCGCCGATGCCGCCGCTGACCACGTCCGGCTTCTCCTTGAGCGGCACACCGCTCAGGCGCAGCGACTCCGACATGGTCAGCCGCCCGTAGAACCAGCCGGGTGCCTTCTTGCCGAGCGGCTGCTTGGCCGGGCGGAACGCCCGCGGTCCGCCCGCGGCGTTGGGGTAGAGCTCGTAGGTCTGGGTCGGCTTGTCCTTGATCAGCACGGTCACCGTGAACTTGGGGCCGAGCTTGTCCGCCTGCGGCTTCGACGTGGTCGGCGCCGTGGTCGCCAGCCAGTTCACCTCGCTGAGCAGCTGCTTGAACAGGGCGGGCTGCTCGGCCTGCTCCACCGTCAGCGTCTCACCGGGAAACTTGCCGGTGATCTGGACGGCCGTGGGCTTCGGCGCGGGCTTCGGTGCGGCCAGCGCCGAGCCGGCGGTCACCGGCCGCACCGTCGTGGCCGCTCCGGCGGCACCCGGCGGCGCGAGCCCCGCGCTCAGCACGACACTCGCCGCGAGCACACCGGTCGCCGACAGCAATCGGGCGATCACCCCTTGAACCACTGTCGGCCTCCCCGCCCCGTGGATGAATCTGCTTGCGCTGTGTCGTCGGCGGCCCGGACCGGAGCCCGCCGCC
>Ga0307283_10000052_pt1 | contig 11057 bp, 9 predicted proteins | sample ER_DNA_122_FD_194487 | JGI IMG/M metagenome (GOLD analysis project Ga0307283, IMG submission 194487) | Bulk soil microbial communities from the East River watershed near Crested Butte, Colorado, United States - ER_DNA_122 | ecosystem: Environmental > Terrestrial > Soil > Floodplain | place: USA...
GGCCGGCGTCGACCGTGCCCTGTACGAGGCGGCCGCCGCCGACGGCGCCGGTGTGCTGCGGCGGCTGTGGCACGTCACACTGCCCGCGCTGCGCCCGGTGCTGACCATCCTGCTGACCCTGGCCGCCATCCGCGGGCTGCGCGTCTTCACCGAGATCTTCCTGCTCACCAACGGCGGCCCGAACGGCTCCACCGAGGTGGTCATGACCCTGGTCTACAAGCTCGGACTGGAGCGCAACGAGCTCGGCATCGCCTCCGCCGGCTCGGTCCTGCTGCTGCTCGCCACCGTGGTGCTGACCGTGGCCGTCCGGGCCTCCCGCCGGCGCGGGGCACCGCGATGAGCCGCCGCAACGCCGGCGCCCGGCTGGACACCGCGCTGGGCTGGAGCGCGGCGCCCGGGCCGGTCGCCACCGGCCTGCGGGCACTGCTCTACCTGCTGCTGGTCGCGGTCTTCGCCGGACCGCTGATCGCCCTGCTGGTCAGCGCGTTCGGCCCGGTGACCGACCCGACCCGGCTCACCCTGATCCCGCAGGCGCTGACGCTGGACAACTTCGCCGCGGCGGTCGACCGGCACGTGCTCAGGTACCTGGCCAACTCGTTCGTCGTGGTAGGCGTCGGCCTGTTGCTGCAGATGCTGGTCAGCGTCAGTGCCGCGTACGCCCTGGCCCGCAAGCGTTTCCCCGGCATGCAGCTGGTCCTGCTGCTGATCCTGTCCACCCTGATGCTGCCCGAGGAGATCCTGGCGATCCCGCTGTCGCTGGTGCTCGCCGACGTGCCGGTGCTGCACGTCAACCTCATCGGCACGCTGGCCGGCATGATCGTCCCGGTCGGCGCGTGGGCGTTCTCGATCCTCGTGATGACCGAGTTCATGAAGGAGATACCCGCCGAGCTGGAGGAGGCGGCCCGCCTCGACGGCGCCGGCGACCTGCGGATCTTCTGGTCGGTGGTGCTGCCGCTGTGCCGGCCCGCGCTCGGGGTGATCGGTATCTTCGGCTTCACGATGATCTGGGACCAGTACATGCTGCCGCTGCTCGTCGCCGACGACGCCGCGAAGTTCACTCTGCCCCTGGCGTTGCGCACCCTGCGCAGCGACGATCAGGTGGGGATCGGGGTCCTGCTCGCCGCCGCGCTGCTCGCCCTGCTGCCCTCGGTGCTGGCGTTCCTCGCCATGCAGCGGCAGTTCATGCGCGGCCTCACCTCAGGAGCCATCAAGGGATGACCACCTCGCTGCCCGTCCTCGACGTGACCGTGACCCCGATCGCCTTCCCGGATCCGCCGCTGCTCAACTCCGCAGGCGTGCACGAGCCCTGGGCGCTGCGCGCCGTCGTGCAGGTCCACTGTGGTGACCGGCTGGTCGGCCTGGGCGAGACCTACGGCGACGCCCCGCACCTCGCCCTGCTCGGGCGCGCCGCCGGGGCGCTCGCCGGGCTGGACGTGTTCGACCTGGCCGGGCTGCGGTCCCGGGTCGCGGCCGCGGTCGGCATCGTGGACAGCCCCGACCGGCACGGGCTGACTGGTGGCTCCAGCGCCGAGAAGACGCTGGCCCGGGTGGTGTCGCCGTTCGAGGTGGCGCTGCTCGACGTGCAGGGGCAGGCGATCGGCCGGCCGGTGCACGCGCTGCTCGGCGGCAAGATCCGCGACAAGGTCCCGTACTCGGCGTACCTGTTCTACAAGTGGGCCGGTCACCCCGGCGCCGCACCCGACGAGTACGGCGAGGCGCTCGATCCGGCCGGCATCGTGGCCCAGGCCCGCCGCCTGATCGACCGGTACGGCTTCCGCTCGATCAAGCTCAAGGGCGGCGTGCTCGCCCCGGAGCTGGAGATCGACGCGATCCGGGCGCTGCGTGCGGAGTTCCCCGGCCTGCCGCTGCGGCTCGACCCGAACTGCGCGTGGACCGTCGACACGTCGATCAAGGTCGCCCAGGAGACCGCCGGCCTGCTGGAGTACCTGGAGGACCCGACCGCCGGGCTGGCCGGCATGGCCGAGGTGGCCGCGCTCGCCCCGATGCCGCTGGCCACCAACATGTGCGTGGTGCGCTTCGCCGACCTGCCCGAGGCGGTGGCGCGCGGCTCGGTGGGCATCGTGCTCGCCGACCACCACTACTGGGGCGGGCTCACCGCGTCGGCGCACCTGGCCACGATCTGCCGCACGTGGGGGATGGGCCTGTCCATGCACTCGAACAGCCATCTGGGGATCAGCCTGGCCGCGATGACGCACCTGGCGGCGGCCACGCCGAACCTGACGTACGCGGTGGACACCCACCTGCCGTGGCAGCTGGGCACCGACGTGGTGACGGACCCGCTGCCCTTCGCCGGCGGGTCGGTCACCGTGCCGGACACCCCCGGCCTCGGCGTCGGGCTCGACCCGGATGCTCTGGCCCGGCTGCACGAGAACTACCTGACCTGCGGCATCCGCGAACGCGACGACACGGCGTACCGGCAGCGGTTCGAGCCCGGCTACACCAGGCGGAGGCCACGATGGTGAGCGGGCACGCGTACCCGTGGGACGTGCTGGGCGACCCGGACTTCGCGCAGCGGGCCGCCGCGGCGGTCGACTCGGTGACGCTGGCGGCGAGCTACCACTCGACCCGGGCCGCGACCCCGCTGCACCCGCATCGGCAGGTCGTCGATGCCCGGTACGCCGCGCTGTACCGCCCGATCCGGCCGGCCGCCTGGAACGGCCGGCTGCTGCGCGCCGCCGCCCCGGACTGGCTGGACGACGAGGACCCGTTCGGTGCCGCGGCGGCGGCACTGCGCGAGACCGGGCTGGCCGTCACCGCGTGGATCGTGCTGACCCACAACACCCGGCTCGGGCTCGAGCATCCGGAGACCGCCGTGGTGAACTGCTTCGGCGAGCGATATCCGTACGCGCTCTGCCCGGCCCATCCGGCGGTCCGGGAGTACGCCGCCACGCTGGCCGCGGAGGCCGTCCGGGACGTGGCCGTGGACGGCGTCTCCCTGGAGGCCTGCGGGCAGCTCGGGCTGGTCCACCTCGGACACCATGAGAAGACGGACGGGTCCTGGACCGCTGCGGCCGTACGGCTGCTCTCGGTCTGTTGCTGCTCCGCGTGCCGGACCGGTTGGCAATCTGCCGGCCTCGTGAGCGACGACGTCGTCGCCGAGCTGCGGGCGGGGCTGCGGTCCGGCCGGGCATCGGTGCCCGACGAGGTGCTGGCGAATCGGCACGCGAACACCGACGCCCTGCGCGCCGGGGTGCTGGCGGCCCTCCGCGAGCAGGCACCGGGCGTTCCGGTCACCCTGCACGCCCACCCGGACCCGTGGGCCACCGGGGCGTCGCCGGGCCTCACCCCGTCCGCCGCGGCGGAGGTCGACGCGCTGCTGGTACCCGCCTGGCCGACCACCGAGACCTCCGCCGAACTGGTCCGCCGGGCGGCGGCCACGGGCCGGCCGGTCGACGCCTACGTGACCGTGCTGCCGCCGAGCGATCCGGCCGCGCTGCCGGCGCACGTGGAGCGGCTGCGGGCGGCGGGAGCGAGCCGGATCAGCCTGTACCACCTCGGGCTGGCCGCGCCGGACCGTCAGGAACTGCTCGCCTGCCTGAGGTAGGCCAGGTCGCGCCGCAGGTCCCGCACCGGGTCGGCGCTCGGGTAGTGCGCGTGCAGGGACAGCGGGCCGGCGTAACCGCGGGCGCGCAGGGTCCGCAGCGTCGCGGGCCAGTCCACGACGCCGCCGTCGGCCAGCGGTTGCCAGGCCGGGCCGGTGTCGCGCCAGGCGGCGTTCTTCACGCCCACGCAGGCCACCCGGTCGCCGAGCAGGTCCAGGCTCATCGGGAGCTGTTCGCTGCCCTCCATCGCCTGATTGCCGGGATCGAGGTAGACGGCCAGTTCCTCGGTGAGCCGCAGCGCGTGCGCCGCCGACGGATGGATCGTGCCGTGGTGCAGCTGCAGGGCCAGTCGTACGCCGTGCCGCCGACCCAGCCCGGCGAGCCCGGCCAGGTCGCGCCGCGCCCGGTCCAGGATGCGCTGATAGCCCGTCGCGGCGTCGTACCGCCACCAGCCGAGGCGGACCAGCGGGACGCCGAGCTCGGCGCACACGCCGAGGATCGCGTCGGCCTTGCGGTCGGGCTCGACGAGGTCCGTGGTGACCACGCCGAGCTCCAGGCCGTGCCGGGACAGCTCCTCGGCGGCGGCCCGCAGCCCGGCCGGCTCGGCCGGGATCACGGTCTGGCCGACCCGCACCACCAGCTCGGCCCCGTCGGCGCCCAGCGTGGCGAGGACGCCGGCGAGCTCCCCGGGGGAGAGCGCGCCGAACGGCTTCGTCATGACAAGCAGGCGGATGTCGTCCATGGATGGGGACGACACTATCCTGATCAGACCTCCGCCGGTACCACCGCGGCCGCGGGCTCGTCGGTTGCCGGCCGGCCACCCGGGTGCGCCAGGGCCACCAGGAACGACGCCGCGAGGGCGATCGCCATGCCCCAGAGCACCCACTGGGTCGCGACGGCGAAGTCGTGGGTCACCACCGCCTGCATGGCCGCCGGCATCTCCCCGCCACCGCCGGCGGAACTGCCCTGCGAGGCCGAGTCGGCGATGTCCCGCGCCGTGGCCGTCGGCACGCCCAGCCCGGTCAGCGACGTGGTGAGCCGGTTCGCGAACACCGTGGACAGCACCGTGCCGAGCACCGCGATGCCCAGGGCCGAGCCGTAGTTCCGCACGGTCTGGGTGATGCCGGTGACCTCGCCGTACGACGCGTCGAACGCCCGGTTGACCGCATCCGTGCTGGCCGGGCCGAGCAGCAGCCCGACACCCGCACCCGCGAGCACGATGTACGGCCACTGCGCCCCCAGGCTCAGGTCGGTGACCTTCGCGCCCCAGAGCGCGAAACCCGCGGTGGCGACCGCCGCGCCCAGGATCACCGGCAGCCGGGCGCCGCGACTGTCCAACAGCCGCCCGCCGATCTGGGCCGCCGGGGCGAAGCCGCCGAAGAACACCAGCAGGTACAGGCCCGCCGAATTGGCGTCGTAGCCCAACGAGACCTGGGCGTACACGCTGGCGAAGAAGAACACCGGGATGAAGGCGATCATCGACAGGAACAGCACCGCGTTGTCCACCACGAACGCCCGGTTCCGGAAGATCCGCACCTGGATCAGCGGGCTGCGGGTGCGTGCCTCCACGACGACGAACACCACGATCGCCGCGAGGCCGCCGACGATGCACAGCCACGTGCCCACGCTCGCCCAGCCCCATACGGGCGCCTGCTCGAAGCCGAGCACCGACAGGCCCATGCCGATCGCCGCCAGCACCGCCCCGCGTCCGTCGATCGGCTCCCGGCGGCGTGACGGCGCGATGTGCGCGGCGGCGAGCAGCACCAGGGCCAGCAGCGCGATCGGCACGTTGATCCAGAAGATCGAGCGCCAGGTCCACTGGGTGAGCAGGCCGCCGGCGATCGGGCCGATGGCGGTGAGACCGCCGCTGACGCCGAAGAAGATGGCCAGCGCCCGGCCGCGCTCGCGGACACCGAACGCCCCGACGACCACGGCGAGCGCGGCCGGGATCATGACCGCCGCCGCGACGCCCTGCAACGCCCGGAAGGTGATGATCCACGCCTGGGCCGCGCCGTTGGCCGGCACCAGACCGCAGAGCAGGGAGGTGGCGGCGAAGCCGATGATGCCGGCGGTGGCCATCCGCCGGTGCCCGAGCACGTCGGCCAGGCGCCCGCCGAGTGCAAAGGTGGCGGCCAGCGCCAGCAGGTACGCGTTGATGACCCAGCGCGAGCCCTCCTGGCTGAGCGAGAGCTCCGACTGGATGTTGGGGACGGCGATGGCCACGATCGTCTGGTCGATGAAGGTCATCGAGACGGCGAGCAGCATCGCCACCAGGGCGAGGTTCTTGTTGCGGGTGGCGGCCGGTGCGGCCGCGGTGGCTGACATCTGATCATCTTCGCCACTTCCCGCGGATCGGGGTATCCGCCCGCCGAGGGAGTCCGGGTGTCCATCGACCGGTGGACATGCGCCACCGACGCGGATTTTCACCATCGCGACGACCCGGTCGGTCGGCGGGGGGAGACACGCGTCGAAGGACTTCGATAGGTTCGGACCGACCACTCCACGTCGGACCGTGACCCGGTCCGCGACGGAAGGAAGTTCAACCGTGCGACGACTGCTGGTGGCAACGCTCGCCACCGCACTGACCCTGGCCGGGACCGCGATCCCGGCCGCGGCCGCACCCGCACCCGGTGGCGCCGGGCTCGGGGACGAGTACTTCCCCGACTACGGCAACAGCGGCTACGACGTCTCCCACTACGACGTCCGGCTGCGCTACTACCCAGATCAGGACCGGCTCACCGGCACCACCACCATCCTGGCCGCGGCTGAGCAGGACCTGAGCTCGTTCAACCTCGACTTCGTCCTCGACGTGGCCTCCGTCCGGGTCAACAACCGGCCCGCCACCTTCGCCCGCCAGGGCGATCACGAGCTGGTCGTCACGCCGCAGCGGGCGGTGCTGAGCGGGCAGGCGATGACTGTCGTGGTGCAGTACTCCGGCGTGCCGTCCGACAAGGTCGCGGCCGGCTTCACCGCGTGGACGCGCACCGCCGACGGCGCGCTCGCGGTCGGCGAGCCCGAGATCGCCTGGTGGTGGTTCCCGAGCAACGACCACCCGAGCGACAAGGCCACCTTCGACGTCTCCGTGGCCGTGCCCGACGGCGTCGAGGTGATCAGCAACGGCGTCATGCCCCGCAACCCCACCCAGGACACGCTCGGCTGGAAGCGGTGGAGCTGGCGGTCGCTCAAGCCGCAGGCCACCTACCTCGCGTTCCTGGCCATCGGGCAGTACGAGATCACCCGCGACACCGCGGCCGACGGCCAGCAGGTCATCAACGCGTACTCGGAGCTGCTCCCGCAGGACTTCGAGGACGCGGCCAAGGCCAGTGTCGAGCGGACCGCCGAGGTCACCGACTGGGAGAGCAGTGTCTTCGGGCCGTACGCGTTCGAGGCGCGCGGCGGCGTGGTGGCCCCGCCCGGCACGCTGGGCTTCGCCCTGGAGACCCAGACCCGGCCGGTCTACTCCGCCGGCTTCTTCCGCAGCGGCTCCAACCTCTCGGTGATCGTGCACGAGAACGCCCACCAGTGGTTCGGTGACGCCGTGTCGGTCGACCAGTGGAAGGAGATCTGGCTCAACGAGGGCTTCGCCAGCTACGCCGAGTGGCTCTGGTCCGAGGAGCAGGGCGAGGGCACCGCCCAGGAGATCTTCGACTACCTGTACGCGACCGAGCCCGCGGACTTCTGGACCGTCGCGCCGGCCGAGCCCGGCCCCTCGGAGATCTTCGGTGACGCCGTCTACGACCGGGGCGCCATGACGCTGCACCAGCTGCGCCTGGCCATCGGTGACGACGACTTCTTCGAGCTGCTGCGCACCTGGGTGGCCGAGAAGAAGTACGCCAACGCCAACACCGCCGAGTTCATCGCGCTCGCCGAGAAGATCTCCGGCCAGCAGCTCGACGAGTTCTTCCAGGCGTGGCTCTACACGCCGTCGAAGCCGGCTGTGGCGGGGGCGTCCGCGCTCGCCCGTACCGCCGCGCCGAAGGCGCCGAAGTCGTGGGTCAAGATCCAGCAGACCCACGACCTGCTCCGCTCGCACTGACCCTCCGCTGGGGGCCCGGCCGCATGGCGGGGCCCTCAGCGCAGGTCGGCCCGGTCGGCCGCCGCCCGGCCGGACTCCCAGCCCTCCAGGCTCGCCACCCGGAAGCCGCGCCCGCGGGACGTGCGCGGGAACGAGCGGTCCCGGGCCGCCTTGACCTGCAGGTCACGCGACGCCAGCACGGGCAGCAACGCGGCGGGGTCACCGGCCTGGTCCAGGGCGGCCCGGTTGGCCTCGGCAAGTCGTTCCCCGATCCGGACCGCGTAGCCCACCAGAAACGACTGCCGGAACGTCTTGAGCCGGGCCCGGCCCGCCTTGCCACCCGGCGGCTCGGTGCGGGCCATCGCCCGGTGTGCCTGGACGAGCAGCGAGGTGTGCAGCAGGTCGACCGCGTCGATGTCGGCGTCGAAGCCGAAGACGGTGGCAAAGCCGAACTCCGGGGACCAGACGACGTGGCAGCGGTTGGCCCGGGCCACGGAGTTGAGCAACGACGCCTTCTCGCTCTCGTACGGGTGGTCCACCCCGATGCGCCGGGCGTACGGGAGCACGGGGGTCCCGCCCGCGCCGGCCAGCAGCGCCTCGTCGATGCTGTGCCGCGAGATCAGCTCCTGCGCCTTGGCGGTGTACGCCTCAGCCTCGGCCTCGAACGTCGTCGCCTCGGCCTTGGCCAGCAGCGCGCGTACCCGCTCGAGTTTCGCCTCGTTGCCCGGCGCCCGCCGGACCTGGACCGCCCGCCCGGGCGGCGGCACCAGCATCTCGATCGGCGGCAGCCGGTGCAGCAGCCTGACCAGGCCGAGCACGGCATCGATCAGGGTGACCCGGTCGACCCGGCGGTGGGTGGTCACCTGGCGCAGGTAGCCGGCGTCGTCGCCCCACCAGGGTCGGGCGTCCAGCTCGGCGGCCTGCTCCCGCCAGCGTTGGTCGACCGCCTTGGGCGCGAATCCGCGCAGGTAGGCGGCCACCGCGTCGACGACCAGCAGGGGCTGCACCCCGCCGCCGCGCCGGGTGACCAGGCGGTGCAGCTCGGCCGGCTGCCAGCCGTCGCGCCAGAGCCGGGCGGTGGCCTCGAACAGGGCCGCGGTGAGCGCGGGGTCCACCTCGGCGGTCGGTGCGACGGTGAGGGTGTCGAGGCCGTCCTCGTACCCGATCCGCCCGCCGACGATCGCGCCGATCGTCTCCCGCACCGTGTCCACGCGGTCATGATGCCCGGTCGTGCCGGACCCGCTGCGGGTGGCCGTAGCGTGGAGCCATGACGACGGCGGCACAGCTGATGGCATTCTGCGGTGTGGTGAGCCTCGGCGCGATGTCCCCCGGTCCCGACTTCGCCGTGGTCGTGCGCCGGTCCGCGCTGCACGGACGGGCGGCGGGCCTGGCCGCGGCCACGGGCGTGGCCACCGGCGTCTTCCTCTGGGCGGTGGCGGCGGCCGCGGGGGTGGCGGCGCTGGTCGCGACGGTCCCGGTGCTGCTCACGGCCATCCGGTACGCGGGCGCGGCGTACCTCGCGTACCTCGGGATCAAGGCGCTGTTGGCGGCGGCCCGACCCGCGGCAGCCGGGCCGGACACCGGGCCGGGGTCGTCCGGTGGGGCGTTCCGGGACGGGCTGCTCTGCAACGCCCTCAATCCGAAGGCCGCGGTGTTCTTCCTCGCGCTGGTGCCGCAGTTCCTGCCCGCCCACCCGGGCCCGCTCGACACGCTGACCCTGTCGCTGCTCGCCGTGGCCATCACGTTGCTGTGGTTCGGCACGGTAGCGAACCTGGTGGCGGTGTTCCGGCGGCTGTTCGCCCGCTCGCGGGTGCGGCGCACGCTCGACGGGCTGAGCGGCGCCGCACTGCTGGGGCTCGGCGCCCGGTTGGCGCTGGTCCGGCAGTGATCCGGCCCGGCTGATGCCGGCGGCTGTCCGACTTCCGCATCGACTTGAGATTTCGGTCCGGTTACAACTACGGTGGTCAATGCATGGGAGCGCTCCCACGCCATCCCCAGTACGTGGCCCCCAGGAGTTGTCGAATGCGACTGAAGTCCCTCGCCACAGCCACCGCGGCCGCCGCCGTGGTCGCCGGCGCCGCCGTGCTGTGGCCCGGTTCCGCGTCCGCCGCCGAGTCACCCTTCTACGTCGATCCGCAGACCAGCGCCGCCCGCTGGGTCGCGGCCAACCCGGGTGACTCCCGCGCCGCGGTGATCCGCGACCGGATCGCCGCCGTCCCGCAGGGCCGCTGGTACACCCAGAACAACACCGCCACGGTCGCCGCCGAGGTGGACGCCTTCGTCGGCGCCGCCGCCGCGGCCGGCAAGACCCCGATCATGGTCGTGTACAACATCCCCAACCGGGACTGCAGCGGGGCCAGCTCCGGCGGCATGCCCAACCACGCCGCGTACCGGCAGTGGATCGACCAGGTGGCCGCCGGGCTCAAGGGACGCCGGGCCGCGATCATCCTGGAGCCGGACGTGCTCCCGATCATGACGAGTTGCCTCTCCACGGCCCAGCAGGAGGAGGTGTACGCCTCCATGGCCTACGCGGGCAAGAAGCTCAAGGCCGGCTCGGCCGCCGCGAAGGTCTACTTCGACGCCGGGCACGCGGCCTGGCTGTCCCCCTCCGACATGGCCGCCCGGCTGGTCCGTGCCGACATCGCGAACAGCGCCGACGGCATCTCGGTCAACGTGTCCAACTACCGCACCACCGCGGACTCGACCGCGTACGTCCGCAACGTTCTCGCCGCCACCGGCGTCGCCCGGCTCAGGGGTGTGATCGACACCAGCCGCAACGGCAACGGGCCCCTGGGCAGTGAGTGGTGCGACCCGGCCGGGCGCGCCATCGGCATCCCCAGCACCGACGCGGTGTCCGACCCGATCCTGGACGCCTACCTGTGGATCAAGCTGCCGGGCGAGGCGGACGGCTGCCTCGCCGGCGCCGGGCAGTTCGTCCCGCAGCGCGCCTACGACCTGGCGATCGCGGCCGGCCCGGTGACCCCGCCGCCGGCCACGTCCTCCCCGACGCCCAGTTCTCCGACGCCCAGTTCTCCGACGCCCAGTTCCCCGCCGCCCAGTTCGCCTGCGCCGAGTTCCCCGTCACCGTCCGTTCCGCCGGTGACGACCACGCCACCACCGTCGGGCGCCTGCTCGGTGACCTACGCGGCGAACACCTGGTCGACGGGCTTCACCGCGGACGTACGGATCACCAACCGCGGCGCGGCGCTCACCTCGTGGACGCTCACCTTCACCGTGCCGTCCTCCGTGACGCTGGCGAACGGCTGGAACGGCGACTGGTCGCAGTCCGGGACCACGATCACCGTCCGCAACGCGGCCTGGAACGGCGCGCTGGCCACCGGCGCCACCCTCAGCACCGGCTTCCAGGCGTCCTTCACCGGCTCGACCCCGGCCGGCCCGGCCAACTTCGCGCTGAACGGCACGCCGTGCTGACCCGGCTCGGGGCGGCCGCCGCCGTGCTGCTCGGGGCCGTCTTCGTC
>Ga0307283_10000053_pt1 | contig 11053 bp, 23 predicted proteins | sample ER_DNA_122_FD_194487 | JGI IMG/M metagenome (GOLD analysis project Ga0307283, IMG submission 194487) | Bulk soil microbial communities from the East River watershed near Crested Butte, Colorado, United States - ER_DNA_122 | ecosystem: Environmental > Terrestrial > Soil > Floodplain | place...
CTGACTCCGTCAGTTTATCACATCACCTCGGCAGACGCTGTGAGTTCGAGGGATGCGCGGCCAGGCACCTGGGGCAGCTCGGCGTAAACGTCAGTGGGTTCGCGCTGGCGAAACGAACACGCCGCCCAGTGATGAACTGGGCGGCGCGACGCTTGAGGTAGGCGATCAGGGGATCCATGCGGCGCACCCTAGCCCTTGCAGCGATCGCAGTTGTGACCCCCACCGGGATGCCAGAACCCGCTGGCGGTGACGTGTCCTGCCGCCGGGATGCCGGGCGAGGTGGGCCACCACTTCTGCCCCATCAGCCCTCGTCCTTGCGCGACTCGCGCACCGCGTCAAGATCGGGCTCGGTGATGTAGAGGCTGGCGAACTGGTGGAAGAGCCGTTCGACCTCGGACTTGAGGAAGCCGCCCTGCCCGGTGAGGCGGATCTCCCCGGTCGTGTAGGAGGACGCGACCTTGATGCCGTCGTAGGTGCGCGCGTGGAACCGGACGGTGTAGAAGTCCTCGTCCTCGGTGTAGAAGATCTCCGAACCCAACCAGTGGCCGGACGCCGTGGCGCGCTTGGCTTCGCTCTGACTGATCAGTCGCACGGCCATCAGTCGAACCATCCGCGAGACGCGAGCGCGTCGAACACCTCGTCATCCCATGACGCCCCGGCGAGGGTGGCGACTGCCACGCCCCACAGCAGCGTGAGCGACTCGGTGGGGAGCGCGTCGAACCATGCCTGATCCTCGCGGCCATACGCCGCGTCAGCGCCCGCGATGATTGTCGCGGCCTTGCTCACGGTGGCGGTGCTCATGCCGTCACCTCAGTGGCGCGCCACATGCCGCTCGCGAGACGCGGGATCACGTAGTCGTCCAGCGTCCACCCGCGCGAGTCGAATCCGAAGATCCGCACGTTCTCGCCGTCGACGCTCGCGGCGTAGTTGCTGGGCAGGTACCGGGCGATCGTGGCGACCTTGTCGGCCTGCCCCTCGACCACCGCGATGCGGGCCGGTCCGAGGTTGCGGGTGATCTGGTCGGCGTAGCCCCAGACCTTGAAGGGCTCGTCGGCGCCGATCAGGTCGGCGTCGAAAGCGTCCTGCCCGTTGTGCACCTCGCGGTCGGTGACCACCACGATGCGCTCGCCGCCACCGAAGGGCTCGTAGGCGACCACGTCACCGACGCTGAAGTTGATGTCCACAGGGTGTCCTTTCGTCGTTTCCTGCTTACAGATGTAAGCATACCACACTGTCGCGGCACCTCGCACCGCCCCAGGCCCCTGAAGGAGAGCCGAGCTGCGTAAACGTCAGTGCTGTTCTGGCGCGAGAAAGCCCGCCCCTCTCGGGGCGGGCTCTCACGCTCAGGCCGCGACCTCCTCCTCAGCGGGCTCGGTGATCGCGAGGATCTGCTTCGCGGTCTTGAGCACGCGGTCCGCAGTCGCTGCGACCTGCTCGGGCTTGCCGTTGGACCAGCCCGCGATGTAGGGCAGCGAGTAGGTCTCGGTCGGCAGCCCGTGCACGTTGGCGACGATGTGCGCGACCGACTCGGCCTCGACCTCAGCGACTGAGCGGTGCAGCATCGCATCGGCGGTGAGCCCGCCCTCCTCGCCACAGTGCAGCAGCATGTGCGCGACCTCGTGCACCAGCGTCTTGACGGCCTGCGCGTCGCTCACGTCCTCGCGGACCATGATCAGCCGCTCGCTCGGGCGGGTGAACCCGTTCGCCCCGTGGCAGTCGCCGCGCTCGACGTGGTAGCCGGAGGCGTCCACGATCGTCAGCAGCGAATCCCACAGACCCTCGGGGGCCTCGCCGTCGAGCAGCACGGGGAGCACGGGCTCGGGGATCGGGTCGCCGTCGGTCTGCGCGACGTCGAAGACCGGGACCAGCCGGAAGCCGGAGATGTAGCGCTTCTCCTCGCCGGTCTTCTCGTCCTCGCGCTTGCGCATCATCGGAGCGAAGATCGACATGGAGCGCTCGCCCTTGCGGACCTGACGCCCCATCTCGCCCCACTTCTTGTACGAGGCGACGTGCGTCGCGTCGGGGCGCTGGCAGAGGATCAGCAGCGTGTTGTTGAGGCTGTACTGGCGGAACTTGGAGGCGAACTCCAAGTACTGCATCCAGCCCTCGCTCGTGGCGAGTTCGGCCGTCTTGGCAACCAGCACCTCGTGCATGGCTTCGAGGCGGGCCTCGCGGGCGTCGGACTTGGCGGTCATGGGGGTGTCCCTTCGTTGTGTCTCTGTGTCGCTTACTGAAGTAAGCATACCACACCGTCCCGCCATCGCAACAGTGCGCAACGCTGAAGCCCAGCTGGAGGGTTGGCCGCCTGCGTAAACGTCAGTGACGTTCCGCGGCGGCCCAGCTGGCCTTCAGCTGGCGCTAGCCTGGAGCCGAGTACGCGGCGAGGCATGGCGGGGTCTGGCTCGGTCAGGCGGGGCTTGGTTGGGCATGGCACGGCATGGGAAGACCCCCGGCCCTCACGGGTCGGGGGTCTTCGTGCGCGGGGCTCAGCCCTCCGCGAGGCGAGCGCGCTGGGCCGCGACGCCCTTCGGGTAGGCCCACCCCATCCGCTTGGCGCAGGTCTCGCCGTAGCCGACCAGCGCGGACACGGCGGCGGACAGGGTCTCGCCGCCCAGCGGTGCGCAGCAGCGGATGCAGTAGCCATGGCTCAAGCCCATCTCGGCCGCGTCGGCGGCGGTCATCGGCCGCAGGTCGGCGACCGAGTAGCCCGCGCCGCGCACGTAGTCCCACGACGGGCGGCTGCCGTCGGCCGGGAAGGTGAGCACCTTGCCGTAGGTGCGCTCGGGGTGGCGCTTGCCCGCGACCACGACGACCGCGCGGCCGTCGGCGGGGCGGACGTAGTAGCCGGGCTCGGCGTTCTTCGCCGGTGCCTTGGGCGCGGGGCACGCGCCCATGTGCCGGGTCTCCCACTTGCCAGCGGCGGACTTGGTGAGCACGCCTGCGTCGGCGTGCACCCAGCCGCGGCAGTCGGCGCAGGCGGCGGCGTAGCGGTTGGTGCGGGTGGCGGTGTGTGCCATGGGGGTGTCCCTTCGTCGTTTGCTTACTGCGTAAGCATATCACACTGTCCCGACAGACCCCAACCAGGCGCGCCCGCGGCCCAGGCGCCGCCCTGCGTAAACGTCAGTAGCTCGCGGCCTCCTTCCCGGCCCCTCTTCGGGGCCGGGTCGCGTGGCGGGCAGTGGGTCAGTCGACCAAGATGAGGAAGCCGATGATCACGAACGGGACCATCAGGAGCATCGCTGCCAAGTAGGCAAGCACGGCGGCGACGATCGCGAGGATCACCAGACCGAGGCCGATGTAGACGATCGCCGAGGCGGTGCGGGGCTTGGTGGCGGACAGCCGTGTCAGCCACCAGTCCAGCCACGGCACCAGCCACTCCCACGACGTCCATGAGAAGGGCACCTCGGCCTTGCGCTTGGCTGCCACGGCGCGCGGGCAGTCCCCGGCGCACCCCGGCGTGGTGCAGTACACGCAGGCGTTCCGACGAGCCGGACGAGCCGGGCGGGCTTCGATCTTGGCCACCTTGGCCGGGGCAGCGGCGGCTGTGCAGTCGGCGCAGGTGCCACAACGAACGCGGACGCGGACGCGGACCGTGGTCATGCGAACGCCGGTTCGCCGACGAGCCGCACGCCGCTCATCTTGACCGTGATGCAGCCGCCGTTGGGCCGGGGCGCGGAGCGCTGGCTGGGCGTCAGGTAGGACTCGTACTCGTCCCGCGTGACGACCTCGCCGTCCACGGTGTAGATCGCCCGCACGCCGTGCTCGATGCAGTACAGGCGGGCGTAGTCCTGACCCTTGTGCTGGATCACGAACGGCTCGGCACCGTCCATCCACGAACCCCACGGCAGCGGGCCGGTCTCGACGCCCTTGTTGACGCGGAGGTTCGCGTACGACGCGCCGGTCATGACGACCGCCGTGACGACCTTGCGGAGCCGCTTGCTCGCGTGCTTGGCCGCAGGCTTCGTGTCGCTGTGGAACTCCACGGTGAAGTGGTCGGTGCCACCCTCGACAAGGGCGAGGTACTCGGCAGTGATCATGGGGTGTCCTTCGGTCGGTGCGTCGTTGTTCTTACAAGAAGAACAATACACCAGTGTCCGGACACACGCGAATCGGGACTAGACCAGCGGGCCGCTCCAGAGTGGGAAAGCTGCGTAAACGTCAGTGGGCGTACCCTGAGCCCATGGTCATCCTCGGGCTCATCCTTCTGGTGCTCGGCCTGGTGCTCGGCATCTACTGGCTGACGATCATCGGCGCGATCCTGATCATCGTCGGCCTGGTGCTCTGGTTCGTGCCCGTCGGCGGCACCCGGCACCGGTACTACTAGCACCGGTGCCGCCGCTCCGCTAGCGGTTGAGGTCGGCGAACGTGCGCCCGTGCAGCATCCAGCGCTGAACCGCGCCGCACGGGTCCTTGCCCTCTTCGCACTCGGCGACCGAGTAGGTCCCGGTGATCGCGGGGTGACCCATCCCCCACCGGTGGCGGCGGTGGCAGTCACCGGGGGTGAAGTCGGGGGTGAACCGGTTGCCGGTGACCCAGACGAAGTGCTCCCCGTCGACGTAGTAGGGCGTCTTGAGGTGCTGGTCCAGCCGGAACAGGTGGCCCAGGAAGATCCCCCACTGGTCCCAGGACGCCGCCTCATCGCCGCCGCCGTTCTGCTGGCGCCCGGAGTCACCGGTCAAGATGACGTCGAAGGCTTGCGCGCGTGAGCGGCTGCCCTTGAGGTCGAAGCGGGTGAAGTCCACGGCGGCGAGCGTCGCGGCCTTGCGGATGTCGAGCGTGTCGACCGAGTCGGAGTGGATCCTCATGGTGTGTCCCTTCGTCGTTTGCTTTCAAGGAAAGCATACCACACTGTCCAGTCGAACCTCTCGCGACGCGGGAGTCGTACCCCGGCGGCCAGGCGAGCTGGCTGCGTAAACGTCAGTGACGTTCCGACCCGCCCGGCCGCCTCCTTGGGGCGGCCGGACGAGCGGGGGCTCACATCCCCAGATACGAGCAGGCGGTGCAGTCGGTGGCGTCGTGCTCGTCCTCGTAGGGGCACACCTCCTCCCAGTAGATCCGCCGGGTGACGGGGTCGAGCCGGGCGATCCGCTCGACGCGCGGCTCCGGCGCGTGGCAGCCCGACCAGTCGATCGAGGACGTGCCGCCGAGATAGTCGCCGTAGATCATCGGCTCGCTGAAGTCGGTGTTCATCGCCTGCACCAGCGCGAGGCACTCCTCGTCGCACTCTCCCGCGGCGTCGTGGTGCTCGCACGCGCTCGCCAGCGGGGCGCTCACCGCTCGTCCCACGAGTCGGCCTCGGTGACCGGACCGAACCAGGTGCCGCGCTCGGCGATCGCCTCGCGGTCGCGGGCGAAGGCCCGGTCCGCCTCGGCCTCGGCCAGCGCCTCAGCCTTGGCCTCGGCGTGCACGTCCCCGCACCAGCGGACGTCGGCCACGGTGGCGTGGCGGTTCTTGCAGTGAGCGCAGCGGATGCCGTAGCCGATCACCGTCTCCGGACCGGTGAACCAGCGGTCAGCCTCCGCCTCGGCGGCGGTGGGCCGGTCGTAGTCCACGTCCTCGGCCATGCCACGCTCGCGCTCCCACGCACCGGCGTCCTCCACCGTGTTGGAGTAGTGGTCCTCGCGCATCGGGTGTCCCTTCGTCGTTGTCGTTCGCTTTCAAGGAAAGCGTACCACACCGTCCCGTCATCACCAACCTGTTTGCCAAAACGCCAGCGCGCGGCGTGTCGCTCCTTGCGTAAACGTCAGTGCCCTGGCTACGTTGGGGACCTGCCAGAGCTGGAGAGCACTCGGTCCTTCGGGACCTTGAGCGTGAAGGCAAAGGCTGCAGTCAGATCCCATGATGAGACGGGCTTCGGCCCAGACCAAAGTGGGTGAAGGCAGAGCGAAACCCCGCTAGGCACCTCGTGTATCTAGCGGGGTTTCGTGCGTCACCAGCCCTCGCGCGTCGGGTACTCCTCGGCCTGCCGCGCCTGCTCCATCTCGAAGTAGTCGAGATCCACGGGCTCCTGCTCCTCGTGGTCGTCCTCCTCCTCGACGGGCTCGGTCTCCTCGGGCTGGTCGTCATCGAACGGCGAGGTCTCCAGCGGCTTGGGCTTGGGGGCCAGCAGCCAGCACACCGTGCCGAACACGAGCGCCCAGGCGCCGGTGCCAGCCAGCAGCCCGATCAGCGTGCCCACGCCGGTGGTCTCGGAGTAGTTGCTGCCGATCGCGCCGCCGCCGTAGAACATCACGATCAGCAGGACCGCGCCGAGCGCGATCACTGCGTTCTCACGGGTGCTGGTCTCGGGCTTGGCCATCACCAGCCACCCCGGCCGGGCTCCAGGAAGTGCTCACGCGGCTGCTCCTCGGTCGCGGTGGTCTCCGCGCCGCAGGCCGGGCACCGGAACCGGGTGATGATCCGGACCGTGTGCACCTTCTCGGCGTGCACGGTGCCGACCTCCTCGGCCTGCTCCTCGTCCACGTTCTTCGCGCACGGGTGCACGATCAGGTCGCCGAAGATGCCCACCTCGGGGTCGGGACCCTCGAAGATCCACTCGACTGCGTCGCTCATCCGGTCCTCCGTCGTTGTGTCGTGCTGACTACGTCAGCATACCACACCGTCCCGCCGCTCCGAGTGCACGGCCGCGGCGCCAGGCCGCCGGAGCTGCGTAAACGTCAGTGACGTTCCGTGCGCCGTCAGCTGGCGGCCGGGGCCGTCAGCTGGCGCGCGCTTTAGTCCTGGCGCCGGGCGAGCACGGGGGCAATGAAGTGCTCCCACTCGTCGGTGTAGCCAGCGGCGAACTCACGCGAGCGCAGCCGCGCGAGCAACTCGACGTTGGGGGTCGAGTCCGGATCCTTGCGGAAGTCCTCCCACGCCGCGTTCTGACCCGCGCGGAACTCGGGCGTGGTGACCACGCGCTGCCACACGCGCGCCATCAGTAGTCCTTCCCGAGTCGCTTGCACTCGTCGAGGAAAGCGCTCAAGATCTCGGCCGCCTCGGTCATCGTGCCGGAGTCGAAACCCTCTTCGGCGATGGTCTGCGCGTTGAAATCGTCCGGCTCGATATCGGTCGCGCCCATGCCCGGCCGGTAGCCGAGCGAGTCCGGCACGGGCTCCCCCGCGCGGAAGTGCAGGTTCTCGGCGACGGCGAACGCCCACGCCATGCCGGTGCCCCACGGGTCGTGCTCCACGTCGTCCTCGCGGACCAGCGCGATGATCGGGTTCGCGGGCACCTCGGGGAGTTCCGGCTGGATCGCGTGCCGCACGTGCGTGCCGCAGTCGACGCACTTGTCGTCCTCCCAGTATTTCGCACCGCAGCCGCAACGGTCGGCACCCTCGCGGGCGATCAGGTTGCCATGCTTGTCGGCCCGCGGGCCGGTCGGGATGCTGGTCATGATCTGTCCTTACGTCGTTTGCTTACTGCGTAAGCATACCACACTCTCCCGTCAGTGTCGAAACCGCGCGTCGACGCACGGCCCGCGGCGAGGGAGCCAGCTGCGTAAACGTCAGTGAGGGGGAGGGGTCCCTCGCGTGGAGGAAGCGGGGCGTTCCGGGAGGGAAGCCTCCGGCGCCGTCTCGGGTCAGCAGCCGGGGCTCGCCCCGTCCACGCGAGGGACCCGTAGCCGCGTCATCGGGGGAGAGTAGCGGCTACGTGCGCCCAGACTAGGCGACGTCGAAGCAGTCGCGGTAGGCCGCTCGCGAGGTATCGCACAACCGCTGCACCCGCTCGACGTCCCAGTAGTCGCCGTCCGACCAGAGCACGGTGACCCGCGATCCGTTCAGGGCGAGCGACTCGGCGGTCTCCCAGGAGTAGGCCAGGTCCACGATGTCCCCGGACTCGTCCTGCTCGACGGCCAGGAAGCCCTCCTCCTGCGTGGCGTAGGCACGGGCGAGGAAGGTACCGGTCTCGGTCTCGGGGAAGTCCAGCGTCGGGAGCAAGCGCATGTCAGCCCACCCGCTCGATGATCGTCGCGGTCTGCTCAGCGGTGAAGCCGATCAAGTGACCGGTGGTCTCCTCGCGCTGCGCGGTGCCGTAGTCGATGATCACGGTGCCGTCCGGATTCCCGGCCCAGTCCGTGCCGGTGGCGGTGAAGGTCAAGCCCTCGCGCTGGAGCACGCGCACGGCGCCCTCGATGCAGTCCTCGACGTCGAAGTCGAAGTCCTCGCTGCGCGTGTCGTCGCGGGGGAAGTCGCCCTCCCAGACGTCCGCCTCGAAGAACCGGGTGCGCCAGATGCGCACGGTCGGGAGGAGGGTCACGGTCTCGGTCATCGGGTGTCCTTACGTCGTGTGTCGGGGGAGTGAGCGGGACCCCCGGTCTGAGATTCCAGTCAGACCCCACGGTTTCGCATCCGTAGCGGGTGTCTCGCTTACTGACGTAAGCGTACCACACCGTTGCGTCCGCTACCAATCGTCGGGCTCCCACGCTCCCGATCGTCGGGGCTGCGAGCAGGGGGAGGGCTGCGTAAACGTCAGTGCTTTGTGTATCGCTAACCACGCCGCAAGCGCGTACCCTGCAAGGACGAGGACCACCCCCGAGAGGATCAGTCCGATGAGCCAGTCGAGCAACGAGCCCAGCACCTACCCGGAGTCCTGGGACGACATGCCGGGCACCCGGACGCAGAAGCCGGGGCACGAGCACGCCAACGCCCGCGAGCAGGAGTACTACCTGCAGGACGAGGCGGACCCCGTCAAGAAGGGCGAGCACACGCGCGAGGACATGAACGCGCCCAAGAAGGACACGCCCGGCTACTTCTAGCCCGAGCTGACGCGCCTAGCGCGCCGTGCCCGGCGAGGGGCCACGGCGCGCTGAGGTGCGCTCAGGACCAGACCACGCCCCGCCCGAGCCGCACGGCTTCCAGCGCGAGCGCGTGCAGCGCGCCGAACCGGTCCGCGAAGTAACCGACCGACCGGCCGCAGTCGATCACGGTCGCGCCGGACTGGCCGACCTCCGCGCCACCGACGATGGCGTACGGCACGCCCGAGTCGTCGCGGTCGGTGGCCAGCGCGAGCAGCACCCGGCCGAGGAAGTCCTCGCCGTCGAGCGTGCCGCAGAGGTCGTCGCCGTCGTCCAGCCCGAGCGCGATCAGCAGGGTGCGCGCGTTGAGGTTGGAGACGTTGAGGTCGAGCGTGTCGTCCACGTCGAGCACGGCTTGGGAGTGCAGCCCGTACGCCGCGCAGTCCTCGCACGTCGCCTTGTGCGCGTCGAGCAGCGGCACGATCGCCTCGTAGCCCTCGACCGGCCCGAGGGTGACGTCGCCCTCGTAGCAGTGCGCGGTGAAGGCGCCGGTGAAGTTGGCCTCGATCGAGAAGGTGACGCTCATCGGGCACCCCCGACCATGGCCAGCCCGAGAGCCTCGACCTCGTCGCGAGCCTCAGCCTGCCAGTCGCGAGCCTCACGCGAGCGGTTGTCCCGAGCACGGGTGCCGTGCGGGCGAACCACCCATGCGCCGTGCTCACGGGCGGAGCGCTCGCGGTCGGAGGCTCCCGGCTTCCAGTTCGTGTCGACCTGCATCGTTCTGTCCTTACGTCGTTGTGGCTTACTGACGTAAGCCTACCACACCGTGCAGCCATCCCGCGCATCGCGCGCCTTCCAGGCCAGGCGCCGGGCCGCCGGGCCGCTGCGTAAACGTCACTGACGTTCCGCCTCGCACGCCAGCTGCCGAGGCAGCTGGCGCCGGGCTCGCCGGTCAGGCGTAGCGGTACTCGTCCCAGAGCCCGAACTGGACGACGATGTCGGCCACGTCGGAGTCGTAGTCGACCTCGTCCCAGTTGCCGAACGTCAGGTCCCGCAGCGCAGCGGTGACGTAGTCGTTCCAGTTGCCGCGCGCGTGCGCCTTGCGGATGCCACGCTTGATCACCGACTGGTCGATCACGAACTGGTCGGTGCCGTCTCCGTCTCCGGTCTCGATGATCACCGCGATGAAGTCGAGAGCCTCGACTGCGTCGGTGCCTGCCACGTGCCACCGGTACTCCGTGCACTGCGACCAGTAGCCGATGCCACCCTCAAGGGCAGTGGTGAACAGGGAGTTGAGCATCCGCTCGCGCTCGGTCTGGCAGGGGATGGAGGGGGCGTGGCCGGGGGCGAGGGGGGCAGTCATGGCGAGTCCTTACGTCGTTGGTGGCTTACTGACGTAAGCCTACCACAGCGTGCAGTCAGAGGGGATGCGGGATGCGGTGACGCTGCGTAAACGTCAGCTGGCATGCGGTGACCCCAGGACGCAGCACTGCCCGGCCCCTGTCGGGACCGGGCAGATGCGGGATGCGGTCAGCCTGCGAGCAGGTGGGCGCGCCGTGCCGCGTCACCCATGAGGGTCCACGCGAGGCGCGCGATCCCCTCGGGTGCGCGAGGCGTCCACGCCTGCGCGTTGCAGAAGGCGTAGTCCTCGCCGGTGAAGGGGACCTGACGCTCGCAGTCGTCGCACTCCCAGACGCTGGCGATGGTGTCGGTGCCCACGCGCGCAGCAGTCGAGGCGTCGTGCGCGCAGACAGGACGCGTCTCGCGATAGGCAGTGATGCCTCCGATGGTGGAGAGGGAGGTGGCCATGGTGGGTCCTTACGTCGTGGTGGGCTGTTCCTAGGAACAGCCTACACCATCGTCCAAACACTGACCAATCGTGCTAGCCCAGTGTCTGAACAGGCAGGGCAGGGGTACACAGGACCAGGGGAAGCACAGGCCAGCCTCTCCCTTATCCCTGCCTGACGAGGCAGGGCTCCCTCCCTGAGGCTGGCCTGTGCACTCACCTGCTCCCTGCCTGTGCCTGCCTGTGCTTGCCTGCCTCTGCCTCTGCCTCTCTCAGCACAGGCATGCTCGTGCTCAGTGCTGCAGCGCATCGGCATGCTCGTGCCTGTGCTCGTCGTGCACGCGCTCGTGTGCTCAGCACGTGCCCAGTGCTCCCTGCGAGGCTCCCAGCGCGCCTGCGAGGCTCCCAGCGCGCCCTAGGCACGCTGCAGCGCGTCTGAGAGGCTGAGACACACGCTCGGGACGCGTCGCCGGGGTCGTGCCCGGTGCGAGCGGGTGCGGCCCCTGACGCAGGTCGGAACACGATCCTGAGGGGTTCCTGAGGAGGCACAC
>Ga0307283_10000054_pt1 | contig 11006 bp, 13 predicted proteins | sample ER_DNA_122_FD_194487 | JGI IMG/M metagenome (GOLD analysis project Ga0307283, IMG submission 194487) | Bulk soil microbial communities from the East River watershed near Crested Butte, Colorado, United States - ER_DNA_122 | ecosystem: Environmental > Terrestrial > Soil > Floodplain | place...
ACGACGCTCTTCCGATCTCCCGGCACCCCGCCGCGCTGGCCCGTCCGGCGGCCGAGGTCTTCGGCGAGCTGTGGCAGACGCCCGGCGTCGGCGGGGTCGTCGACGACGTCTACCGCACCGGCCAGTCGTTCCTCGAGGCCGAGACGCAGGTGGCCGTGGCACGCGGCGGCGCCGGGCACGTGGAGCAGGCCTCGTTCACCCGCGGTCACTCGGTGATCCGCGACGTGCGCGGCAGCGTGGTCGGCGTGCTGACCGTGGCCGCCGAGACCACCCAGGTGACCCGCCGGCTGCAGAGCCTCGGCGACCTCACCGCCCGGCTGGCGTCCGCGCTGACCATCGACGACGTCGCCCGCGTCGTGCTGGCGTACGCGATGACCTCCTTCGACGTCGACCACTGCGTCTTCGCGGTCGACGACGGCGCCGAGTACCGCTACGTGCGGCGCATCCGCGGCGAGATGATGGACGAGGCGGACGAGCGCCTGCCGCCGCTGTGGAAGCGGGTCGGCACCGGCCAGGGCTCGCCCATGGTCGCGGCCGCGGAGAGCGGCCGGCCCACCTTCCAGGCCGACGGCGCCCCCCTCGCCGAGGTCGCCACCGACCGCCACGAACGCCGGATCCGGGCGCTGGCCGCCATGCCGCTGCGCACCCCGTCGCTGCGCGGCGCCCTGACCATGGGGTACCGCACCGCGCACACCTGGCTGCCGGCCGAGCGCGCCCTGCTGTACGCGGCCGCGGAGCTGGTGGCCCAGGCTGCCGAGCGGGCCCGCCGCTTCGAGGCCCAGCACGGCACCGCCCAGCTGTTGCAGCGCAGCATGCTGCCCGAGCACCTGCCTGAGCTCGACAGATTCCGGATCGCGGCGCGCTACGACGTCGGCGTGGACGGTAACGCCGCGGGCGGCGACTTCTACGACGCGTTCGAGCTGGCCGACGGGCGGCTGGCCATGGTGCTGGGCGACGTGGCCGGCCACGACGTCCGGGCCGCCGCGGTGATGGGGCAGGTCCGGGCGGCGCTACGGGCGCTGGCGCTCACCGACCCGGCCCCCGGCACCGTGCTGGCCGGGCTGGACCGGCTGGTCGGCTCGCTGGGTGCGGAATCGCGCAACGAGGAGATCTTCGTGACCGTCGTCTACGGGGTCCTCGACCCCACCGACGGCGCGATCACCATGGCCAGCGCCGGCCACCCGCCGCCGGTGGTGCGCCACGCGGATCCGCACGGCGGCCCGGCCACCGCCGAGCTGGTCCAGGTGCCGCCGGGCGCGCCGCTCGGCCTGGGCGGCAGCTGGCGCACCACCGTGGTGCGGCTCCAGCCGGGTGACTCGATCCTCATGTTCAGCGACGGCGTGGTGGAGCGCCGGGACCGGCCGCTGAGCGTGGGTCTGGCCGACCTGGTGGCCGCGGCCGCCGCGGCGACGAGCGGCGACCCGCGCAACCTGTGCTCGCTGGCGACGGCGGCGGTGTCCGGCCGTACCGACGACGACGTGGCGGTGCTGGCGGTGGAACGGGCCGTGGCGCTGAGCCGCTCGGCCACGATGCTGGTCCCGGCCGAGCCGACCGGCCCCAGCAGGGTGCGTCAGTGGATGACCACCCGGCTGCGGGAGTGGTCGGTGCCCGAGCCGGTGATCGGCGCGGCGATCCTGTGCACCAGCGAGCTGACGACCAACGCGCTGCTGCACGCGGGCACCCCGGCCCAGGTGCACATCGACCTGAGCGCGGAGCGCCTGCTGGTGTCGGTGGCGGACACCGGTACGCGCGGCAGCGTGACCCGCGCCCGCACCGACGCGCTGAGCAGCCGGGGCCGGGGCCTGGGCCTGATCGAGGAGCTGAGCGACACCTGGGGCACGGACCCGACCGTGCGCGGCTCGACCGTGTGGTTCGAGATGCTCATCCCGCCGCGCCGATCCAGCGGCGAGTGAGCCACCGCCGAACGGGGTATGCGACCGGCATGACAGCCAAACCCGGTGTTCTCTTCGACGTCGACGGCACGCTGGTCGACACCACGTACCTGCACGCGGTGGCGTGGTGGGAGGCGCTGCGCCAGCAGGATCACGACGTGCCGATGGCCGAGATCCACCGGGGCATCGGCATGGGCTCCGACAAGATCCTCGATCACCTGCTCGGCGCCGACCGGGACAAGGCCGCGGACGAGGAGCTGACCACCGCCCACGACGTGCTCTACGGCGCCTGGTGGGAGCGGTTGCGCCCGCTGCCCGGCGCGGCCGATCTGCTGCGGGCCTGCGCCGGCCGCGACCTCGCCGTCGTGCTGGCCTCCTCGGCGAAGGAGCGGGAGCTGGGCATCCTGCGCGAGGTCATCGACGCCGACGACGCGATCACCGCGGCGACCTCGTCGTCCGACGCCCAGCAGAGCAAGCCGGCGCCGGACATCCTCGAGGCGGCACTGCACCAGTCGGGCGTGGATCCGCGGCAGTGTGTCTTCGTCGGCGACTCGGTGTGGGACGTCCAGGCTGCTGCCAAACTGGACATCCCGTGCATCGGCCTGGTCTGCGGCGGCACCAGCGCGGCCGAGCTCAGGGAGGCGGGCGCCATCGCGACCTACGACGACCCGGCCGCGCTGCTGCGTGATCTGGAGAGCTCCGCGATCGCGAAGCTCGGTTAGGGACGCCGCCAGTCGTTGCCGGTCAGGTGGGAGCCGGCCTGCGGACCCATGGTGAGCATGCCGCCGTCGACCGGCCACGACGCCCCGGTGACGTAGGTGGCGTCGGGGCCGGCCAGGAACGCCACCACGGCAGCCACCTCCCGGGCGTCGCCGGGGCGGCCCAGGGGCACGCCCGGCCGCTCGACGCCGACCGGATCCTCGTCCTCCTGGCCGGTCATCGGGGTGGCGATCTCGCCGGGCGCCACCGAGTTGACCGTGATGCCGTGCTCCCCCAGCTCGAGCGCCATGACCCGGGTCAACATGCCGAGTCCCCCCTTGGCGGCGCAGTACGCGCCGGCGCCGACCCGCGGCGCCGTCTCGTGCACGCTGGTGATGTTGATGATGCGGCCGCCGCGCCCGGCCCGGACCATCCGGCGGGCCGCGCGCTGGGCACACAGGAACGGCCCGTCCAGGTCCACCGCGAGCACCCTGCGCCAGTCGTCCCAGCCGGTGTCCAGCACGGGGGTGGCGATGCCGGTGCCGGCGCAGTTGACCAGCACGCCGATGCCACCGAGGGCCTCGGCCAGCTCGTCGACGACGTCGGCCGCGCCCGGCAACCGGGTCAGGTCCAGGTCACGGATCTCGGCGCGGCGCCCGGCCGCGCGCACCTCGTCGGCCGTGCGCTGCGCGTGCGCGTCGTCGGCGTAGCGGGTGATGCCCACGTCGTAGCCGTCCGCGGCGAGAGCGACCGCGGTCGCCCGTCCGATGCCCGACTCGGAACCGGTCACGATCGCCACCCGGGGATGGTTGCTGCCTCTGTCGATCATTTCGCCCGCATACCCCGCGACGACCCCCACTATCCCGCCCGCAGCGGCATGTTTGCCCGGCCGCCGGGCAGTTCTCTGCGGTGCAGCTGCCCGACCTCCTTTTCGCCCTGTTGGGCGTGGGCGCCCTCCTGGCCGAGACCGTACTGTTGCTCCTGTTGCTCGGCGGCGCCGTCGTCGGGGCCTGCTCGGGCCGCTCACCTGGCCGGCCGCGATGGCCGGGCCGGCGCTGATCTTCGTGGTCCGGCTGGTGGCCGGCTTCCTGTCGCTGCGCGGCGCGCCCGGCCACCGGGCCGAGCACGCCGTCATCGCGGCGTTCGGCATCCGCGGAATCGGCTCCTTCTACTATCTCGCGTACGCGATGACCCACGCCGCCTTCCGGCGGTGGATGTCGTATGGGCGACAGTGGGCTTCGTCGTGGTCGTGAGCGTGGTGTTGCACGGCGTGGCGGCGACGCCCGTGATGCGGCTTCTGGACCGGTACAACGAACGGTCCCGCACCCCCGAGGAGCGACACGCTCAGTAATCGTCATAACCCTGTGTAGCCAACGTCCCGCGAAGTGGTAGTTGTTTTAGGACATTGAACCCGGACATGGTGGCGGAGCGTATTCATGGCGGTAAGGTGATCGGCATCTCGCCCTCGGCCGAGATTCCACGGTGGAACGACAGGAAAGGTGGGGCCGATGCGTCTTCGGGGCTTTGCGCCGGCGACCCCCTGCTGGGTCGAGCTGGCAAGTGCGGATCCGGCTCGCGCGGCCGACTTCTACGCCGGGCTGTTCGGCTGGGAACCCGCCGGCGACCGGTTCCGGCTCGGCGGCCGCTCCGCGGCCGGGCTGACCCGGACCCGCGCCGGCCGGCCCGCCGGCTGGCTCACCTACCTCACCGAGCACAACCTCGAGGCGTCGATCACCCGGGTCCGGGAGGCCGGCGGCCGCCTCCTCAGCGAGCCGGCCGAGGGACACGGCGGACGCTCGGCGCTGATCGCCGACCCCGCCGGTGCGCTGCTGGGCCTCTGGGAGAGCGCCGGCTTCACCGGCGCCGAGGTCGGCGGCGAGCCGGGCACGATGACGTTCCCCGAGCTGCTCACCGACGACGCGGAGGCCGCGGCGCGGTTCTACGGCCAGGCGTTCGGATGGCTGCTGCGCGACGAGTACGGCAGCGACGGCACCCGCGGCGAGTGGATCACTACAGCGCATGACGCGATGGCCGGCCTGGCGCCGAGCCGCGGCGGCAGCTGGTGGCGGGCGGCGTTCCAGGTGGCCGACTGCTCGGGGACCATCCAGACCTGCCGCGAGCTGGGCGGCAACGTGATGTCCGGCCCGACGGACATGGGCTTCGGCAGCTACGCGGAACTGCTCGACCCGTGGGGCGTGCCGTTCGCGGTGGCGGCCCCGGCGGCCCTGCCGGTGGAACTCAGCATGTCCTTCACCCCCGAGGCAGGCATGGAGTTGACGTTCGGAGGGTAGTAGCACGCCTGTTCGATCATTCGAGGAGGCAAGGCCATGGCGAACACCGACCAGGACCCGGCGTCGAACACGATCAAGGATCCGGCCGACTGGACCACCGGCGACGAGCCGGCGACCGGCGCCCAGCAGTCGTACCTGCAGACTCTGGCCTCGGAGGCACATGAGGACGTGCCGGAGGATCTGACCAAGGCGGAGGCGTCCCAGCGGATAGATGAGCTCCAGGAGAAGACCGGCCGCGGCCGGTAGGCTCTGACCGTACGACCAGGCGCCGGGCATCGCCCGGCGCCTTCTGCGTGCACGATCGGGCGTGTCAACCGCAGTTGACACAACGTCGAGTGTCAACGTAAGTTGACACCCATGACGGAAGCAACCGATCTCGCCGCCGCTGCCGGCAGCGCCGATCCTCGGGTCGGCCTGCGGGCGGTCGTGGCGCTGCGCCGCCTCCTGGAGGGCCTCGAGCACCTCCAGGTGGCCAACGCCCGACGCAAGGGCTGGTCCTGGCAGGAGATCGCCGACGCCCTCGAGGTGACCCGCCAGGGCGTCCACAAGAAGCACGCCGGTCGCGTGCCCACGCAGGATCCACGGGAGGGCTGACATGTTCGAGCGATTCACCCATGCCGCACGCGAGGTCGTGTTGCGTGCCCGACACGAGGCGCGGGAGCTGGGGCACAGCCCGATCGGCACCCAGCACGTGCTGCTCGCGCTGCTCGCGGATGCCACCGGTCCGGTCGCCTCGGCCCGGTCGCTCACCGGCCGCGGGGTCGACGCCGGCTTCGTCCGGGCCGAGGTGATCCGGCTGGTCGGCTCCGCGCCGAGCGAGCCGGCGGCGACGGACACCGACGCGGAGGACGCCGCGGCCCTCAAGGCGATCGGCATCGACCTGGACGCGGTCCGCCGGGCGATCGAGGAGAACTTCGGCCCGGGCGCCCTGTACCTGCCCCCCGCGACCGCCCCGAAGCGCCGCGGCCTGCTGCGCCGCCGCACCGGCACCCGGCCCAGCGGCCACGTCCCGTTCTCGCCGCGCAGCAAGAAGGTCCTGGAGCTGTCCCTGCGCGAGGCCGTCCGGCTGAAGCACAACTTCATCGCGCTGGAGCACATCATGCTGGGCATCCTGCGCGAGGGTGAGGGCCTTGCCATGCAGATCCTCGCCGGGGCGGGGGTCGACCCGGCCCGGCTGCGCGAGGACGTCACCCGCTCGCTCACCGACCAGGCGGCCTGACCACCGCGGCATGCCGACTGAAACACGCCTCGCCGGGGTACTGAGGCGCTGCTCATCGCTCGTTGCTGCCGGAGGAAACGTGAACTATCGGGTCGAGTACAACGGCGAAGACCTCGAGCTCGCCACCCTGGACGCCGCGCTGGACAACGCGAAGCATGCCATCGCCGCCGACATCGGGCCGGTCAGCGGGTGGACCGTCGAACACGACGAGTCGATCAACGACTGGTTCGTGCAGGGGGTGGTCGACGGCAAGGCGGTCGGGGCCACCGCGGTCGTCACCGGCCCGGAGCCGACGCTGACCGCGCAGACGTATCCGCGGCACGCGCCCGCCGGCACCGACGACCTCGCCCGGCGGCGGTCGTTCACCGGTTCGACCCCCGCGGACGTGCTCGGCATGGCCGCGAACTGGCTGGCCGGCCGCCCGGAGGTCGTCGCCGTCGACGATCTCGGCTGGCGGCCCGGCCGGAACGGCTACGAACTGCGGATCTACTACCGCAGCTGACCCCGCCCCGCTCGGTCGCGTGCCCCAGGCCACGCGGCCGGTGCGATCAGACAGCCCATCGTGCCGCGCGCAGCACCTGCGGATCGCCGGCGATCGCGTGCAGCTCCGCGTGGTCGGCGGCGCGGAACGGGGCGCAGGAGAAGCCGTGCGGTGGTCAGTTCCATCGAGCGATTGTGGCCCGGTGCCCGGGCGATGACAGGGCCGGTGGAGGTTCAGCGCAGGGCGTAAGAGCTGGACCGGCCCGCACCACGGCTGGCTGAATGAGGTGATGGCGCGCGCCGCGTACGACGGGATCGCCGACTGGTACGAGTCCGAGTTCATTAGTCCCCAGTCCGCACAGGACGATGCGCTCGGCGTCCAGGACGCGCTGCGCGAGCTGCTCGGTCCCGGCTCGGGCCGCTGCCTGAAGGTGGGCTGCGGCACCGGCGTCTACGCCGACTCGGTCCGCCGGCTGGGCCGGATCCCGGTCGGGGTGGACCTGTCCGCCGGGATGCTCCGGCACGCCGCCGGCCGGCTTCCGGTCGCGCGCGGGGACGCGACCCGCCTGCCGTTCGCCGGCGCCTCGGTTCCCGCGGTCATCGCGATGATGGTGCACACCGACATGCCGGCGTACCCGGCCGTGTTGCGCGAGGTGCGCCGGGTGCTCGCCCCCGGCGGCGTCTTCGTGCACGTCGGCGTGCATCCGTGCTTCTGCGGCGCGTTCGCCGACCGGGCCGACCCGGCCGCGACCGTGATCCGGCCCGGCTACCGCGAGCGGCGCTTCAGCCGGGACGCGTGGAGCAGTCAGGGCGTGCGCAACAAAGTCGGCGCGATGCACTTCCCGCTGGCCGAGCTGCTCGGCGCGTTCGTCGCCTCCGGGTTGACCGCCGACGGGTTCGCCGAGGGGGGCGCGCCGACACCGATCACGTTCTCGGTGCGGGCGCATTGACCACTCGGCCCGCGCGTTCTCGCCTGTCATGTGGTCCAGCACCAGGATCGCCGCGCCGTGCAGGGCGCCGTCGTCGCCGTACGCCGCGTGCGCGGCGGTGAACACGTCGGCCGGGCCCGGCCAGGTCGACCACCGGCGGTGAATGTCCACGATGGAATGCCATCAGCCCGCGTGGGCAGGCCGCGGCGAAGCTGTCCGGCGGCCGGGTCGTGCCCCGTGGTCCAGGATCTTCCGGGGATCATCAGCCTATCCTCGTGATACGAGGATAGGAGAGGACGGCGTGGACTCCACCATCATCGAGGCGGTGCTCTTCGACATGGATGGCACCCTGGTCGACTCCGATGCGGCGGTCGAGCGCGCCTGGCGGGTGTGGGCGGCCGAGTACGCCGTCGCACCGGCCGACGTCCTGGCGGTCGCGCACGGCGCTCCGGCGCAACGCACGGTGCGCCGGGTCCGCCCGGACCTGGACGAGACCGGTGTCGCCCGGGCCGCGGCCCGCCAGCTCGCCCTGCAGTACGACGACCTGTGCGACGTCGTCCCGACGCCCGGCGCGCCCGAGCTGCTGGCGGCGCTGCGACTGCCGTGGGCGGTGGTGACCAGCGCGGACGTGCGGCTCGCCCGGGCCCGGCTGGGCGCGGCCGGCATCACGCCGCCGGTGCTGGTCACGGTCGAGGACGTCCGGGCCGGCAAGCCCGACCCGGAGGGCTACCGGCGCGCCGCAGAGCTGCTCGGTGTCGCGCCGGAGAACTGCCTCGTGGTCGAGGACGCGGAGGTCGGAGTCACCGCGGGCCGGGCCGCGGGGGCGCAGGTGGCCGCCCTCAAGGGCGTCGACGCCGACCTGCGCATCGCCGACCTGGGCCGGCTCGCGCACATCCTGACCGGATGAGACGCACCGGGCGCCACGGGTGACGACCACCACGTCCAATCGCCCACTATTTCAGTTTTGAAAGAGTATCGTTCGGGACATGACCGAACCGCTCAGCGAAACCCAGCAGGCCGCCTGGCGCGCCTTCGTGGAGAGCAGCTGGGCGCTGCACACCCGCCTCGAGGACGACCTGCGGGCCGGCACCGGCCTGAGCATGGCCGACTACCACGTGATGGTGGTGCTCTCCGAGGCGGACGGGCACCGGATCCGCATGGGCGAGCTGGCCAGCCGCCTGGTCTTCTCGCCCAGCCGGTGCACCTACCAGATCGCCACGATGGTCAGGCGCGGCCTGGTCCGCAAGCAGAGCTGTTCCGACGACGGCCGCGGCCAGGAGGCCGTGCTCACCGACGCCGGCCTGGCCGCGCTGACCGCCGCCGCGCCGCTGCATCTCGCCACCGTGCGGGAGACGTTCATCGACGACCTCGACGATGCCGAGCTCGCCGCCATCACCCGCGTCTTCGGACGCCTGGGTCCCCGACTGCGCACGCAGCCGGTCGCAGTCTGAGGGAGAAGTCCATGCCAGCGATCACCGTCGACGACGTCCTGGTCCTGCCACGCCTGCCGCGGCTGGACCCCGCCACCACCAGCTACCGGCCGGTGCGCCGGCTGACCACCGCGCCGTCCGGCTACGAGGGGGAGGGCTTCCCGGTCCGGCGTGCCTTCGCGGGCGTACCCATGAACGAGCTGGACCCGTTCATCCACCTCGACCAGATGGGCGAGGTCGACTACGCGCCGGGCGAGCCCAAGGGCACGCCCTGGCACCCGCACCGCGGCTTCGAGACCGTGACGTACATGATCGACGGCACGATGGACCACCAGGACTCCCTGGGTGGCGGCGGCACGATCACCAACGGCGACACCCAGTGGATGACCGCGGGCGGCGGCATCCTGCACATCGAGGCCCCGCCCGAGCAGCTGGTCACCAGCGGCGGGCTGTTCCACGGGCTGCAGCTCTGGGTGAACCTGCCGCGCGCCGCCAAGATGATCACCCCGAAGTACCAGGACATCCGCGGCCGCGAGTCGGCACTACTCACCACGCCCGACGGCGGCGCTCTGATCCGGGTGATCGCGGGCGAGATCGCCGGCCACGCGGGCCCCGGATCGACGTTCACCCCGATCAATCTGGCCCACGTCACCCTCCAGCCCGGCGCCCAGCTCGACCTGCCCTGGCAGCCCGACTACAACGCGCTGATCTACGTGCTGGCGGGTCGCGGCACGGTGGGCACGCCGCCGCGCCCGATTCAGATCGGCCAGCTCGCGGCACACGGCGCGGGCGACACGCTCCGGGTGACGGCGGACAGCCGGCAGGACCCGACCACCCCCGCAATGGAGCTGTTCATCATGGGCGGGCGCCCGATCCGCGAGCCGGTGGCGCACTACGGGCCGTTCGTGATGAACACCCGCGAAGAGTTGATGCAGGCTTTCGACGACTTCAAGAAGGGCCGCCTCGGCGTCATCCCGGCGGAGCGGCTCCCGCACACCAGCTGACCTTCGACAGGCGCAGCGTTCCCGCACCACCGCGAGGGTTGCCGGCCGAGCCGGCAACCCTCGCACCGTCGTGTCGGGGGCTTACGGGCACTGCCTCCAGGCGAAGTGGTAGGTGGTGGAGATGCTGCCGTCCGTGGAGTCCATGGTGAGGAAGCTGGCCTCGGTCGAGGTGCCCTTGGCCACCCGCAGCTCCGTGTTGATGTTGAGGTTGCGCAGCTCGCCGCACGGATGCCAGACGACCGCGGCGACCGGAACCTCGTCGCTGGCGATCCAGTTGTCGTCCAGCGGCGCGACCACCGGGTGGCTGGTGAAGGTGCTCTGGGTCATGCCTTGGAAGTAGTAGTTCGCCCGCTGCGAGGCGCTCGCCCCCCGCTGCAGCAGCCCGTATCCGCGGTAGTCCACCTTGGTGATCGCGAAGGTGAAGCCCTGCGGCACGTGGACCAGGACGTTGAGCTGACAGTTCTTGCGGCCTTCGGTGGTGGCGATGCCCGGGCCTGCCTGAGCCAGGTAGTCGCTGTAGATCGCGGTGAATGCGGTGTTGTCCGGCGAGGTGGCGACGTCCGCCGTACCGGGCCGGCAGCCGGAGCCGGCCATGGCGACGAGGTCGATGACGATGTGGTCGGAGGGCGGGTCGTCCAGGGGGCTTGCGAGCCCACGATCAGCGCGGAGGCGATCAACGCCAGGGCGACTCCCCCGCGCACCAGCAATTTACGCATGGAACTCCCTTCGATATGAAATGACGATGCACACGCGGGCATCAATGTAATCCCGGAAATAGATGCCGGTCAATAATGCATTCTGTTGCGCCACACGAACATGCGTCATACAGCTAATCGACTTACGCGCCTCGGTAAACCAGATCTTCCGAATATTCCGGACTAATTTTCACCCTAACGATGGGCAAAACGCCCTGACTCGATCCGGGAATGGTGATCATATTCCGCGCGGACCGGCATGCCCAGACATCGATCGTTGACAATGCTTGTGTGATGCGCTGTGCCTGGATAGCATTCCTCTGCCACCTCGGACAGGGATGGATACGTAAAACCATTTACCGGTTAA
>Ga0307283_10000055_pt1 | contig 10802 bp, 13 predicted proteins | sample ER_DNA_122_FD_194487 | JGI IMG/M metagenome (GOLD analysis project Ga0307283, IMG submission 194487) | Bulk soil microbial communities from the East River watershed near Crested Butte, Colorado, United States - ER_DNA_122 | ecosystem: Environmental > Terrestrial > Soil > Floodplain | place...
ACCGTTCCCTGGCCGGCGATGATCCGGTCGTCGTCGAACGGCGGGATGATCGCCAGGCCGCGTCGAGCGGCGAGCTCTTCGGCGACGCGCTGCCGCTCGTCACTGGCCGTCCCGACGATGACGATCTCGGCGCCATCGGCGGCGACCCGTTCGCGTTTCACCTCGGGCGCATCGGACGGCATGACGACGACCGCAGCGGTTCCCAGTAGGCGCGCGGCGCGAGCGACGCCCTGGGCGTGATTGCCCGACGAGTAGGTGATGACGCCGCGCGCGAGCTCCTCGGACGAGAGTGAGTCGATGGCGGCATACGCACCCCGAAGCTTGAACGCCCCGATCGGCTGGAGCGATTCGGCCTTGAGGAACCGCCGATCGGCGGGCGCTCCGAATGCAAGGAGCGGCGTCCTGATCGTGATCCCGCGCAGACGATCGGCCGCGGCTCGGATCGCGTCGAGGGTGACCAGGCCCGGGGCGGCCTCGGTCGTCATCGTGGTGTCATCGGTCGCGGGCGGCCAGTCGCTGGCAGTCGATGCAGCGAGCGGCCCACGGCAGCGCCTCGAGCCGTTCCGCGGCGATCGGCTGGCCGCACCGGACGCACGTGCCGAACGTGCCGTCGTCGAGCCGGGCGAGCGCCTCGTCGACCAGCACCAGCTGCTGGTCGGAACGATCGCGCAGGGCGAGGTCGCGCTGTTGCGCGAAGACCTGGCTGGCCGCCGCGGCCTGTGAGCCATATGTCATCTGGCCCGGGGCGACGATGGCCTCGCCGATCTCCTCGAGCAGGCGGGCGCGCTCGGCCAGAAGGGCGGCACGGATGGCATCAAGATCGGAGGCATCCACCGGCCGATGGTATGCCAGCCGTATACTCCATGGGAGTACTCACCCGAGGAGACACGATGGCCATCGAGATCGATCCGGTCTGCGGGATGTCGGTCGACACCACGACCAGCCAGCTCTCGCTTGACCATGACGGCACGACGTATTGGTTCTGCGGCAAGGGTTGCTTGCTCGATTTCCAGGACGATCCGCAAGCCTTCCTCGGGCCTGACCCCGGGCCGGCGACACCCCCGACGACCGCCGGATAAGGCGCGGATAAGTCGCAGGTAAGCGCTCGTCGCGACACTGGGCATGGCGGTCTCAGACCGGGCACTCCGCGGAGGGGTCGGCCGCCGGATGAGGTCCGGCCTGCGCGCCGGAGGAGGTGCCCCATGCGGCGATTCCTCGACTCCATTGGCGCGATCGCCAGCCCACTCGCGTTCGCCGTCGCGGTCGCGATCGCCTCGGACGGACTGAAGTGGTGGTAGGGCCGGAGCAGGGTCTGCGCTGGGATCCCTAGGTCCGCGCGCCCGCGACGCTTGCCGGATCTTCGGTCAGGCGCGACGCGACGTAGACCGGGATGATCGAAAGCAGCAGGACGAGCACCGCGGCCACGTTGACCAAGGGCAGCTGGTTCGGACGCTGGTAGTTGTTGAAGATCCAGATCGGGAGCGTCTGGACGCCCGGGCCGGCCAGGAAGTTCGTGACGATGATCTCGTCGAACGAGAGGGCGAAGGCCAGGAGCGCGCCCGCGATCAAGGCCGTCCGCACGGCCGGCAGTGTGATGCGACGGAAGGTGGTGAACGTGTCGGCGCCGAGGTCCGCTGACGCCTCCTCGAACGAACGCGATGTGCGCCGGAGCCGGGCGATCGCGTTGTTATAGATGACGACCACGCAGAACGTGGCGTGGCCGACGATGATCGTCGTGACCCCGAAGTCGAAGCCGATCGTCCGGAAGGCGGTGTTGAGGGCGAGGCCCGTGACGATGCCTGGCAAGGCGAGCGGCAGGATCACGATGAACGCGATCGCCTCGCGCCCGAAGAACCGAAAACGCGAGACCGCAAGGGCCAGCAGCGACCCAAGCACGATGGCCACGATCGTCGCGCCGATCGCCACCTGGACGGAGGTCGCGAACGACGAGCGGATGCCCGCGTCGTTGAATGCCTTGACATACCAGTCGAGGGTGAACGAGGTGATCGGCCAGGTCGCGACCTTGGCGGCATTGAACGAGTACAGCACGATGATGCCGATCGGCAGGTAGATGAACGCGAGGATCAGCCCGGTCGACAGCCGCAACGCGACGCGCAACCAGCGGGGCAGGCCCATCAGATCGCCTCGAAGGCGCCGAGGCGCCTGGCCACGAGCAGGAAGACCAGCATGATCGTGACCGGGACCATCGCGTACGCGGCGGCCAGCGGCTGGTTGCCGGCCACGCCGACCAGGTCGTACACGACGTTCCCGATGAACTTCGTGTTCGACACGAGGGTCGGCGTGATGTAGTCGCCCAGGGTCAGGCTGAACGTGAAGATCGCCCCGGCGATGACCGCCGGTAGCGTGAGCGGCAGGATCACGCGGCGGAACGTGTTCCCGGCCCGGCCCCCAAGGTCAGCCGACGCCTCGAGGAGCGATCCGGGGATCCGGTCGAGGCCGGCGTAGATGGGGATGATCATGTACGGCAGCCACAGGTAGCTCTCGACGATCCAGACCGCCTCGATGCTGTAGCCGGGGCCTTGCAGCCCGAACGGCGCGAGGACCCAGTTGAGGACGCCGTTCTGGGCGAGGATCAGTCGCCAGGCGTAGACCTTGACGAGATAGCCCGACCACAGCGGCAGCAGGATCGAGACGAGCAGCAGGCCGCGGACGCGCGGCGAGGCGACCCTGGCCATGTAGAAGGCGATAGGAAACGCGATGGCGATGCAGGTGAGGGTGACGACCGTCGCCATGATCACGGTCCGGGCCGTGATGATCGGGTAGACCTCGCCCGAGGCGATCCGCTGGTAGTTGGCCAGCGTCGGCGTCGTGACGATGTTGCCCGACAGTGAATCGACCGACCAGAACGACGAGACGAAGAAGAGCGCGAGCGACCCGAGATAAGCGATGACCAACCAGCCGATCGGTGCCGCGAGCAGCGCCGCGAGCTGGATCCGGGGTCGCCGATAAAGCGCCGCCGCCACCCGCCGCACCGGACTGGTGGGCGGGCGAGCGGCGGCGGTGCTCGTTGTCACGGGAGGCGTACCGGATCAGCCCGTCCGCGCCGGGATCCGGGACTCCCTAGGCGCCGGTGATCTCGGTCCATGCCTGCGTCCAGGCATCGAAGTCGGTGCAGATGTCACCCCGACCGTCGAGGCACGAGACCGTCGGCGTGTTCCAGTAGTAGACGTCGGTCCAATACGATTCGTCGGTCGCATGGAACGTGTCGCAATGACCGGCGCTTTGCTTCTCGGCCTCGGCGCAGGCGGCCGCGCTGACGGGCGCCTCACCGAAGTAGACAGTCACATCGGCGTTCGCCTTGGGCGAGATGATGTAGTTCATCCACTTGTACATGCAGTTCGGATGGGCAGCCTTGGACGAGATCATCCACGTGTCGGACCAGCCCGTGGCGCCCTCCTTGGGCTTGACGACCTCGACCTTCTTGCCGCCGGGCGCATTGAGCGTGTTGGCCTGGTACTGCCACGCCGTCCCTATGGCCATGTCGCCGTTGGCGAAGCCGTCGATCTCTTCCTGGGCGGTGCCCCAGTACTTGCCGATCAGGCCCTTCTGGGTCTTGAGCAGGGCGACCGCCGCCGCCAGCTGGTCCTTATCGAGCGCATACGGGTTGGTGATGTTGAGAGCCGGCTGCGTCTTCATCAGGTAGAGCGCGGCATCGGCGATGTAGATCGCGTAGTTGTAGGCCGTGACCTTGCCCTTGTAGGGCGAATCGGCCGCGAAAACCGGGCCCCAGCTGTCGGGCGCGGTCGTCACGACGGTCGGGTCGTACATGAGCACATTGGCGCCGCGGCCGTGCGGGACGCCGTAGCCGACACCGTTCACGGTGTTGTAGGACTGGTTCTTGAGCCCCTCGAAGACGTCCGCGTAGTTGGGGATCGCGTTGAAGTCGACGGGCGCGACGTCGCCGCCGGCGATCAGTCGGAGGGTCGCGTCGCCGGATGCGGAGACGCCGTCGTACTGGCCCGTCTTCATCAGCTGGACCATGTTCCCTGAGTCGAGTCCGACCTTGACCGTGACCTTGCAGCCGGTCTCTGTCTCGAACGGGGTCACCCAGTCGTAGCCGGTGACCTGCTCGCCGCCGGTCCCGCCGACGACATAGCCGGCCCAGGCGATCAGGTTGAGGGCGCCCTCGCCCTCACCGACCGTGTACGCGGGGGCCGCCGCCGACGGGGCCGCCGCCGTGGGTGCTCCGCTCGCCGGCGCGCTGGCTGCCGCTGTCGGAGCAGCGCTCGCAGCGGCCGTGCTCGATGGGGCGGTGCTCCCGCCGTTGCTCGAACACGCTCCCACGACGATCGCCGCCGAAGCGGCGAGCGCCATCACTCCCCTGATACGCATTCCGTTTCCTCCTCCTATGACGCCCCATCCGCGATGGGGAGTTGATGCTGCCGCTTCCACACGAGCCGGACAGCCTTCCCTTCCTGGGCGAGCGCCTCGGTCGAAGACGTCGACAAGTTCTGTTGGGTGACCACGAGCTCACCGCCCGCGTCGAGAGTGACGACGTAGCGGGTATCGGGGCCGAGGTAGACGACGCCGCGCACGATCCCGGTGGCCGACGTCTCGTCGGATCCGACCGTCGCGTCGGGGGCGGCCAGGCGGATCTTCTCGGGCCGGATCGTGAACGTGCCGGCCGAGCCCAGGATCCGCTCCGCCGCCTCGCCGCGGAGCAAGTTGGAGGTCCCGACGAAACCGGCCACGAACCGGGTCACCGGGCGCTCGTAGACCTCGGCCGGCGCGCCGATCTGCTCGATGCGGCCTTGGTTGAAGACGGCCAGCCGGTCGCTCATCGTGAGCGCCTCCTCCTGGTCGTGGGTCACGTAGATGAAGGTGATGCCGACGGCCTGCTGGATCGCCTTGAGCTCGATCTGCATCTCCTCGCGGAGCTTGAGGTCGAGTGCGCCCAGCGGTTCGTCGAGGAGCAGCACGCGCGGGCGATTGACGAGCGCCCGGGCGAGCGCGACGCGCTGCCGCTGGCCACCCGAGAGCTGGCTCGGCTTGCGCTTCTCGTAGCCATCGAGCCGCACCATCCGGAGCGCCTCGGTCACTCGCGAGACCCGGTCGGCTTTTGCAACCTTGCGCACGACGAGGCCGTACGCGACGTTGTCCCCGACGGTCATATGCGGGAAGAGGGCGTAGTCCTGGAAGACCGTGTTGACATCACGGTCGAATGGCGGGATCGCGGTGACGTCGGCGCCGTGGAGCAGGATCCGGCCGGCGGTCGGCAGCTCGAAGCCGGCGATCATCCGGAGCGTCGTGGTCTTGCCCGAGCCCGACGGGCCGAGCATCGAGAAGAACTCCCCATCGCGGACCTCGAGATCGATGCCGGCGACCGCCACGACATCGCCGTAGTGCTTCTCGACCGATTCGAGGCGAACGGCGGCCGGGATCGGAGCACTGTCGTGCGCCGCGGCGCTGGTCTCGAACGGGATCGCCAAGCGGGACCTCGGAACTGGGGCCGTGACGGCCGAGGGCGGTCGGGGGTTCGGGTCGCCGCACTGTGCCGTGCCCCGGCGAGACGTGTCAAGCAGCGCCGGACCGCGTTCCGTTCGGCGCGTCATAGACTTCGCGCCGTGTCTCCCCGTGTCACCCGACGACTCGTCGTGCTCCTCGCTTTCACGGCGATCATCGCCGCCGGCTGCGATGCCGGCGCACCGCCAGCGACCCCTCCGATCGTGCCCGGCGCGTCGGGATCGCCGCGCGAGGTCAACCTGATCGCCAAGGACTACTCGTTCCTGCCGGATGCCCTCGATCTGGCGCCCGGCGAAACCATCCTGCTCCACGTCATCAACGGCGGCCTCGAGGTCCACGAGGCTGTCATCGGCGATGCCGCCACCCAGGACGCGTGGGAGGTCGCGGAAGCCGCGACGGTCGGCGCCCCACCCGGCCCGACGCCGCTCGTCAGTGTCCCGCCCGGGGTCAGCGGTGTGCGGATCGTCGTGCAGTCGGGCGAACGCGTCGACCTCGTCTGGACGGTCCCGGACGTTTCGCCGGCCGCGGCCTGGCAGGTCGGTTGCCACATCCCCGGGCACTGGGCACGGGGGATGCAGATCCCCGTTCGCTGGGCGGGTGCGGCGCCGGCCTCCTGAGCGCGCCGGATGGTACGCTTCGGAGAACGCCGACGAGCGCGAGATCGGTCAATGTCGAGGAGGGTCCTGAATGGCGTATGTGATCGCCGAGCCATGCATCGACGTGCTCGACGTCTCGTGCGTGTCCGTCTGTCCGGTCGATTGCATCCATTTCGACGAGGGCACGGATCGAAAGCTCTTCATCGACCCGAACGAGTGCATCGACTGCGGCGCGTGCGAGCCGGAATGCCCGGTCAACGCGATCTTCCCCGAGGAGTCGCTGCCACCCGAATGGGCCAACTACACCGCGATCGACGCGACCTGGTTCACCGACAAGGCCGCCGCCCGCGCTGCTGTCGACGAGCTGAAGCCGCGCTGACTCCGAACCCGGGGTCCTGATGCGGATCGCCTCCCTCCTTCCGTCCGCGACGGAGATCGTCTGCGCCATCGGGCTCGGCGATTCGCTGGTCGGCATCACCCACGAGTGCGACTACCCGCCGGAGATCGCCGGGGTGCCGGTCCTGACCCACAGCGTCCACGACCTGGCGACCGCCTCGTCGCGCGACATCCATCGGCTGGTCACGGCATCGGTCCACGGCGGTTCGTCGCTGTACGCCTTGGATGAGGAGGCATTGGCCGCCGCCAAGCCGGACCTGATCCTGACCCAGGAGCTGTGCGACGTCTGCGCGGTGAGCTACCGCGCGGTAAACGAGGCAGTCCGGGCGATCGACGCGGATATCACGGTCGTCTCGCTCGAGCCGACCTCGATCGAGGGGATCCTCAACACGATCACGACCGTCGGCGCGATGACCGAGAGCGAGGACAACGCGATCGACCTCGTCGAGAGCCTGCGCGAGCGTCTCGGGGCCGTCGAGGAGAAGGTCCAGGCGCGGCGCGAGGCGGGTGGCCGGTCGCCGCGGGTAGTCGGACTGGAGTGGCTCGACCCGCCGTTCGCATCCGGTCACTGGGTTCCCGAGCAGATCCGACGGGCCGGCGGCTGGGAGCTGCTCGGCTCGGACGGGGAGCGGTCCGTTCAGACGACGTGGGACGCGGTCTCGGAGGTCGACCCGGAGATGCTGCTGCTGATGCCGTGCGGGTTCCACCTGGCCGAGACGCTGGCCGCCTGGGAGGGCACGCGGCGGCCGCCGGGCTACGAGGACCTGGCCGCCGTCCGACGCGGGCGCGTCTTCGCACTCGACGGATCTGCCTATTTCAGCCGCCCCGGGCCGCGCGTCATCGACGGCATCGAGCTGCTGGCCGAGATCTTCGACCCCGACGCCTTCGTCGACATCGCGCCGTTCGGCTCGTGGACGCCGGTCGGGCCGTAGGCGACACGAGCCGGTGCCATTTCGCGCGACGTTCGATTGCCTGTGGTGCGGGGCCGCGCATTCGTGTCGCGGGCCGGACGACCTCGAGGGCTGGGCGCAGCTCTGTCCCGATTGCGTCGGGAAGGCCGGTGACAACGGCTTCCTCCGGTTTCGGTTGCGACAGGCACTGACCGAGCGCGGGGCGGCCGGCGGAGCTGTGACGGCGGTCGCTGAGCCGCCGGCCGCTGACGCCGCCACCGCGCCCGCCACTTCTCCCGACGTCGACGCGACCATGCTCGCCTACTACGAGGCTCGCGCCCCGGAGTACGACGACTGGTACCTGCGCCGTGGCCGCTACGAACGCGGACCCATCCACGACGCTGCCTGGAACGCCGAGCTCGACATCGCCGGCCGCTGGCTCGACGAGCTCCCGATCCGTGGCGAGATCGTCGAGCTTGCGGCAGGCACCGGCTGGTGGTCGCCGCTCCTCGCCTCGAAGGGCGAGCTGTCGCTCTACGACGGCACGGCGGCCCCGCTCGAGCGCGCACGTGAGCGCCTCGTCGCGCACCAGCTACGAGCGCATCTCCACGTGCGTGACGCGTGGGCCGAGCCCGATCGCCAGGTCGATGCCGTCTTTACGGGCTTCTGGCTGAGTCACGTCCCGCGCGCCAGGGTTGCCGAGTTCCTCGGCGTCGTTCGCCGTTGGCTCAAGCCCGGCGGGACGTTCGCGTTCATCGATTCGCTCCCGGATGAGCAGTCGAGCGCCACCGACCATCCTGCGCCGGCCGATGATGCCTCCGTGCGCCACCTCAACGACGGTCGCGAGTTCACGATCGTCAAGGTCTACTACCAGCCGGTTGAGCTCGAGGAGGCGCTCGTCGACGCCGGCTTCGTCGATGCACACGTGACCACGACCGGCCGGTTCTTCCTGACGGGTGTGGCGACAGCCGGCCGATAGGGCCCACCAGCGCCCGGGACCGCCGGATCGCCCCGACCCCGCGGCTATACTCCGCGCGATGTCCCCCCTGGCGAACTCCACGATCGCGACGGTCGGCTCCGGCGTCATGGCCGAGGCGATGATCGCAGGCATGCTCCGCGGCAAGCTGGTCGAGCCCGGCCAGGTCGTGGCCAGCCACCCACGCCCCGAGCGTCGCGAGCACCTGGAACGCGAGTACGGCGTGCGGACCGTGGCCTCCAACATCGAGGCGGTCGACGGGGCCGACGTCATCCTGCTTGGCATCAAGCCTCAGATGCTGGCCAAGGTCGGGCGCGAGATCGGCCCGCACCTGCATCGCGGCCAGCTTGTCCTGTCGGTACTGGCCGGTGCGACGACCGCCGCGCTGGTCGGGATGCTGGGCCACGACCAGGTGGTCCGGAGCATGCCGAACACCCCCGCCCGGCTGGGCAAGGGGATGACCGTCTGGTACGCCACGCCCGCGACGACCGAGGCGCAACGTGAACAGGCCGCCGCACTGCTGGGCGCGCTGGGTCACGAGCTCGAGGTCGACGACGAGAAGATGGTCGCGATGGCGACCGCGGTCTCCGGCACGGGCCCGACCTACGTCTTCCTGGTCATGGAGGCGCTCATCGATGCCGCCGTCCACCTCGGGTTCCCACGCCACATCGCCCACGATCTGGTGATCGAGACCCTCGAGGGTTCGACGCTCTTCGCCAAGCAGTCCGGGATGCACCCCGCCGAACTTCGCAACATGGTCACCTCGCCGGGTGGCACGTCCGCAGCGGCACTCCACGAGTTGGAATCCGGCCGGCTCAGGACCGTCCTGTCCGAGGCGGTCTGGGCCGCCTATCGCCGGACGGTGGAGCTGGGCGACCAGCTCGAGGCGTCCGTCGAGTCTGAGGCTGAGCGCCGGAGCGGCGGTTGACGACGACACCCGACGCGGACCTGAGCGAGAACGCGGCGCACCCGATGGACCTACGCACGGCGCCCGTCAGCTCGATCCGCAGCCGGGACCTGCGGGCCTCGGACCGCGACTTCTGGACCGACGAAAAGGCGCTGTGGGATCGGATGCAGGCTGACTGGGCTGGTCTGGACGACGCGGCATGGCATGCGCCGGGCGCCGCGCCATCGGACGCCGGCGGGCCGCCCTGGTCACTCGCGGAACACGTCGGCCATATCGCCGACTGGCAGGAACTCGCCATCGACTACACGCGTCGCGCGATCAAGACAGGCGCATGGCCCTCCGACACGGATTACGATGACGGCGACTTCGACACGTTCAACGAGCGCCGGCGCGAGCCCTGGGCGTCGATGCAGCGCGACGAGATCCTGGCCCGTCTCGAAGCCGCCCGCCAGCGCCTCCTCGAGGTCGCGCACGGGCTTTCCCCCGAGACGATCCGAGGCGAAGACGGGTGGGACTGGGTCTACCCGGCCCTGCACGGCCACTACCTCGACCACCTCGCGGTCATCGAGCCGTGGACCGCCGAGCTGCGAAGCACCGGCGCCGTCCGCTGATGCCGACCGCACCTATCACGCCATCGCCTAACCTGACCATCGAGGCGATCGTCGCGGTCGACGCCCCCCGCGAGTTCCGCCTGCACCCGCGCGACCGGTTGGTGGCCTTCACGGCCGAGACCGCCGGCGCCCGGCAGCTCTTCACGCTCGCGTTGCGTGGCGGGTATCCGAGCCAGCTGACCGCCTCGGCGAAGCCCGTCTCGGATCCGCAATGGTCGCCCGACGGCCGGCGGCTCGCCTTCGTTCGCGACGACGAGATCTGGGTCATCGAGGCCGACGGGTCGCGGCTCACCCGCGTGGTCGCCAAACCCGGCGCAGGCCGCGATCCGCGCTGGTCGCCTGACGGGCATCGCCTGGCATTCCTGTCCCGCCGCCGCGGCTGGTCGCAGATCTGGCTGATCGATGCACCCGTGCCGCGCCGCGGCAGGCCCGCGACGGAACCCAAGCCGCCGCGGCCGACCGCCCTGACCGAGATCGGAATCGACGTCGATGCCTTCGAATGGGCCCCGGACGGGACGCGCATCGCGGTCATGGCTCGACGCGGGCCGGACATCGAGGAGACGGCTCAGATCGCGCTCGTCGACGTATCCACTGGCGCGTCGCGGGTGGTTGCCGGCGAGCGAAGTGTCGATGTCGCCGCCCGCTGGCTGCCGGACGGTTCGCTCCTGTTCGTCTCGGACGCCGACGGCTGGTTCCAGGTCGTCCGGCTGACCTCCGACGGCCACGATCGGATCGTGCTGACCGAGGGCGCGCGCGAGCACGGTGAACCTGGCGGCGGCCCCGGGTCTGCGCCACTCCCATCGCCCGATGGCAGCCGCTTCGTCCACATCGAGATCCACGACGGTCTCCAGGACCTGAGGGTGGGCGAACTGGCCGGGAGCAGCGCCCCGAAACGGGGACGTGGCCGGCCGCCGAAGACGCCACGGACCGTCTCGGCCGCCT
>Ga0307283_10000059_pt1 | contig 10291 bp, 9 predicted proteins | sample ER_DNA_122_FD_194487 | JGI IMG/M metagenome (GOLD analysis project Ga0307283, IMG submission 194487) | Bulk soil microbial communities from the East River watershed near Crested Butte, Colorado, United States - ER_DNA_122 | ecosystem: Environmental > Terrestrial > Soil > Floodplain | place: USA...
TCCTTGAGCCGGTCCACCACCTCGATCGGCCGGCCCTGCTCGTCGACGCCCTCGGCGTACCGGGCCCAGCTGGCCACCACGGCGGTGGACCGCAGGATCTCGCCACCGGTGTCGAGGTTGTGCCGGATCACCGGCAGCAGCCATTTCGGGATGCGGTCGGAGCTCTCCGCGCAGAGCCGGGCCACGGTGTCGCGGACCTGGGCGTTGGAGAACCGCTCGATGAGCTGGTGCTTGTAGGAGTCCAGATCGATACCGGGCACCGGCTCCAGCGTCGGGGTCGCCTCGCGGTCCATGTACGCCAGCAGGAAGTCCGCGAACAGCGGATCCTGCGCCACGTCGTGCACGAGGCGGTAGCCGGCCAGGTAACCGAAGTAGCACAGCGCCTGGTGGCTCGCGTTGAGCAGCCGCAACTTCATCAGCTCGTACGGCTCCACATCGGGCACCACCTGCACGCCCGCGTCCTCGAACGGCGGCCGCCCCTGCGGGAACGCGTCCTCCAGCGCCCACTGGGTGAACGGCTCGCAGACCACCGGCCAGGCGTCCTCCACGTCGAACCGCTTGCGGACCTCCGCGCGGTCGTCGTCCGTGGTCACCGGGGTGATCCGGTCCACCATGCTGTTCGGGAACGCGACGTGCTGCTCGACCCACGCGCCCAGCTTCGGATCCCGCAGCGTCGCGAACGCGACGAAGCTGCGCCGGGCGGCGTGCCCGTTGCCCTGGATGTTGTCGCAGCTCATGACCGTGAACGGCGGTACACCGCGGTCCCGCCGCCGGCCAGCGCCGCGGTGATCAGGCCGAACGTGGTCCGCGGCGGGTTGCCCGGCTGCAGGTCGTGCCGCACGTCGGGGTTGTCGGCGACGAACTCGCCGGTGACCGCGTTGACGTTGTAGCCGCCCTCGGTGATGGTCAGCGAGACGATCCGCACCTCGGGGGCGGCCATCTTCTCGATCACGGCCTCCGGGTCGTCCGGGGCGAACAGGTACTCCTTGATGGAACCGATGACCCGCGCCTGCAGCGTGCCGTCGGGCGCCTTGACCACCAGCGTGTAGAGGCCGTCCTGGGCGTGCATGACCTCGGCCATCCGCCGGTCGCCCGGCAGCACGCCCACCCCGCAGATCGCCCACTCCAGCGCCGCGCCGGCGTTCATCAGCCGGTCCAGGTACATCGCCTGATGTGCCCGGTGGAAGCCGCCGACACCGAAGTGCACGATGCCGGTCCGCAGCGCGTCCCGGTCGTAGCCCGGCACGGGCAGACCGGGGGGCAGGGACGACAGGTTCTGGGTCTTGAGCGGCAACATCGGCGTGTCCTCCCAGCGCTGCGACGGGCCTGAGACCCAGCATCGCATCCCCGGCGGCCGGTCGCCGGGCCCGGCGCCGGGGATGCTTTCTCACCGTGCGTCAACACGGGCACACGGGCCGTACCCGTCTGCCCGGGTCAGACCCGCAGCGCGGCCGCCGGCCGGGGGCTGCCGGCGGTCATGTGCCGCAGGTACGCGGGCAGCGTGAAGAACTCCGGGCAGGTCCGCTCGCTGAGCAGCACGGTCAGCAGCGTCCGGGCCTGACCGAAGCACCGGGCCGAGTCCTCGTCCAGGGCTCCGGTCTCCGCCAGCACGTCGAGTTCCTCGCGCAGCATCCGGGTCACCAGGCCCGCGGTCACCGGCACGCCGTAGTCGGTCGGGGTGCCGGTGGAGATCCACTGCCAGAGCTGGGTGCGGCAGATCTCCGCGGTCGCCGCGTCCTCCATCAGCCCGCCGAGCGCGACCGCGCCGCGTCCGCCCAGCCACGCCGCGACGTACCGCAGGGCCACGCTGACGTTGGTGCGCAGCGCCACCTCGCTGACCGCGACCGGGCCGGCCTTGACGTCCAGCAGTTCCTTGGCGGTGACCCGCACGTCGTCGCGCTTGCGCACGATCTGGTGCGGCTCGAAGCCGAGCCACTGGTCGAAGACCTCGCGGCAGGTCTCCACCAGGCCGGGGTGGGCCACCCAGGAGCCGTCGAAGCCGTCGCCGACCTCGCGCCGCTTGTCCTGGCGGACCTGGTTGAGCGCCCGCTTGGCGGCCACCGGGTCGCGGCTGGGCACGACGGCGGCCATGCCGCCGATCGCGTGGGCGCCGCGCCGGTGACAGGTCTTGACCAGCAGTTCGGTGTACGCCCGCATGAACGGCGCCGTCATCGTCACCTGCGAGCGCTCCGGCAGCACCACGTCCGGCCGGTTCTTGATCATGCTGAACAGGTAGTCCCAGCGGCCCGCGTTGAGTCCCGCCGAGTGCTCGCGCAGCTCGTACAGGATCTCCTCCATCTCGAAGGCCGCCGTGATCGTCTCGATCAGCACCGTCGCCCGGATCGTGCCGCGGGGGATGCCCAGCAGTTGCTGGGCGAAGACGAACACGTCGTTCCACAGCCGCGCCTCGAGGTGGCTCTCCAGCTTCGGCAGGTAGAAGTACGGGCCGCTGCCGCGCTCGATCTGCTTGCGGCCACAGTGGAACAGGTACAGGCCGAAGTCGAACAGCGAGGCGGAGACCGCCCGGCCGCCGATGCGCACGTGGCACTCCGGCAGGTGCCAGCCCCGCGGCCGCACCATGATCGTCGGCAGGTCCGCGCCGATCTTGTACTCCCGGCCGTCCGCCGCGGTGAAGTCCAGCGTGCCGTCCAGCGCGTCGCGCAGGTTGCGCTGGCCCGAGACGACGTTGTCCCAGGTCGGCGCGGTGGCGTCCTCGAAGTCCGCCATCCACACCTTCGCGCCGGAGTTCAGCGCGTTGATCGTCATCTTGCGCTCCGGCGGGCCGGTGATCTCCACCCGCCGGTCGGTCAGGTCCTCGGCCGGGGGCGCCACGGTCCAGGTGTCGTCGATGCGGATCTGCCGGGTCGACTCCAGGAAGTCCAGCTCGGTGGTGCGGGTGGCCCGGCGGCGCCGGCGCCGGTCCAGCAGCTGGACCCGCCGCGCGCCGAACTCACGGTCCAGCGCCACGACGAACTCGATCGCCTCGGGGGTGAGGATGTCGGTGTGGTCGGACGGGGAGACGGTGACGGGTTCCATCAGAACTGCTCCGCTTCGGTCGAGCCGGACAGCGCGGTGGTGGAGCTCTCCGGGTTCAGCGCCGTGGAGACGGCGTCGAAGTAGCCGGTGCCGACCTCGGCCTGGTGCTTGGTCGCCGTGTAGCCGTTCGCCTCGGCCGCGAACTCGGCCTCCTGCAGCCGCACGTACGCGCTCATGCCCTCGGTGGCGTAGCCCTGCGAGAGCTCGAACATCGAGTGGTTGAGGGCGTGGAAGCCGGCCAGCGTGACGAACTGGAACTTGTAGCCCATCGCGCCGAGCTCCTTCTGGAACCGGGCGATGGTGGCGTCGTCGAGGTTGCGCTTCCAGTTGAACGACGGCGAGCAGTTGTACGCCAGCATCTTGTCCGGGTGCACCTTGTGCACAGCCTCGGCGAACGAGCGGGCGAACTCGAGGTCGGGCTTGCCGGTCTCGCACCAGATCAGGTCGGCGTAGTCGGCGTAGGCGACACCCCGGGCGATCGCGGCCTCCGGGCCGCTGCGCACCCGGAAGAAGCCCTCGGCCGTACGCTCGCCGGTGAGGAACGGCCGGTCCCGCTCGTCCACGTCGGTGGTGAGCAGGTCGGCGGCCAGCGCGTCGGTCCGGGCGATGATCAGGCTCGGCACCCCGGCCACGTCCGCGGCGAGGCGGGCGGCGTTGAGGGTCCGGATGTGCTGGGCGGTCGGGATGAGCACCTTGCCGCCGAGGTGGCCGCACTTCTTCTCCGAGGCGAGCTGGTCCTCCCAGTGCACGCCGGCCGCGCCCGCGGCAATCATGGCCTTCATCAGCTCGAACGCGTTCAGCGGCCCGCCGAAGCCGGCCTCCGCGTCGGCGACGATCGGGGCCAGCCAGTCCCGGTCGTGCCTGCCCGCCGCCGTGTCGATCTGGTCGGCCCGCAGCAGCGCGTTGTTGATCCGGCGCACCACCGCCGGCACCGAGTTCGCCGGGTAGAGGCTCTGGTCCGGGTACGTGTGCCCGGAGAGGTTGGCGTCGGCGGCGACCTGCCAGCCGGAGAGGTAGATCGCCTTGAGGCCGGCCCGGACCTGCTGCACGGCCTGGCCGCCGGTCATGGCGCCGAGCGCGTTGATGTACTCCTCGTCGTGCAGCAGGTCCCACAGCCGGCGGGCGCCCCGCTCGGCGAGGGTGTGCTGCTCCTGGACGCTGCCGCGCAGCTTCACGACGTCGTGCGCCGTGTAGCTGCGGGTGACGCCCAACCAACGGGGATCGCCGGCCCACGCCCGAGTGAGGTCCGACGCGGTACCGCCCCTGACTTCGGTCAGCTGATCAGTCATGTTCCAAGCCTCCGTGCTGTTCCTGGGTGGAAGAATTTGACTGTCGCGCAGTCCGCAACCCCTCCTGAAGCCGTTTGTGAGGAGAAGAAACGCAAATATTCTGCTAGCGTCAAAACCCATGACGGCTTCCTCCACTGACGCCACCGTCGACCTCGTGACGCTCGGCCAGCGGCTGCGGCATCAGCGCCGGGCCAAGGGCATGACGCTCGACCAGCTCAGCGCGGCGGTCGGCCGGGCGCCGTCGCAGCTGTCGCTGATCGAGAACGGCAAGCGGGAGCCCAAGCTCAGCGTGCTGCAGGCCATCGCCGGCGCGCTGGGCGTACCGATGCAGGATCTGCTGCGACCGGAGGCGCCGAGCCGGCGCGCCGGGCTGGAGATCGAGCTGGCCCATTTCCAGCGCGAGCCGGCATATGCGGCCCTCGGCCTGCCGGTGGTCCGCGGCGGTCGGCGGTTGCCGGCCGACGCGCTGGAGTCGCTGATCGGGCTGCACCGTGAGCTGACCCGGCTGCTGACCGAGCAGAGCGCCACCCCGGAGGTGGCCCGGCGGGCCAACCAGCAGCTGCGCATCGAGATGCGCGAGCGCGACAACTACTTCGACTACATCGAGCAGGCCGCGGCGAAGGTGCTGGAATCGGTACGGCACACCACCGGTCCGCTGTCGCAGCGCGGCATCCTCGACATCGCCGCCCAGCTCGGCTTCTCCCTGCACTACGTCAGCGACCTGCCCGGCTCCGCGCGGTCGGTGACCGACCTGCGCAACCGCAGGATCTACCTGCCGCAGGTGGCCAGCGGCAGGGGCCACGACCCGCGTGCGGTGGTGCTGCAGACGCTCGGGCACTTCGTGCTCGGCCACAACGACCCGGCGGACTACGGCGACTTCCTGCGCCAGCGGGTCGAGGTCAACTATTTCGCCGCGGCGCTGCTCATGCCGGAGAAGTTCGCCACCGACTTCCTGCGCGACGCGAAGGCCGACCGGGCGCTGGCCATCGACGACTTCCGGGACGCCTTCGGGGTGTCCTACGAGACGGCGGCGCACCGGTTCACCAACCTGGTGACCCACCACTTCGGCATCCCGGTGCACTTCGCGCGGGTGCACGAGAGCGGCACCGTCTACAAGGCGTACGAGAACGACGACGTGCGCTTCCCGTCCGACGTGACGGGCGCGATCGAGGGCCAGCCGGTGTGCCGCAAGTGGGCGTCACGCACGGTGTTCGCCGCGGAGGACCCGTACTCGTCGTTCTACCAGTTCACCGACACCGGCAGCGGCACGTACTGGTGCACGGTGCACGTGGAGTCGACCCGCTCGGGGGAGTTCTCGGTGACGGTCGGCACGCCGTACCAGCACGCCCGCTGGTTCCGCGGCGGCGACACGACCCGCCGTACGGTGTCGCGCTGCCCGGACCCGACGTGCTGCCGGCGCCCGCCCGCGGAGCTGGTGGAGCGCTGGGGCGGACAGGCCTGGCCCAGCGCCCGGGTGCACTCGCACCTGCTGGCGGCGCTACCTCCCGGCACCTTCCCGGGCGTCGACGCCCAGGACGTCTACGAGTTCCTCCAGCGCCGCGCCTGACCTGCCGAGATGCTCCGCCGCGGGTGGGCTCATGCCTGGCGGACGCGGGCGGTGCCGCGGACCTGCGCCGGCACCTCGAACGCCTCGGGGATGGGGATGCCGCAGCCGAGCCGGATCACCAGCGGGGCGTCGACGACGTCGCTGTGCTGCAGCAGCGACTCGTCCTGCCAGCACAGCCGGACGTCGGCCGAGCACCGCCCGATCCGCACGTGCGCGAGCCGGCCGGCGCGCACCGTGGCCGCCAGGCCCTCCACCGTGAATTCCACGCACAGGCGCAACCGCAGCGTGTACACCTCCTGCCGGTCGACGAGCACCTCGATGTGCGGTTCGTGGACCACCCGGACCAGGTGGTCGTCGAGCGTGACCAGCCGGGTCAGCTCCTCGTCGGCGACGGTCTCCCGCCCCGCCTCGAGCAGGCCGTCGTACGACATGAGCCCGGACAACAGCATCGCGGCGAGCTCCTCCTCGAGCAGGCCACCGGTCGCGGCGGTGAGTTCGGCGGCGAGCGCGATGCGGGCCGGCTCGGACAGGGCGGTGCCGATGGCCTCGAGCACGGCCGCCACCGGCCCGCCGTGCGTGAGCCGGTCGTTCAGCGTCGCGTCGTCCGCGCCCAGGAATGCGCGGAGGTGGGTCACCGCCGCACCTCCTCGATGGCCACCTGGCCCGCGGCCGGCCGGCGGCGCAGGGCGATCGAGATCTGCGGGCCCGGGGCACGGGGTGTCACCGAGTGGGTGCGGCGGCCGGGCACCGACCTCACCTCGACGTGCCGGCGCAGCCAGCGCGGACCCCTGAGCCGGCGGAACACACCCGATCCCATAGCGACCATCTCCCCTGGTGTCACTATGCACGTGCGGCGCCGGATTCCCCAGCGGTCCGTCGTTGATCTGCTCGCGGTCAGTGCGGGACGTAGTCCTCCAGCAGCGCCGGGGTCAGGCCGGCCCGGTGGATCGCCCGCAGCGCGGCCAGGAAATCCTGCACGAAGGCGGGCCGGAAGTGCATCAGAATGATGTCGCCGGGCCGTACCCGGCGGCCCTCCTGGTAGCGGACCTTTCCCTTGTGGACCGTCTCCTTCCACATGAACGCGGCCTTGATCCCGCAGTCGTGTGCCGCCCGCAGCGTGGTGGCGTCCCGGGTGCCGAACGGCGGCCGGAACAGCACCGGCCGGTGCTGATAACGGCGGCCGAGCAGGTCGGCCGAGCCGCAGACCTCGCGGCGCTGGAAGGCGTACGACTTCCCGCGCAGTGGGGTGTGGGTGATCGTGTGCGCCTCGATCGTCGCGCCGTGCTGCTGCAGGCGGGCGAAGTACGGCTCGTGGCCCCGGATGGCGTCGGTGGTGAGGAACAGCGTGACCGGCACCTGCGCCGCCGCCAGCAGCCCGGGCGCCTCCGGCGGGCTCAGATATCCGTCGTCGATGGTGAGAAAGGCGACCCGCTGCCGGGTGGGGATCCGCGACAGGTACGGCACGCCGCCGGCCTCCGGCAGGTCGATCGGCTCCGCGGGTGGCGCCGCGGCGAAGACGGGGATGTCGCGCGCTGTCCAGCCCTTGCCACCGCGCGGCGGTGTCGGTCGGGTTGCCGGAGCGGCGAGGTGTTCCGTGGGTGCAGTGGCCGAGGCGCTCGGCGATGCGGGTGGATCTCCCGCCGGCACGCCGGCGGAGCACGCCGCCAGGGGCAGCCCGAGCAGGGCGGCGGTGGCGGCGGCCAGGGCCCGCCGGCGCATCGACAAGATCACATGGGGCAAGCTATTCACCCAGCGCAACCGCACAGCGTGACTGCTCGTGGTCAGATCGTCAGCAGGTCCGCGACGGCCTGCGGGCCGGTGGGAGCCAGCCAGCGCAGCAGCGATCGGGCCGCCTCCACCACCAGGGCCCGCTCGTACGTCGTGGCGAAGAGAAACCGCCGTTCCCGCTCCGGCCCGGTGTCACCCAGATCGCGGGCGACCAGCGCGGCCGCCTGGTGCGGGCCGACCACCAGCACGTTCCACTCGCCGTGCAGCGCGTCGCCGGCCGCCAGGTGCGCGCCCCGGACGCCCGGCGCCGGTCGGTCGCCCAGGTCCATGCCGAGCGCCGCCACCAGCGGGCTGCGCTGTGCGATGGCGGTGAGTCGGCGGGCGGTCGCCGGGGTGAAGTGCCGTGCCTCCTGGAAGCAGACGAGCAGCACCGGGGGCTGGTGGCTGTCGCGGGCCAGCGCCTCCAGGTGCCGGCTCATCGGCATCAGCGTCGCCTTGGTGGTCACCACGGTGGGGCGGTGCGCCGCAACGATCTCGAAAGGGGTTCCGCCCGTCCGGCCCGCGGCCGGCACCGGCAACAGGGGCAGCCGCTCACCCACCGGCTCGGGTACGGCGGGCAGGCCAGCCGGGCGCCCGAACCGCCAGCCCTGGCCGACCGTCGCGCCCATCGTGCGGGCGATGCTCTCGTGCGCCGCAGTCTCGATCCCCTCGGCGAGGATGAGGGCCCCGCTGGCCTCCGCGTACGCCGCCACGGCCGCCACCACCTCCGCGGTGTGCGGATGGTCGGGGGCGTACAGCAGATGCATGTCCAGCTTCACCACGTCCGGGTGCACGAACGGCATCAGGGCCAGCGACATCGGGTCGGCGCCCACGTCGTCCAGGGCCACGCCCCAGCCCGCCGAACGGCAGCTCGCCGTCGCCGCGAGCAACCCGGACGGGTCGGCGGCGATCGCCCGCTCGGTCATCTCGGTGACCACCCGCAACCGGCGGTGGGCCAGCGCCACCACCGGCGCCAGGTCGTCGGGGCAGGGCGTGCGCCAGGCGGTGGGCTCCATGTTGACGAACAGGGTCTGCTCCAGGCCGGCGTCCAGCGCCGCGCGGTAGGCGGCGGCCCGGCACACCCAGTCGAGCTCGCTGTCACGCCCGGCCGCGCGGGCGGCGGCGAACAGCGCCACCGGGGATTCCCACGGGGTGCCGGCGGGGCCCCGGCTGAGCGCCTCGTAACCCAGCACCCGTGCAGAGGCGAGGTCGACCAGCGGCTGGAAGACGGAGGTCACCGCGCGGTGGTCGATGACCTGGTGAATATCCGGCACGTTCTCCCATCGGCAGCTCGGCGGCACATCTGAGCCCGGGGCGCGGCCGCGGTGCTGCCACGCCCGAGAGAGCGCTTTCTCACCATGCGGATCGAAAAACTTCGTTGTGTCTATTTACTGTTAACAAGCTTTAACTTAAGTTGAGCGTACCGCCGACGGAGCTTCCATCCATCGGGCGATGTCGATCCGCACTGCTCCGGCGGTGCGTTCGCGATGCTGCCCGCGGCAGGCCGGAGTTCCCCCAGTCCGGCCTGCCGCCCCCCATGAAGAGGAGCGCTTCATGAGAAGAAGAGTCACTCTCCCGCTGCTGACCGTCGCTACGGTCGGCGCCTCACTGTTCATCGCCGTCACACCTGCCCTGGCGCACGGTTACATCTCCTCGCCGCCCAGCCGACAGGCCAACTGCGCCAGGGGCGCCGTGGCCAACTGTGGCGACATCGTCTACGAACCGCAGAGCGTCGAGGCGCCTAAGGGTTCGACGCAGTGCAACGGCGGTGGCAGCCGCTTCGCCGTGCTCAACGACAACAGCCGCAACTGGCCCGCCACCTCGGTCGGCTCCACGGTGACGTTCAACTGGGTGCTCACCGCCCGGCACTCCACCAGCACGTGGGAGTACTTCATCGGCGGCACCCGGCTGGCCTCGTTCAACGACGGCGGCGCGCAGCCCGGCGCCACCAAGTCGCACACGGTCAGCATGGGTGGCTTCACCGGGAGGCAGACCGTCCTGGCCCGGTGGAACATCGCCGACACGGTCAACGCGTTCTACTCCTGTGTGGACGTGAACATCGGCGGCGGCGGTGGCGGGAACCCGCCGCCGACCACCCCGCCGCCGACGAACCCGCCGACCACCCCGCCCACGACCCCGCCGACCCAGCCGCCGGCCGGCGGGACGTGGCGGGCCGGTACCGCGTACGTGCCCGGCAACGTCGTCACCTACGGCGGCGCCTCGTACAGCTGCCGGCAGGCGCACACCGCGCTGGTCGGCTGGGAGCCGCCGAACGTCCCGGCTCTCTGGTCCCGGATCTGAGTCGCCCTCCGGACGGGTCCACGGCCACCGGCGTGGACCCGTCCGCCGTCCTGAGCGAGGAAGGGGTCCCGTGCGCCGTCTCGCCGTCGCCCTGCTGATGCTGGTCGCACAGGCCGGCTGCGCCCCCGAACCTGCGCCACCGGCGTCCCCGCCGCCCGCGTTCAACGCCACCGACGTGATGTTCCTGCAGATGAGCCTCGACTACATCGGGCAGGGCGATCAGGTGCTCGACCTGGCCGAGCGCCGCGCCGGCGACCCGCGGGCGCGTGCCATCGCGATCGAGCTGCGCGGCCAGTGGAAGGACGAGTCGCAGACGATGCGGCGCTGGCTT
>Ga0307283_10000060_pt1 | contig 10173 bp, 8 predicted proteins | sample ER_DNA_122_FD_194487 | JGI IMG/M metagenome (GOLD analysis project Ga0307283, IMG submission 194487) | Bulk soil microbial communities from the East River watershed near Crested Butte, Colorado, United States - ER_DNA_122 | ecosystem: Environmental > Terrestrial > Soil > Floodplain | place: USA...
GCCAGGTGCGCGCGGTCCGCCAGACCGTCGGCGCGACCTCCACGTCGGCCATCGGCTCCCGCATGATGCCGGTGTCGATCCGGTACAGCCAGTAGTCGAACCAGCGGTGCAGCGTGTCCAGCCACTCGGCGCGCCGGACGTTGAACGGGTCGGTGTGCGCGGCCTGGTGCAGCCAGATCTTGCGTGGCACGTGCCGCTTCGCCAGCGCGGCCCACCACTGCCCGGCCTGCGAGGTGCGCACGTTGTCGTCGTGCAGGCCGTGCACGAGCAGCACACTGGCGCGCACCTTGTCGACGTCGCGCAGGTAGTCGCGCTCGGCCCAGTAGGCGTTGTAGTCGCCGGTGATCCGGTCCTGGTCGCGTTCCAGCGCCGCCATGACCTCCGCGCAGGCCTCCGGGTTTGCTCGGGTCAGCACCGCCCTGGCCAGCACGTCGGTGTCCTCACCCTGGAACCCGCCGGGCGCCACGACGCCGCCGTTGGCCCGGTAGTAGTCGTACCAGCTCGAGATGGCGGCGATCGGCACGATCGTCTCCAGCCCGCGCACCCCGGTGGCGGCGACGGCGTTGGGCAGCGTGCCGTTGTAGGAGACGCCGATCATGCCGGTCCGCCCGGTCGACCAGGTGGCCCGCACGGGCGCCCCGGCCTCGTCGACGGCCGCGGCCCGCCCGTTCAACCAGTCGACGACGGCCTTCATACCGAGCGTCTCGTTACGCCCGCCCGAGGTGGGACACCCGTCGGACCCGCCGCTGCCCAGGCTGTCGGCGAAGACCACGGCGTAGCCGCGCGGCACGAAGTAGTTGTCGAGGTAGCCGGCGAAGGTCACGGTCTCGGCCGCGCGGTCGGCGCCGGCCGCCGCGCTGCGGCGGGCGCCGGCGGCGTCGCGGTCGATGTCGTCGTGATTCGGTACGTCGTTGAGCCCGGCGTAGTAGGGGCTGGCCTGGAAGATGACCGGCACGCGGGCATCGGTACGCGGCCGGATGATCCGTACCGCCACCCGGTCGGGTCTGCCGTCGGCGTCGCTGTCCACCGAGGTCTGCACCCAGACGCGCTCGCGCACGGCCTGGGTGTAGTCGTAGACCGGTTGGGTGCCGGCCGGGGCAGCGGGGGCGGCCTGCGCCACCGCCGCACCGGCGACCACGGTCAGCACAGCGGTGCCGGCGGTCAGTGCCCGCACCAGGAACAGGACGGATCGCATCGAGGGAAGCCTCCGGCGCTCGGGACCAGATACTGGGATGACCCTATCGTCTTCCGTCGATATCCGGGACAGGTAAACAGACTGCCGGACGCGCCGGAGGCGGCTCAGGGGACCACGGCTCAGCGGACCACGGCTCAACGGCTGTCCCCCAACCTGTTTCCGCAGCAGCGCTCTCGCCTGGGCTCGGGCGGCTCTCGTCAGGGCACTGCCTCGCGCGACAGGTCTGCAAGACGATGCGGAGTACTGCTGTGCCGACAGCGATACCGAGCAGGAGCTGCGCCGCCGCGACGCCGAGCTGTTCCGGCCACACCGTGCCTACCTCGGACCCTACGGACAGGTAGAGCGCTAACGGGAGCTTCCAGCAGCCCCAGGCGACAAGAAATCCCGACGCCAGCCAGCTCACAGTGACCGGTATCCACAGCGGTATGGCTGAACGGGCACGGAGAAGCACCCAGACGCCCCACGCGCCGGCAAGCGACCAGATGCCGGAATTGCCGACCTGGAGATACCAGCCCAGTTCCCGTGCGCCAAGATGCCGCAAGCCGATCGTGCCTCCTGCCGCCAAGTCCAGGTTCAGCACGGCGACAACGACGGCTCCGAGGATCGCGAGCATCGCCACTCGCGGTCGGTACGCCTCGGATGGACCCACACCTGGGTCACCGCGACGGACCCTGCCCGCGAACGCTGCCGGCCAACGACCTTGCAGGTAGAACGGCAAGGCGATGGCCAGACCCAGCCCCATCCCGAGGAAGCTGACCTCGATGAGACGTCCTTCCCAGACCGGCATGATGGAGGACCCGGGGTCGGCCGTCCCGGCCCCGGTTGACAGCAGCGTGTCCAGCAGCATGTAGGGAATCATGGGAACGAGGAACCCGCCGCCGATCCACGCGCACGACAACACCGCAAGAGCCGGAATCCGTTGACCCCACGGCCGGACGAGGGCCAGCGCGAGCGCTATACCTACCGCGGCCATGCCGATCGTGACCAGGTTGAGCACGACGAAACCCGCCACACCCCGCTGGTCCGTCCGGGGCAACAGGCCTGACAAGGCGCCGACGACCCAGGAAATCTTGATCAGCAGATACGGCGTCATCGTCAGAGCGGCACCGTATCCGGCCACCTCGCCGACCCGGGTTCGAAGTTCCTTGTTCCGCCCGGCACTCACAAGATTCCGGCATTCCGAGGGCCGACCAGCAACGCCGACATATGTACATGTAGTAATCCAGTCACACGTCGGATCGTCGTCTGCTACGGCTGTGACCATGCTGAGAGTCGCCGTCCGCATCTGCTTGATATGCAGCTGATCGCAAGGCTCCTCGACGGGGGCACGCTCATGCCCCGAGCGTAGAACCGGCTCTAACCCGATCGTGGAGTAGCGAGACAGGCACTCAGCGGGCCACGGCTCAGTGGGCCACGGCCCGTTCGGTGTTCCTGGCGATGACGTCGATGATGCGAGGCCAGAGGGCGCCCGGCAGATCGTGCCCCATGCCCTCGAGCACCACCAGATCGGCACCGGGCACCGCGGCGGCGGTCGCTTGCCCACCGGAGACCGTGATGAGCGGATCGTCGGCGCCGTGCACGACCACGGTGGGCGCCGTCACCTCCCGAAGCCCGGCGGTGCGGTCGGGTGAGGCGATGATGGCGGCGTACTGACGCAGCGTCCCCAGTGGGCGGTAGCTCCGGTCGTACTTGGCCTCCGCCCGGCGCCGCAACTCGTCCTCCGCGGCCGGATATCCCGGCGAGCCGATGATCCGAGCGGCGGCCACCGAGGTGGCGACCGCGGTGGCCCGGTCCGGCGCCGGCTGCCCGGCCAGCACGGCCGCGGCCCCGGGCGTCGCCCGGCCCACCGACCGGTCCCCGGTCGTCGACATGATGGAGCAGAGGCTGGCCACCCGCTGCGGGTGGTCGATGGCCACCTGCTGGGCGATCATGCCGCCCATCGACGCGCCCACTACGTGCGCCCGCGGCACGCCGAGGGCGCCCAGCAGCCCGGCGGCGTCGGCGGCGAGGTCCGCGAGCAGGTACGGCACCGTGGCGCGGTCCCCCGCCACGATCGCCCGCAGGTCGGGCACCCCCCACTCGGGCCGGCTGGTCGACAGGCCGGCGTCCCGGTTGTCGAACCGGATCACGAAGAAGCCCCGATCGGCGAGCTGTTCACAGAACTCCTGCGGCCAGTCGATCAGCTGCGCGCCGAGCCCCATGACGAGCAGCAGCGCCGGGCGGTCCGGGTCGCCCAGGGTCTCGTGATACAGCTCGATGCCGTTGGACTGCACGTAGGGCACGGTGGGTCCTCTCGTCGTGGCCCGGCGCGCCGCGTACCGGGCACAGACGATGATGGAGGACGCCGGTCCGCGTGGCCACCCGGCCGGCCACGCCGGCGGTCAGGCGGAGTCCCGGATCACCAGGTCGGTCGGCAGGATCACGGCCGAGTGCTCCTCGCCGTCGATGTGGGCCAGCAGCAGCCGTACCATCTCCGCGCTCTGCCGGGCCCACGGCTGCCGGATCGTGGTCAGCAGCGGCGTGGTCGTGGTGGCGATCTTGTTGTCGTCGAAGCCGCCGACCGCCACGTCCTCCGGAACGCGCTTGCCGGCCCGCTGCAGCGTGGCGATCGCGCCGGCCGCCATCAGGTCCGAGCAGACGAACACCGCGTCGAGGTCGGGCGCCTGGACCAGCAGGCGGGCCATCGCCGCCTCGCCCGATGCCCGGGTGTAGTCACCGGTGGTGATCAGCTCGGGATCGCCGTGCCCGACGATCTCGCGATAGCCGGCGAGGCGGTCGACGCCGCCGGGGGTGTCCAGCGGGCCGGTGATGACGGCGATCCGCCGGCGCCCGGTCGAGCGGAGATACTCGGTCATCTGCCGTGCGCCGTCGCGGTCGTCGGACGCCACATAGGTCACGTCGCGCTCCTGGCCCAGCGGGCGGCCGCAGACCACGAACGGCAGCCCGCGCTCCTTGAGCTCCGCGATCAGCGGGCTGCCCAGGTGGTTGGAGATCAGCAGCGCACCGTCGACGTGTCCGGCGGTGACCCAGCGGCCGATCCGCTGGCGGTCCTCGCCGGTGGCCGCCACGGTCAGCAGCAGGGTGATGTCGTGCTCGGCGAGCACCTGGGTGCAGCCGCGCAGCAGATTGTTGAAGTTCGGGTCCTCGAAGAGCTTGTCCTGTGGCTCGGAGAGGATGAACGCGACCGAGCCCGAACGCTGGGTGACCAGGCTGCGGGCGTGCTGGTTGACCACGTACCCGGTCTTGCTGATCGCCCGTTCGACCGCCGCGAGGGCCTGCCTGCTGACGTTGTGGCCGCCGTTGAGCACCCGGGAGACCGTGCCGCGGGAGACCCCGGCCACCGCCGCGACGTCGTCCATGGTCGGGCGGGAGCGGAGTCGGCTGGGCTCGATCACGGTCACATTCTCCCGCCCGCCCGCACCCCCGCGCAGCCGGGTCAGCCAGGCAGATCAGGCAGGTCTTCAGTCCGGTCAAGGGTGGGGGCGGGGCGGTCGGACGGGCGGTCCGGTCAAGGGTGGCGGCTGGGGGGTCAGCCCTTCACCGAACCGGACATCAGGTCCAGCCGCCAGTACCGCTGCAGCGTCAGGAACAGCGCGATCAGCGGCACGATGGACATCAGCACCCCGATGATCACCACGCTGTACAGCGCGGGCACCGTCTGGCCCTGGTTGAGCAGCGTGAACAGGCCCACGGTGACCGGGAACTTGTCGTCGTCGGAGAGCATCACGAAGGGCAACGAGATCAACGGCGGCATGCTGTGGCCGGACGGCCGTTGGGATGGGACGGCCTCGCGGCGCTGCTCACCGCGGGCAGCACCGCGGTCACGGCGGCGTCGCCGGGCACCGAAGTGGTGCTGCACCTCGCCGATGGCGGCGACAAGGCGGGGCACCGCTGATGGTTCGACCAGGCGACGGCGCGCCACGTGCCGTTCGACGTGATCGCGGTGTCGCACTACGTCTACTGGCACGGCTCGCTGGGCGCGCTGCAGGCGAATCTCATGGATCTGTCGGCCCGCTACGGCGAGCCGGTGATGGCGGCCGAGACGGCGTACGGCTTCACCACCGCCGAGAACGACCACGAGCCGAACATCTTCACCGCGGCACAGGCGGAGGCCGGCGGCTATCCGGCGACGCCGCGCGGCCAGTCGGACGCGCTGCGCGACATCCTCACCGTGGTCGCCGGGGTGCCCGGCGCGCTGGGTGTCTTCTTCTGGGAGCCGACGTGGACGGCGGTGCCCGGGGCGGGCTGGGACCCGGCCGATCCGGCGTCCGGCGACGGCTGGGAGAACCAGGCGCTGTTCGGCTACGACGGTCGGGCGCTGCCGGCCCTGGCGGTGTTCCGCGGGGTTCTGATCCTCAGCGGTGCGCACCGCCCGGTCCCGGCTCGCACCCGGCGGCCGGGCGGCGCCGCTCGTGGTCATCGATGCCGGGCCCTATCCTTAGTGCCCGGCGGGTGCAGACCGACCATGCCGGTGACCCCGTACCAGCTCAGGAGGCCGCCCGATGCCCGACGGCATGCTGCCCAGCCCGGCGGTCCGCGCCTACGTCGAGAGCCTGGGCGAGCCCGAGCGCACGTTCATCGGCGAGGAGGTCCTGGCCGCCCTCCGCGAGGGGGGCTATGCCCTGGCCAACCCGTTCGACGCCGTCGATGCCGGGATCCGGCGCACGCTCGCGGTCAGCGGCCTCGAGGTGCCCACCGGGACGTACGTCGGGGCGTTCCCCCACAGGTCCCTGCACGCCCGGGCCCGCAGCATCGACGGTGGCACGCTGATCCTGCTCGACACCGGGCTGCGGCCCCTACTGGACCGCGTGGCCGGCACACTGGTCGCCTCCCAGCTGAGCTCGTCGCGCGACGAGCAGGGCACGGCCCGGTACCAGGCCGCCCTGTTGCAGCAGCGTCAGCGCCGCGCCGAGGCCGACGACGCGTACGCCGAGGCGGTGGTCGACTACCTGGGCCGGGCTCCGGCCGGGCCCGGTCCGGCGGGGGCGCAGAACACCTTCGGCTTCTTCATGGCCCGCTCGGCGGAACGGTTCGTCCTGGGCCACGAGTACGGCCACCTGCTCGCCGGTCACCGGCACACCCCGCCGAGCGGGGACCCCTCCGACACCCGCCGCGAGTACGAGGCGGACGAACTCGCCGCGATGTTGATCCTGCGCGGCGTCGACGCGGCCGCCCAGTTCCGCTGGCGGGCCCTCGCCGTGGCCGGGCCGTTCCTGTTCCTGGCCGTCGAGCAGCTGGTGAACCGGGTGCGCGGCGCGGCCGACGACGAGCACCTGCCGCCGGCGGAACGCACGGCCCGGCTGCGGGAGATCTTCGAGCGGGCCGGGGCCCGCGGCCTGCTGCACTTCGCCGAGGCCTGGGTGAGCTCCCTCGCGCTGCGCGAAGCGACCATCGTGGCGCGCGCCCGGAGCTGATCCTCCACACTCACGCCTGCTCCTTCGTCCCGCTCGCCACGGTCAGGCCTCCAGGTGTGGCCCGAGCAAGGTCAGATCGGCGGCCGAGAGCCGGTCGCTCGCGGTCGTCGCCTGATGCCAGTACGGGTACAGCAATGGCGGCGCGCTCGCCGCGTCCAGCCGCGCCCGCTCCTGTTCGCTGAGGGTGAGCTCGGCCGCGGCGAGGTTGTCGGCGAGCTGCTCGCCGGTCCGCGCGCCGATCACCAGCGACGTGACCGCGGGCCGGCCGAGCAGGTACGCCAGCGCCACCTGGGCGGCCGAGACGCCCCGCTGCTCACCGATGCCGACCAGCACGTCGACGGTGTCGTAGAGCCGCTCCTGGTCGCGCACCGGCGGCTCGTTCCACTCGGTGAGCTGGCGCGAGCCGGCCGGCGGCTGCACGCCCCGGCGGTACTTGCCGGACAGCAGGCCGCCGGCGAGCGGGCTCCACACCAGCACCCCCAGGCCCTGGTCGACGGCGGCCGGGATCAGCTCGTACTCCGCGTCGCGGGCCTGCAGCGAGTAGTAGATCTGCTCGCTGACGAACCGGGGCCCGCCGGTGCGCTCCGCCGTGCCGAGCGCCTTCATCAGCTGCCAGCCGGTGTAGTTGGACGCGCCGACGTAGCGGACCTTGCCCGAGGTGACCAGCAGCTGCAGCGCCTCGAGGGTCTCCTCCAGCGGCGTGTGCCCGTCCCACTCGTGCACCTGGTACAGGTCGATGTGGTCGGTGCGCAGCCGGCGCAGGCTCGCCTCGCAGCCGGCGACGATGTGGTGCCGGGACAGGCCGGCGTCGTTGGGTCCCGGGCCCATCGGCATCCGGACCTTCGTCGCGACCAGGACGTCGTCGCGACGGCCCTGGAGAACCTCACCGACGATCTCCTCCGACAGACCGCCGGAGTAGACGTCGGCGGTGTCGATCAGGTTGATGCCGGCCTCGAGACACTGGTCGACCTGGCGGCGGGCCTCGGCCACGTCGGTCGAGCCGACGTCGGCGAAGTCGCCCTTGCCGCCGAACGTCATCGTCCCCATGGTGAGCACCGAGATCCGCAGGCCGGACTTGCCGAGTGCGCGATATTCCATCCCGCCACCCTAGGACCGTCGCGGCGGTTACGCCGGAGTACGCCGCGGCGGTGCACTCCTTACGGACGGCGACGTCGCCGGGGCCGCCTCGAGGACTCCTCGAGGCGGCCACGTCGTCAGGGCCGGTCGGGGAAACCCTCGAGGCGGCCACGGCGTCAGGGCCGGTCGAGGAAGTCCTCGAGGGCGGGTCCGCCGCCGGCGTCGTGGGCGGCCAGCAGGTCCGCGAAGCGGTCCGCCGCAATGATGCGGACGCCCAGCTCCCCGGCCTTCGCCGCCTTCGACCCCGCCCCCGCGCCGACCACGACCAGGTCCGTGCGGGCCGACACCGAACCGGACGACCTTCCACCCAGGCGCTCCACCGCCTCGTTGCCCTCGTTGCGGGTCAGGCCCGGCACCGAGCCGGTCACCACGACGGTCATCGGCGTGCCGTCCTCGCGGTGCAGCGGCAGCCGGGCGGCCGGCTCCGGAGGCGCCGCGCCGCGGTCCGGGACGCCGGGCTCCGTCATCGTGACGCCCCGTGCGATGAGCTTGTCGATGACCGGGCCGAGCTCCACCAGTTCCGCGGCGATGGTCGCCGCGCGTTCCGGGCCGACGCCCTCCACCTCCTGCAACTGCTCCGCCGTCGCGGCGCGCAACGCCGCCATCGTGCCGAAGTGCCGGGCCAGGCGGCGGGACATGGACCGTCCGGTCATCCGGACGCCGATGCCGGTCAGCACCCGGGACAGCGGCTGGGCCTTGGATGCCTGGATGGCGGCCACCAGCTTGGTGGCCGAGGTACGGCCGAGCCGGTCGAGCTCCGCCAACGCCTCCGGGGTCAGGTCGTACAGATCGGCGGGGTCGGTCACCAGGCCGGCCGCCACCAGGCCGGCGATGACCTTGTCGCCCAGGCCCTCGATGTCCATCGAGTCGCGGGCGGCGAAGTACGCCAACGACTCCCCCGCGCCACAGGCGCGGCCTCGGGTGCACCGCCACCGCTTCTGCGAGCGGTCGATCTCGCCGCCGCAGCGGGGGCAGACCTCCGGCGCGGTGAAGGGCTCCGCGCCGGCCGGTCGCTCGTCCAGCTTCGCCCCGGTGATCTCGGGGATCACCTCGCCGGCCCGGCGCACGAACACCGTGTCGCCGACCCGGACGTCGCGCCGGACCAGATCGCCGAAGGTGTGCAGGGTCGCCGAGGTGACCACCACCCCGCCGACCTGGACCGGCTCCAGCACCGCCACCGGCGTGATGACGCCGGTGCGGCCGACCTGGACCTCGATGCCCACGAGCCTGCTCGTCCGGGTGTCGGCCGGGAACTTGTACGCGATCGCCCAGCGCGGCGCCCGGCTGGACGAGCCGGCCCGGTCGCGGTCGCCGGGGTTGTCGGCCTTCACGACGGCGCCGTCGATGTCGAAGCCGAGCCTCCCCCGGGCCGCGCCCATCGCGGCGATGGCCTCGGACAGCTCGTCGATCGTCGCGCAGCGCGGCATCCCGGCCGGCGACGCCGCGGTGGTGGCGACCCCGAGGTCGGCGACGGCGGCCATCGCGGCACTGTGCGTCAGCCCCTCGCCCCCGGGCAGGTCGTGCACCGCGTACGCCAGGAAGGACAGCGGAGCGTCGTAGGCGCGATCCTGCGCACGCAGCGTGCCCGCCGCGGCGCTGCGCGGGTTGGCGAACGCCTGCCCGCCGTGTGCGGTGCGCAGCTCGTTGGCGCGGGCGAAGTCGGCATCGGTCATGAACACCTCGCCGCGCACCTCGACCGTCACCGGCCGGCGCAGTTCGGCGGGGAGCCCGGCGACCAGCCGGGCCTGGGTGGTGACGTCCTCGCCGGCCCGGCCGTCGCCGCGGGTGGCGATCAGGCGCAGCCGGCCGTCGACGTAGCGGGCCGCGACGGCCATGCCGTCGATCTTGGGCTCGACCGTGTAGCCGAGCGCGGGCCGGCCGAGCACCCGGTCCAGCCGGGTGGCCCAGGCCCGTAGCTCGCCCGCGTCGAAGACGTTGTCGAGGCTCAGCATCGGGGTGCTGTGGGCAACGTCACCGGCCGCCACCCCGGCGCCGACCGTCACGGTCGGCGAGTCCGCCTCGGCCCATCCCGGCTCGGCCTGCTCGGTCGCGGCCGTGCGGGCGAGCAGGGCGTCGTAGGTGGCGTCGTCCATGACGAGATCGCCGCCGGCGTAGTAGGCCGTGGCGGCAGCGCGGATCCGTTCGATTGCCGCCCTGTACTCCACAGCACTGCTGAATGCGGTGGCGCGGGCGGCGTCGACGACCGGTGCGACCTGGTGGCCGGCCGCTGTCCGGCCGGCGGCCGACGAGACCGTGCTGGGCATGCTCTCCTCCTTCAGCGTGCGGGCGGGCGGGCGACGTCCTTGATATCGCGGCGGTACGACAATCTCACCTGGTGTTGCCGTCGCCTACACGCAGCGCGAGCATCTCGGCCGATCGGGGCCGCAATTTGCAGGTGATGTGAGAAATCCGTCCGAACGTCCATGG
>Ga0307283_10000061_pt1 | contig 10145 bp, 11 predicted proteins | sample ER_DNA_122_FD_194487 | JGI IMG/M metagenome (GOLD analysis project Ga0307283, IMG submission 194487) | Bulk soil microbial communities from the East River watershed near Crested Butte, Colorado, United States - ER_DNA_122 | ecosystem: Environmental > Terrestrial > Soil > Floodplain | place...
GCAGACCTACCGGCTGGAGGCCATCACCGCATCCGGGAGCACCGTGCTGGTGAACAACGGCCGCGTCGCGCCGTCGCGGGTCGGCCCGGCCTCGATGCCGAACTACGGCGCCCTCGCCGACTCGGCGATCACCAGCCTGCCGGGCGGGGGCCGCACCTTCGCCGGCCAGGCGGACGACCCGTTCTTCCTCGACCTGCGGATCTTCGACCTGCTGTACGGCGGGGACTTCTCCGAGGTCGGCCAGGACACCGTCGGTGGCTACAACGTCAACACGCTCGCCATTCAGGTGCCCAAGAGCCTGCTGGCACTGCGCGGCGACGCGACCCGCAACCCGGTCGTCGGCATCTGGTCCACCACGTCGCGGCAGCGCATCGAGGTTGTCGACACCCTCAACAACCGGAACCGGTACGGCGGCTGGCAGCAGGTGTCCCGGCTGGGCATGCCGCTGGTGAACGAGGTGGTCATCCCGGTCGGCCGCAAGGACGAGTTCAACGCGACCGCACCGCGCAACGACGCCCGCTTCCTGCAGTTCGTGACCAACCCCGAGGTGCCGCGACTGGTCCAGGGCATCTACCAGATCCCGGCGCCGGCCACGCCTCGCCAGGACCTCGTCGAGGTGTTCCTCACCGGCCTGTGCAAGGCCTGCGGGCCGGTACCGGTCGACCTGAACTCGCAGCGGCTCAACCGCGACGCCGACCCCGCCGCGTTCGTGCCGAGCGAGCAGTTGCGGCTGAACATGTCGATCGCCCCGTCCGCGACGCCGAACCGCCTCGGCGTGCTCGGCGGTGACAACGCCGGATTCCCGAACGGGCGCCGGCTCGCCGATGACGTCACCGACGTCACCCTGCGGGTGGCCGAGGGTGTGCTGCTGCCGAATCACCCGGCGGCGGTCGACGGGCTCGGCGACGCGGTCGACGCCAACGCGCGCGCGTTCCGCGGGACGTTCCCCTATGTCGCGCTGCCCAACGTGGTCGCGGTGAACCAGAACTGACCGGACGACTGGGGGCGCCGCCACGGCGGCGCCCCCGGAAGGAGCGCATCGTGAAGCGTCCCATCATCGTGGCGGCCGTACTGACGGCGGCGGCGGTCCTGATCGGCACCGTCGCCCTGGTGCTGCGGCCGGCCTCGCCGCCCGAGCCGCGGCTCGTCCTGCCGGCGGTGGACCGGTTCGCGCCGGGCACGTGCCGCGAGGCCGCCGAGACCGTACGCTCGCTCGCCCGCCTTACTCACCGCGATGACGTCGCGGCCCTGGCAGCAGCCGATCGCGCCGAGTTGCGCCGGGCACAGGACCGGCTCGTCACGCTCAAGCCGCTCGCCACGGCGCAGGTGCGCGAGCCGATGGAAGCAGTGATCCTCTCGCTCGGATATCTGCGCATCCGCCTGGACAGCAGGACGGCCGAGCCGCAGTACCTGCGCGACGTGGAGACGGCCCGCGCCCTGCTGGAGAAGACATGCGTCAGCGCCCGATGACCCTGCCGACGAGATGAGCCTACAGTGGAGGTCGAGGTGGGGGTGAGCGCCTTGTTGCAGCAGCGTTTCACCGGTGCGGCCCGCGACGACGCGAGGTTGCACGCTCGGCTCGTGTTCGGCGACGAGAGCGCTTTCGTCGACCTGTACGAACAGTTCAGCTCCCTGGTCTACACGATCGCCGCCCGCGTCACCCGCGACGCCCGGGCCGCGGAGGACGTCACCCAGGAGGTGTTCCTGGCCGTCTGGCAGCGCCCGCTCGCCTTCGACCCGGCCAAGGGCAGCCTGCGCGGGTGGCTGGCGATGATGGCTCATCGCCGCGCGGTCGACCTGGTGCGCCGGGAGCAGACGCACCGCCGGAGGTCGCAGGACGCGCGGTTGTACGCCGGGGCGGTCAGCCGCGGGGATCCGGTCGGTGACCAGGTCTCGGATGCCGACGCGGCCGAGCGGCTCACCACGGCGCTGCGTGCCCTGCCCGAACACCTGAGCAGTGCGATCACGCTGGCGTACCTCGAGGGCCGCACCTACCGTGAGGTCGCGATCGAACTGGGCGTGCCCGAGGGCACCGCGAAGTCCCGGCTGCGCGAGGGGCTGCGCCGGTTGGCCGTGGCCCTGCGCGGCAGCCACGCTCACGATGGGGGGCAGACGTGACCGACACCGAGAGCCACGAGACGGTCGTCCAGCTCATCGGGGCATGGGCGCTGGACGCCTGCTCGCCCGAGGAGGCGGACCTCGTCGAGCTCCACCTGAGCACGTGTCCCGCCTGCGCGCGGGAGGCACGCGACCTGCGGGAGGCAGCCGCCGACCTGGGTGGCGCGTACCTGCGGCCGCCGGCCGGGTCGCTCGCCCGGCTGCGCGCGGCCGCGGCGGGCCGGCGACCGGTGGCGACCGAGACCCCGGCGTACGCGGCACCGTACGCCGCCCAGGTCGCGGCGCTGGACCTGATGCTGTCGGACCTGGATCCCGCGGACTGGCACCGGATCGCCGCCTATGAAGAGCTGACCGTGCGGGAACTGCTCGCGCATCTGGCCGCCGTCGACGGGCTGGTCGCCGCCGGGCTCGGTCTGCCCGTCGAGCCGCCGGTGGAGCCGGGTCAGAAGCCGGCCACCCGCACCGCCGCCGTCCTGCGCTTCGAGAACGGCCGGCCGGCCGAGCAGACCCGCCGGTCCTGGCGCGCGCAGGCCGACGCGGTGTGCCGTTCGCTCGCGGCACATCCGTCCCCCGGCACCGTGACGGTGGCCCTGAGCCGGCCGTTCCCGCTGGCCGACGCGCTGACCGCCCGGGCCTACGAGACCTGGATCCACCGCGAGGACATCGCGGCGGCGACCGGGCGCACGACCGTACCGCCCCTGCCCGAACACCTACACCCCATGGCGGACCTCGCCGCACGGCTGCTGCCCCGCGTCATCTCCCGGCGCATCGCGCCACCGCACGACCGGTACGTGCGGTTGCGCCTCACCGGCGCCGGCGGCGGAACGTGGACGGTGCCGCTCGACCCGGCCGCAACGAGCTCGGCCACGGCCCGGCCGGCCACGGTGGTGACCCTCGACGTCATCGAGTTCTGCCGGCTGGCGGGTGCCCGGCGCGACCCGGGGCGGATCGCCGTCGAGGTCCGGGGCGACACCGCGCTGGCGCGGCAGTTCCTCGCGGCCACGCCCGACATGGCTCCGGTCCCGTGAGCCGGTGCGCGCTCGACCGGGGCCGACCCGTGGAGCCCTCATGTCGAGGCACGATCGCCGGCTCCGACTCACGGGTATGAGCCGGTGGCACCGTGTCGGGACTGTCAGACCTCCCCGTGCTACCGACGTCCCCGGGTGACATCACCCAGAAGGAGAACCCCGATGAACTGGACCCTCGAAGTGGTCGTCGTACCGGTCAGCGACATCGATCGCGCCAAGGCGTTCTACGCTGACCAGCTCGGCTTCACCCTGGACCATGACACCCGCATCGGTGACGGCCAGCGCGTCGTGCAGCTCACGCCGCCGGGTTCGGGCTGTTCCATTGTCATCGGCGAGGGCGTTGTGCCCGACATGAAACCCGGCTCGCTGCGCGGGCTGCAACTGGTGGTGTCGGACATCGTCGCCGCGCACCACCAGCTCGTCGAGCGAGGCGTCACGGTCAGCGACGTAACCGCGGTCGACGGCGACGCGGCCAAGGTGACGCGCGGCGGTGCTGAGCTCGACAACGTCGGTTTCGTGTTCTTCGACGACCCCGACGGCAACAGCTGGGGCGTACAACAGATCTCCGCCCGCGGGTGACACGCGTATCTCCAGGCGACGGCGACATCGAATGGCGCGGGCACACCACGGCACCCTGACATTCACTCACCGGCCGCGTCCGGCTTCTGCTGGTGCCTTCGCTGCCGCTGGCGTACGCACCCGCCCGGCCACGCCCGTGGGCGAGGCCGCGCCGCGGCGGACGACGGAAGAATCCGCTGCCACCCGGCCGCTGACCAGGCCGATCCACCCGAGCCCGGCGAACAGTGCAACCCGTTCGAGCAGCCCGCTCGGATTGCCCGGCAGGACGCCGCCGTCGTCGAGCAGCACCAGAACGCCGGCCGCCACGAACGACACCGTCATGACAGCCGCGACTACCCACGCGGTTCGCCGTGCTCCGACTCTGGCCACCGCCCCGATCCCCGCGACGGCCAGCGTGAGGGAGATCAGTTTGTGGATCAGCCCCCGCAGGGTGTGCTCCTCGGGCGCTCCGGGCGGGAAGCCCAGGCCGGCGTCGGTCCGGACGACGGCCAGTGACACCAGACAGAGCCCGCACCACAGGATCAGGCCCACCGCTTGCCCGTCGGCCCGCCGGTACATCCCGATAGCGCAGAGGATCACCCAGAGGCCGCAGGTGGCCAGGTTGGCCGTGCCGTGCCAGCCGTTCGCCCCGAGTGACAGCTGGCTGATCCAGTTGCGCGTCTCGTCGTAGCCGGGCCGGCTCAGGCCGTCCAGTGTGCTCACGACGGTCATCTGCACCACGGCGAGCACACCGAAAGCCGGCAGCAGATGCTTCCCCCGGTTCATCCGCCCGAGCCTACGACTGCCCTGCCGGGGTGGAAACCCTCCACCGCGCGGGGAAGGATGTCGGCATGTTCAGGGTGTTCTCGATGGCGTTCCGCGCGCAGCGCGCTCGCTGAGCCGTGAGAATCGCGCACTTCTGCGACAGTCACACCCAACGCCCGGACGGCGTCGCCCGGTCGGCGGAGTTGACCGTACGGCTGCTGCGCTCGGCCGGGCACGACGTTGACTTCTACCGCCCCGGACCGCTGCTGAGCCGCGGCGTCCGCTCGGTGCCGGTGCCGTTTCGCCACGTCCGCGTCGGGCTGCCCTTCACGGCCCGGCCGGCCGATGTCGTCCACGTGCACAGCACCGGGCCGATCGGGATGACCGGGTTCCGGGCGGCCGCCGACTGGGGGGTGCCCCTGGTGACGACCTGGCATACCGACCTGTTGGCGTACGCCGATGTGTTCGTCGAGGTTCCTGTCGGTGCTGCGTGGTGTGCCCTGCGCCTGGGGCTGGGCTGGACGCCGCGGGAGTTCCTGGAGCTGACCCGGCCCGGCGTCGTCCGCCACCGTAGGCTGATCGAGCTCGGCAAGGGCATGTTCGCGCGGATGGCGGTGGCCATCGCGCCCTCGACCAAGACGGCAGCGGGATTCGCCCGGTTCCAACCGGCCGCCGAGATCTGCGTGCTGCCCACACCGGTCGCCTCCGTCGCCCCCCGCCCGGCGCGGAACGGCGGGAACGTCGTGCTCTCGGTAGGCCGGGCCACCGCCGAGAAAAACCCGGAACTGCTGCTGCGGGCGTTCACCCGGGTGCATGCGGCCCGGCCGAACGCCCGTCTCGTCCTGCTCGGGGTGCGGCAGCAGCGCCGGCACCTGCGCCGGCGAATCGCCGCGCTCGGCCTGAACGGGCACGTTCACATACGCCCACCCGTGCCACCCGAGGACGTCACCGACTTCTACCGAGCTGCCGATGTACTCGCGTTCGCCTCCACCACAGACACCCAAAGCCTGGTGCTTGCCGAGGCGGAAGCGGCCGGGCTGCCGGTGGTGGTCGCCGATCCGGAACTCGCCGCCCGGCCGGGCGCCGCCGAATCCGAGCGGTTCGCCTGCGACCCGACGCCGAACGCCTTCGCCGCCGCACTGCTGCGCATGCTGGACGACGACGCCTTGCGGGCCAAGGTGACCAGGGATGGCTTGGCGGCCGCGGCGGCGTACCCTCCGGCGGTTTTCCTTCGTCGCCTGGTCGAGATATACCACCGCGTACGGTGACCGTCTCGGCCCGCTCCTGTTCCGGTGTCCGATGGATGAAGCCATCGCGGCAGGCGGTTCCTCCCGGCAGCGGAGGGAGTCCGGAGCGGACGACTTCAAGACCCATCCCTGACGGTTTCGTCTCCGTTCCCTTTCGACGGGGCGGGCCGCAGGACATCGCGCAGGTCGGGCCGCGGCGGCGTCCGCGGCCCGGGCCGCAGTGCGAGCAGCAGCACCACGAAGATCAGCACCGCCGCGTCGATGAGCAGCAGGATGGCGCCGACCGGGTCGACGCCGCCGTGATCGTGCACGTGCGCCGCGATCATCGTCAGCCGCCGACCGGTGCGACGACGGCCAGCGGCCGGGCGCAGCCGCACACGCTCGCGACCAGCTCCGACTCACTGGGCCGCAGGTGGTAGTACATCGCGATCACCATGGGAACGAAGACGACCGAGTTGTAGAACAGGTGCAGCTCGACCCGCGGTAAGAAGACCTGCAGCACGCTGGTGGGCACCTTGCCGCCGAAGAAGTAGTGGCCGGTCTGCGCCTGGATCAGCAGCAACAGATGCTCGATGTGGTGCCAGAACTGGATGACCAGCGCCACCGTCCACCAGGTGCGGGCACGGCCCCGGAAGCCGGGACGGAGCAGGAGCAGCCCGGCCAGCATGACCAGCGCGTAGCCGTAGTGCAGCCACTCCGAGGTGACCAGCCAGGGGAAGACCTGTCCGAGGATGCCCCGCGCCTGCGGGCGTGGATAACCGAGGACCCAGATCTGGTACGCCTGCACGAGGTGCTCGGCCCAGTGTGCGAGCACGACGACCAGGAAAACGATGAGTGCGGCCCGGTGATGACGTGTGTTGAGGTCCCGCACCGCCGTCCGGGCTTCCGAAGAGACGGTCATGGCCATCGACTCTAGGCACGGACCGGGCGGCGGATTTCTTCGTTCTTGCGCAAAGCCGCCGGCGCGGCCCGCGTGCCTCACGGCGGCGTTACCGTCGGGGCCCGGGCGAAGGAGGATCCGGTGTCCCTGCGCGATCATCCGCTGCTGTATGTCTTCCTCGAGGCGCACGACCTCGCCGTCCAGCGGGAATTCCTGGAGTCCGTGGCCGGGTTGTCGCTGCTGGAGACCGACGACGACCCGAAGCACCGGCACGGCGTGGTGAAGTACGCCGCCGGTACGCTGATCATCTCGGTCAACCTCGCGCCGCCGAGCCGGTTTGTCTCGGCGACCGTCGACGGTCTGACCTTCCTCTTCGCCGGCGGCACCGCGGAGCGCGTGGACGAGTACGGGCACCGCTACCTGCTCGGCCCGCCCGGATCCGGCGTGACGGGGCTCCGCCTCACGGCCGACGATCCGGACGTCACCGCTGCGTTCTACCGCGACGTGCTGGGCCTGCCGGAGATTGAGCCCGGTCACACCTTCGCGACCGGCAGCGTCCCGCTCGTGCTGACCCGGGGCGACGGGCGGCCAGTGCGGCACGACACGTACCTGCTGGTCTTCCACACCCCCGACATCGAGCGGACGAGCGCCGACCTGACCGCGCGGGGCGTCACCTTCGCCGGGCGCGGCACCAGCGACAAGGACATCGGGAGGACGATGCGCTTCGCCGATCCGTCCGGCCATCGGCTGTGCCTCTACGAGCCGTCCGGCGAGGCGCTCGCCCGGTCGGCCGGGGCGGCCATCCGCACGATCGTGGCGGGCCCGGCATGACCGGCGACGAGCGGCTGCGCGCGCTGGTAGCGGTGTACGGCCGTGGCCGGGTCGTGTGGGTCGGCGCGGACGGCGCCGCGGATGATCTCGAGGGCGCCGGCACGGTGGTCTGCCCGGACTGGCACCGCAACGGCCGCGGGCCGGACCACCGCCGGCTGCTGGGCCGGCTGCGCCGGGCGATGGACGACACTGGCCTGCTGATCGTCGAACAGCCGGCGTCGGCCGCATATCGGCCGCTCAGCGGGATGGCGGGTGAGCTGCGCGTCTACCATCCGACCGACCTGATCGCGCTGGTCCGGGCGGCCGGCTTCGCCGTCGAGCACGTGGAGACCTCCGAGAGTGCGGGCGCGGCGGTTCCCGCCGTACGCGTCGTCGCCCGCCGCCTGCCGGTGCCGCCGGCGGCCCTGGCCGTCTCCGCGTGGGGCGACCCGGCCGACGGCGTGCGGCTCGACCTACGCTACGCCGACGACGAGGCCGAATGGATCGATCCGCCGCCCGCGAAGGTGTGGGCCGGCGCGGCCGCGACCGGCGCGTTCGACGCCGAGACGGCCGAGCACTACCCGGTCGACGACCCGTTCGGGGGCCGGCGCGGCGCGGCGGCGGTGAGCCGGCATTTCGGCTGTCCGGTCCCCGCCGACCGGCTGTTCTTCGGCGCGGGCGTGAGCGGACTGCTGCGGGATCTGGCTGGCCTGGCCGAGGGCGGTCTCGTGCTCGCGCCGCCGCTGACCCACCCCGACCTGCCGGCCTGGGCGATGCGGCTGGGCGCCACCGTACGCCCGCTGACCGAGGACCGGGCCGGGCCCGCCGACCTCGTCGTGCTGGATCAGCCGGCGTTCGACGGCCGGGCGTGGCCGATCGAGCGGATCGCCGCGCTGTCGCGGGAGGTGCCGGCGGTCGTGGTCGACGAAAGCGCGGCGGCGTACCTCGGCCCGGCGGGCAGCGCCGTCCGGCTGACGGCGCAGCCGGGCAACCTCGTCGTCGTGCGGGGCTTCACGAAGGCGTACTCGTGGGGTGGCCTGCGGGTGGGCTACGCGGTGGCCGCACCGGCGATCGCCGACCGCGTGCGGGAACTGGTGACGCCGATGCAGACCGGCGCGCCGGCGCTGGCCGTCGCGCTCGCGGCGCTGGCCGCCGGTGACATGCTCCCGCCGCTGCGGGAACGGATCCGCGCGGTGAAGCCGCCGTTCGTCGGCCGCCTCGCCGGCGCCGGCCTCGACGTCGAGCCGGGCGACCCGGACATTCCGTGGGTGACGATCCGGGACCCGGACGGCTCGGCGGAGCGCCGGTTGCTGTCGCGCGGCATCCGGCCGCTCGCGCCGGCCCCGATCCCGGGCGTCCCGCCGGATCGGGTGCTGCGCCTCACAGTGCCCCTGTCCGACCGGCGGATCGGGCTATTCGAGCGCCTGTTCGGTCAGGACGCGGGCTAGAGCCTCGTGGCGGGCAACCGTGCCGAGCGCGGACTGCACGACCGCGCCGAGGACGGCCACCACGACCACGGCCTCGCGCAGCACCGGGTCGACGGGGTTGCGCTCAAGCCCGCGGCGGGCCGCGTGCAGGCTCAGCACGGCCGCGTCGCAGGCGGCCGAGTCGGCGGCGGCCGCGGCGTACCGACCCAGCATCTGCGCCAGCTCGGCCACTTCGAGCAGGGCCGCCACCGCGCACGCGTCGGTGAGCCGCTCGCGGGAGGCCGCCGCCGTGGAATCCCAGCGGCGGCCGGCCAGCAGCGCGTCGACCCGGCCCGCGGCGCTCGCGGTGCGCTCCACGGCGACGCGGGAGCGCCCGGTCAGCACGGCCTCCTCCACGGCCGACAACAGGTCGCCCGGCTCGACGCGCACATCGTCCATGGCCGAGAGCACGGTATGCGCCCCGGCCACGGTGAGGCCGCCGACGCCGAGCAGCGCGTCGACCAGCCGCAGCCGGTGCAAGTGGGCACGCCCGTACTCCGCCTGGTTGCGCGCCGTCGTCGCGCCCGCCGGAAGCAGACCCGCGCGGACGTAGTACTTGATCGTCGGAATGGTGATACCGCTCTGCCGTGCCAGTTCACCGATACGCATGCCCCGCTCCAAGCCACGTCGGAGGCGCCGCGAATCCTCACCCTACGACGCCGCGCCCGCACCCGACTTCTCGGCGCTGGCCTTCGACCACGCGGTTGAAGCCCGGTTATAGAACGCTCCAGAAACCGTCAACCGCCGTCTGCGAGGCTTTCCCGCGTCCTTCATCTCGAACGGGAGGCGCGCGATGAGCTGGTCCACGCTGCTGCTTCCGTCGCTACCGCCCACGCTGGCCGACTTCGAGCGCCGCGGCTTCCGCACCACGCCGGGCTCGGCCCGCGCCACCCTGGAATCGGCGGCGGGGGCGTTCCTGGACGGCTACCGGCTGGAGCGCCAATGCCGGCCGGGCGACGTGCCGGATCTGTCGGCCGTGCCGCCGGCCCGGCGGGGCTTCGCCGCCGAGGGCATGGCCATGGCGGCCACGCTGCAGGACGCGTTGCTGCCGCTGGGCGTACGCCGTTCCGCGGTGCTGCACGACGTCTTCGACGACCGGTACGCGTATCTGCTGCACGTGGGCGCGGGCTGGGCGCTCGCCAAGCTGCACCGGCGCCACCTCGGCCGGACCGGCGCGCGGGCGCCACTGCTGCGCTGGCTGGCCTACGACGGGATGGGCTTCTGCCAGGCGTTCTTCGCCGAAAAGCGGGGCATGCGCCGATGGCGGCAGCAC
>Ga0307283_10000062_pt1 | contig 9911 bp, 14 predicted proteins | sample ER_DNA_122_FD_194487 | JGI IMG/M metagenome (GOLD analysis project Ga0307283, IMG submission 194487) | Bulk soil microbial communities from the East River watershed near Crested Butte, Colorado, United States - ER_DNA_122 | ecosystem: Environmental > Terrestrial > Soil > Floodplain | place: USA...
TGCTGGTGGGCACGCGCCAGCATATCAACCTGATCGAAGGCGCGAACGTCACAATGACGATCACTGACGATGCCGCGAACAACCGGGTGAACGTCACGATCAACGGCACCACAGGTGGATCGCAGACACCATGGACTTCTGACATTCAAGCGGCGGGCTTCCTGCTGCATAAGACGGGCGGGATCGGGATCGGCGCGCAATCAGGCAACGCCAGCCCATCCACGGGCGTATCGATTTATGGTGCGGCGCATTTCGACGCCTTAAACCAGATCAACACTTCGGCGAACGGCTACGCCGGGTGCAATTTTCAGAACGATGTGGGGCATTCCCTAAACTGGCGCGTGCAGGGAAGCGCCCGCGCAGCGCCCGACGTGGCGCAGATCACGGTGAATTCGTGTAACTTGGAAATCCTACGGGATACGGCACGGCGGATCATCATCACCACGGCGGGCGTGGGCATTGGCACGCCAGCCGTGGCCAGTCCAGCAGCGGCATTGCATGTTACTAAGGGCGCAGATAATTCGGATGCGCTGGTGATTTCGGGTGCAGCAAATAGTCAATACATGGCATTCCAGTCAGGCCCGACTGCTGGGCGAATCCTTCATTGGAATGGATCGGGCATGGGCAGCATCGTGATCTGCCCCAACGGTGGGGCCGTCATGATCGGTCCCGATCCTGGTTACTTCGGCGCGATAACAGTGACAGGCACTGGATCGGCGCTGGATCTGGCGTCTGGCCTGAAGGCCACGGCGATGTTTCGCAGTATGAACAGCAGCGGTGCGCTGATGTTTGAAACGCACGGCGTTTCTAATCCATCGGGGAAGCGGCGTGTGATCGGCTGGTCAAGTGGCGTGGACGATCTGTTTATCAGCCGCTGCCCGTTTGAAGGAACACCTGCGATTCATGACTTCTATATTTCCAGTGCGGGATTCGTGGGCGTCGGCACAATCACCCAGATAAACAAACTACAGGTATCTGGAAGGGGTGACACAGCCGAATTTTTTAGTAACAAGTTTTCGCCATCCGCAAACCGTGATGTTTCTATTCTTGTCCAGGAAACCGCAGGGCTGGGCGGTGGCGGTGGGGCAATTGTGTTCGGCAATGCCAATTGGCAGAGCGCCGCAATTAGGGGTGTGATTACAAACGGCACCGCCTATGGCACAGGTGGTTTAGCCTTCTACCTGCGGCTGGACGCACAGGTGGAAGCCATGCCTGCCGTCATGGCCTTTGATGGGCTTGGCCGAATACAGTTGCCTTTTATTGGCACTGCCAATCCAGGCGCGGGAACGAAACTGCTATGGGCTGATCCCGCCGATGGGTACACGGTGAAATTCGCAGTTTAGAAAAGGGGAATTATGACCTACGAAGAATCAGCGGCGCTTATGAAGGACTTCACCTTCCGGGGCCGGGTGATGGTGGCGGCGCTTAAATTCGCCGATTCCATCATGATCGAAACACACACCGTACCGGGACACACCAGCCGCCTGCGGTGGGCGCAGGGCTGTTTCCAGCAGCCGGATATGGTGGCGGGCCAGCTACAGCCACCCGTGGTGAACGATCCCGCCGTGCAGACCGCAGGGGCCGATATCGAAGACATTCCGCTTCAGGCCGCTGTAGAAGGTGTCGTAAATAAAACAGTGTAGTGAAAAATATTTTTAGCGCGATTTATGACACCACGCGCGCGCCGAAGCTGATCGGATAACTATCAATTCGGTCAACAAATTGTCCAAAATACATATGTCAGAATTATGTCAAAAACTTGTCATAGTTATGTCAAACATGATGATTCCACTAGGTTTAGGGTATTGACGGATTTCAGAATCCACCATACTATTCAAAAACAGCGCGGCGAACGCCACGCAAATTTAAAGCACGATGGGATGGCACACGGGCCTGAACACCGCGCGGAAACGTATTTGAATCATGCCTAAAGATGAAGATGGTTTGGTGCGTCTGGGAATACGCATCAGCCGGGAAGCCTACGATCTACTGGCGGCGGAACAGGCGGCGCTGATCCCGAAGCGCGTCGGGTACACACCTTACGGTTCGATCATCAACGATGCGCTGATCAGCCATCTGGGAAGCAATGGGAACGGCGCAGCGCGGAAGCCTGCGGTGAAGAAGAAGCCCGCCCGCGCGATAGGGCTGGCGAAGGCCGGGTAACACCCGCCACAGGACGAAGGGAACGCCATGGAACAGAAACCCATGAAGGAAGACGTGCGCCCGCGTGCGCCGCTGCCGCTGTGTGATCGCTGCCGGATATCGGAAGGCATCCGGTGGTTCGATGCGCGCTGGCTGTGCGCGCCGTGCATTGAACTGGAAGACGCCGAACTGGAAGAAGAAGGCAGGCTATAGAATGCCCGATCATGCAGTGCGGGCGCTGGGCATCGGCGGCACCGATGTGGCCGCTATCTTCGGGTGGGATCGCTACCGGGACGCGCACACGGTATGGGCCGAAAAGATGGGGAAGCAGGAACGCACGCCGCCATCGCCGCGCATGAAGCTGGGTAAGTATTTTGAACGCGGCATCATCGAATACTATTCAGCCGAAACCGGGCATCCGGTGAAGTTCCTGGATATCACCATGCAGGCACCGGGCCGGGAATGGATGGTCTACACACCGGATGCGATCTGCTTAGATGAACCGCGTGGCATAGACGCGAAGCTGGTGCAGTGGGATCAGCGCCACCTGTGGGGGCCGACGGAATACGATATCCCGATCCGGGTGCAGACGCAGTGCCGATGGTATATGGCCTGCGCCGACTTCCCGTTTTGGGATGTGGCCGCAGTGCTGGGCGATGATCTGGTGGTGTACACGATAGAGCGGGATGTGGCGCTGGAAGCGGGCATCGTGGAACACATCGAAGAATGGTATCAGCGCCACATCGTCGGCGGCGAAGAACCACCGATGGGGCCGACCGAAGGCAGCGAACGCTTCCTGAAAGAACACTTCCCGCGCAATAAGCTGATGATCCGGGAAGCCGACGAAGGCGAAGCGGCGCTGCTGGATCACTACACCGATGTGCGGGAAAAAGACCGGGAACTGCAATCGGAAAAGGACGCGCTGGAAAACCAGATCAAGTTCGCCATCGGCCACTATGACGGGCTAACGTGGCCGCGCGGGAAGTTCACCTGGAAGAACACGAAGGATTCGCAGAAGGTGGAATGGGAAGCGCTGGCCACCAGCCTGATGAAGCGCTACGAAGCCGATGATCGGCAGGGGCTGATCCAACAATTCACAACAATGAAACCGGGCGTGCGCCGCATGGACTTCCGCCCGGATAAGAACAGGGGATGACAATGGAAACCGGATTGATAGCGCCGCTGCCACCGGGCGCGGTGATGGTGACGCGAACGGGCTTCGGCACGCAGGAAACGCAGCGGCGGGCCGAACTACAGGCGACGGTGATGGCGGCGCAGGTGAAGGCCGAAGTGGAAGCCCGCATCGTCTACGCGGCGCATAACCCGCGTGATCTGGATCGGTTCGGGCAGCGGCTGCTGGCGCAGTGCGTGAAGCCTGGGGTGGCCGATATTGCGCTGTACCATAAGCCCGTCGGGCGGCAGAAGAACCCGAACAGCGGGGAATGGGAAGACGCCTTCGCCACGAACTTCAGTGTGCGCTTCGTGGAAACGGCGCTGCAATTATTCACGAACACGCACACCACTTCACGGCTGGCCTACGAAGACGAAGAAAAGATTCTGGTGCAGGTATCGGTGGTGGATATCGAAAGTAACACCGGGTACACGCAGGAATCCATCGTGGTGAAGGAAGTGGAACGGAAGGACGCGAAGGACCGGGCGGTTATCAGCCAGCGGCAGAACAGCAAGAAGGATATCGTCTACACGGTGGTGGCCACGCCCGATGAAATGCGAACCCGGTGCGCGGCGGAAATGGCGAAGCTGCGCCGGGACTGCGGCCAGAAGCTGCTGCCGCGTGAATGGCTGGACGAAGCCCGCGCCGCCATCGATAAGACGAACGCCGACGAAAATGCGAAAGATCCGCAGGCGGCGAAGAAGAAGGTGCTTCAGCGGTTCTTCACGCTGGGCATTGAAGCCGATGTGCTGGTGCGCTATCTGGGGAAGCCGCTGGACGCGCTGAACCTGCGCGATCTGGCCGAACTAGGCGTGCTGTTCCAGGGGCTGAAGGAAGGGGAATTCACCATGGATGACGCATTCAAGGCGAAGGATTCACCAGCCGAAGGCGATGGGGAAGCCAGCGATATCGGGAAGGTGGAAGCGAAGAAGGCGCACGCGCTGAAGGATCGGGTGGCGCAGGCCCGCGAACAGGCGAAGGCGAAGCAGACGCCCGCGCCCGACGCCGAAGGGAAGCCACAGGAATGACACGCACACGCCGCCCGCTGTACATGGAAACCACCACCACGCCCGCCATCGTAACAGCGCAGCAGATCACCGCGCTGCTGATCGAAGCCGGGGCGCGCGATATCCAGAAGGATCATCGGGCCGACGGCACCGCCGAAGCAATCCGGTTCACGCTGTATGTGGAAGGGAACCCGGTGAAGTTCCGCCTGCCGCTGCGAATTGATTCTATCTACCAGATCATTCATGGCCGCAGGCGGATCAACCTGGAGAACACAGAAGGACCGGATCGGGTGCAGGCGGAAAAGATCGCATGGCGGCACCTGTTTAGATGGATCGAAGCCCAGATGGCCATGATTGAAACCGGGCTGGCGAAGTCGGAAGAATTGTTCCTTCCCTACTGGGAAGGGGCAGGCGGCAAAACACTGTACGAACTGATTCAAGGTTCGGAATATTCGGCCATCGGGCCGGGAAAGAACACACAATGACGGACGAAAAAGAACAGCGAAAAGATGCCTACACGCGCGGCTATGAAATGGCGCTGGCGAATGTGCAGACGGTGATCAGTCTGGGAATAGAAATACATCCAGCGCCGATGCCCATGCAGACGGTGGGGCGGATCATGAACGGGAAGCCCGAACTGGCTGAACCGATCCTGGAACTACTGGCGGCGCTGCGGAAGAAGATCGTGGCCGACGTGAAGAAAAAAAACGGCGAAGCCGGAACAGCGGCGGCAGCATAATGGACCGGATCGGCGCAGTGATACTAGGGGCCATCGGTCTGGAAAAGGGCGGCACCTACGTGATCGAACTGGACGTTCCTATTAGCCGGGAAACCCTGGACGAACTGCGCCGACACCTGGACACCGAAGAAGCGCGGCTGGGGGTGCAGTTCCTGCTGCTGGCGAAGGGGCTGCGGATCGCGCGGGTAGAGCATAAGGGCGCAGTGACGTATCAGACCGAAGAAGAATAAAACAAAAGGGGCATAAAATGGAACACGAAAAACGGGCCGAACTTACACCGCTGCCGCAGAAGATGAAGCACCTGCCCGTGGATGAACGCGGCTATCCGGTGCCTTACTTCGTGCAGTGGATCGATGGGAAACCAGACTTCCGGGTGATGGACGTTACCCGCTGGGCTTCCTGCGTGAAACTATCGCTGTGCTGGATCTGCGGCGAAGCGCTGGGGGCGCACCTGTGCTTCGTCGCTGGGCCGATGTGCGGCATAAATCGAACGTCGGGTGAACCGCCCAGCCATCGGGACTGTGCCATCTGGGCGGCGCGTAACTGCCCGTTCCTGGTGCGCCCGCACATGCGCCGACGGGAAGACGAATTCACCGAAACGCTGGTGACACCGGGCGTAAGCATTCGCCGTAATCCGGGCGTGAATATGATCTGGTACACGAAGGAATACACGGTCTTTCGGGATGGGAAGGGTAACCCGCTGCTTCAGATGGGCGATCCGCTGAACGTGGAATGGTACTGCGAAGGCCGCGCCGCCACCCGCGATGAATGCCTTGATTCGATTATGGGTGGCCTGCCGCTGCTGGAAGTGGAAGCGGCGAAAGACGGCGAACGGGCGCAGCGGCATCTGCGGCGAAACCTGGAAGGGCTGCTGGCGCTGCTGCCAGACGATTAGGGGGCCATGTGGATACCTTCATGACGGTGATTTATTGGGCCGCTGGCGTCTTCATGGTGCTACTGCTGTGGCAGTGTTTCTTCCACCAGTGGCGCTACTTCCGACGGAAGCGGCAGTGGCGGCGCGATCTATCGGAAATGCGAACGCCGAAGCAGTGGTGGGGGCAGCGATGAACGATAGAGCAGAACGGGATTATGCGGCGCGGGTGGGGCTGGCGAAACGGCACCTGCCAGCCGCCATGGCTGATGTGAAGCAGCGGCTGCGGTTCGATGGTGAAGTACATACGCGGCTGGAAGACACGGGCGAATACAGCCTGCTGGCTAGTGGCCTATGGGAACTGACGGTGCGCGTTCGCGGGCCGGAATACCTGCCACGGTTCCAGCACGATATCACCTTTCGCACAGCCAGCAACAGCAGTCTGAAGGTGGAACTGGCGCGGGTAAAAGCCGGGGAAGGTTCCCTGCTGTGGTACGGGTTCGGGATGCCGGATTCCGATGCCATCCAGTACCCGACGATCATTGATCTGGATGCCTTCCGCGAAGCGCTGGAACGGAATCTGATCAAGGAAGTGACGCGGAAGCCGAACGGCGATGGCACCGCATTTTCGGCCTATGATATTCGCCACTTCGGGCGCACGGGCCTGCCCATCGTAGTATCCACCGCGCACATGTTCATCCCTTCGGTGTATGGGGAACTGGAACGGCAGGAAAAGGCCGAATGGCTGGAACAGATGAAGAAGAAGCAGCGGGATGAACCCGAACAGTTAGGGCTGTTTTGATATGGCACAGCAGGCAGGGCATGGACCGGACTGGCAGGGCGTGGTTTGCTTTGGCGCGGCCAGGAACGGCACGGCAGGTGCGGCAGGCCGTGGCGTGGCATGGCATGGGATGGCGATGCATGGCGGGGTGCGGCTGGCACGGATAGGATCGGCCAGGAGTGGCGCGGCGGGGCGCGGTATGGTTCGGCAGGCACGGCAGGGCGCGGAACGGCATGGATCGGATCGGAGAGGCATGGTTGGGCGTGGACCGGACTGGCACCGCAGGCTAGGCACCGAAGGCGCGGTAATGCAGGGTTCGGACTGGCAGGGCATGGATAGGCATGGCAGGCAGGGCGGGGCATGGATGGGCAAGGACTGGCTAGACGGGGCGGGGAACGGCTGGGCAAGGCCCGGACCGGATCGGATCGGCACGGCTGGCTAGGCGTGGAAAGGATTGGCACGTTCCGGCAACGTCGGGCGTGGCATGGCAAAGGAAAGGGATCGCAACTTTAGACGGCGGCGATCCCAACTATCAACCGAATCAACCTATAAGGAAATTCTGACATGAAACCGAATACGAATACACCAGCGCCCGCATCTACGCCAGCGCCGGAATTCCCTGCAATGAATGTAATTCTACAGGGCAAGGGGCCGATCATCGGCGTGAAGATCACGCCGCCAAACATCCAGGAAATTGAATTGATCCTGCGGGGAACCGCGCCGCTGGTGATCAATCGATTTTCCGAAAAGGCCAGGGCAATCATCGAAGCGAAACAGCGGCAAGGTAGCACGGCGAAGGCGAATAAAAAGCAGTTGCCGAAGGACTTTGAAGAACTGTTCACGCTGGCGCAATACCGTTCGCCGGAAGGCTGGCCGGGTATCCACGCATCGTGCCTGCGCAACGCCATGATCAGCGCCTGCCGGATCGTGGATTTCAAAATGACGCTGGGGAAGATGTCTATCTTCACCGTGGCCGATGGCTTCGACGCCAGCGACGAAACTCCGATCCTTCGCATCTACGGGAAGGAACCGCACCAGTGGACGGTTCACGTTCGGCAAAGCACCACTATCGACCTGCGCCCGCGCCCGCGCTGGGAAGCTGGCGAATGGGAATTGCGCCCGCGTGTCAGATACGATGCGGATCAGTTTTCCATCACCGATGTAACGAACCTGATCATGCGCGTCGGCGCGCAGGTGGGGATCGGCGAAGGCAGGCCCGATAGTAAAGCATCGGCTGGGCTGGGCTTCGGCCTGTTCGATGTGGCTTCGGTGGACGAAGGACGGATGGCCGCATGAACCACGAATACAGGGACGGACCAAAACCAAAAGTTCCAGCCGATATCGTGGGGCCGGAACTGGAACGCATCTGGAAGAAGAACGGCGAACAGCTAACGCCACCTGCTGTGGTGGCTGAAGCGCGCCCGAAGGCCGCTGTATTACACCCGTGTTTTGAATGGGACAACAAAGCGGCAGCGGATGCACATCGGCTATGGCAGGCGCGGGTTCTGATTCGCAGCGTGCGGATCGTGAACCCGGAAGAAGCGGGCAGCACGCGCCCGCAGTTCGTTTCCGTAGATACTGCCTATGGAACGAAAGCGCCCAGCAACCGGACGTATCAGCATTCATCGGTGCTGCCGGATCGTCCAGGTGAATACATGTCGGCGCTGGCCGAAGCGCAGGCGCGGCTGGCGCAGGCAGCAGAAGCATTCAGTGACTTACAACGGTTAGCGCCGGGTGATCACAGCGATATCAACATGCATAAGATCGGGTTAATTATTGAAGCGCTGAACACAGCGAAGAAGCTGGCGGAAAGACTTCAGTAAACCCGTGGGGCTGGGCGCGGTGGCTTTTCCTTTCACCTATCGCGCCCAGCATCGAAAGGATGCTATGGCAGTGCAGGCAGGGCGCGGCGCGGAACGGCAGGGCAATGCGTGGGCCGGATTGGCGCGGCATGGCGATGCAACGCAGGCGTGGCGTGGCGTGGCATGGGTTCGCGTGGCGCGGTGCGGGTTCGCGTGGCTGGGCATGGCGGCGCACGGCAGGCAGGGATTGGACTGGTTACGCAGGGATCGGCAGGGCGTGGTGCGGCGGGGTGCGGAACGGACGGGCATGGAATGGCAGGCAGGGACAGGCAGGGCTTCGCAGGGATCGGCTTTGCTGGGCAGGTTCGGCAGGGCAGGCGCGGATCGGCACGGCGGCGTTCGGCTAGGCGGCGACAGGCGTGGACCGGATCGGCACGGCAGGCATGGATTGGCAGGGCTTGGATCGGCAAGGATCGGCACGGCGTGGTATGGCAGGCAACGTATGGCAGGGGCTGGCTGGGCCAGGACGGGCAGCGGGCGGCGATGCATGGACGGGCGCGGCAGGCGTGGACAGGCGTGGCACGGGCAGGCGGGGTGATGCGCGGCAATGAACGGCACGGCAGGCATGGCACGGCACGGACCGGATGGGCAAGGTTCGGCGGCGCTTAGCGCGGCAGGGATCGGCGTGGTATGGCAGGCATGGAAAACGAAAGGGGAAGGGATGGAACCGGAACAAGAAATCGAAGCGCTACGGGCCGACAACGGCAGGCTGCGGGTGGAGAACGAACGGCTGCGGGAAATGTGCCGGATAGTACAGGGCGAACTATCCGACCGCATGACGAAAGTGGAAATAGATCGAAAGTGGGCTGATGAAGAGATAAGGCGGATCGGCGCGCAGGCGAACTGGGCGCACGGCGTGCTGAATCAGATTCGGGCGCTGCTTCCGCGTAAGCTGGTGAATTAACGCGCACATTAGCGCCGTGATATAATGACGGCATGACCTTTTTACAAACGATCAAACAACGGATACTGAAATGCAATCGCTGCGAATACGAATGGATCAGGAAGAAGGACGGCACGCCCGTGCAGTGTCCAGCCTGCAAAACGCACCTGTGGAACAAGCCACGCGAACGGGCCACGCCGAACGAATGGAAGGCCGTGCTGCATGAAGCCCGAACAGGAAAAGCCACTGCCGTACAACGTGGATGTGATCATCCGGGTGGCCATGGAACGGGAAGCGCTGCTGGTGGAATTACAGGCGGCGATAGAATCCGGGGATCACGCCGCCGAACATCGGCTGGCGCGTAAGCTGTGCGGATTGCCACCACCGACGGAACACTAAAGGGAACACACGAAATGGAAGAACAAGTAAACGTAATCGGCCTGATCCGGGTATCG
>Ga0307283_10000064_pt1 | contig 9831 bp, 8 predicted proteins | sample ER_DNA_122_FD_194487 | JGI IMG/M metagenome (GOLD analysis project Ga0307283, IMG submission 194487) | Bulk soil microbial communities from the East River watershed near Crested Butte, Colorado, United States - ER_DNA_122 | ecosystem: Environmental > Terrestrial > Soil > Floodplain | place: USA...
ATCCAGCGGTGTACGTACCTCATCGCTTGTCCTCCTCCGGGAGCTCTGGCGTCAGGACTAGTTCTCCCGGATGGGGTCCTTCAGCCCGAACTCCTGGGCCGAGTCGTTTACCATCCGGATGATGTCAGCCAGAAAGAACGGCTGCTCCTCGACTGGCTTGACGTCATGGCGGTCCATCGCCACGTCGTTTTCGTGTGCCGTCTGCGCCCAGCTCTCGGCTACCTGGACCATGACCTCCAGGGCGCGGCGCGCTGATGACCTGCTCGACAAGACCGACAACGGTTCGTTCGACTTCGGTGGGTTCATCAGCGCAACAGCTCTGCGGAGCTTCAAGGCGGTAAGCGCCAGATAGGCACCTTGCCCCGGCTCCATATCGGTGTCCATCGCGGACACTTCCAGGTCAGTGATGATCTCTGCGATGGTCGTCATGCCTTCTCCCCCTTGCTGATCAGGTCGGCCAGTTCGACCTCTTGGCCTCTCCAGCGCGAGTCATGCCTGATTTGGATGCCATGCTCAGACAGCACGCCTCTCGCCCAGTTCTGCGTCTTGTCCCAGGCGTGTTGCTCCAGCGTGGCGAAACTTGCGTTGGATCCGCTGTACGCCAGGCCCTCCCTCTGATTATCCGTCCGCATCCGCCACCGGTAGATGCTCCAGGACTCAGACCCGGGCTTCTCCAGGTCGACCCAGACCCGGCCGACCTTGGCCACCACGGCCGGGATGTAGCGCTCGCTGTCCGGCCGCCGTTGCATGTCGTTGTTACTCCGGCAGACCATCACCGGATGGCCTACCTCCAGTTTGCCCAGCTTGGGCCGTGTGCTTGTCTCCGTCATGACCAGTACCTTACCGTCATAGCTGCAAGGTGTCAACGCTTGAAGCCGGTCAGGCTGGTACCGGGCATCGATCCCACCGGCTCGGCGAAGTTCCCGGTTCCCTGGTGCAGGTCGGCCCACATGGCCATGGCGATGGCGTCACCCCGGTCAGAGGACCGGCCCAGCGCCTCGACCACCTTGTCTTTGGTCAGGATCTGGTACTTCGGAGGGGACCCGGACAAGATGTCCCAGGTCGGGGTGGTCAGGTCAGATATCATCAGGTCATCCGGCGGCAGCGCCAGCACCGGGTCATAGGCCGGGTCCAGCAGTTCCCTCAGGTTCCAGTACGCCGCACTGCGCACATTGGTGAACCCGAACTTGCCGGACCGGTCCCGGTGCGACGTCTTACCCGATCCGACGTAGGCAAGCGGCCTGAGGTGCAGTTCCCGCATGCGGTCGTAGACACCCGCGCCGACACCGATAGCGTCCACAATGGCGCGGCCCGCGAGGCCCTGCATCTCGGCGACCTGACTCATCGTGTCCTTGCGCCGGTTACCGGTCAGCGTGACAGCCCACCCGTCACGGTGCGCCAGCACGGAGTCATCACCTCCCCGGCCGACGTCGATGCCGGTCCAGAGTGGTCCACCGGGGGAGGGGCGGCCAGCGCGGTCCCAGTCGTACCACCGCTCGATAGCCGCTTCCAGCCAGGCCAGGGGGATCACGCTGTCCTCATCGCTGGCATGGAACTCACCAAGGACACGGTTGTGGTAGACCGCCGAGTCCGCCCCCCACTGAAGCTTGCGCTGCTCCGCCCATGACCGGGAGATCCTGCCGCTGGTGATGGCCTCTTCCAGCGTGACGTGCCGGGTCCACCAGTCCTCATACCCGGCGGTCCTCTTATGGATCTCATAGAACCGTCCGGCCGGTGGCCCTGGCGTGCTCATGGCGAACGCGTAGGCATTGTCTGCCGTCTCAGGACCAGCGTTGGAGAAGGCACCCTCGATGGAGTCCCAGGTGGCCGGGGGAACGATCTTCGCCTCATCGAGAAGGTAGAGAAGCTCCTGGGCGTGTGCACCCTCGATCCTCTCCGGCTGGTTGCTGGCTACCGCAGTCGCGGCCCCGTGTTGAAGCTTCAACCTCAGGTCCAGCAGCTCAGAGTTCTTCTTGAAAGGCGCGCGGCCCAGGGTCTCGAAATCTATCCGGTCGGCCCACTTGTGGATCTCCGGCCAGAGGTAGACCTCCAGATGCCGCCACGCGCTGGCCGTAGTGATGATCTTCCAGTCCTTGCCCGCAAGGTCACGGGTGGTGGCGAACCAGTTGACCAGTACGGCACCCTTGAAGCTCTTCCCCAGGCCGTGAGGACCACGGACCGCCACCCGGTGTTCCCGGGGCAGGGCATCCAGCACTTCGGCCTGGTAGGGGGCGAACGTGACACCGGGGAGGCAGTCACGTGCCCAGGCGACCGGCGAGTTCCACCACCGCTTGAGCCGGGTCCGGGTCAGGTACTTGGCCCCGAGATCCACCACCGTCATGTCTCACCCATCGCTCGCCGGAAATCAGCCACAGCCTCGCGTGCGTTCTCGCGCGCCTTCTCCTCCCGGGCCTTCGCCTCGCGCCGGTCCGCCCTCATGATCCTGGTGACCACGTGCCAGTGCGGGCACCCGGTGTCCGCCGGGACCAGTGCCCGGCAGGCGCCGCACGGCCGGTACGAGATCACTTGCCCTCGATGGCCGGTTGACCACCCATCGCGTTGACGTCGATCTGCCCGAGGTGCGCCTGAATGAGCGCCGGAACCATCGACTCCTGTTCCTCGGTCAGGTTCAACCCGTCGAGAACGGTCATGATGCGGGTGATGACCAGGTCCCCCCACTTCTCGGCGAGCGAGGTGATCCGGTCCGAGATGCCCATGTCGTGAGCAACCTTGGCGTACTTGACCACGCGGTCTCGTTCCTGGGACTCCAGCAGCACGAGACCACGGACAGCTTCAGACTGCGCGTAGATCGTGCCGTCTCTACCGGCGGCGCCGTAGGTGAAGCCGATCAGCCCGCTGGAGTCCGGCATGTCCTCCTGCTGGAGCGGCCCGTCCTCACCCTGCTCGATCACCTGACGGCGCAGCAGCTCCCCGTAAGCGTGCGCTCGCAGCCATGACATCTGGAGCATGCCGAGCACGGCCATCCCGGCATCGACGGTCCCGCCCTCAGAGGGGGCGCCCATCGCCGACCAGGCCGTAATCCGTGCCTTTCCCTTGACCTTCGCGACGTCCCGCTTCACTCCGCTGTGGATCTTGCATGCGTCGGTTCCCCGGATGGCTGGTCCGTGGCACTGTCCCCGGCCCCGGCTCCGGTTATTGACGCACTCCAGGCGGTTGTGCCCCGGGTCGTTGCACCAGCGAGCGCCTCCCGGGTTGTTCTCTCGGTTCAGGCGGACCTCGTGTTTCATAGGGCCATCCTAGTCCGGAACAAGGGGGCATCTGAGACTGGGCCGTCATGGCTGTGAGGAGATTGACAAATAATCTGTTCACAGCACCGGCGCCCGGCCCGGGACGGGGAGGTCAGCGGGCCGGGCGCCGGGCTATGCGGCCCTCTGACGGTAAGGCCGGTGGTGACTTTACAGCGACGAGACGATCACGTCTGCTAGCTGATTCGCATGTATGTGGAGATCGAGTTGTTCCAGGGGGTGGTCATCTGCCCGTACGAATGCGCCCAGATGGTGCCAGGAACCCCGGCGCACCCGCTGTCGGTATACACGTACCACTTGGACGACGAACCGTTGTCGATGTAGCTTGTCCTGCTCTCGGCCCCGTTGGGCAACCGGTAGCAGAAGTTCAGGGCGTGCCTGCCCGGGTCAGCCGTGTACAGCAGGGTCGATACGTTGCTGGTGCCGTCGTAGAACTGCATGACGCCGGAAGCGGACGCCGGTTGTGCGCCCATCAGCAGTGAGGCGCAGACCGTCGCCGCCGTGAGCAGGTATGCCAGGAGCTTCTTCATGCTGGAGAAGCTACCGGGCACGTTGCGGTGAGCTCATGCGGGGCTTTACAGGAGCGAGACGGTGACATTCTCGCCCAGGCCGGACCGGAAGGTCACTCCGGTGAGCGTGCCCCCCTTGGGCACGTCGAAGTAGACGAACGCGCGCACCTCGTTGCCGGGGTTGATCTGGTTCAGGAACCCGGCCGCGTCCTTGTTGCCGTAGATACCGGCCGTGCCGTCGGCGGAGAACTTGCGGCCCTGAGCGTCGGTCGCGGTCACCGTGCTTCCCGCATCGAACAGACTCGGGGAGGTGGCGACGTTCTTGACGGTCAGGTCGATGCGGCAGTACGAGCCCTGGGCCTTGCGGACCAGGTACTTGTCACCGGCGGAGGCGATGCCGCACTTGCGAGCATGCACCGTCAGCGCGAATTCACCTCCCCGTACCGTCTGCCCGATCTTGTGCACCGGTGCTCCGGCACTGCCTGCCGGGAGCTTGGTGGCCGGTGCTTGCGCTGTCGTGGCCACCGTCCCGGAGCTCTGGGTGCCGGAGGCCACGACGGGGCTTGACCCGGCCGGAGCCAGGTTGGTGGCGATGGTCGCGACACCGAAGCAGAGCATCGCCACGAAGCCGACACCGATCGAGACGATGGCCCAAGTGGGCAGGCGGGCGCCCTTGGCCCGGGGAGCCTCGTACTGGGCCGCCCAGATCGGTGGGCCGGGCGAGGCCCAGGCGCGCGGCGGCGCCGGAATCTCCTGGGTACGTCCCCAGGCGTGCGCGGTGTCGGCCCACCCGGGAACCACCGGCGGAACCTTGTAGTCGGTCATTGGTCTTCTCCTCTTGACTTGTCAATGTCAGGTTGATGGGGCCGGTCTGTGACCGGCCCCGCTCCGTGATGCGGTTAGAACCTTACAGTCATGCCGTTATTACTGTCAATCATCCCTTGGTGTAGCAGATGCTCCAGTCTGTTCCCGGACGGCTGACATCGGCCATGATCGGGACGTTTTTCCACTCGAAACTCATCGCTTCGATCACCGTCCGGCTGACCTCTTCGACCTGGCCGACCGGAACGCTGAGCACGATCTCATCGTGGATCTGGGCGCGCAGCATGGGCAGGATCTCAGCGGGCAACCGGAGCAGACCCTCCATCATCAGGTCCCGTGCCGCCCCCTGGCCCAGCAGCGCCGGAGCCTGGGTGTGTGCCCGCTGGGGGTCAGCCCGCATGAGCCGCCCGAAACCGTTCTCCAGCAGGTACCCGGCCGTAGCGATAGCACGCGCCTCATCACGCCACTGGACCAGCCGGGGGAAGCGCTGGCGCATCGACGCATCGAACTTGTTGACCAGCTCCGGCGCGATGTCGTTCTCCTCGCTGATCCGCTTCAGCGACTCCCCGTAGTTCCAGCCGTGACCGATGGCCTTGGCCGGTTCCCGGTACTTGGCGTCACCGAACAAGGAGATCGCCAGATCGGTATGCGGGTCATCGGTCTTCAGCATCTCGATATAGGCGCCGTCCTGAGACAGTCCGGCTACCGCCCTCATGTCCACCTGACTGAGGTCGAAGGACAACAGGACCTCACCCGGATCGGGGAGGAAAATCGCCCTCTCCACGTGCTTGCCGAACCTCTTGCCGAACACCGTCAGACCCGGCCGGGTGACCGACCAACGGCCGGTCGCCTGCTCGAACGAGATCTTCGGGTGCACCCGTCCGTCCGGGCAGAGGTGGTCCTGGGCGGTCTGATAGACCGACCGGGCACCGACGATCCGGTAGACGTTCCTGGCGATCTCGCGCACCTGGGGGAGATGGGCATACTCGCTGGCCAGGTGGCGCATGTGGTCGGCGCCGGTCTGGAAGTCGCCGGACGTGGGGGTGCGCCAGAACGAGGTGGCCCCGGCCGCGCGGAACGCGGCCTCCAGCGCCGTCTTCCCGGCCGTGCTGGCGAGCGGGGACTTGTAGGGCACTCCCTTGGCGCTGGTTGTCGGGATGCCGCAGTTCTCGGCCAGCCACTTCATCGACCCGGCCACCCGCTCCTGCACCTCGGTCACTCGCTCGGTCAGGAGATCCTGATCCACCAGGAAGCCGTTCAGGCTGATCTGTGCGGCGATGGCGGCCACCCGGTGCTCCCGCACCAGGTACTCCGGCACCGTGCCGCCCAGCTCCTCCAGCAGCGCCGTGTGCAGCCGCCGGGACAGCTCCACGTCCTGGACCATGTAAACCTGGTACAGCGTGGCGTCTGCCGCGCGCTCGGGGTCCGCGTCCTCGGTGTCGATCGGGATGGCGCCCCATCCGCCGTACTTCTTGGCCAGGGTCTTGGACACGTCGCTGAGCTTCTCGCCGAGCCCGTACTTGCGGCCCAGCTCCCCGAGGTCGTACTTGCGCTTGACGTCGACACCCTTGTCCCGGGCCATCGGCGGATCAAGGAATCGACCAGCCAGCAGACCATCGAAGAAACGGCCCTCGGCGGCCATCCGGTGCACTTCGGGCATCGTCATGGCGCCCTCGTTCACCAGTGCGGGGAGGTCGAACGCCATGATGTTGTGGCCGGTGATGGTGCGGCCGGTCCGGATGTCGGCGGCCACCTGGCGAGGCACGCTGGTGCCAAGTCCGTCGTACGGGATCACGTCCTCATCGTCGGCGGAGGTAGCCCCGATCCGGACGTATCCCGGCCCGCTCTTGTAGAGGTCTCCGGCGTCACCGGTCTCCAGGTCGAAGGACAGGACATCAGCCATGTGGCTGTCTGCCACCTCCCCGATTGACACTTCAGTGTCAGTCTCCCCGCCGGTCATGTCGGACTCGTCGCAGCCGCGAGCCTCGCCGTGCTCGTTGTACGGCGCCTCCTCCGGCTCTGGGACGTCCGTGGTGACCTCGGCCTCAGGCGTGAACTTAGTGCCGCCGCGCTCGATCGACACTTCCGGCAAGAGGTCGATAATCCGCATGTCGCCGTGTCCAGCGTCGTCATCTGGTTCCGGGTCCGGCTCTGGGATGTCCGTGCAGACGCACGGGACGATGCCCGGGAATCCGCACGGTTCCGGGTGGTTGTCCACAGGGTCATCCACAGGCTGGGGAGAAACGACCGGAGGAGGTGGCGGAGTCGGCCCGTCCTCGCTCACGAACACCGCCCAGTTGGTCACGTGGCCATGCGAGAAGCCCTGCCTCTCCAGCCAGAACCCTTCGTACCGGCGGCCACTCAGACGTGAATACGCCTCACCCAGAGCCTTGCTGTAGGTCTTCTCCGCCGGGTCGTCCAGCTTGGGCGGCGCCGCATACTCCTCCCCGGCAGACATCGCCTTGCCCTTGACGTCACTGGTCCGGAAAGGCTTGCTGCCGAACTGGTCCCGCAACCAGCGAAGATGCCCCAGCCAGTACTGAGAGTCGAAGTCGCTCTCAGAGCGCCAGGTCTTGATGTTGTCCAGGAAGCCGGTCATCCCGGCCGCCTCGATGATCCCGCCGGTGATCCTCTCCCAGACCTCGAACGATCCGAACGAGACACCTCGTGCGGGGCGCGGCTGGCCCTGGGCGAACCAAGCCCTGATCAGGGTGAGGATGGCACCCATCAGCTCCCTCCGGTTGGCCCTGGTCCAGCTCATCAGGTCCAGGCCGGACTGTCCTGGGTGCCGGAAGCTGGAGGATGCCCGGTCCTGTGGGTTGGCGTACGTGGGCCGTAGAGCGATCCGGTAGACCCGTCGGCTGAGGTCACCCTTGACCTGTACCTGGTTGCCCAGGCTGATCCAGGTCACCCGGTTGGGGAAGTTGGCCATGGTGCTTACCCCCAGGATCCGGTCTTGCCAGGTCTCGGCGGTCAGCGCCTGAGCCAGTGGAGCTCCCTCGACGGTGTGCGCCTCGTCGAAGACGAAGAACTCCGATCCGGTCCGGAACGCGCTGGTGATCTGCTTGCGGAGTTCGTCCGACTCGGGAACCCAGTTCATCGGCTCGGCGGCAGATCCTGTGTAGACGGTCAGCAGTCCGTCAGCCAGGAGATTCTTTCCCACACCCATCTGAAGACCGTCGACCACGGCGAGCGGGACCTTGGGGACCATCCCCCGGATGGCCGGAGTGACCAGCAGCGCCAGCATGTTGGCCCGGTCGACATCGGAGTCAAACGGGAAGTCACCCAGCCACTCGGTCAGCAGGAGCTCCCGGGCGGCAGTGATCTGCTCAGGACTCGGCGACTCGGGGACGGTCAGGCCGTCGAAGACCGGGTCAGCCAGAAGCAGGGTCCGGGTGGTCTCGTCATATCCGGGCTCGGTGACGATCGTTCCGTCCGGCCGCACGAACGGCGCGTGGCTGATCCGGTCCAGCCGGGAGAACTGGTCCGACCGGCTGAGGATGGACGCCATCGTTCCGGGATCCGGCCAGGTGAAACTCTGGGTCACGCCGTTGGCTCCGTCGTTCTCGTTCACGGTTCGGGCCGTCTCCTGGATCAGGTCATGGAAAGATCCCCGGTCCACCGGGTGCATCCCGTCGTCCTTGCGCCGGGAGATCACTCCGCCGTGGCTGAACAGGACGGCAGCATTCCACCGGTCCAGCAGCGCGCCGGTCAGGTCGTTGATCACTTGCCAGCGGTCGCGGTTACAGATGACCGTCACCCGGCCGTCATCGGTACCAGCCGCGCCGCCGGTCTTCTTCCCCTTGGGCTTGGCGTCGGCTGGCTTGGGCCTGGCGCCGGTGATCAGGCGTTCCAGGTAGATCTTCCGGCTGGTCTCGGGACGTTTGGCCAGCACGTCATCCAGGCCAGACGTTCCCCCACCGGGGATGCGGGTGAACAGGACTTTGGTCGCGCCCTCCATCCCCAGGGCGGCGGCCATGTCCACGCCCGCCTGGTAGACCTGGGGATTGTCGGCCGCGTCTGCGTCCAGGATCACTACGACCTCGCACCCGTCCAGGGTGATCAGGTCGCTGATCGGCTGGCCGTCCACCTGCCATGACCGGCATCCGGCAATCCCGTAGACCGACCACCCGTCGGGCGCGTTGCTCGCGGCGGCGAGGGATTGCTTGGTGCCCTCGATGATCAGTGCCCTGGTAGACCCGGGGACCGGGCGCACAGCCCAGAGCACCGGCTCAGCACCCTTGCGGAACATGTACTTGCGATCACGCCCGCGCGTGTCCTTGGTCGGGTTGTCGGGCTTGACCTGGTACTCGACCCGGCCGTCCGGTGCGGTCCAGGGGAAGAGGATGGCCGGGTGATTGGCGAAGTTCTCCCAGACGCCTTCCTGCGGATTGTCCTCGCGGGTGAGCAGCGAGCGCACGCCCAGGGAGCGAGCGAGGTCTATGTCAACGGCGAACTCCTCCAGGTAGCTGACGTGATCGTCGCTCAGGAGCTGTCCATCAGGACTGGTGGTGCTATCGTCGGTCACGTTTGGTCTGCCTCTCAGGTTGATCTCTCCGGCCCGACTCCCCGCAAGGGGAGTCGGGCCGCTCCGTGTCCGGTGACCTTAGTCCTGTGAGGTCGCGGACGCCGGAGTCACCAGCGCCGTACGGCACAACTTGATCGCGGCGGCCATGCTTGCCGCTCCGCTGCCGCCCTCCCAGGTCGTTCGGAGGACACTGGTGATGGACGGATCGAACATCACCTTGTTGGCGCGGTTGAGCCTGCGAGTGACGTCCTCGACGACCCTGCGGAGCTCCTTCTCCACGCCCATGAGACGGGCTATCTCGGACGAGTAACTTGCAGCCTGGTCAGCCAGCAGGGACTCAGCCCGTTCGGCCCACTCTTTGTTCTGGTCCGCGCGCTCGGTCTCGCTGTGGAGCAGAAGCTCCAGCTCCATCACCCGGTTGCGGTTGAACTCTCGGGACGTACGCGTGAGGGTCAGTGCCTTGTTCAGGTCTTCCGCGCGGGACTCGTGGTGCTTAACCAGTTCCTCAGCCCGGTCCACCTGATCTACCGCCTCGGATCGGCGCATCTCAGCCTTCTGTACCTGGGCCTCCAGACCAGTTCGGGTGCAGTTCGCAGCAGCGAGCCGAGAAATCAGCTCATCCCGCTCGGCAACCGCCTCGGATCGGCGCATCTCAGCCTTCTGGATCTGAGTCTCCAGACCAGTTCGGGCACGTACCGAGGCTGCG
>Ga0307283_10000065_pt1 | contig 9712 bp, 7 predicted proteins | sample ER_DNA_122_FD_194487 | JGI IMG/M metagenome (GOLD analysis project Ga0307283, IMG submission 194487) | Bulk soil microbial communities from the East River watershed near Crested Butte, Colorado, United States - ER_DNA_122 | ecosystem: Environmental > Terrestrial > Soil > Floodplain | place: USA...
GCGGTGGCGGCGCCGCCACCGTTGTTGTTACCGCCGGTGTTGTTGCCGGTGTTCTGCATGACCCACTGCCGGCAGCGGCTGCGCATCTGGGCGGTGGTCGGCACATCGCCGGCGCCGTCGTCCGCGTGCTGGGTCACCTTGCCACCGTTGGTGGTGTAGGTGCCCTTCTTGGTCTTCGTCGACAGCTTCGTCGACTTCGGGGCCTGAATGTTGTTGCAGGCGGCCAGAGCACGCTGGGTGGAACGCTTGGTGCTCGCGTCCGAGACCTGCGTGACGGTGACGATGCCGCCGAAGGCAACCAGGGTGGCTACCGCGGCGATGATCCGGCGCCGACCGGTGAACCACTTTGACTTCGAGGATTCGCGCCGGTACTGCGACCTTCGCATGGTGACACCTTTCTCTGTCGCACACGTGGCGGGCGGTGGAGCAGCCGCCTGGGGGTGATGCTGTACGGCCTGGTCGGCTGGCCAGGTCGGGACCGTCCGCGGGCTATCGCGTTCGGAAGATGCGCATTGTGGTGATCACACCGGCCACCAGGGCGCCGGCGAGAACGAGGAGGATGACCGAGGTGTTGACGCCCGGCACGCCGCCGGCGCCCGCCGCCGCGAGCATCTGGTTGTCGACCGGCACCGGGCCGCCACCGGCCGCGGCCGGGGGCGGGGCCGTGGGCAGCGAGACGTAGTCGACGATGCCGCTGCTCTCCAGCAGGGTCATGTGGGTCATCACGAACTGGTTCGCCTGCTGCGCCAGCCTGCGCACCGAGTCGTTGCGGGTGCTGGCCCGGATCGTCGCGATGGCCGGGAAGATCTTGCCGTGCGCCGCCCGGAGCCGGTCGACGTAGATCTGGTCGAAGCTCGCGCTGTTCGGCGCGTTCTTCATCTCGTTGAGCCAGCCCTGCTGGTCGTTGTTCGGCTGGTTCGGCAGCGCGATGCCCAGCTTCTTGGCGACGGCGATGTCGAGCTTGTCGAGCACCACGTGCTGCGCGGAGATGGACCGGCCGATGTTCACGACGCGGGGGTCCTCGGACTTCTCCACGGCCATGTTGCCGGCCGGGATCTCCCACAGCCCGGCGAGCCGGACCTTGATGACGAAGTCGCGGTCCGCGGCAGTGACGGTGCCGACGCCCTTGTCGGTGAGACCGGTGTTCGGCGGCACGGGGACCGCCGGACCGTCCGCGGCGCGGGCCATTCCGGCGGGAGCCAACAGGAGCGTCACGACCATTGCCAAGACGCCCACCAGCCAGCGGTGCAGCCGGCGTGAACAGCGGGCGGCAATCATCTTTCACACCTCCGACGACGGTTCGGACAATCAATTTCGGTGGCCTGTCGGCCGGTCCGCGAACGATACGAGAATCGTTGCGGGAGGGCCGGAGAATACGAGTTTCTTAGGCCCGATTTAACGAAGACTTATGGAGTTCGGACGAATCCGGCGGTGGCCGGTCGACGCCGGTGGGCGTCGGCCGGCCGCACTGGTGCGGACCGATCAGTAGCTGTAGTCGGAGCCCGAGTCGTCGCTGCCGGCGTCGCCGGCGGAGTCGCTCGCGCCGCCGGATTCCTTGTCGTCCGCCGGCGGTGCGACAGCCTTGGACGGCGCCGGGAGACAGGTCAGGTTCTTGGTGCCTTCGGGCGTGACGACGAACCACTTCTTGCCGACGTTCTGGCCCTTCCACTGCCCGGGCTTCTTGTCGCCGATGTAGGTGTACACCGGCCACTTGCCGATGGTCAGCTGCAGCGTGCCGTCCTTGCGCTCCACGGTGCCCACCTGCTCGGCGTCGACGCCCTTGAGCTTCGGCTTCTCCCCTTTGTTGATGACCGCGGCGGGCCACACCTTCGCGCAGTCGTCGTTGCAGTTGGAGACGACCTCCGGCTTCACCTTGTCGCCGTCGAAGCGGTACAGCACGAAGCCGTCCTCGTTCTGGACCGTCTCGCCCATCCGCTTGACGGTGACGGCGTTGAGTTCGCCGGTGACTTCGTCGTCGCTCAGTTCCGGGGCCTCCGCGTCGTCACCCTCGGCCGCATCGTCGGCCGGCTCGGCGCCGGGAGTCGGGGTGGCGGTCGCATCGACGGCGTTGGCGGCCGGCTCGGCGCCGTAGTCACTGGCGTTGTCCAGTCCCGCCGGGGCGCAACCGGTCAGCGCGAACGCCGCCGCGATCGAGGCGCCGACGACCTTCAACTTTCGCTTCTCCGGTACCACTGGGTGCCCTCCAACTGGATCGTCGATCTCCGTGTCCGGGCTGTAGTACGCGGGCGGACTCCCGGCGGTTGAAGAATCGGTCTAATCAATTTCCTCGATTTTTCTTTGAACCGTCGGGGCGCGCGGTACGTGATTGAACGGCCCCGTGGGCGCCTTGTCGCACAGTGTGTCGAGCCATTCGCAAGGAGTAATTGCGAATGGGCTCGTATCGGTGCTTCGGCCGCGGCACGGAATGCCGAAGCCCGGCCGCGCTGGCGCGACCGGGCTTCGTTGCTACGGGTGCCGACCCCGGGTCAGGGAACCCGCACCAGGGCATGTGCGGCGCCCTTGTCGTCAACGGACTGGATCTGCAGGTGGGCGATGTCCTCGCGCGGCAGCGCCGTGACGGCCTGCAGCATCAGGGGGGCGGGCTGAGCCGCGGTGCCCCAGCCCTTGTCGCCGACCATCCAGGTGGACAGGACCTCGGCGGTGCCGTCGGTGCGGACGGCCACGAGCCGGCAGTTCAGCGGCCCCTTGATGTTCGAGACCGCGAAGGAGACCTGGGTGCCCCAGTCCTTGCGCTCCAGCGCCACGTCGGCCGTGACCCCGGTGCGCGGGTCGGTGTTGGAGAGCCGCTCGCCGACCAGGTCCGGGCCACCGATGCCGGAGCCGCCCTCGGAGAACGGCAGCGGGTCGAGCTGCGTGCTGGAGCGCGAATGCTGCGCCGTCGGGGACTGCGGGTCCGACCCGCCGAGCCACTGACCACCCGCGAACAGCGCGCCGATCGAGAGCATCGCGAAGACCACGACCGCGGCGGCCAGCGAGTAGAGCCGCCGGCTGTTGGCCCGTCGGCGCTCGCGCTTCACCTCGCCGATCATCTTCTTGAGCATGATGCCGTCGCGACGCGACTGTTCGGTCGCCACAAGGGCGTCGGCGTCCACGTCCGAGAGGATGTCCACGACCGGCAGCAGCGACTCGAGCTCGATGGCACAGGCGGGGCAGTCGATCAGATGGTCCTCGAAGCGGGCGGCGTCACGCTCGTCGAGCACGCCCAACGCGTACGACGCGACGTCGAAGTGCTGGTCCTGTGTCATTCCGTCACCCCCCGCTGCTGCAGAGCCGTACGCAGGGCCCGCAGGGCGTAGTACACACGAGACTTGGCAGTGCCCAGCGGCAGTCCGAGGACCTCGGCCGCCTCCGGAACAGTCTTGCCGCGAAAGTACGTCTCGACCAGGATTTCCCGGTGCGACTGGCTGAGCGTACGGAGCGCGTCGGTCACGGTCATGAGCTGCAGCACGCGGTCGGTGTCGTCGGCCGTGCTGGGAAAGCTCTCCAGCTCCCGGTCGTACGTCTCCGGCGGCCGGGCGCTGACGCTGCGATGGTCGTCGATGGCGATGCGCCGGGCGACGGTGACCAGCCACGGACGGAGCGACTGCTGGCCCTGGGCGCCGAGCCGGTGCGCGTTGCGCCAGGCCCGCAGGAGGGTTTCCTGCACGATGTCCTCGGCCCGCTGCCGGTCGCCACCGGTGAGCCGCAGCACGAACATCAGCAGTGGTCCCGCATGCTCCTCGTAGAGCATGCGAACGAGCGTGTCCTCGTGGCTGGCCGCTTCGGGTGCAGCCCCGTGTCGGGCCTGTCGTGGGATCACGGCATCATCATTGTCCGCACCACGGCCTCCGTCGAGAGCCTGCCACCTGCCGCCGGACCGCTGCTGCGTCATCGCGCACACCTTGTCCGGCGTGAGCCGCTCCATGACCAACGCATGCATCGAATCCTCCAGCCGGTGCTTTCCCCGTCGCCTGTCATACGGCTCGGGGCACCGGCCGGGATCAACGCCGACGGGAAAATTTCCGGAAGCCCGACGGGCCGGCCGGCATCACGGAGCAATGGCAAGGGAATCCTCCGGGTCGAAGCCGCGAGGGCGCGCGACTTTCATGCATAGACACCGATATGTACTCGGGGGCAGGCGAATAATACTCAGCACGTCGATCGCGTCGACAGACGCGGAGTCCGCCGGGAGAGGGGCTTCGTTGCAGGAGGTGCCGCGGCACTCACCGACCGTTGGTAAATGCCGGGAAGGCGGGAGGGGGTGTCCCCTGTCCACAGCCCTCGGGGCGCCGGCCGGGCAGGGCAAACAGCCCGACCCGGTGAGGGGGCGGCGCGAACGGTCAGCGGCCGACGAGCGCCAAAAACTCACAAAGCAGAAAAATCGTCCGGGCGCTGGCGAGGCACGCCTCAGCGGCATGTCGGCGGCCGTGACCGGGTCGTGCACCATGGCGACCTCGGCACGGTAGACAAGGACCTCCACCAACGCGGCCGGGTCGTCGCCTGCCTCGGGATGAGCCAACGCACTGTCCGAGAATCCGAGCGGCCGTACCTGCGCACGGGGAAATAACCGATCGTCGCCCGCGGCTGACTGAAAGGGCCCCTCATCTGCTGCGCGCGGTAGCGAGCGCCAGAGCGCGGTGCAGCACCCGCGCATCGCCCAACATCCCGCGCAGCCGTCGCTCCAGCCCGGCGATCGGCACCAGATTCTGCGGCGCTCGGGGATCCTTGTACGAGGAGGACGCGAACCGTGGCAGCGTCGCCGACGACAGCTCGGCCAGCTCCACCGCCTCGGCCGGCGTCAGGTCCGGTGAGCACTCGATCCGGACGATGCCCGACCACGGCGCGCCCGAGGCTCCGGGCAGGCGCAGGTACCAGGACCAGCCGCCCCAGACCGTGCCGAGCTGGAAGACCGGGGTGCGCTGCGCCGGCTTCAGGGAGGTCACCACGGACGTGAGCGCGGCGGGCAGATACTGCTTCTGCTGCGTCTTCACGAAGCCGATCGTGCGGGGCAACTGCCGGCGGTTGCGCAGCGGCCCGTCCACCACCAGCAGGTCGGCGCCGTCCGAGCCGCCGTCGCGGGCCGCTCCCGAGATGTCGATCTCCAGCGCGGTCAGCGGCCCCTGCACCGCCGCCGGGAGCTTGCTCGCTTCGCCGGTGCCGCTGACCCGGTGCACCTCGTAGCGCACCGATCCCGCCTGGAGGTCCTCCGCGCTCGGCGACGCGGTGAACAAACCCCGGGCGACCCGGGCCCCGGCCAGCTCGGCCACCCCGTTGCGCAGGTCGCAGCGCACCACTCCGGCCGCGTACGAGGCGGCCAGCCCGGCATACGACATGCCGTCGTCCTCCGCGGTCCACAGGCCCGCGTCGTTGCGGCGGACGCCGTCGACCAGGAAGACCACGTCGGGGCAGCGGAACCGGGACGAGACGTCGATCGGCGCCCACTGCGCGGCGGGCACCTCGACGTCCGTGTCGACCTGGGCGCTGCTGGGCGATGCCGGCCCGTCCGACGAGTCGCCCTCGAACGACGCCCCGTAGGACGGGTCCCAGGCGTCGACGAACATCCGCGTCACAGACCAACCCTCTCGACATGAGCCGTACGGGCGTCCTTGTGCACCTCGAAGCGGACCGGCACCCGTTCCGCCAGGGCAGGGACATGGGTGACCACGCCGACCATCCGGTCGCCACGGGCGGCCAGGCTCTCCAGGGTGGCGGCCACCACGTCCAGCGTCGCCGCGTCCAGGGTGCCGAAGCCCTCGTCGAGCACGATCGACTCCAGGCTCGCCGCCGTGGTCGACATGCCGGCCAGTTGCTCGGACAGGGCGAGCGCCAGGGCCAGCGAGGCCTGGAACGTCTCCCCGCCGGACAGCGTGCGCACCCCGCGCCGCAGGCCCGCGTCGTGGTGGTCGATCACGAAGAACTCACCCTTGTCGTGCATCAGGTCATACTGTCCACCGGTCAGCTCGCGCAGGATCCGCGACGCGCCGTCGACCAGCAGATCCAATGCCTCCTCGAGCAGCCAGCGCTCGAAGTTGTTGGCCCGCAGGTGCCCGGCCAGCGCCTTGGCCGTCCGGCCCTCGCGCAGCAGCCCGGCCCGCTGCTCGGCCAGCTCCCGGGCCTGCTCCCGCCGGTCGACCAAGCGCTGCCAGGCCGCGCCGGCGCGCTCGGCGGCCACCGCGGCGGCGCGGATCAGATCGGCGTCGCCCCGGCCGGCCGGCGCGGCGACCCCGGCCTCGGTGAACAGTGCCAGCACCGCCGAACGGGCCCGCTGGGTCTCGGCGTGTGCGGCCTCGACCGCCCCGGCCGCCTCGTCGCGGGCCTGCTCCCGTTGCCGGGCCGACTCGCGGGCCCAGTCGACCAGCGCCGACCAGGCGGCCGCGAGGTCGTCGCGGTCCGCCGGCGGCGGCGAGAACCGGGCCACCGCGTCGCGGGCCACGTCGAACGAGCGCCAGGCGGTGCGCTGCTGCTCGTCGGCCGCGGTCACCGCCGCCTGGGCGCGCCGCTGGTCGTCGCGGGCCTCGCGCACCGCCGCGCCCGCATGGTCAAGCTTGCGCTGCAGCTTGGTGAGCTCGGCCAGGCGCCGCCGCAGCGCCTCGACGCCGGGCGAGTCGACCAGCGCGGCGCGCACCTCGCTCAGCCGGGACCGGTGCTGTTCGAGCTGGGCCCGCTTGCGGTCGAGGCCGCGTTCCAGCTCCCGGGCCACCGCGTCCCGCTGCTTGAACGCCGTCGACGCCACGTCCGCCGCAGCCCGCGCCGCCTTGCCCGTCCGCTCGGCGGCCTGCACGGCCGAGCCCTCCGGCATCGGCGGCACCGCGGTGACCGGCTGGGCGCAGACCGGGCAGTCGTGGCCGGCCGTCAGGTGGGCGCGGAGCGCGGCGGCACGGTCCAGGGTCTGTGCCTCCGCGTATTCCAGGCGGGCCTGCTCCAGCAGCTGCTCGGCACCCAGGTGGGCGGCGCGCGTCAGCTCGGCGGCGGCCACGGCGTCCTTGTACTCCACCTCGGCGACCGAGACCTCGCCCGCGAACCACTCGGCCTGGCCGGTGAGCCGGTCCAGCTCCACGTGGCGGTCCAGCAGCAACCCGAGCGAGCCTGCGTCACCGGCCGCCGCCAGCTCCTTGCGGACCTGTTCCTCGTGCTCCTCGGCCGCGTGCACGGCCGCCGCCGCCCGGACGGCGCCGGCGCGGGCGGCGGCCGCGGCCTCCGCGACCTTGGCGCTGCCGGCCGGCATCCGGACCTTGGCGAGTACGGCCAGCTCACCAGCGACCGCGTCGCGGGCCGCGGCCAGCTCCGCCTCGCGGTCACGGACCGCGCTGAGCTGTGGCACCGCCTGCTCCACCGCCCGGGTCAGCTCGCGCATCGTGGTCAGCCGCGCCTCGGCGGCCTCGACCGCCTCGTCATCGGCGTCGACGAGCCCGGCGAGCAGCTGGTCCAGCGTGGCCAGCTGGGCCTCCGCCCGGGTCGCGCGGGTCGAGGCCTTGGCCTGCACCTCCTCGTAGACGTGCAGGCCCAGCAGGTTGACCAGGATCTGCTGGCGGGTGGCCGGCTTGGCGTGCAGGAAGTCGGCGAACTGGCCCTGCGGCAGCACCACACAGCTGGTGAACTGCTCGTACGGCAGGCCCACCGCCTCGACGATCGCGGCTTCCATCTCGGCCGGCGTCCCGGCGAGCACGTCGCCGAGGTCCTCCAGGCTCATCCCGGTGTCGAGCCGGGTCACGTCGAAGCCCGGCGGCATGAGCTGCAGGCCCGCGCCGGCGGTCTTGACGTTGCCCCGGCCGTCGCGGCGTACCACGCGGGTGGCCACGTACCGCGAGCCGGCGGACTCGAAGACCAGCCGCACCCGGGCCTCCGTGGCCGAGGGGGCGAGCGCGTTGCCGATGCCGCGGGCGCCGCCCCAGCGGGGCACCGTGCCGTACAGGGCGAAGCAGATGCCGTCGAGCACCGTGGACTTGCCGGAACCGGTCGGCCCGACCAGCGCGAAGTAGTCCGCGTCGGTGAAGTCGACGGTGGTCTCGTCGCGGAAGACCGTGAACCCGGCCATGTCCAGCCGTAGGGGCCTCATGAGTGGGTGCTCACCTCGTCGTACAGCTCGTCGAAGAGTTCCCGGACGCCTTCCTCGGCGGTGCCCCGACTGTCGAGGTAGTCGCCGAAGAGCTGACGGGGGGTGCGGCCGGCCCGCTGCGCCATCCGCTCGCCCGCCCGGTCGGGCACCATGTCGGGGTCGATGCGCACCTCGAGGGCGTTGGGCAACAGCTCCTGGACGTCCTCGCGCAGCCCGACCCGTGGCGTCTCCCGGACGAACACCCGCAGCCAGGCTTCCGGAAGGTTCACCGTGGCGAGCTGCTCCAGCGAGCCCCGGACGGTACGCAGCGTCTTCGCCACGGTCACCGGTACGTCGCGCACCTTCGCCGCCTTCTCCGCCGACACGTCCACGATCGCGACGGAGCTGATGTTCTCCTCCTCGCCGAAGTCGATCGCCAGCGGGCTGCCGCTGTAGCGCACCGGGCACGGGCCGATGACGGCCTGCGAGCGGTGCAGGTGGCCGAGGGCGACGTAGTGCGTGCCGGGCGGGAAGACGGTGGCCGGGACCGCGTACCCCATCACGGTGTGCGCCTCGCGCTCGCCACCGCCGGTGCCGGCCCCCACGACGGTGAGGTGGGCGGTCAGCAGGTTGACCGCGCCGGGCTCACCGAAGTCCTCGGCCAGCCGGGCGATCAGCCGGGCGATGTGGTCGGCGTACGTCTGGCTCGCCTCCGCGGCGGTCAGCTCGTACATCTCGACCGCCCGGATGGCGTAGCGCTGGGAGAGGAACGGCAGCGCCGCCAGCCGCCACCGCTCGCCGCCGGCGGTCGTGCCGGTCAGCATCAGGTCGTCGGGCTTGTCGCGCACGGAGCCGCGCAGCGTGATCCCGGCCGCCTCGGCCCACGGCCGCAGCGCGTCCAGGGCCTGGCCGTTGTCGTGGTTGCCGCCGATCGCGACCACCGCGGCCCCGGTCTGGCGCAGCGCGGACAGCGCCCGGGTCACCACCCGAACGGCGTCCGGCGACGGCGCGGCCGTGTCGTAGAGATCACCGGCGATGATCACGAGGTCCGGTTGCTCGGCGCGGGCGATCTCCACCACCTGGCCGAGCACCCTGACGTGTTCCTCGTGCCGGGTCCGGCCCTTCAGGACCTTCCCGACATGCCAGTCGGACGTGTGCAGGATCCGCATCGCTCATCTCTCGCCGTTGGTCTTGATGTGTGCCGTAGGCGCCCTGGAAGGCTAGAACGGAATGTCGTCGTCGGACGAACCGCCGCGGCCGCCGACCACGGCGAACGGGTCGACGCCCTGCACGATCGAGCGCATCGTGGCTGCCGGCGGCGGTCCCGACTCGGACTTGCGGGTGGCCCACGCCGGGAACGGGAACTCGACACAGAGCGGGACGGGGATGTCCGGCTGGTTGACGAACATCGTGCCGGGGCGGGCCAGCAGCGCCCGCTGGCGCATGGCCGGGGGCAGGAAGCCGTACTCCGGGCGGGAGGCCTCGGCGGGGTCGAGGCGGCCGACCACGCGAATCGCCGAGTTCGTCACGATGCGCCGCTCCACCTCGCTCGCGGTCTGCTGCGCGCCGATCAGGATCACGCCCAGCGACCGGCCGCGCTCGGCGATGTCCAGCAGCACCTCCTTGATCGGGGACGAGCCCTCGCGGGGTGCGTACTTGTTGAGTTCGTCGAGCACG
>Ga0307283_10000066_pt1 | contig 9633 bp, 8 predicted proteins | sample ER_DNA_122_FD_194487 | JGI IMG/M metagenome (GOLD analysis project Ga0307283, IMG submission 194487) | Bulk soil microbial communities from the East River watershed near Crested Butte, Colorado, United States - ER_DNA_122 | ecosystem: Environmental > Terrestrial > Soil > Floodplain | place: USA...
GAGGTCATCCGGGGTGATCTCGATCTTACCGGCACCAAGCTGGTGTGTGGTGCCGGCGTGTGCGGCGCCTGCACCGTGCTGCTGGATGGCGCGCCGGTGGTGAGCTGCCTGATGCCGGCGCGCGCCGCGGCCGGCAAATCCGTCACCACGGTGGAAGGCATCGGCGCCGGCCAGTTGCATCCGGTGCAAAAGGCATTCATGGCGCACGACGCCCTGCAATGCGGGTTCTGCACGCCGGGTTTCGTGGTCGAGGCCGCGGCGTTCTGCGATTCCTGGCGCAGGGACAAGGGAACGGCGACGCCGTCGCGCGAGGAAATCGGCGCGGCCCTGTCGGGTCATCTGTGCCGCTGCGGCGCCTATGACGGCATCTTCAACGCGGTGGCCGCGGCCTGCGCCGGCCAGTTCGACGGCGCCGAATTCGCTCCGCCGCGGGTCGAGGCGCGCGCCAAGGTGACCGGGGCCGCCAGATATACCGTCGATATCCGCCACGACGGACTTCAGGAGGGCGCCATCCTGCGCTCGCAACTGGCGCACGCCCGCATCACCGGGCTCGATCTGGCGACGGCGCGCGCGATGGCCGGCGTCAGCGCAGTGGTCTCGCTGCTCGGCGACGACCGCATGGTGCGCTTTGTCGGCGATCCGATCGCCGCCGTCGCGGCAACCGACCGCAAGACCGCGCTGGCCGCCATCGCGGCGATCCGGATCACCAGCGAACGGCTGGCCTCGGTGATCGGGCTGGACGCGGCGCGCCAACCGGGTTCGCCCGTGGTGTTCGAGAAGGCCAGCCGCAAGCGCGCCGGCAACGTTTCGGAAGGCACGCCCGCGCCGGCGGCCTGGAACGGCAACGTCCGCGGACCGTCCGCGGCGTTTTCGCAAAAGGCCAAAAAGGCAAGGAACTGGGTCGCGGCGGCACGCGCCCAGCGCAATCCGTGGCTGGTCGAGGAGACATTCCGCACCGGCACGCAATCGCATAGCTGCCTCGAGCCGCATGCCACCGTCGCCCGCTTCGACGGCGACCGGCTCACCGTGCACGCCTCGACGCAGTCGGTGTTTCACGTCATGGAGCTGCTCGCCAAGCGCTACCAACTTTCCCACGACAAGGTTCGCGTCATCGCCGATCACGTCGGCGGCGGGTTCGGCTCCAAGGGCACGCTCGGCATGGAGACCATCGCCGCGATCGAGCTCGCGCGCGAGGCAAAAGCGCCGGTCAGGATCGTCTATGACCGGCACGAGGAATTGTCCGTCACCGGCTACCGGCCGGCGACGGAGATGAAGATCGCGCTGTTGCCTAACGAGCAGGGCGATCTCAAGGCGCTGTCGCTCACCGCCTATGCCGATACCGGGGCGGCGACCAACTCGACACTCGCCGCCCTCGCCCGCCTGATCTACCCGGCGGAAGCCAAGGAGCTGGCCGATTACGACGTCATCAGCAACCTGCCGCCCGGCGCGCCGTTCCGCGGTCCCGGCGGACCGCCGATGGCGTTCGCGCTGGAACAGGCGATCGACGAGGCCGCGTTGCGAATGAAGCTCGATCCGATCGTGCTGCGAAAACGCTGGGATCCCGATCCGAACCGCCAGCGCCTCTATGACTGGGCCGCCGGCCTCGATGTGTGGCGCAACCACAAGACAGCGGCAGCGCAGACCGGCCGCTATCGCCGCGGCGTCGGCGTCGCCACCGGCTACTGGCTGTATCTCTGGCAGCCCGGCGTGAAGATCGAACTCAAGGTCGAGGGCGGGCGGCTGATCGCCGGCACGGCGACCCAGGACATCGGCCAGGGCAGCCGCACCGTGATCGCCAATACCGTCGCGCACGAATTCGGACTTGAGCCGCATGACGTCGAGGTGCGGATCGGCGATTCCGATCTGCCGGTGGGACCGGGCGCCGGCGGTAGCCGCAGCACGGCTTCCGTGATTCCGCCGACGCTGCTGGCCGTGCAGAAGCTGAAGGACGCGATCGAGCAAAACGCCAGGCGCAAACCTGTCCCCGGCTCCAACGCGCCGTGGCGAGAGATGATCGCGGCCTCGCCCGATCTCAGCGTTACCAGTATGCGTCCCGAAGATTCAAAACCGACCGCTCCGGGGGTGCGCTCGCCGATGAAGGAAGCGGGCATCATGGGCATGATCTTCGGCTGGATGCTGCGGCGTTTTTCCAATCTGGCGGTCGGCGCCGGCGTGCCGAGTTCGGTGCAGGTGATCGAGGTCGAAGTCGATACCTGGCTTGGCCATGTCCGCGTGCTCAACGTCCATACCGGCATTGCCGTCGGCAAGATCGCCGCGCCGGCGCTGGCGCGCAGCCAGGCTACCGGCTCGGTGATCCAGGGCCTCGGCTATGCGCTGTACGAAGCGCGCGAGACCGATCCGCGCAGCGGCGACGTGCTCACTGCCGGGATGGAGGATTATCGAATTCCCGGGATATCGGACACGCCAGCGATATCAGTGCATTTCGACGAAGCCGGCTTTGATCACGTGCTCGGCGGCAGCGTCGGGATCGGCGAGGTGGCGACGGTGCCGACCTCGCCGGCGCTGGCCAACGCCATCCGCAACGCGACCGGCATCAGGCTGACGGAAATTCCGATCCGGCCCGACCGTCTGATCTCCGCCTTGAAAGGGAGGACCGCAGCATGACGTCCCCATCAATGACGGCTTTCGCCCAGCGCGCCGAATTCCGTGCCGCCGGCACCGACCTTTCCGAGCGACGGCGCAGCGGCGTCTCGCGGGGAGCGTTGATCGACCTCGACGCCGCGCCCGATACGACCGGTGTGACATGGGGCGCGGACGGCGCCGCAACCATCGGGGCCTTCACCACCATCGCCTCGATCGGCGCCGACGCCCGTATCGCGGCGGCCTATCCCGGCGTTGCGGCGGCCGCGTTGGGTCTCGCCACGCCGCAGATCCGTCATCTCGCCACGCTCGGCGGCAACCTCGCGCAGCGTTCGCGCTGCTGGTATTTTCGCGATCCGCACATCGCCTGTCTGAAGAAGGGCGGCAGCGATTGCCCGGCCCGGTCGGGCAATCACCTCTACAGCGTCGCATTCGATCTCGGTCCCTGCGTGGCGCCGCATCCATCCACCATGGCGGCGGCGCTGCTCGCCCATGATGCTGTCATCGTCACCGATCAAAGGCCGGGTCTTGCGATCGGCGAACTGCTGGGCGACGGCTCCAACGGCACATCGGATCATGCGCTGGCGTCAGGCGAAGTGATCCGCGCCGTCGAACTGCCCGCGCCGCTTGAGGGCGAGCGCGCGCTCTACAAGCGCGCCATCAGCCGCAGCCACGCCGAATGGCCGCTGGCCGAGGTGTGCGCCCGCGCGGTCGTCTCAGGCGGCGCATTCCAGTTCATCCGCCTCACCGCGGGCGGCATCGCTCCGGTCCCGCTCCGCCTCGCAGCAGCTGAGGCTGCCCTGCAAGGCAAGCCGGCCAGCGCGGCCGCTATCGCGGAAGCGGCAAGGCAGGCGACGTCAGGCGCAAACCCGTTGCCGATGACCGGCTACAAGCTCGATTTGCTGGCGGGCGTCGTGCACGATTTGCTGGAGCGGCTGGCGATTTAATCTCCCGCGTAGCCCGGATGGAGCGAAGCTCAATCCGGGAATGAACGTGAGGCCCCGGATTTCGCTTCGCTCCATCCTGGCTACGGCAGCATCGCCGTCAGCAGCCGCGGCAGATACTGAATTTGCCATCGACCGGTGTTGCGCGCGCGCGTGCCGAAGCACGCGTAGCGCGCCGCGATTCGCTGCGCGACACCGTCGCGGTCCGCGGATAGATGGTACCGCGAGACCTCACCGCGGGTGCGACGCGGGAAGAGCTCATGGGCGCCGCGGAGGGCACGGTCGGGACAGAAATGCTCGGCGGCGGCGGCGCTGGTATCCTCGCCGCGTTGCCGGCGCCGCTGGGGTCGTTGACCGAATTGTTGAGGCCGCCGGCACTGCCCACGCCCCTGATACCGCTGACACCGGCATCCTGGGCGAAGCAAGGCGCCGCCACACCTGCGGCCAGCACCAAAGCGAATATCGCCGACTTATGCATGAAATACACTCCTGCCAGAGAGTGACTAACGAATCGAGAGGCCTGGCGTTCCGCTTCGCGGACGTCGTGCGCTACTCGTCCATGAACTCGTCTTCTTCGTTGATCTTGTCGTTCGCCTTGTACCGATGCGACGCGCTCTTGCGGGCGCCGATCGACCCCGTCACGTAGGCATCGCGCGAGGCATAGGGGGTGCGCTGGCCGGCGCGGCCGGCGATCTCCTCACCGGACGCGGCGGCCGGCTGGCAGATGGTGCGCTGGCTCTTGCGGCGCATCAGATCGACGTGGATGTGATCGTAGTGATAGATGTTGGAGCCCGGCGCCAGCACTGTGTTGAACTGCTGGCAGGCCGCAGCCTGGATGTCGCGCAGAAAGCCCTGCTCTTCGGGCATGCCCTTCCAGCCGTTCTTCACCGTGACGGTGCGGCCGTCGGCGAGCGTGAAGGCTGCGATATCCAGCGCATTGCCGAAGGCGTGTTCGGAAATATGCGCGCGCGAATTGCCGTTCATGCCGCGGCAGGAATAGGCCGAGATCTGCCTGATCTCGACCACGCGGGTGCCGAACCAGCGCATCGCGGCGGGCTGCACCGAATCGGCGAGCCAGCGATCGAGCGCCGAGACGATCGGACAGGCCAGGGTCGCGGCGGGCTTCATCGCCACCGGCCCGAACGCCGCGACGGCGTTGCCCTGCGCGGGCCCGAGTCGCGGCAGCGGCGTGGTGGGGGGACGTTCCGAATAGGGCGCCGGGCCGCGGTCGCGCGGATCGGCCGAAGGGCTGCGATAACCGCCGCGGCCCGCCGGCTCGCTCAACCGCGGCGTTCCCTCGATTTCCAATGCGATGTCGTCTTCCTGCTGGGGGACGCCCGGCGCGGTCAATGAAATCGGGCCGTTGGACGGCGCACCATAGCCGCCGGGCTGGCGCATCGCATTGTCGGGATAGGAGGATGGCGGCGGCGCGGCCCGAGGCGGCTGCGGAGGCGGCGGTGAAACCGGCCAGCGCGGCGCATTGCCGATGCTGCCCGGCGGCCGCAATTCGTCGGCGAACCCGAAAGTGCCGCTGGCTTCGCCAAGCGCGGCCACTTTGAGTGGATATTCCGCGCCGCAGACCCCGGGGCCGGAAATCGGGTTGATCCGGACCAGTTCGGCGTTCTCTTTCACCGCCCCGGACTTCAGACATGCCAATTCGGCCTCAGCCCGCCACGGTTCGCGCTCCGCGGACTGAAAAAATCCGCGGCCGCAGCCCGCTAGCGAAACAAGGACGAAGGAGCCGACGAGATACAAACGAACTCCGCGCGTCATGCGCGCAACTTCAACGAATTTATTTAAGGACTCTTCAACGCCTTGTTTTCACACTTCTTTAACCACGTAGCCGCGGCTTCGGCAGGGCGGAAGGCGACGATAGAACAGCAAGGCTGACTTTTTGTGGCGGGAACGCTTCGCTAACTTTCGAGTTGAGCGGGCAGTGACGTAAACGACGGAGATATCGCGATGACCTTGCTGGGTCCTTGGGTCAGCAAAGTGAGCGTTGTTACCGCGTACGCAGCCATCGCCTTTGTTGGCGCCATCGTGCTTGGGGTAATCTAGCGCCCCGCACACCCGAATGAATTAGCGCCCGGCGGCCTGGAGCAATCCGGCCGCCGGGCGTTTTCATTGAGCGATCGTCGGCAGTTCATGCCGATTTTGCTCCCACGGCGGCATCGGGTCGGCACGATTTGATGCGTGCCAGCTGCACTGCAGAAAATTTCACCACTGTTATGTTCACTTTTGTACATTTGATTGGAACGAATCCATGGTTCCCGCGTCATTTTCCCCGTTGGTCCGGGGGGAAAATCACTGTGATAGGCAAACTATATTTCGTGCGTCAGGCGGCGACGCTGCTCAAATTCGCCAAATCCACCGCAAACCCCGAGCTTTCGGCCGTCCTGATCGAGAAGGCGGTTGAACTCAAATCGCGCGTGGACGGCGAGGCCAGCGAGAAAGAGAGCCTCAGGGCTCCGGATGTGCAACCCGAAGCAGGCAGCAGGTTCGGCGGTTCGGCCGTTGGGCCTTCCTAAACGCGGATTCACACCGACGATCAGCGGCTACGACTGCCGCTCCGGTGAGAACTGCCCGGAAGTAAGCAGCTTGGCCGGCCTGTTGACGATCCGCGTCCAGACATTGCCCGAGCAATAAAATCGTCCGAGCGCGCAGGCTTCGACCCGCAGCGCGTTCGGTCCCTTCAGCTCCATCGTGCCGTAATAGGTATCGCCGCTGTCGTGGCTATAGACGTTGCCGCGCCACTGCGAACCGGTTTTCGGCTTCATGTTGACCAGCACCGCCTCGCCCTTGTCGTTTGACGGCAACCTGAGCGCATAGCCGCACAGCGCCTGGCCGCAGCGTTCGATGCGGACCAATCCCTTGCTGCCCTCGCTCTGCCAGTCGCCGATCGGCGTCTCGGCCGGCTGGTCTTCCACCGGATGCGCAACGCGCGACAGCTGCGGCGGCGCGACGGCCGGCGGCCGAACGACTTCCGCCGGCTTCTCGGCCGGCGGAATCACCGCCGGTGGCGGCGCAATGACCGGCTGCGGCGGCTCAGCTACTGGCCGTGTCGGGGCGGCGGCCGGCTTGAAAACCGCCGGCGGCGGTATGGCGGCAACGGCTGCGACAGGATGGCCCGTGGCCGGAACGGCCTGCACCGGCGCCGGCGGCTGCACGGCGACCGGCGCCTTCACCTCGTCGGCGAGATCGCGCTCATCCTCATCAAAGCGGTCGCGCCAGCGGCGCGCTTGATAGACACCCGGAATCGAAACCGAAACGCATGACGGAGATTTGCAATGCCGGGGCGCCTCGATGCGGATGCGGTGCCCGCCGACCACGAAGGAAAGTGAACTGCCGGCTTCAGCGGATGAACTGAGCCCCATCAGCACGACGAGAAGACAAAATCGCTGCATCACAAGCCTCCCGGGAGTCGCTCGAACGTGGTGCGAAAAACTAGCGCCCGGGCAGCGGCACCGAATGTGAGTTGAATCACCGTGCCCGGACGCCTGACGCAGCCGGCCGCCACGGCGTCGCCTGGGTGACGCAGATCACGGAAGCAGGCGGTTGCCGGACGTAGGGTCCGGTCACGTTCACACGCCCGCTGCCCCAGGAGGTTCACATGAAAAAACTTCTCGTTCTCGCCGCGCTGCTGATGGCCTCCCCGGCCGCCCAGGCGGGTTCGATTTCCTTCCAGATCGAGGGACACCATATCCGCGTCCATGCCCCGAGGAATTGCAGCTCGCTGTCCTGCATCCAGATCTCGGCCCCCACCCTCTCCGACTCCAGCTTCGGCAATTTCAAGGGCTTCAAGTCGAAGAACTCCGGCGATGATGCCGACTTGGCCGAGCCCGCGCCGACCGCCGCGCCCGCCCCGGCCCCAGCCCCTCAGGTCGTAGCGCCGCAGCCGGCGGCCCCCGCCGTCAGCACCGCGCCGGCCGCAAGTCCCGCGCCCGCCGCGCCGACCACGGTGGCGGCGGTCTCGTCCGTGCCGGCAGTCGGCATCGAGCCATCGCCCGCGCCGGCAGCGGCAGCGGCCCCCGCCCCGCCGCCGCAGCCCGCCCCGGTCGTCGCCGCACCAGCGCCCGCACCGGCCACGCCGCTCGGCATCTGGGCCACCGAGGAAAACAAGGGCAATGTCCGGATCGAGGAATGCGGACAGAACCTGTGCGGCTATGCCGTGAAGACCGGCACGAAGATCCTGATCAACATGAAGCCGCAGGCTTCCAAATGGACCGGCACGATTCACGATCCCGACAGCGGCCGCAACTACGATTCGACGATCGCGATGAAGGGAACCAACGCGTTGCGGGTTCAGGGCTGCGCCTTCGGCGGCATGTTCTGCGGCGGCCAGACCTGGAAGCGCGTCGGCTGACTCACCGATCCTCAAAAAGCCCTCGCGGATTTCCGCGAGGGTTTTTTCGTTGCCGGAACGGCGATGGTTAACGACCCGCGCTACGGCAGCGATGAAACAAATCTCAACGCAACGAAACCAATTTTCGCGTTTGACGCAAACGTCCGGAAACGGATGCCGGCTACTTTGTTTGCAACGACACGCCGGGACCGGCGTATGACCTAAAAAACTTGGGCGCTCACAAGGGGACATCGATGACATCAACTGGTTCGAATAATGGCGGCTGCAAATTGCTGGTCGCCGCTGTACTCGCCTTCGGCATGCTGACGACGGGCGCGCTGGCCCACACGGCGGAGCAGGAGCAGATGTGCGCCAGCGACGCGATGCGGCTGTGCAGTTCTGAAATTCCCGATGTCGACCGCATCACCGCGTGCATGCACCGGCAGCGCGCGGCGCTGAGCGACGGCTGCAAGGCGGTGTTCCGCAAGGAGACGCCGGCGGCCACCCCCGTCAGCTACGCTCCCGCGGCCAAAGCCGGCAAGCCGATGAGCCTGGCTCCGGCCCGCGTGAAGTAATCGACACGATTGATTGCAGGATCAATCCAACGGCCCGCCGGTTGCTCCGGCGGGCTTTTGCTTGCGCGTTGCCGATCCCGCGCCCTGTTCACCCGCGGTTCAGCCGTGCCGGACTTTCAATGTCGGAGCTGTTCAAACTTGAGCGGTTTTGTATTCTGCATGCCCATCACCGCCCGGAATTCATCGTGACAGCGCTTCGTTTCCTGGTGGCAGGCTGGCTGCTCTGTTGTCTGGCGTCGGCCGGCATGCCCGCGGCCGCATCAGACGCCGTGAACGGGCAGGTCAGGCTGGCGCAGGCCGCCCAACCGCAGGCAGAACCGGCGGCGCCCAGCGCCAGCGCAGAGGCGCAAACCCCCGAAGAGCCGATCGGCAACGTGGCGACCGTGGTCGGCAACGCCACCGTGACGCGCAACGACGCCGCGACGCCGTTAAAGGTCAAGGACGAGATTTATCTCAACGACGTGCTGCAGACTTCGGCAAAATCGTCGCTCGGCATTACCTTCAATGACGCCACCACCTTCAATCTCACCGCGAACGCGAAGATCACAATCGACAACTTCGTCTACGAGGAGGGCGGGAAGAAGAACGCCGCGTTGTTCGAGGTCGCCAAGGGCACGGTGGCATTCGTCGCCGCCTCCGTCGCCAAGACAGGCGACATGAAAATATCGACGCCGACCGCGACGCTTGGCATTCGCGGCACCTCCGGCGTGGTCGAGGTACCGGAAGGCGCCTCCGCCAGCAGCCGCAACAATGTCGCGATCAAGCTCTACCCGGATGCGGACGGCAAGGTCGGGCAGATCGAGGTCAACGACCGCGCCGGCCTCCGGCTGGGTTTTCTGAGCCAGGGCGCCAGCGGCTTTACCATCCGCGCAGGCGCAGGCGCGCGTTTTGCCGCCGTGCCGCTGACGATTTCGCCGCAGCAGCTTTTGCGCGATCAGGGTTTTGTGCGGCAGGTTCACTCGACGCAGAATCTCGGACGCCGGGTGGTCAACGAGCAGCGCGCGTTCCGCCGCGCCAATCCGGGGCTGGTCAATCCGAACCGGCCCAACCGATCGGGTCAGCCGGGCGGAGTGCGACCAAACGGTCCGCAGCGGCAGAACAACCTGCAGAACCAGCCCGGACAACAGCAGCGGCCCAACCGGCAAGGCTTGCCGCAGCGCGTGGCTTCGCC
>Ga0307283_10000067_pt1 | contig 9566 bp, 8 predicted proteins | sample ER_DNA_122_FD_194487 | JGI IMG/M metagenome (GOLD analysis project Ga0307283, IMG submission 194487) | Bulk soil microbial communities from the East River watershed near Crested Butte, Colorado, United States - ER_DNA_122 | ecosystem: Environmental > Terrestrial > Soil > Floodplain | place: USA...
ATCATGCTGGTGATCGTCGCGGTGGCCAGCCTTGCCATCGGCCAGATCCCGACCGGCCTGGTGGTCACGGCCCTCGTCCTGTTCAACATCATCATGGGCACGAGCCAGGAGATGAAGGCGCGTGCCAGCGTCGAGGCGCTGGCCCAGATGCAGGTACCGCTGGCTCGCGTGCGTCGTGCGGGGGCGGTCGAGCAGGTGGACTCGACGGGGCTGGTGCCGGGCGACGTGGGCCTGCTGGAGGCGGGCGACATGGTTCCCGCCGACGGTCGCATCGTCAGGTCGTCGAGCCTGGAGGTGCAGGAGGCGGCACTCACCGGGGAGAGCGCCCCCGTACCCAAGGACCAGGGCGCGCTGGACGCCACCGAGACGGCGTTGGGCGACCGGACGAACATGGTGTTCCAGAACACCCAGGTGACCCGCGGAACCGCCGCATTCGTGGTGACGGCGACCGGCCAGTCCACCCAGATGGGCCGCATCGCCGACATGGTGACCGCCACCAAGCGGCAACGATCGCCGCTCCAGCAGGAACTCGACGGCATGACGAAGATCTTCGGCGTGCTCGCCTGGGCCACGGTGACCGTGATCGCGATCGTGGGCATCCTTCGCGGGCAGGAGCTGGAGACGCTGGTCCTGCTGTGCGTGTCGACCGCCATCGCGTCCATCCCGGTCGGGCTGCCCACCTTCGTGCAGACGATGCTGTCGTCCGGAGCCCAGCACCTCGCCGCGTCCAAGGCCGTCGTCAAGTCGCTGACCGACGTCGAGACGCTCGGCGGGACCACGGTCATCAACAGCGACAAGACCGGCACGCTGACGATGAACGCGATGACCGCGACGTCGATGCTCGCCGACGGCCAGTGGTTCCGGATCGAGGGCGGCGGCTACGAGAAGACCGGCGCGGTCCTCGGCACCGCCGGCGCGGATGTTCCGGACTTCCGGCGCCTGGCGCTCGGGCTGGTGCTGTGCTCCGACGCCACGGTGGCCGACGACGGGTCGGTCATCGGGGATCCGACCGAGGCGGCCCTCGTCGTGCTCGCGGCCAAGGTCGGCGTCGACGCCGAGGAGAGCCGCCGCAAACTGCCCCGGCGCGCGGAGGTTCCCTTCGACTCCGAGTACAAGTTCATGGCGACCATCCACGACCGTCCCGAATGGCTGGCCCGTGGCACCCTGCAGTCCGGGCACTTCATGACCGTCAAGGGCGCTCCGGACATCGTCCTCGAGCGCTGCAGCACCGCGCTGTGGAATGGCCGCCGGGTGCCGATCGCCGACGTGCGAGCCGAGTTGCTCGCGGCGAACCAGCAGCTCTCGGAGAAGGGCCTTCGCGTACTGGCCTTCGCGGCCCGCGACCTCGAAGACGCCGACATGGCCACGGTGGACCGGGATCCGATGACGGCGGTCACGGATCTGATCTTCCTGGCCCTGGTCGGCATCATCGACCCCCTCCGTGCCGAGGCCAAGGCCGCCGTCCAGGTCGCGCTCGACGCCGGGATCGACGTCCGGATGATCACCGGCGACCACACGGTGACCGCCCGGGCGATCGCCGACCAGCTCGGGCTGGGACCGGGTCTGATCACCGGCACGGAGCTCCAGGCACTGTCCGACGACGAGGTGACCCGGCAGCTGCCGCAGTTGCACGTGTTCGGCCGGGTGGCTCCGGAGGACAAGCTGCGGCTCGCGCGTCTCATGCAGGAGGCCGGGGAGGTGGTCGCGATGACCGGCGACGCCGTCAACGACGCGGCCGCCCTCAAGCAGGCCGACATCGGCGTCGCGATGGGCAGCGGCTCCGAGGTCACCAAGCAGGCGGCCAAGCTGGTGCTGACCGACGACAACTTCTCGACGCTGGTCCGTGCCGTGGACCTCGGCCGCGACATCTACCGGCGCATCACCACCTATGTGAAGCTGCAGCTGACCGTCCTGTCCGCGGTACTGCAACTCATGTTGCTGGCGACCATCTTCAATATCAACAGCGGTGTCGCCCTGTTCCCGATGCAGCTGCTGTTCTGCAAGTTCTTCATCGTCGTCACCGTCGTGATCGGCCTGATCGCCGACGTGCCGGACCCGGGCGTGATGGAACGGCCGCCCCGCAAGCCCGGCACGAGGATCGTGACCCGCCCCCAGATCGTGCGCTGGGTCGTGGGCGGCTTCGCCGTGGCGGGCAGCGCACTGGCCGTGCTGCAGTGGGGGCCGGACGAGCCGAGCACCACGACACCGTCGGTGTCGATGACGATGGCGTTCGCCATCGTCGCGCTGAGCGCGGTGAACCTCGGCGTGGTCATGCGCCGGGAGCGGCAACCCGCCTGGGCACCCCCGACCTTCCCGTATCTGGGCTGGATCATCCTCGGCTGGGCACTGACCTGGGCCGCGGTCGAGCTGGGGATGCTGCAACGCCTGCTCGACACGGTCTCGCTGACCGGAGAGCAATGGGCGGTCGTCCTCGGGCTGTCCCTGATCTCGCCGGCGATCGTCGCGATCGACAAGTACCTGCAGCTGCGCAGGCAGCACGGGGCCGCCGCTGCCCCGTAGTCGGCCGGCAGGACGCCGCGGAGCCCCGGACCCGACCCACCGGGCGTAGCGCAGCTACGCCCGGTGGGTGACACCGGCGAAGACGTCCGAACGGCCGGGCACCCTCGGCGCGGTGCCCGGCTCAACGCAGGGTTACCGGAAGTGGCGGCCGTCGCGGTACCGGACTTGTGCCCTCGGGGATGTGCCCGACGGGTCGTCGCGAAGCTCGACCGGATCGATGCGGGCCGGGCGCTCCACCATGATGCAGACCTCTTCGCCGGGCCACCACCAGCCGGTGGCGCGGGCGAGGGCGGCCCACTCGTCGAGGAGGCCGGCGTCGCGGGGCGAGGGGCGGGCCAGGCCCAGCCGGCGAAACACGTCGTGCAGGGCGATCCAGGACGCGTCCTGCTGGCCGTACCAGCAGACCGGGAGGCGGGCCGGTGGTCCCAGCGCGGCTCGCACCGGCAGGGCCACCCCCTGCAGCAGCGCGGTCCGCAAGGCCTCTCGGACACCCTGCCGCAGAACGACGCGCAGCGGCACACCCGCCTCGATCGCGCGGACGGGCGGCAGCGCCGGCCATGGCTTGTCGCCCTTGCGGACGTGCCGGGGCGGCTCCAGATCGGGGTGGTCGGCGGCCTCGTCGAGCGCGGCCAGCAGGCGGGACCAGCCGGCGGCGAGATCGACGACGATCGGGGGTCGCCCGGTGGGCGGCTGCGGTTGCAGCCAGGCATGAAGGTCGTCGTGCCCGGGGATGCCTGCGGTGTGTTCCAGGGCGGCGGCCGGGGAGTCGACCCAGGTGAACCGGGGTCGCCCACGGCCCTGTCGTCCGTAGAAGCGGGTCAGGATCTGTTCGGCGGTCTCCCGGTCGGCGGGCTCGGTGGCGAGTCCCACCTGCAGCCACTCCCGACGCCAGGCGGCGGCCCGGTGCCAGTGATCGAGGATTGCGGCGGCGTCCCTGCGCCGCGCGGTGGCGGTCAACGCGCGAGGGCGCGCACGCCCTTTCGGTCAGCGGTCATCATGCGCACCACCATGGTCCATGATCAGTAGCGCCGCAATCCGTTTTCGCCGCGCTCAGCCGTCGCGGCGCGGGCCGGCGACGCCGTCGGCCGCTCCTTGCCCGGGGCGGCCGCGCAGCCAGGCGTCCCGGCGGCGCGGGGAGGCTCGGGCCAGCCAGGCATCCTGAATCACCTCGGCCAGTTCGGTACGGGTGATCTCGCCGAGCCGGCTTGCCCGGACCAGCACCGACGGGTGGCCGTTGAAGTGCGCCGTGGTGAAGAACGGCGTCGTCTCGTCCTGGACCAGGGCCTGCTTGTCCGCGTCGGACTCCACCCAGAAGACGATCACGTCGGGGTAGCGTTCGCCGGTCTCCGGGTCCACCGCGTCGGGGCGTGGCGTGCGGAAGAACACGAAGGACTTGCCGCCCACCTGGTAGACCGGGTTGTCCGCCGTGGGGTCGTAGACGGTGACGTGCGGCATGGCGAGGGCGAGCTCGTGGACGTCCTCGATGTGCGCGGGCCGGTCGGCCGTGTCCGGCATCTCGCCAGCGTAGGCGACGGACCCGTCCGGTGCGCGCTTCCGCTCGTGGTTCGGGTGGTCCGAACCGTCCCTTCTGTATATAGTGCCTATATACAGAGCGGACGGTAGGGAGGTCGTCGTGCGGGTGGTGTTGTCCAACGGCGCGGGTGCGCCGCTCTATCAACAGATCAAGGATCAGGTGGGCGCGGCCATCCTGTCCGGTGACCTCGCGGAGGGGAGCGCGCTGCCGTCGGTCCGCGCGCTCGCTCGCGACCTGCGGATCAGCATCATCACCACGACGCGGGCGTACGCCGAACTCGCCGCCGAAGGCTTCATCGCCACGGTGCCTGGCAAGGGCGCGTACGTGCTGCCGCTGGACTCGGCGCTGGTGCGCGAGCAGCTTCTGCGCAAGGTGGAGGACGGCTTGCAGACGGCCCTGGACGCTGCCCGGCAGGCCGGCCTCCGGCGCGACGATCTGATCCAGATGCTGGACGGGCTGATCGCGGCCGCACACCTCGAGGAGGTCCGGTCGTGAGCAACCTCGCGTTCGCCCTGCGGGGCGTGAACGCCGCGGTGAGCGGCACCTTCGCGCTGCGGGAGGTGAGCTTCGAGCTGCCGTCGGGCTACGTCATGGGCCTGATCGGCGCGAACGGCGCCGGCAAGACGACGGCGATCCGCTGCCTGTTGGGTATGCGCGCCATCGACGGCGGCGAGATCGAGCTGCTCGGCCATCCGGTGCCCGGCCCGGTCGCGCTGCGCCAGGAGGTGGGCGTGGTGCTCGACCACACGTACCTCGTGGGCGACTGGCGACTGGCCCAGGTCGAGCGGGCGCTGCGCCCGTTCTACGAACGCTGGGACGGCGACCGCTACCGCGGGCTGCTCGACGAGTTCGGCCTGGACCTGCGGGCCAAGGTCAAAGACCTGTCCCGCGGCATGGCGATCAAGCTGACGATCGCGGTAGCGCTGTCGCACCACGCCCGCCTGCTCGTCTTCGACGAGCCGACCAGCGGCCTCGACCCCGTCGCCCGCGACGAGCTCGTCGGCATCATCGGGGACTTCCTGCTCGATGCCGGGCACAGTGTGCTGTTCTCCACCCACATCACCACGGACCTGGACCGTGTCGGCGACTATCTGACGCTCATCCACGACGGGCGCATCGTGCGGACCGGCACCAAGGACGACATCCTCGACGCGTACCGGATCGTGCGGGCCGGTCCGGACGACCTGAACGACCTGGTCGGGGTCGAGCTCATCGGCGTCCGGCGGACATCGACGGTCACGCAGGCTCTCGTCTGCACGGACGAGGCCGGCCTCCTCGGCGCCGACGTCCTGATCGAGCCACCCAGCCTGGAGGAGATCGCGGTGCACATCGGAGCGCCCGCCGGCCGCCGCAAGGAGACCGTATGACCCCCGTCGCCCGCATGGTCATGCTCAACCTGCGTACGGTCGCGCCGTACCGCTGTCAGTGCCTCGCCGTGTTCGCCGTGGTGGTCCTGCTGTTCGTGAACCGGCCGGTCGCCCTGGTGCCGACGCTCGTCCTGCTGTTCACCGCGACGATGGCCGCCTACCCGTTCAACGTCGGCGACAAGGCGCGCCTCGAGACGCTGTACGCGACCCTGCCGCTCGCCCGCCGCTCCGTCCTGTTCGGACACTATGGCTGGGCCCTGGCGTGCTACCTCTGCACCGTCATCGCGGGGACGGCGCTGGCCCTGCTGCTCGCCCGGCTGCAGTCCGTGCCGTTGGGTGGCCGTACGCTCGCGGCGGTGCTGACCCTGTCCTGGGGAACGTTCGCGGTCAACGTGGCGGTCCAGTTCCCGCTGTTCACCCGGTACGGGTACACCAGGGTCAGCGTCCTGAGCACGGTGCTGCCGCTGGCGTTCCTCGCGATGCTCGTCGTCCGGCTGCATCTGAGCCTCGCCTCGGCCCGGTCCTGGCTCCCGTGGACCTGGCCCGTCGGAGCCGCCATGATCGTGGCTTCCGCCGCCGTTGCCATGACCCTCGACCGGCGGCGCGTACACCCGCGTCTTTAACCCGTGGCCGGCCTGGACACTTCTGCGCCGGCCCGTCCGACGAGGTCGCCCACCTCGGTCCGGGACGAGACGCCCAGCTTCCGCAGGATGTTCGAGACGTGCACGGCGGCGGTCTTCGGGGAGATGTAGAGGCGCCGGGCCAGCTCCGTGTTGGTCAGCCCGTCGCTGATCAGCACTGCCACCTCCCGCTCGCGGGGCGTCAGCGCGGCCGGGCCGGTGACGGCGGGTGGCGCGTCGACCGGGGCCATGCCCAGCCGGGCGCGGACCTGGGCGAGCTGGGCCACCCGCCAGCCGCCCCACTCGGCCAGCAGGGGTTCGGCCGCCTCCACCTGAGCAAGGGCCTCCTCGCGCCGGTCGCCCGCGAGGAGGCAACGGGCGGCGCCGACGCGTACGGTGCCGCGGTTCGCCAACCCCAGGATGTGGGCCTCGGCGACGGACAGGTAGCCGGCCAGCGCGTCGGCGTGCCGACCGCGAGCCTCCGCGAGCTGGGCGTCGACCAGCGTCCGGTAGGCGTCCCATACGTCGGCGTCGAGCAGTGCGGCGGCCATCTGGTCGAGCCGGTGCGCCGGCAAGCCGAGCTCGAGCGCGGCGGAGATCAGGTCGTGGGCCTGCTCCCCGCTGCGCCACGTCTGGTCGGCCAGCGCCGCGATGAGCTCGTCCAGCGCGGCCTCGGCGCCCGGGAGATCCGCGCGGCGGCACGCGAGGTGGAAGGCCAGGCCCGGAATCGTGGTGGGCGGGTTGTTGGGCAGTGCCGCCAGATCGGTGATGAGCTGCTCGACCCGGTCCAGCTTGCCGGCCTCGAGGTAGAGCCCGGCGAGGAAGACCCCGTGATGGTCGGCCCAGCGGCCGCGGCGCCGGTATCCGCGGTCCTGCTCACGTCCCTGCTCCAGCGCCGCGATCGCGGCGCCGAGGTCACCGGCCCGCAACGCGAGCCGGGCCCGGCCCTGGAAGTACGCGGCCACCGCGAGCGACTCGAAGCCGGCGCGCTCGGCGTCGACCCGCATGCGTTCCAGGGTCGCGGCGTGCTCGGCCGGTGACGTGGGTGGCTCGCCCTGCACGAGGTTGTTGAGGGCGCGGGCGGCCAGCACCCATTCGCCCGCCTTCTCGGCCTCGTCGACCAGGGTGGACAGCATCTCCCGGCCGGCGGCGGCGGTCTGCGGACGCTCGGTGAGCGTCGAGCCCTTCTCCACCAGCGCGGCCAGCCGGACGGCCGGCAGATCGAATTCGGCCGCCAGCGCCAGCGCGCGGTCGCACCAGAGCAGCGCGGCGTCGAGGTCGTCGCGAAGGTACGCCGACTGCGCGATCGCGGTCATCGCCCGTGCCTGGTCGGCGCCGGGCGGGAGCTGTGCGATCAGGGTCTCGATGTCGTGGGTCAGGGCGCGCATCTCGCCGGTCTCGCGCGACTCCCAGGCGATGCGGACCAGCAGGTACAGCGACTCGGCCCGGTCGGTCGTGGTGTCGGCCAGGTCGCGCCAGCGCCGGCCGTACCGCAGGGCGTCGTCCAGCAGGCCGGCCAGCCACGCCGCTCGGGCAGCGGCGGCGAGCAGGTCCGGGTCGTCGGGTACCTCGTCGAGACCCGTCTCCGCCAGCTGCAGGGCCTGGTATGCGGAGCCGATGGAGAGGTAGAGCGCGGCGCCGCGGCGAGCCGCGGTGATCATGTCGTCGTACCGGCCGGCGCCGCGGGCGTGGTGCGCCACCATCGCCGGGTCGGAGGTGCCACCGCTCAGGAGTACGTCGAGGGCCGCCTCGTGCAGCCGGCGCCGTTGCCGGCCGAGCATCTGGTCGGCGATGGCCTCGCGCACCAGCGCGTGCCGGAACGCGAACTCGTCCTCGCCGGACTCGACCAGCACACCGCGGGTGACCAGGTCGCGCAGCACGGCGATGAGGTCGTCCTCGCCCGCGCCGGTCACGGCGGCGAGCAGGTCGAACGGGATGCGGTGGCCGAGCACGGTGGCCGCCTCGACGATGCGGTGGCTGAGCGGGTCGAGGTCGTCGACCTGGCGGCGGAGCACATCGGCGAGGCTCCACGGCAGCGGCTGCTCGACCAGGGCCTCCACGTCGTACCCGGGCAATGCGCGCAGCAGCTCCTCCAGGAAGAACGGATTGCCGCCGGTGCGGTGGTGCAGCGCCGTCGCGGCGCGCAACGGCGCCGGCGCGCCGGTCGCCGCCGCCAGCAGGGCCGCGGTCTGCGAGGGGGTGAGGCGATCCAGACGTACGTGCGTGACGGTGTGCCTGCGTTCCATCCGGGCCAGCAGGCCGGCCACCGGTTGGCGGCGGGTCACCTCGTCCGGGCGGTACGTCCCGATGAGCAGCCGTGGTCCGCGCTGGTCGGCGATCCGCTCGAACAGCGCTGCGCTCTCCGAGTCGGCCCAGTGCAGGTCCTCGAAGACGATGACCGCGGGGGAGTCGCCGATCAGGTCTGCCAGGACCGCCAGACCGGTGTGCAAGCGCTCGACCGTGCTGCGCCCCGGGTCCGCGAGGGCCGCCAGCTGGTCCTCGTCGACCTCCGGCCGGCCGTCGATGGCGTCCAGGAGGACCTCGTACGGCCGGGACAGCGAGCCGGGCTCCGCCTGGCCGACCAGGACCACCGTCCCCGCCGGCACGGTAGCCAGCAGCTCGCGCACCAGCCTGGTCTTCCCGATGCCCGGCTCGCCCGCGATGAGCGCGACCGCCGGCTCATGCGCCGAGGCGAGCTGCGCCAACCGGCGCAACTCGCCTTCCCGCCCGATCATCACCGGGCTGGCACCGCCACGGATGGTTCGCACGGCCTCAGGGTACCGGCGGGCTGTCCGCGGCCGCCCACGGCTTTGCGGGTCGTGCGGGCCATCCGGGCGATGGTGAGCAGGCGTTCCCGGTCGGCCTCGGCCACCAGCTCACGGCGACGGTCGTATGCCAGATCCAGCAACAGGTCCGGGTGCATCAACATGGCTTGTCTCCTTCGTCATCCGCTGATGGATCAATCCTCGGCTGACGGGCGAGCTGCCACATCGGCAGCTGCTACCTATATCTGCTGCTCATCAGGGTGGCAGGGGGCCTAGGCATGCCTAGACCTGGATGGCTTGCAGCGACCAGCTGTTGCCGTCCGGATCCCGGAAGTAGACGAAATGGCCCCATGGCTGCACATCGACGTCGCTCGCCTCGACGCCGACGTCCAGCAGCTGTTTGCGGGCGGCATGGGCGTCGGCCACCACCACCTGAATCTCCTGGGTGCCCGGAACCTTGTCGGTGATCCCGTCACCGATCACGATGGAGCACGCCGAACCGGGCGGCGTGAGCTGCACGAACCGCAGGCCGTCACGCACCTGATGGTCGTGGTCGGCGTTGAACCCGATCAGCTGGTAGAACGCCTTGGCCCGGTCGACGTCCGTCACCGGTACGGGAATGAGTTCGATCTTCCACGGTGATGTCATGACCTCATCGTGCCCACCATTGCGGTCAGATCCCGACCGCTGACACATCGGCCGGCGGTTCCGTCCTCCCGGCGTCCACGCGTCGCGTCGCGCAAGCAGCCACCCGACGCGT
>Ga0307283_10000068_pt1 | contig 9428 bp, 7 predicted proteins | sample ER_DNA_122_FD_194487 | JGI IMG/M metagenome (GOLD analysis project Ga0307283, IMG submission 194487) | Bulk soil microbial communities from the East River watershed near Crested Butte, Colorado, United States - ER_DNA_122 | ecosystem: Environmental > Terrestrial > Soil > Floodplain | place: USA...
GGGGTGAACGCCGCCGACATGTACCGGTACGTGCCGGTCCGCAACGGCGACCTGGACCGCTTCATGGAGGACGCCTGGTCCTGTCTGCCGCAGACGATGCAGCGGTTCACCTGTGACCAGACCCGGATCAAGGGAGCCCTGGACTCCTACACCCGCTCGCTGATCATGTCCCAGAGCGAGCACTCCTACGAGGCGATGTGCCGCTTCCTCAAGGTGCCCGCATGATCCCGGTCACCGACACCGCCGCCTTCGCCAAGTCCCGACGGCCCATCCAGGCTCGGGCCAAGAACGCGCTGTACGGCTCCGTCAAACGTGCCCTGTTCAAGCGGATGCGCGGAGATGAGGACTGGGCCGACGGCCTCATCAACGCCGCCGAACGCCTGCTGCGCCGCCGGTACCGGGCCGAGTCCGGGAAGTTGACCAGCCAAGACCTGCGCGACTACATCAAGGACTTCCGGGACCAACTAGAGAAGACCCTGGGCAAGACCCACGAGCCGCCCGAGGACGAGATTCCGATGCGGGCCGAGCGGATCGCCGCCTCCGTCTCCAACGCGGCGATCAACGCCGGGTACTCGGCGGCGGGGATCGACCAGGACGAGATTCACTTCAAGAAGTGGGTCACGATGCACGACGACCGGGTGCGCCACGAGCACGCGGACGCTGATGGACAGACCGTGCCGGTGGGGAAGAAGTTCTCCGTCGGTGGACACCGGATGGAGTACCCCGGCGACACCTCGGTTCCCATCGAACTGTGGATCAACTGCCGGTGCGTCATCGCGCTGACGAAGGAGAGCACCGTGACCGCGAGCATCATTGACGACATTGTCAACGCCGAAGTCGTGGACCTGACCGGTGAGGCAGCCGACGAAGTGTTCGGTTACACCGTGTCATCGGACAACGAACTGGACGACTTCGAGGAGGACGACTTCGACGGCGTCGAGGACCAGGACGACACCTCGGTGCCCTGGTTCGGGGTGCTGGCCCCGGAGAACATCCCGTCCGGCGACAAGCGCATGTTCGGTGCAGACGCGCTGCGCTGGCGTGACCTCCCCCTGCCCCTGGCCTACCAGAAGACCACCGCTGCCGGACACGACGGTGCCACCGTGGTCGGGCGCATTGACGAAATCTGGAAGGAAGACGGGCTGGTCAAGGCGTCCGGTGTCTTCCTGTCCACCGTCGACGCCGACGAGGCCGTCGGGATGCTGGCCGACGGCGGCATCCGGGGCGTCTCCGTGGACGTGGACGACGCCACCCTGCAGATGCAGGACCCCGACGGGAACCCGGTCGAGGCGGCGGACTTCGATGACAACACCGTCATGAACTTCACGTCCGGGCGTATCTGCGGTGCCACCCTCTGCGCGATCCCGGCGTTCGCCGAGGCGTTCGTCTCCATCGGCTCGTGGCCCGAGGCCGGTCAGGCGTTGGCTGCCTCCGGCTGCGAGTGCGAGGCGTTCGTCTCCGAGGAGCCCTGGGACGGTGCGGCCAGCAACTACACCGACGAGCAGTACTACAAGGCGACGATCATCCACCTGGTCACCAGCGGGCCGGACAAGTTGCTGAAGTCGAACAACAAACTGCCGATCCTCACCCCGTCCGGGCAGTTGTCCCGTGCCGGCGTCCACGCTGCCACGAGCCGGCTTGGTCAGACCGACGCCCCACCGGAGAAGATCAGCAGCGCCAAGGCCGCTCTCCGATCGGCGTACTCCGAACTGAAGGAAGACCCGCCGGACAGCATCAAGGCGTCCGGTGAGGTCGAGGAGTTCGTCAAGACCGAGGACGGTCCGGGCTGGCTCACCCACCCGGTCGACACCGAGCGGCTGCGCACCTACTGGACCAAGGGCAAGGGCGCGGCCAAGATTCGCTGGGGAACCCCCGGCGACTTCAACCGTTGCCGTCGCCAACTATCGAAGTACGTCAAGGCGCAGTACCTCAACGGCTACTGCGCGAACCGGCACTACGACGCCACCGGCTTTTGGCCCGGCAAGGCACCGTTGGAGCGGGTCGGTAAGCACACCGACGAGTCGATCCACCTGGTTGCCTCAGCGGTGCCGGTGGTCTCGGCCCGCTACTTCGACAACCCCGAACTGACCGCGCCGACCCCGGTGACCATCACCGACAACGGACGCATCTTCGGGCACGTCGCCACCTGGGGGACCTGCCACATCGGGATCAAGGGCACCTGCGTCACGCCTCCCCACAGCGCCAGCAACTACGCCTACTTCCACATGGGCGCGGTGCACACGGACGAGGGAGACATTGCGGTAGGCCACGTCACCCTCGGCACGGGTCATGCCGGTCCACGTTTGTCGGCTGCCGCGACGGCGGCGCACTACGACAACACCGGGACGGCCGCTGCGGATGTTGTCGCGGGTGAGGACGCGCACGGCATCTGGATCAGCGGACGTGTACGGGATCGCCTCTCCGATGAGGACCGGTATGCCCTCGCCGCCGCCCCCCTGAGTGGGGACTGGCGGGGGATCGCCGGCAACCTGGAAATGGTGGCCGCGCTGTCGGTCAACGTGGGCGGCTTCCCGATCCCGCGCACCATGCTGGCAGCCTCCGGTGGCGAGCAGACCTCGCTGGTGGCGGCAGGCATCGTGCACCGCACCTCCGAGTCCGTCGACCTGTCCGCTGCGGTCATGGCCGCCGTAGACGAGATCGAGGCTCGCAACCGGCGTCGCCGCATGGCAGCGCTGGCCAAGCAGACCGGGCGTGACCCGAAAAGCCGTATGGCCGAACTGGCGGCCACCGTGAGAGGAGACTGAGGGTATGGCCTGCGGATGCCAGGGCAACAAGGACAAGAACAACACCTACGTCTACGTCTCGGACAAGGGGACGCAGCACACCTTCAAGACCGAGATCGAGGCCCGTGCGGCCCAGATTCGGGGTGGCGGCGGTGGTCGGATCGAAACGAGAACCAAGGCCGCCGCCTGATCCACCTAGAGAAAGGCACGAGATGACCAACCAGCCGAACCAGGACCTCCCTGTGGAGCAGCCCGAGCCGAACCAGGACCTCCCCGAGGAGCCGGGTAAGAGCGGGACCGCACCAGGTCATGACCCGAACGGGCCGGGCAAGAGCGAGGACGCACCGGGACACAACAAGCCGGAAGACCGCTGATTACACGGTGTAACCACCCTTAGCGCCGGACGGTGAAGACTCTTGCACCCCCCTCTCGCAGAGTCGCCCCCCTGATCACCGTTGACGGCAAGAAGCCCCCGGTCTATTCCCGAGACCGGGGGCTTCGCTGTACCCTCCGAACAGAGCCGCCTGTGGAACCTAGTTCTGCGGTGATGACGTACCGCCTAGTCGTGCGCTTCCCATCATCCCGTTCCACAGGAGATAGCAATGGATTTCACCATCGCTGCCGACCTCGCTACCTACTCGGCGGAGGACCTCGCCGCGAAGATCACCGAGGGCCGCGACGCTCTCGATGCTCTCCTCGCGCTTGAGGACCCGTCCGACAGCGACGTCGAGCAGGCCGAGAAGGTCGCCGAGGCGCTTGCCTCGCTCAGCAATGAGACCACCCGGCGCGTTACCGCCAGCGCTGACCGCGCCTCCCGTATGGCCGCGCTCCGCGAGAAGAACGCCCCGGAGCCGGTCGAGCCGGAGGACGAGGTTGAGCCGGAGGAGGACGACGACGTCGCCCCAGCCCCCGACCCGGAGCCGGTAACCGCTCCGACCACGCCCCCCACCAAGGCCGCGCCCACCAAGGCCGCTGGAACCGTGGCGACCCTGTCCCGCCGGGTCTCCCGCCCGGTGATGCCCGAGACGCCGCCCCTCGAAGGCATCGTCATCACGGCCTCCGCCGACGTGCCCGGCTACTCCGCCGGCTCGGTTATGGAGACCTGGGACAACCTGACCGACGGCTTCCTCAACAAGGCTCGGGCCTTCCCGACCGCCTGGGGTATCCCGAACTCGCCGCTGCAGCGTTACCCGGTCAGCCAGTTCAACATGAACTTCCCGACCGAACTGATCGCCTCCGGTTCGCGCGACTCTGACGTGGTCGCCTACGCCAGCCAGGAGGCCCGCCTCCCCGGCCACAGCCTCACCGCTTCCGGTGGCTGGTGTGCCCCGTCCGAGACGATCTACGACCTCTGCGGTGGCGGCTCGACTGACGGCCTCTGGGACCTCCCCGAGATTTCGGTCAGCCGTGGCGGCGTGCGCTACACCTCCGGGCCGGACTTCTCCGCGCTCTACGAGGCGACCTTCTGCCAGACCGAGGCGCAGGCAATCTCCGGTACGCCGAAGACCTGCTACGAGGTCCCGTGCCCTCCGTTCGTGGAGAAGCGGCTTGAGGCGTGCGGCATCTGCCTGACGTCCCCGATCCTCACCGAGGCGGGCTACCCCGAACTCGTGGCGGCGTTCCTGCGCGAGGCGATGATCGCTCACCAGCACGCGATCACCGCGAAGTTGCTCGCTGAGGCCCTCGCCCTGGCGACCTCGATCGAACTCGGTACGCGCGGCTCCTCGGCCAGCGACATTCTCGACACCGTCGAGTTCATCGCCACCGTGGCCCGCAGCAACTACCGGATCAGTTTCTCGGCCACCGTTGAGGTTGTTCTCCCGGCCTGGGTCAGCGGCGCGATCCGTTCCGACCTGTCGATCCGCACGGGTGTCGACCTGCTCGCCGTCACCGACGCAGACATTGCGTCGTACTTCGCGGCTCGCAACGTCAGCCTGCAGTTCGTTCAGTCCTGGCAGGCCCTCGACGCGACCGCGACCGGCTACCCGGCCACGGTCGAGGTGCTGATCTACCCGGCTGGCACCTTCGTCAAGGGTGTCTCCCCGGTCATCAGCCTGGATGCCGTCTACGACGCCGCCTCGCTCAAGCAGAACCTCTACACGGCTCTGTTCTACGAGCAGGGCGTGATGCTGCTGCAGAAGTGCTACAGCGCGTACAAGACGACCATCGACCTGTGCTCCGCTGGGATCACGGGTGCTGCGTCCAACACCGAGTGCCTCACCGGCACGGTCCTCCCGTAATCGCGGGGTCGAACATGTCTGGCAACGACCAGGACTTCCTGGCGGGGGTCACCCCGGATAACGCAACGTTGCTGCTGGCTGCCGCCGAAGAACTCGGATTGCACGCTCGTGTCGTCCAGGTCGACTACAGCCGGGGCGGGTTCACCGCCCCGGCCGAGGTCGTCAAGCGGGCTTCCAGCGGTGGCGAGGAGGACGAGTCAAAGTCCGACAAGTCCGGCCAACCCGACGGTGAACTGCCGCCTAAGTCTCGCCGCAAGAAGGAGTAAGACGTGGCATCTAAGTGCTTCTCGCTTGTCCGTGGCCGGGTGCTTCGGGCTACCGCTCTCGACGGCTGTGGCCGTCCCAAGGCGGCAGCCTGCTCCTCGATCGTCACGGAGGGCTTCATCTCGGTCGCCTTCACGGCGAACACCGACACTGGTGAGGAAATCTCCGTCACCAACGCATCCGGGAAGGTATGTATTCGGGACACTCCGTGCCCGACCTTCACCGGGTATTCCGTAGAGATCACCTTCTGTGAGGTGAACCCCGACCTGTACGCGATGCTGTCCGGACAGGGCTCGGTGTTCGACTCCACGGGTACGGGTGTGGGCTTCCGGGTGAACTCGGATATCTCCGCCTGCGACTCGGGTGTCGCGCTGGAACTGTGGTCCAGCGTTCCCTCGGTGGTCTGCGACCCGCAGGACGCCAGCGCCGCTGGCTCCTACGGCTACATCCTGGTCCCGTTCCTGCAGGGCGGTGTCCTGGGCGACTTCACCTTGGAGAACGACGCGGTGTCGTTCACCATCACGGGTGCGGCCACTAAGACCGGTTCCGGCTGGGGCGTCGGCCCCTACGACGTGGTCTCCGACGGCTCGGCGTCCTCGCCGCTGCTGACGCCGATCACCAGTGGTGACCACCTGCACGTCCAGTACACGACCGTTGCTCCTCCCGACCCGTCCTGTGACTGCGTCTCCAACGGCGTCGAGGCCACGGGTGCGAACGCGGGCAAGCCCGGTACCTGGACCCCGGTGGACTCCTACGCCCCGCAGAACCTTGCGGAGACGACCGGAGTGACGGCCAGCCCGGCGACCCCCTGGACCGTCGGTCAGTACATGGTCCTTGGCGACAACTCCCGCGCATCGTGGAACGGCACCGCCTGGGTTGCAGGCGAGGCTGGGGCCACGGTCCTGACCGCGTCCGAGCAGGACAAGACGCAGGACAAGGCGTCCCCGCAGGACAAGGACACCAAGGCCAAGAAGTAGTCCAAACTGAGGGCGGGCTGGTTACACGGTGTAATCGGCCCGCCCTCGGCATGAGGAGTCCGCATGGCGACCACTGACGGCCTGTACTGCTGGCCGATCGACCTCGGTTGTTGCGCCGAGTTCGACTCCTACCCAGAGGAGGTCCAGGCTCGGGCTCAGGCCCTGGCTGGGCTGACCCTCCACACGCTGACCGGGCACCGGATCGGCGGCTGTCCCATCACCGTTCGGCCCTGTCGGCAGCGGTGCTCGGGCTACGCCGGCTCGCAGTTCTACTGGTCTGGCACGGCCTCGTTCTCCCCGCTGAACTGGAACGGCACCTGGTTCAACTGTCACTGTGGCGGCGACGAGTGCAGTTGTGGTGCGCTCTGCCAGATCGAACTGCCCACCCCGGTCGGTGCGGTCAGCGAGGTGACCATCGACGGTGAGGTCCTCGACCCTGCCGCCTACCGGGTGGACGACGCGCGATACCTGCTGCGGGTGGACGGCGAGTGCTGGCCGGACTGTCAGGACATGACCGCCGCTCCCGACGAGGTGGGCTCGTTCACGGTCACCTACCTCAACGCGGTCCCGGTCGACCCGATCGGGGAGTACGTGGGTGGCCTGCTGGCCTGTGAGTACGCCAAGGCGTGCTCGGGGGCCAAGTGCCGGCTGCCCTCGGGGGTCACGGAGATCACCCGGCAGGGCATCAGCATGTCCATCAACCGGGGTGCGTTCCCGGACGGACTGACCGGCATCCGCGAGGTCGACCTGTACGTGCAGAGCGTCAACCCGTATGCGTTGAAGACCGCACCGGCGGTCTGGACGCCGGACATGGTGAAGGTGCGGACCACCACCGCTCACCCCGTCGCCCTACTGCCCCCTGCGCCGACCTACAGCGCGGAGCCCTACTCGACGGAGCCGTATGTCGGCGGACTGGCGGGACTTGAGATACGGCGGATGACCCCGGTGGGCAACCTGGCCAGCGACGACGAGATTGCCTCGATCGACTGGGGTGACGGGACGGTGGACACCGCCCCGTATTCGCGGCCGGGTCCGGGTCAGGTTCTCATCACGCACACCTACATGACGGTGGGGGAGAAGGTCTGGACAGTCACCTTCACCAACGAACGGGTGACGCCTGCGAGTGGGGTCTTCAACCTGAGGTACTCCTACTCGATAGACATGCGGCCCTGGGACGGTGACGTGGTCGCCACCATCGAGCCGTTCCTCCTGCGCCCCTGGGACTCCTACGCTTCGGCACCGCTTCCGACCAACGAGCACTTCGCCACCATCGCCTGGGGTGACGGGGTGACCGACAGCAACCCGTTCGTCCTGGACGGCGATGGGTTCGCAACCCACATCTATGCCGTGGAGGGCTACTACACCTCGTTGGCCACCACGTTCGACGGCACCACCATGCCGACCGGGATCACCGTCGAACCTGTCCCGCCGCCGACGGTGGTCGCGGAGATGCCGTCGGTGATCGACCTCGACTGCAACGCCTTTACCGAGGTGACCTTCGAGGCCAACGTCACCGCCAACGGCATCGGTGTCCCCATCGACGCGCGGGTCGGCATAGGGACGCAGGGCATCAACAGCACCACGGTGGTTGAGATCACCGAGGACGGCGGGACCACCTGGACGCCGCTGAACGCCACCTTCGGCGGGACCAACACGGTCTATGTCGTGCTGCCCGTCAAGACGCCCACCGCCAGCCCGGAGACACTCACCTGGCGGGTCCGCATCCAGCCCAACGGTGAAGTGACTGACGGTGCCACGGTGTCGGTCAGTTACGAGCCGCGTAGCGAGGGGGTCGCCCTCGACACGCTCTGGGCTATGGGCGGCACCACCTCCTGCCCCGACTACCGCCTCGACTGGGACCCGGACAGCCAGACGGTCTTTGTGGGCGGGACGTTCGGAATGCGCCCACTGAGCGGCCCATCGGGGCCTCCGCTGCCACCGGACACGACCTTCACCTCGCTCGATTGGGGTGACGGCACGGTCGAGACTCCGCCGTTCACCATCGACGGCAACGGTTTCGCCACCCACGTCTACACGGCGGTGGGCAACTTCGATACCGATGCCTTCTTCATCAACGGCAAGGAGAGCGGCACCCTCGCGCTCGTCATCGAACCCCCGCCACCGACGTACTCGGTCACCGAGATGCCCAAGGCGTACCCGCCGGTGCCCTACGAGCCGAACGGTGGCGGGCTGCTGATCGAGCAGGTGACGCCGACACCAGGCACCGCTACCGACGCGGAGATCGCCTCGATCAACTGGGGTGACGGCTCAGCGCCGCAGGTTGCCCCGTATACGCGGAACGTTGAGGGATACATCCGGCACTCGTTCCTGATCCACGGAACGGTCAACCCTGACGGTTCGGTCACTCCATTGCCGTGGACGGTGGACTTCACCGACCCGAACGTGGCCTCGGCCAACGGGACCTTCGACGTGGTGATCGACTACTACATCGGCTACCTGCCCTCACCGCCGAACATGCTCGTCGGCGGCACGCTGGCGGTGTGGCCACGGGACGGCTACCAAGGGGCTCAACTAGTCGCGGACCAGCACTTCACCAGCATCGACTGGGGTGACGGGACAGCGGTCCAGACGCCACCGTTCACCGTGGACGGCAGCGGGCATGTCACCCACGTCTACGCTGCGGCGGGGGTCTTCAACAGCCAGTACACCTTCGTCACGGGGGCGACGTCTGGGCTCAACTCCACCGTCACCACCACCGTCGTCGCCACCCAGGAAGAACTCGACGTCCTCAATGCGGCGGCTGAGCGGGAGGGCGAGTGACCCTCGTCCTGGACACCCGCATCTGGCCGCTGACCACCAAACTGGCGTCCTGCCTGTGCGCCGAACTGGCGGCGTCGGGTGGACCGGAGCCGTGCTTCTGCGGCGTCCTTGCCGGCGACAGCGTGGCCTACGACTACTGCTCACCCTGCCAGGGTGACCAGTGCGGCATGGCCTGGGTGCGGCTGGCGTCGATCATCCCGATGCCGTCGAACACCGCCAACAGCGGGCTCACCCTTCCAGGGCGATGTGCACCGGCACTGGTCGGCATCTTCGAGGTGGGCGTGCTGCGCTGCGCCCCCACCCTGACCGAGGACGGTCAACTACCGGACATGGCGGTCCAACTGGCGGCGGCCGAACTGCAGGCGTCGGACATGGCAGCGGCGGGACGGGCGGCGGCCTGCTGCTTCACCGACGGGCGGATC